>Ga0126373_10000639_pt1 | contig 23346 bp, 28 predicted proteins | sample PanSoiMetPlot_11_FD_92545 | JGI IMG/M metagenome (GOLD analysis project Ga0126373, IMG submission 92545) | Tropical forest soil microbial communities from Panama - MetaG Plot_11 | ecosystem: Environmental > Terrestrial > Soil > Tropical forest > Bulk soil | place: Panama | collected 2016-02-17 | reverse complement strand
CCCCACCGTCTCACAATCGATCAGAACGCGTTAGAGTCCAAGTTCTACGAGCTGAGCCGGGCTTTCCACCCCAACTTCTACCACAACAAGAGTGCCGCGGAACAGGCTATCAGTCTGGATAACTCCGAGCTGCTCAACACCGCGTATCGAACGCTCCGCGATCCGATTCAACGAACCGAGTATCTGCTGGACCTCGAAGCTGGCGCAGCGAAGGAAATCCGAACGTCGCCTCCCGCCGATCTGTTGGAAGAAATTATTGAGCTGCAGGACGTCCTGGATGAGTACCGCGCCACAGACCGTACCTCTGAAACGGAGGCTCAGCTTCGCACAAAGCTCCAATCCGAGCGAGCGGCGCTTGAACAACGGCAACGGGACATGGAGACGCAACTGCAGCGGCTTTCCACACAGTGGGACGCACTTCAAGATTGCGGGGAGGTCACCGACCAAGCCAGGGTCGAGCGTGACCGCATCCTGAAACAGATGCGGGAAATTCTGTCCAACCGGACGTATGTCAGGAATATCGTCAACAACCTCGTCGCAACCATTGCGTAACCTCCATGGCACGTATTGTTGGAATTGATTTAGGAACGACGAATTCTCTCGTCGCATATATGGATCAGGGTACGCCGCGCGTTATGCCCGGCCGAACCGGCCGCACGATGGTCCCATCGGTCGTCGCCATGACTGACAACGGACTGATCGTCGGAGACCCTGCAAAAGAACACCTTACCCGTAATCCAGAACGCACTATTTATTCCATCAAGCGGTTTATGGGGAAAGGCTTGGCCGACGTGCAAAGTGAGCTCGCTTACTTCCCCTACCACCTCACTGAACAGGGCGGTGTCATCCGCATCAAGGTCGGCGAGAAAACCTATTCGCCACCGCAGATCTCGGCGATGATTCTGAAGGAGCTCAAGCACCGAGCCGAAAACTATCTAGGCGAGAGCATCACAAAAGCCGTCATCACAGTCCCTGCTTATTTTAACGACAGCCAGCGGCAGGCCACGAAAGATGCCGGTTTGATCGCTGGGCTCGAAGTCCTGCGAATCGTCAATGAACCAACCGCGGCTTCTCTTGCATACGGATTGCAGAGGCGGACACAAGGCACCATCGCAGTGTACGACCTCGGTGGCGGTACGTTCGATATCTCTATTTTGAAACTGAAGGACGGAATTTTCGAAGTCCTCGCGACGAACGGGGACACACATTTGGGTGGTGATGATTTAGATCACCGTCTCGTTGATCTTTTCGTGAAAGATATTCGCGCCCAACATCGGATCGATCTCACCAAATATCCAGACCATATGCAGGCGGCTCGGCTCGAAGGAGAACAGGCAAAGATTCGGCTCTCCGACGAGTTCAAGACGACAGCAACAATTGAGCTACCTGATGGCCAAGGACGATTTACTCGTGAGGTCACGCGTGATCAGCTCGAATCTATGACAATGGATTTAATTGAGCGCACCCTCGTTTCTTGTCGCCAGGCGCTGAAAGATGCGGATCTTACGCCAGATGACATCGATGAAGTTGTGCTCGTCGGCGGGTCCACGCGCATGCCGCTGGTCCGACAACGAGTTCACGGGCTGTTTGGCAAGTCACCTCATTACGAATTGAACCCGGATGAAGTTGTGGCGCTAGGGGCAGCGGTCCAGGCGGACATCCTCGGGGGGGGGACGACAGACCTACTGTTGCTGGACGTGACTCCCCTTTCGCTTGGAATTGAGACGATGGGCGGCGTGATGAGCACTCTGATCCGTCGCAACACGACCATTCCAGCAAGCACGAAGGAAATGTTCACGACCTATGTCGATGGCCAAACAGGGGTGGATATTCACATTCTGCAGGGTGAACGAGAACTGGTAAAAGACAATCGCAGCCTCGCGCGTTTCCGACTTAAGATCCCTCCGTTGCCAGCCGGCGTGCCGCGTATCGAGGTTACGTTCTTGCTTGATGCAAACGGAATTCTCAATGTCTCGGCGCGGGACGTGCGCACGGGCGAAACCCAGTCGATTGCTGTCAAACCCTCATACGGCCTTGCCGACGAGGAAGTGGAACGCATGATCGGGGAATCGTTCAAGTTTGCCGCTGAAGATTTGAAAGCCAGACAATTAATTGAGGCCAATACCGAAGCAGAGGCAATTCTGAGGGCCACCGAGAAAGCCCTAAAACAGGGTGGGAACTTGATCGATGAGCAAGAACGGTCTGGGATTAGAACGTCGATGGCTGCCCTCGATTCGGCCAAGGCCGGTACAGACCACAAGCTGATTCGCGCCAGAATAACGGAACTTGAACAATCTACACATCATCTTGCTGAAGTCTTGATGGATACGTCTCTGAAGGAAGCATTGCAGAACAAGAAGCTTTCGGAGCTCACGTAATAGGCACGGGCCAGATTTAGTGGCCCAGGGAGAAGAGCCTCTTGCCTTGGGCCTCTCGCGGGGGAAAGCATTATGGGTCTGAGCTGGAACGACGCGGAAGACATTGCGATCAGGCTGGTGGAAGAACACCCGGATACTGACCCGCTTTCGGTTCGCTTTACCGATATGCATGCCTGGATCCTGGCGCTCGCGGACTTCAAGGACGACCCGAAAAAGTCAAATGAGAAGATCTTGGAGGCAATTCAAATGGCCTGGCACGAAGAGTACCAGGACTCCAAGTCCTAACGATCTCCCAGCTCCGGCCTAGCTAGGGCGAGCCCTCGCTTAATTGATCCAGTTTATAGAAATCTGTTGGATCCAACCTCCTTTGGGTCGCTTGCGTGGGCTCGCTCCCTTTAGCAAACAATTCCACTGTCCCGGAGGTACCTTCCTGCTCTGATTCCAGCAGTCCTGTCGCCGGATCGACTTTAACAAAGGTGACACCGTCGGGAATTGTAAAGGGTACCACCGGCACTTGCTTCAATGCTTCTCTCATGAAGCTGATCCAAATCGGGAGCGCTGCGTGGGCGCCTGATTCGGTCTCGCCGAGCGACCGTCTATCGTCAAATCCGACATAGACTCCTGTCACGAGGTTCGGCGTCCCGCCGATAAACCAGGCGTTGATAAACTCGTTGGTTGTTCCCGTCTTCCCCGCAATCGGCCGATCAATGACTTTCGCAGCCTGTCCGGTCCCCTTCCGAATCACATCTTCCATCATGTTGGTAATGAGATAGGCTGTCTCCTTCGACATGACCTCGTGCGCTTCCGGTTCGGTCATCTCGAGCACTTTGCCCGCATTGTCTTTTACAAAGAACACAGCGTAGGGCTCCGCTCGACTGCCTTGATTCAGGAACACCCCATAGGCCGAGGTCAACTCCAACAGCCCAACGGATGAAGAACCCAGTCCCAAAGAGAGATCAGCTGCCAAGGGACTGGTGATGCCGACTGTCTGGGCTAAGTCGATCACGTTTTTGACCCCGACCTTTTCCAACAGGCGAACGGTCGCGAGATTGTGCGAGTGTGCCAGGGCATCTCGCAGGCTCACCATCCCATGGAACTTCTTACCGTAGTTCTCCGGCTTCCACGTTTTGTCTTCCTGTTCCTGTTCATAGACCACAGGTGCATCGAGGATCACCGATGCGGGACTCATACCCTGATAGATCGCAGTAGCATAAATGATCGGTTTAAATGCGGAGCCTGGTTGGCGATGGGCCTGCACCGCGCGATTGTATTCACTTCGGTTGAAATCGTATCCTCCTACCATCGCACGAATCGCGCCCTTTCCCGGGTCTATCGCAACTAACCCACCCTCGACCAACGGCGTCTGCTCTAGTTGAAGGGAAACCGTTCCGCGGTCGATTTTCTTGATCACAACCTCGATCACATCACCGGGCTTCAAGGTCTGTCTCAGGTTCGGCTCAACGACGACATCCTTCGTGGCATCAGGTCCTTTCAGCCGTCTCTTGGCCCAGGCCATATCGTCAAACGCTAACTTGGCGGTCGTCTTACCCACTTGAACGACGTAATGATCTTTCGCCACTTTCGTGACGAGTCCTTCGCGATACTCGCCAACGGTCACTGTGTCATCGGCCGCAACAACCGTCACAGGAGAAGGTATCGTCGCAAGATCAACCGTCCGGAGAGGACCACGCCATCCTTGGCGTTTGTCGAGCTCCCGAAGACCGGCGAAGAATGCCGCTTCCGCAAGCCGTTGCATCTCCAGGTTGAGCGTGGTAAACACCTTGAGTCCACCTTTGTAGACCATCGTCTCGCCGTACTTCGCAATCAACAACTGCCGGATATACTCCACAAAATAAGGGGCGAGCTGGTCACCGCCAGGACGCTTGAAAGCGAGTGGCTGGGCGGTCGCTTCCTCTTGCTCCGCCCGGGTGATGAACCCCGCCTCTTCCATCCGACTCAACACATGTTCCTGGCGCTTCTTTGCCCGATCGTAGGCCACGAACGGAGAGAAGCGACTCGGAGACTTCGGAAGTCCGGCAAGAAAAGCAGCTTCGGGAAGCGTCAGTTTGCCAAGCTCTTTTCCGAAGTAGGTCTGGGCGGCGGCGGCCACCCCATACGCCCCTTGACCAAAGTAGATCTGATTCAAATAGGTTTCGAGGATCTGCTCCTTTGTCGACACGACTTCCATCTTGTAGGCCAAGATCAATTCGCGAATCTTCCGGCCGTACGACCGCTCGGATGATAGAAACAGTGATCGTGCCAATTGCTGGGTGATCGTACTCGCTCCCTCGAGTTTCCTTCCGCCATGTCGGACGTTCGTCCAAGCTGCCCGCAAGATCCCGATGTAGTCGAGGCCCGGGTGCTCGAAGAACCGCGCATCTTCGGTCGCGATGACGGCTTGGGTAAGCATTTTCGGAATGTCCGCCAGTGGCGTCATGATGCGACGTTCAATGAAGAATTGGCCGATGAGCTGTTGATCGCTGGAATAGACTTGGGTGACTAGACTCGGTTGGTAGTTTTGCAACGAGTCCAGTGACGGCAGCTCTTGCGAAAAGTATAAGAGGACCCCGCCAGTAGTAAAAGTTCCAAGTACGACCAAGACCCCGAGGACCACGAGAACAATCTGCCACCGGCGCCACGGCCGGGGAGGCGGCGGCTGACGAGGAGGGTCCTGGAGTTGTACGGGCAGGTCGATCATGGTTATGAGTTGATGTCGTCGTATGCGCTCGGTGATCGGAAGGATCGTCTGGATTCACCATACCCCGGCAGGCCCTAAAACTCAAGCAGAGGTGAAGCGTGCGCACGCGCTTGTTCCATTGATCCTCCTTCGGGTATACTCCATCCCGACGCCAAGAGTTGGGGGCGTCTTTTTTTTCGTGTTCAACCAGATCTCTCCCATGACCATGGACCTGTCTTCGACGCAGAAACACTCGAGTTCGACCTGGCGGGCTCCTAAGGGGCGCCGGAGCGACATTCGCAATATCGCGATTATCGCCCACGTCGATCACGGTAAAACGACGCTGGTCGATGCTCTGCTCCGTCAAACCCATGTTCATCGCAAGATCGACGAGATGGGTGAACGGATCATGGATTCGATGGATCAGGAGCGTGAGCGCGGTATCACCATAAGAGCCAAGAATGCCAGCGTCGTGTACAAGAACGTGAAGATCAACATTGTCGACACACCGGGCCATGCCGACTTCGGGGGAGAAGTGGAACGGATCCTGCGCATGGTGGATGGTGTGCTGATCCTGATCGACGCCAAAGAAGGGCCGATGCCGCAGACCACATTTGTATTACGAAAAGCCCTGGCGCTCGGTCATAAGGCCATCGTGGTCATCAACAAGATTGACCGGCCGGACGCCGTCATCGATGAGGTCGTGAATCGCACCTTCGATCTATTCGTCCATCTCGGTGCCACGGATGAACAGCTCGATTTTCCCATCGTCTACACCTCGGCCATCAAAGGCATCGCAACGCTCGACCTCGCCAAGCCCGGCTTGGACATTACCCCCCTCCTCGACACGGTGCTGGACAACATTCCCGCACCCGCAGTCAACGCGGAGGCACCGCTTCAGACCTTGGTCCTCGCGCTGACCTATGATGCGTACAAAGGCAAGATGGGCGTGGGGAAGATTCAATCCGGTTCAATCGCGCGCCGCCAAAACGTCCTCGTGCTCGGAAAGGACGGAGCCCAGACTCCTGGTAGAGTATCCGATCTCTCCGTCTTCGCTGGGCTGGAGCGTACGGACGTGGAACAGGCCGAAGCTGGGGAGATCGTCGCCATCGCCGGGTTGCCCGAGGTCAGCATCGGGGACACGATCGCCGATGCGGATCGTCCCGTGGCTCTGATGCGCGTGACCATCGACGAACCGACCGTGCAGATGACCTTCTCGGTAAACAATAGTCCGTTCGCCGGCCGCGAAGGCAAGTTTCTCACTTCCCGTCACTTGCGCGAACGCTTGTTCAAAGAACTCGAGACCAACGTGTCCCTGCAGGTGCAAGAAACCGACAGCCCCGATCGATTCTTGGTTGCAGGGCGTGGGGAACTCCATCTCGGTGTGTTGATCGAACAGATGCGCCGAGAAGGTTACGAACTTCAAGTGTCACAACCCGAGGTTATCCTCCACCGCGATGGCAACAGAGTCACCGAGCCGTATGAAGAACTAACGATTCAGGTGCCCGAGACTTATCAAGGCGCTGTGATCGAAGAAATCGGCAAACGCCGAGGCGAGATGCGCCATATGAAACTCGGGCACTCCGATGCCGGTCCGAACGAGATGCACCTTGAGTACTACATCCCGACGCGCGGGATCATGGGCCTGAAGAACATCCTGCTCGCCAAAACCCGGGGCACCGTCATCATGCACCACGTGTTTAAAGCCTACGAAGCAGCCAACGAACAGGATCTCCTCGCGGCTCCGCATGGATCACTGTGTGCTTTTGAAGATGGGACTAGTACCGCATACGCCCTCTTCATGACCCAGGAACGAGGCGAATTGTTCATCGGCCCAGGCGTGGAAGTCTATCGGGGAATGGTCGTCGGCCAAAACAGTCGCGATGAAGACTTGGACGTAAATGTCTGCAAGGAAAAACATTTGACCAATATGCGGGCGTCTGGCTCAGACGAAGCCTTGATCCTTACACCGCCACGGGACATGACGCTCGAGTTCGCCTTGCAATATATAGGACCGGACGAGCTGGTCGAAACGACACCTAAAAGCCTCCGCATCCGAAAGCGGCTGTTGAACCCAGACGACCGACGCAAGGCGCGTAAAACCGGCAAGTAATCCAACGGAAAGACGACCAGGACAAGGAGCGACATGAGGATTCGGAAGAAAGCACCAAAGCCCTCCGCCAAGCGTCCCCCTCTCTATTTCGTCGGCTATCGGGGGACGACCCCAGCCCTCGACGAACTCACTGCCTGGTACGATCAAGAGTACGGCGGGCCCCTCAAGCTGCGCTCAGAGGCTGATGCCCCTGAGTCGTGGCATGCCACCCACGGACCTTGGACTGCACATGTAGTTATGCCGCTTCCCGCGACCCATACGGCCGGGTTGAAGGACACGTTGGCCTGGGAACACGATCTGATCGGCGCGGTCACACCATCGGTCGTGCCTCCGCGCGACATGCCCGATGTAATCCTGGTTGCTGCACGACTGGCTCGGGGCCTCACGCTACTGACCCAAGGCACCGCGTTCGACCTGACGACGCAGCAGTATCTTAACCCCTCGGATTGGCGAGACCGCCCATTGGCGCATTTTGTCATGGCCGACCATATACCAGTCCTGCAGGCTGACGATGACGGAGGGGATCGAAGCTGGTGTTATACGTTAGGCTTAAGCAAGTTTGGGTTGGATGAGTTGGAAACATTTTTCCCTCGCGGCCTGCCCGATACGCAAGCACGGCAGCTGCTCGCAGAAATGGGGAGCGAACTGGTGAGAACCGGGCAACCTCTAAAGGTCGGCAGCCAGCTTCGCTTGACCCTCCTCGGTCAGACAATCAAAGTCGAAAATTATCGGACCGCGGCTCCAGCCGGACGCACCTTCTGCTTTCGAGAAATTCGAGCTATCTCGTAATTCCCCCGTCTAATTGCGTACTTAACCCCATAGGTCTAATACTCCTAGGCCTTCCGGGCCGTTGACAAGGTTTCAAGAGGCACGGTACATAAATTACCTACATCGTATCTCAGGCCGGGCTTAACCAAGCGAAGGAGGATTCCAGATGAGTGACGTTGCCCCAGAAATCAAAGTTGGAGACCCCGCACCGGATTTTACGCTGAAAGATCAGGACCAAAAAGATGTGAAACTGAGCGAGTACCGTGGAAAGAAAAACGTAGTGCTCGCGTTCTATCCTTTGGACTGGAGCCCGGTCTGCACGGGGGAGAATAAGTGTTTGACCGACGATTTCCCCAGTTTCCAAGGCGCGAACGCCGAGCTATTCGGCATCAGTACGGACAGTTTCTTCTCGCACAAAGCGTGGGCGGATTCGTTGGACCTGAAGCATCGCTTGTTGGCGGATTTTAACCGAGAAGTGGTCAAGAAATACGGCTTGTATTTTGAACCGCTGAATTGTGGGAAGCGGGCAACCGTGATTGTGGACAAAAACGGCAAGGTCGCCTACGTGAAAGTACAGGAAATCAAGGTGGCGCGGGACGACAAGGAGATCCTCGCCGCTCTCAAAAAGCTGAGCTGATTTGACAGGGACTGAGTCGTGAGGACTGAGAGGCTCCGAAATCTCAGTCCTCAGTTGTCAGATCTCAGGACTGAAGTGGGCACTGTCGAAGACGTCAACGACGCCAACTACAAGGAATTTACCAACGCCAGGGCGTCGATCGTCGCTTACGGATTGGCAACCTGCGAACCCTGCAAGATCTACGACCCCATTCTAGAAGAGACTGCCGCCAAATTCCCCTCAATTAAAGTCGGCAAAGCCAAGATGCACGTGCCAGGCCGTTGCCGCGAAATTAAGAAGACCCACACGTTCGAAACCTACCCGACCACGCATTTCTTTTCTAATGGCAAGTTGCTCCTCACCCGTGAAGGCGTGGTGGAGCCAGCTGAACTTGCCGCGCTGATCGCAGATCATCTCCATCAATAGTCTGTCGAATATCTGTATACGGATGTCGCGCTCTAGAAATCCACGATCTTCTTGACTCCCCAAAGGCCTGTAGTAATGTCAGGGAAGCCCTGGTGCCCACAGGAGATAATTAGCCCCCACAGGGCCCTTTCACAAGGCAACGGATGGCCGCTTCCTCACGATCGACAGGCGTCCCTCGCTATGACGCGAGAATTCTGCTCAATTCTCAGCCAGTCATTGTTTCCGTCATTGACCCGCAAACCCATCAGGTTCAGTTCCAAAACGACACTGGCCTGAAGAAATTCGGCGACATCGGCGGTTTTTCATGCTACGAAAAAATCGCCGGCTGTCAGTCCCCCTGTTCTTTCTGCCGGATGCCGGAGGCCCTCACAACCGACTCAGTCGTTTCCAACGAGGTTGCCTTGCCCGGCAACCAGTATCTGCTGGTCCACTGGTCCAAAGCTTTGACGACAGACGGGCACACCCACGTCATCGAAACCATCATCGATATCACGGATCACAAGCGGACGGAACAGGCGCTTCATCATGCACAGAAAATGGAAGCTGTCGGACGGCTGGCAGGAGGCATTGCGCACGACTTCAACAATCTCATGATGGTCGTGATCGGCCATACATACCGGCTGTTGCAGCAGTTCTCCTCGCATCCGTCCAAAGGCGAGCTAGAATTGATCAGCCAGGCCGGCATGAAGGCTGCTGCCTTGACCAAGAAGCTCCTGACCTTTGGTCGGCGGCAGATCTTCGAACCGAAAGAATTGAACATCAATACCGCCATCCGCGAGATGGAAGATATCCTCAAACGTTTGATTGGCGAGCACATTCAGACCGTCATCGTCCTTCATCCCAGCACTGGGCAGGCCCTTGTGGATCCTATTCAACTCGAACAAGTGATCATGAATCTGGTTTTGAATGCGCGCGATGCGATGCCGGACGGCGGCCTTCTTAATATTGAAACCGACAACGTGGACTTGGATGAACACTATGCACGCCTACACCCCGGGTCCTCCCCAGGTCCCCACGTGAAAATCATGGTCCAAGACGCCGGATGCGGGATGGACGCCGAAACACTCGCCCATATCTTTGAACCCTTCTTTACGACCAAGGAAGCAGGGAAAGGGACCGGTCTTGGCCTAGCCACAGTCTACGGAATCGTCAAACAGAGCCGCGGGTACATTGAGGTCATGAGTGAACCAGGCCGGGGCTCACGATTTACCGTGTATCTGCCGCGCGTGGGAGCACCGGCCATCGAAGCCCATGCCTCGCAAGGAGACACGTTGACCCCCGCCACACAAAACACGATCCTCGTGGTCGAAGACGACGAAAGCATCCGGAAGTTGATAACGACCATCCTGCAAGACCAAGGGTACAACATCTTGGCTGCAGGAGATGGCATCGAGGCGCTTCAAAAATTGCAACTGTGCAAGGGCCCCTGCGACCTGGTCATCGCCGACGTCATCATGCCCAGGATGAAGGGTGCCGCATTTATTGAGGCGGTGAAGGCAATGCGGCCGGAAGCCCGGGTCCTCTACATGTCCGGCTATGCGGGGGACACTCTGCAAGCCATCGGAGTAACAGGGGAGTCGCCGTTCCTCCAGAAACCGTTCCTACCATCAACACTCATTGAAAAGGTTCGGGAACTTCTCCTAGTTCCCACGCCTCGCTGATTGCGGAGCACTTGCTCAAACCACACGCCGAGACTCGTATGCCTGCGCGTGTATTGAGCTGTCTCTATCCCGAGTACTCGAACATCAGATCGCGGGTTTGGACGAGTCGGATCTTTTCGAGTGTACCGCCTGGGATGGATTTGACGAGGCGATCCCAGACAGCTTTCGTGAGGAATTCGCCGGTGACTTCCTGAGTACCGAACACCTGTCGCAAGTCTTGGCCCTCAAAGACCTTTCCTATCTCCCCTTGCGTCAGGCGATCGAGCGCGCCAATGTCGGTCACCATGCCGGTGAGGGAATCAATTTGTCCGCGGATGGTGACGAAGCAATCCCATGTGTGGCCCTGATTCCCTTCATGCACTGCCGTGAACGAGTAGCGCCTCGTCACGCTCGCGACGTCCGGCACACCTGCTGCAGTCACATCGGCGTAGAGATCCTCGTCTTCGTACAGGCGAATCGCGTGTAGCGTGCCGATGGCTTTCTGAGTTTCCAGTTTCTTCCAGAGCACCCTCGCAAGATTCTCTGACGTGGGAATCCAATCTTTAAAATATGGCATGTCGAGGTTCAGATTCTTGTGATCAAACTCCTCGATGACTGCCAACAATACACGTTTTAGATCGAAGAGATTGATGACCATACCCGTGTGCGGGTCCACTTCTCCAGCAACCGTGACTTCCAGTATGTAATTGTGCCCATGCGCCGGCGGGTTGCAACAGGGGCCGAACACGGCGCGGTTCTTCGCTTCGTCCCACTCGGGCCTAATATAGCGATGCGCCGCGGCAAACTCGAGTCGTTTGGTCAGCATGACCGGCGGCATTCTGCTACCCATTTAAATCGGCGAGCCATTCCTGCCGCATGTCCCATGGAACCATCGCCGCCTCATGGTAGGTGGCGTGATCGACCGAGAGCGTGACCGGAATTTCTCGGTGTTCGAGTGTGGCCGTCAACGTGACCGATGGTTTGAACCGCAGGAAATGCACGGCGCTGATTTTAGTCTCGTGGCTATGGCCGCCTTCGAATTCACCAAACACCGCGTCCTGCCCCCCGCGGATCGCGACCTTTTGACCTCGATCCAGCCCCATAAAGAGGTCGAGCCATTTTTTCATCTTCTCCTGCTCGACGATTTCAATCAACAGTGTGGCGCTTAACTCACCCGGTCTCGGGAGCAGCGCATTATAGACTTCCAGCTCTTCTCGCTCTTTCACCGGGTCGAAGATCCTCTCGACTCGAATCATTTCCTGCACCTGAAACAAGAGTGTATCCCGGTTTTCAAAGACCAGCGTGATGAGGGGTCCAATAGAAATCCGCCGCCGCCGTTTCAACTCGATGATGCGGGAGCGAAATCCCTCTCGCTGCCGCTCGTAATCCAGATTGGGAATCAAGTCTTCGTGCGTCAACATCTTCATGGTAGAAGCCCATAGGCGTCACGAACGATCTGGATTGGGTGTTTCGTCGTCCGTCCACCCGTATGGGCTATCGCACCAGCCTGGTCAAGCTGGACACCTGCCAAAGGACAGTCTGACGCCACGATATCGGCCGGAGCTTGTTCGATAGCCCGCACGGCCTTCTTTGCAATCGTCATCGACAGGAGAAAAAACTCTGTCTTGGCACTCCAAGATCCATCATGCCCTGAGCATTTCTCAATGACTGTAACCTGGGCGCCAGCCGTCTCCATCAATTCCTTCGATTTGAAGCCGATGTTCTGATCCCGGAGGTGGCACGGAACCTGATAGGCGACTCGCCCCGGCTGATTCTGGAAATCGGTCGCCAAGGCGCCTTCTCGTTTCAGCCTCATGAGATATTCGCAGACGTCGAATGTCCGTTCGGCGACTTTCTTTACGGCAGCTCCACCAACAATTTCAGGGTACTCCCGCTTCCACATCAAGCTGCAACTTGGGACCGGCACAACGATGTCATATCCTTGCTCGACCCACGGCAGAAATGACGCAGTGTTCGCGGCAGCCGCTTGCCGGATCGCCTCTGTGTCACCGTTATCGAACAACGGCATACCGCAACATCGCTGTTCCGGCATGACCACATGGACTCTATTTTTCTCCAAAACCTGCACCGTCGCTTTGCCTACATCCGTTGCTTGGTAGTTCACCAGGCAACTGCCAAACAATGCCACCTTCCGTGCTGCGGAGGCTGGCACAGCAGGTCCACCTCGTCTTTCCCACCAACAAGCAAAAGTCTCAGAGGAGAAAGACAATACCTGTCGATCACGATGGACTCCGACCAAGGGCTGGGCAAGCCATCGAACGGCTTTCAATCCCAAAATCCAGTTGGTGAGAGGTGCGAAGGCGCTCGCCACCCTGCCCGTCAGATCGGTTTTGGGGAGTAGTCGATCACGCCACCGCACGCCCCTGGTCGTGGCTAAATGTCTTTTCCACGCGATCATTAAGCGGGGAAAATCAATGGCAAATTGGTGCGGCGGCGTGTAGGGACAGTGGTTGTAACAGAGTTTGCAATAGTAGCACTCGTCGACGATTCGGTGATGATCGGTGGGTGTGAAGTTCGCAACATGACCCTCATACTTGTCGATGCCATCTAGCAGTGTGGTAAACGAAGGACAGAGATTGAAACAGCGACGGCAACCGTCACAAATTTCGTAAATACGCAGGGTCTCTTTTTCGAGTTGCGCAGGATCGACCGGATGAATCAAAGTGAGAGTTTTCACGTATCTCCGGCAGAAAGCAATCAGCGGTCAGCCACCAGCACCTGGGAGAAGTTGGCTCCTCATCCAGCTTTACTGAAAGCTGACCGCTGATTGAAACCAGCTCTTCTTAGCCTTGCTTCAGGCTGTCCAGCCCCTTCGTGAATCGGTTGGCATGGGACCGTTCCGCCTTGGCCAAGGTCTCGAACCATTCGGCCAATTCCGCAAAGCCTTCGTCCCGAGCCGTCTTTGCCATACCGGGATACATCTGGGTGTACTCGTAAGTCTCACCCTCAATCGCCGACTTCAAGTTCGCCTCGGTATTGCCAATGGCCACCCCCGTGGCCGGATCGCCGACCTCTTTCAAGAAATCCAGGTGACCGAACGCGTGACCGGTTTCGGCTTCCGAGGTGTCCCGGAACAGCCCCCCAATGTCCGGAAATCCTTCGATATCGGCCCTCCGTGCAAAATACAGATACCGCCGATTGGCTTGTGATTCCCCTGCAAACGCGCTCTTCAAGTTCTCATGGCTCTTGGTGCCTTTCAGACTCTTCCCCATTTGTGCGGCCTCCTCCTACCTCCGGATCAGTGACGAATGACCGTATAACCTCAGTCTTCCGGCATATAACATAGGCATCCACTCTGGATCAACGCCTCCTGGGAGACGATTCAAGTCTCGCTGCGATCAGCCTCGCCCGGCCTTCGCTGGTCCGGGGTCGACGATATCGGGAGGCTCAGGGTACAATCGGCCTAATCGGTCGATCAACGGCTTGGCGGCTGGTGAGCTTTCTTGAGTGGGGTCACTGACCGGATGGTCCCAGATCAGTGTGGCAATCCCAGCACTCGAGAACAACGACCGGATCGTCGACACGCAGGCTTCTAAGGTTAGCTCGGTGCCTTCACGAAGATCGAGCACTCGTTCCTTCGGATTCGTAGGAGGAGGCGTGGTATTCACGAGGGCCCAGCAGCGATCGAAAACCGCCCGGCGCAAGTCTGATGGAATATTCAGTGTCTCGAGATTTGAGGTACAGAGTGCCGAGACAAAGAGCACAAACTGCAAATCCGGCATCCCTGGGTTCTGCACATTCAGCGACGGCATGATGGAGTATTATCGATGGGGGGCGAGAGGGAGTCAACGCGAAGATTTGGCTTCCCATCGTCTTCGTTCTGTTAAAGGAGGAATGTATCTCAAATGGTCACGATCACGCTGATGGGCCAATTACAAACCGCCGACGGGGAACGAGATCTTGCCTGCGAAGTTCCGTCACCCCTGTCGGTCCGGCAGGTAATCCAACGGCAAGGGATCCAGCTCCGCCACCTGCTTCAGCTCATTCGTGAAAAAAAAGTGTTGGTGACGATCAACAAGAAGATTGCGAGCCAGGATTCGATGGTTCAGGATGGCGATGCGATTCGACTCGTCGGCCACGACGGGATGGGGGGTAGCGGACTCGGTCCTTCGCTGTCATGACGGAGGTAAGACGCACCAAGGGTCGGCTCCCATCGCGCTGGAATCCGACCCTTGGTTCTATATCGGGTGTGAATGAGGCTGGAAGAATGTATAGGACCAGTGATCAGCCTCGGGGGACGGGTATCCGGCCTACTTTCTGCCGAGGATCGCGTCCTTCGCCGCTTTTGACACGCGGAACTTGACCACCCGCTTCGCCGGAATCTTGATCGGTTCGCCTGTCTGCGGATTCCGACCCATGCGAGCCTTCCGATTGGCCAACACGAGCTTGCCGATCCCAGGAACCACGAAGACATTCTTCGCCTCCCGATAGGCCAAGGCAGCGAAGTCGTCCATCGCCTGGACCACTGCTTTCTTGGTCAGCCCAGTCTTCTGAGCCATGTGATCGGCGATCTGTGACTTGGTCATTGATTTAGACATGCGAAAACCTCCTTACAGCAATTAGTAGAACAGTGAAAAGCAATGGATCGCCCTTTTGACGTTGCTCTGACTCGACCTTGGTTCGTAATCAGGCTGTCGTGAATGCTCAAGCGGCGAAAACTTGCGGGAGTCTAGCCAAGCGCTTCCACGCTGTCAACCGGAAAAACAGGCATCTGGCGTAGGGAAAAGACTGCACCATGCTCTTGCAGTTTCGAGACCAGACAGCGTAGATTATTGCCAGCGTGGCGATGTGCGAGCTCACCAACCGCATGGAGCAACGGAGCTAGCATGGCGAAAGAATTACCCATTCTCCCATCGATCGCCCAATCGGCTGACGCCGTGCGGACTGACCAATCGACCTATTCTCGGGTGTTTTGCCAGAAGGAGAATTCCCCTCCTTTGCGGCTCTTGTTGGAATTCCTCAAGTCACGCGGGCAGACCCCCATTACCCCTGAGAAGCTCGATGACAGCGCGTTGGATGATTGGGCCTGGCTTCAAATACCTCTGGGCTATAGCCGAGGACGGAAGCCGATCACGGTATTCTGCGTGCGAGACCGCGGCTCGTTCAAAGACCTGTTTGAACAAGAGCAAGGATATTTCAAGGAGACGCTCTCCGTCCTTGACGACGTCGAAGCGCAGTTGATGCTGGAATATGTGACCAGGGCCCGCTTCATTCTCACGACCCAGATGAACACAGCAGATATCACGGACGAGGGCTACGACTTCAACGGCTGGATTCTGCAGTTCTATCAGGAACAGTGCAACGGGATCGTACAAGTGGACGGTCAGGGGTTCTTTTCACCAGGCGGCCAACTCGTCGTCGATCTATCCACACCTACTGAATAGCCCGGCGCGGCCGTGAGTCCCTCTCGCCCATCAGCGTCTCAGCCGGCGCTCTTTCGCCAAGCAGATCAGTGGTTTAGCCGAGCACGAGCTTCGCTCCTCGACGTCCTCCCCTGCCGAAAAGGCTGCGCTCGCTGTTGTATCGGACCATTTCCCATTACGATCCTCGACAGAAAAGAGATCCATCGTGGCCTCGATCGCTTACCTGCTCAGGAACGACAAGACATCGAACAACGGGCTAGAGACCAAATTATCGCGATGCAAATCCGTTACCCCCGCCTCAAGCATTCGTACTTGCTCGACGAATGGGAGGATTCGGTCATTGACCAGCTCGTGACCGATTTCGCGGAGCTTCCCTGCCCGGCCCTCCAGTCGGATGGCAGCTGCGGCATCTACGCATCACGCCCTGTGACCTGTCGAACAATGGGTATCCCCTTCGAAGAGCAGGGTCTCGTGCAGGGCGCCTGCGAAATCCAAATCTTTGTCCCGATCAAGCAGCTTTCTTCATCCATTCGTGAACAGGAACGGCAACTGACCCATCAGGAAGCAGTGGCGGTGGATCGGCTTCGTCAGCAGCACAAGACGGAAGGAGAGGAAATTCTCTTAGCCTATGGGTTCGTTGAGATGAAACTGTAATCCCAATCGAGGCAACCACCTAGACACTACTCGAAACGCTGTGCTAGGGTAGTTGCTCTTGCTTGCAGGAGCGCCTGTAGCTCAGTGGATAGAGCATCAGCCTCCGGAGCTGAGGGCCACAGGTTCAAATCCTGTCAGGCGCGCCACCAGCAAGGAACAGAGACCACACAGAGATTTCCTCAACGAACACACCTAGGTGGGCCGTTAGCTCAGTTGGTAGAGCAGCTGACTCTTAATCAGCGGGCCGCAGGTTCGACCCCTGCACGGCCCACCAATTATTCAAGCACTTATAGAAGTACTTGCTGCTGAATTGGTGGCGGGTGTTATTAGGGTGTTAGAAAGATAGGAGTCTAACTTTCTCGCTGCCGCTGATAGATCGCCTTCCGACACAGAGTTGTATCGTCGGTGCATCTTCTCCGATTTGTGGCCTACGATCTTCATTGCGGTAACGGTATCTACCCCCGCTCGACGTAGATTCGTCGCAGCACAGTGGCGGAGGTCGTGAAATCGTATATCCTGAATCCCCGCCTTTCGCACTGCCGTATGGAATGCCCGTTTGATTCTCCTTATCGGCTTCCCCTCGAACTGAAACACATAAGGGCACGTCAGGCTTCGCACCTTGGAGAGATCGCGTAGTGTCATTAGCACCACAGGCGTCAATGGTATTTGGCGCGATTCCCTGGTCTTGATGTCTACTGAACGGAGTTTGAGGAACCCACGGTGCAAGTCCACGCGATCCCAGGTGAGGTTGAGAATTTCACTCAGACGTGGGCCAAGGTGGTATGCCACCAAAAGAATGGGTTTTAGGTGATCTGCCGCAGCATCATAGAGCCTAGCCCATTCCTCTGAACTCAATACGCGATCCCGCTCATTCTTCGGATCTGGCATCGGTACTCGCTTGGCCGCATTAGAGGCCACTAAACCCCGCCGTTCTGCTACGCTTAAAATGTGCTTGAGAATGGCATGATCCGCATTGACTGTTGCCAAGGACGGAACGCCGCCATCGCGTAAGCGTCGCTGGTCACGGAATGCCTCCACATCCGCTGGCGTTATGTCGCCCAACAACTTGCTACCGAAAAATGGAATCAATTGATAATGCACGGATTCATACCTATCCTGAAATGTGCTGAGAGCCTTCACTTCTTCAAGTCCCAAGTACCTCAAAGCCCACTCTGAGAACAGAACGGGGGTAACCCGTTCACTTTTGACGGTCCCCTTCATCAGATTGCTTTTGATGAGGGCCTCCTGCTGCTTTGCAACCGTCCTGTTTAACGAACTCACCTTCCATCGCTTGAGCTTTGCCCCTGCAATGCCCCGCGCCAGTATGAGTGTCTTCCCATCATCCAGCACGGGAAACTCGACATAGTACGAGTCGATTACTTTGGGGTGATCGCACTTTTTTCGCTGCTTGCTTAGGTCACATCTTTCGCGACACTTCTTCTTCACTGTAAGCCCCATAACTACCTTCCTCTGTTAGTTGGTTTAGCCTCGCCGATCAGTTCTGCCACAGTGACACCGAGGGCCTTCGCTAATCGCCTTAAGGTACTCAGGCGCGGGTCATACCCACCCGCCTCGATTCTGGCGAGAGTGGCGACAGCCACACCTGACATTTTCTTGAGGACTCGCAAGCTCACCCCCTTTCCTTCCCGAATGGCCCGTAACCGTGTCATGATTGAGATGTTCCCACATACGAGAACACCCTGTCAAGCCCTAAGTGGATGATCTCGACGGCATTGGCATCACGGTATTCTGCTTGAGCCACCCATCCAACAACCCCACATCGAACTTCAGTCGACTTCCCAGCTTGACATGGGGAATGCGCCGCTGGCTGACCATCTTGTACAACGTATTCACGGAAAGGCCGGTGTACTCGGATGCTTCCCCAATTGAGAGTAACCGTCGAGTGAGTACTCCTGTCTTTGTCATCGCTCCTCCTGGACTTATCATTGCCCACACCCTGGGACCAGATGCTCAATTGTCTTGTCCTCTTGCCGCGGTTGGCTGGCGTGGCACCAACTGCATCTGTACTGAGCCGCCTCCTCTATCGAGCGCAATCTGTGTATCCCGCTAAACTGCCGCATTTCGCGAACCCTCCTTTTTGGTATCATTCTGGCCTTCTAGTGGTATCTGGTTGGACGGCCTTGTGGCCTCATCCTGCAAGGGTCCGTCGTGTCCTACGGCACGGTCTGCTACCATGCAGAGGTGCAGCGCATGATTCCGCTTGGCTGACTCCCGTGTTAGCGTACCGCCACCCCACTGATACAGTTGCCAACGGCCACAGCTACATATTCCAGTGCCGCCCGACTTCGTTTCGATCCAGCGAAACTCGTGTATTCCGTGACGACTCCGAGGTCCCTGATTTACTGTGGGCGAGTCCTTTGTAACTTGTTGAAATCTCGAAGACCCAGTTTTTGCATTTCGTTTATGAGCGTCGATCTTCATGAACCTGACCTTTCCTTCGCGTTACCGCTATTCATTACCCATTGAGCCTGTCGGCCCTGCCTAACCGTCTGTGGTTGGCTTTGCGTGCCTGCCGGAAACGAATGTTCTCTAATGGGGGTGAGTCTGCTTGGTAGGCTGGTATGGCGTATCTAAATACGCCAATACCAACCAACCAGAAAGCAGACGAACTCCTGGGGCGACCATCCTGATGTGAGTTCGTGGCCCCCATTGAGCCGTCATCCAGCGCAGACCCTCCAAAGGGCTGCGCCCTTATTGGCCGTGCCGACCTTCTTGATTTGGCCCTCCTGCTCTAATGCCTTGAGTGCCTGTCGCACCGACTTCTCTGATCCACGCCTCAACGCCTTCATCAGGGTGCGGAGTGTCACCCCTGCCTGCCCCTCCTGGGCCTGCGTTAGCTCACATTTAGGGGGTACCTCCATGATCTGCTCCCTCAGGGCCTCGTCAGTGGAGCCTTGTGGCATGTCCTCCGCCAGTACCCGTAAGATTGGTGCCTCTCCAGTCCCTTCAGACACAATCGTGATCTTGAACGGGTCAGAGGGCGCACCGTCTTTGGTTTGAACCTCAACCCTGGCACAGCCCTGTTGTTTCCCAATCGGCGACAGAAACAGCGACGTCTCCGGCCATGCCCCCAGCACGTAGGACCCACTGATCTCCTGGGATCCACGTCCCGTGCGATACCCGTTCTGCCCCTTCCGATAGTGATGCACGATACGGAAGAGACAGCCGTACGTCCGACGCATGGCATCGAGGGCATGAAGCATCTTGTTCGCTTCATCCGCCTTGTTCAGGTCCCGCGTGGTCACCTTGCGGAGGGCATCCACATAGACGACCGTCGGACGAAACTGCTTGATCGCCCGTGCCAAGCTCAGGAGCATGTCAGAATCATCGAGTGTGAACCCTCGCCACACACCCACCTGAAACCACGCGCTCAACTCCTCGCGGAGTGTCGGATCATCAGGCTTCAAGCCATACCCTCGGAGCAGCCCCTCGATGCGGGTTCGTACTCGTGTCGGCGAGTCCTCTTCCTCGATGACCAACACCCGTTGTCGCATGGGCACAGGAAACCGCCCACAGACGTGGCGTCCAAGCGCAAGGCACAGGGCCTCCTCCAACGCATAGAACGTCTTGCCCAGTTTTTCTTCTCCCGCGATCCACCCACTGCCGTCCGAGGACAAGATGCCCTCGATGAGCGGTTCAGGCGCAGAGATCGGTTCACCCAGAAACGCCCCCAGGCCCATACTCAACACCTGAGGCGCGAGCTGGGTTGGCGCGAGTCCACGAAACTCCTCGATGGTGTGGACGACGAGGTAGTCATCCAAGCCGACTTTTTGGCCCTCTGCTCCGTCAGGCAGGCGAATCGCAAAGACCGTGGCCCCCCGACGGGCCAATTCCTTCGCCAGTTCGCGCTCGGCCTGGACCACGTCGGGCTTCCCCACGAGGTCCGAGTCAAACACGACGTACACCGTCCGGTCTTGCCAGGTCACCCGATCCAGATCGGGGATGGGGATACTCTCGTCGTCACGGCGTGTCCGCCACGCCCATACGCCTCCCAAGGCCACACAAGTCAGCCCTTCCTGACACGCCTTGATGGCCTTTTTCTCGCCTTCCGTGATGACGAGCGGCACCGTGGTGTCGGCCAGCACGGATGCCTCGAGCATCCACGGCACATAGAGCGCAGGCACACTGCCTGTTGCGCTGCGATACCGCTTGCCATCCGTTCCTGGCTTATCGAGTTTGATGCGGACATATGGACGGTGTGCCCAGTCATCTTGACGGGAATACGGAATGACCATCCCGGCACACCCCGCGTTGAAGCCCAGCAGGGCTTTGATCTGTAGGGGATCGGCACTGTACATGCCGCACTCAGTGATCGTGGCCTCAGAGAGGCCGGACTGACACAATTCGTCCCGATGGCGTTTGTCCAGAGACTTCTCCGCTCTGGTTGAGGTTGATGGAAAAGGAACAACTGTCATTTCGGTGATCTCCTAATGTGTTCTTGACGTTCCGAGCGCGTCCACGCGCTTCGGGGTTGTTTCAGTTGCTGCGATGACCAACATCCGGTCCTGCCTCCAACATATGTCACGTCGAAGTTGCCGCAGATGGCGGTCATCATTGGGACTTCGTCGTGACAACACCTACGCTCAAGGCGTAAGTCCTCGTCTCGTATGTGCGTTAGCCTCCCTACCCTGGCATAGAGACACCTCCCTTCTTGAATCCATTTGCCGCATCCTCGGCCTCAAACGAGAGCGGTCGCTGCATCAGCTCCCGTAGGGCCTGATCAGGGGTGGGCATCCTCGCGCCCACCCGTTCCCGCTCCGGTCTGTCCTTCCGTTCGTGGTTGTATGTCCTCATAGGGGGCTGTGGACTTAGACGACTCAGCTCGTTAAAAGTGCCGAAGTATTTTTTTCGTTTCGGGTTGGCATTTTTTCGCTCCTGAATCGTATAAGCGTATGCAATGAGCAACGGTCGGTCCTCGCTCCGGTGTTCGTATGTCTTCATAGGGGGCTGTTTACTTAGACGAGTCAGCCCACCATTTTGTTCGCGCACTTTTTGTTGGCTTGAATCGTATAAGCACTTGGAAACGCCACCAGGAACGGTCTGAAGTACTGCCCTGCCAGGTGGCGGGACATCTAACGGCACGTTGCATCGCGTTAAGTCCCTCGGTTGTTGATGGACGCTCCACCGTCCTTGTGATGTTCGTATCGCATCGCGTTTTCTGTCTGTATCCAACTGTACGAATCAGCTCGCCATTTCCCGCGCACGTAATTAACGATGGCTGGTCCGTCCTCACCGTGGTGTGCGGCAACTTGAACTGGCGTGCCGCTCCGAACTTGGACGCTGCATCGTTTCATTGTTCCCTAATGCATTAAGCATCCTGCACACCCTCAGTACCGGGTCTTTTTTTATTCGTTCACGCAATGAGTTGCATCATGATTTCTGAGTATGCAACGCTTTTATTACCATCTGTACTAAGAAAGCGTTCTGACGAAAATGCGACCACGAGAAGGAGAGGCGCAATACTGGGAAGAAGCGAGGAGGCGGGTTGGCAGCACACCCACGTCCAGAGTTGCATGGCTGTTGAGCCTTCTTTACGAGAGGCCGCGTTTTAATTCCCTGTTGGAGAGGGAGCGCATTCTGCTCTGCCACGAGATGGCCGCGTTCTTTAACGAACCACGGGCATTGTCAGAAGACGAAGCACGCATCCAGCAGCAACAAATTCGTCGCGGCTTGCAACTCCTAGTGCGAGGTAAGCTCTGGTGGCGGAGAGTCCGACGCGATTACTGGATGGCATTGAATCCCCAGGAAGGAGTCTATATCGAAGAACGGAACTACCGACGGAAGTATACGTTCGGACGAATTTTGTTCGAGGCCATCGAGGCTATGGTGGGCTATGTGTATGGGTGTCCGACCTGTGGGAGACTGTTTCCCCGTACCCCTCGTCAACGACGCTACTGCTCGCGGAAATGTGCTGCGCAAATGCGCCTGAGACGCCATCGCGACAAGAAGCGACAACGAGCGACTGCGTAATTTATCCTATTTAAGGATACCGGCTCGAACAGCGGGTGCCCTCAAGTCTTCGTAGGATAATTTTCGATCCTCTGGCGAAATGCGAGGTGAAGCGATGCAAGCCCTTGATTGCCACTCTTGTCCATCGTGTCCATAACCGTTGCGCTGCGGCTCTCTTCCTTGACACGACAGATCGCTTTCGCTAAGAAGGGCGCATGGTGAAGCGACGGGCGACTAAGAGCAAGCGAGCGAAGCGGGTCCACACAACTGCACGGGCGAAGGCCAAAGCAAAGCGGTCTACTCGCGCTGCCAAAAGGCAGCAGAAGGCAAAAAAGGCAGCGACCAAGCGTAAGCGGGAGCGACCCTGTGTCCCAAAGACCTCAGAGACACCAACCACTCCACCCAGTACCACCGATGTTTCCTGGCTTGATCCAACTGAACCGGAAAGCTAGTAGGAGTCGCCCCCTTCGTCAGTGAAGTCACAGAAAGGCTGTGAACTGGCCGCCGTTGGAATGTGCGACCCAATCTGCTACATGTAGCCGCGTAGTTCATTTCCTGGCAGACCGAAAGACAACCATTTCCACAGCCTTGTCCTTGACACACCCCCACGGACAGCTTAGCCTTTCGTATCGTGAGGAGGGCTTCTCTGCTCTGCGTGGCCTTGTTTAGGAGGTGTTAGGTAGCAACACGCATACGCATCTTCTCGTCGACACGAATATT
>Ga0126373_10000638_pt1 | contig 23360 bp, 24 predicted proteins | sample PanSoiMetPlot_11_FD_92545 | JGI IMG/M metagenome (GOLD analysis project Ga0126373, IMG submission 92545) | Tropical forest soil microbial communities from Panama - MetaG Plot_11 | ecosystem: Environmental > Terrestrial > Soil > Tropical forest > Bulk soil | place: Panama | collected 2016-02-17 | reverse complement strand
TTAATAATCAAACAGTTTGGCCGGTTATTTTCGGCTTAGCTGGTCCAATCTGTGCACGCGCCCTTAAATCTCTCCATCTGTTTGAGTTACTCCCGCGCGGGCATCATGATTGGCCAGTTAAGCTGGCGAACCTGCTCAAGCAATGGCAGCATCTGTGCTTGCACTTGCGCATGAATCTGTGCCTCTGTCTGTGCGATTCTAGTTTTGACGGGCTCAGTAGCAATGGCCTCTTGCTGGGCTTTCCAAGCGGGATAGTTCGCCGGCGTATGTGGCGCTTCACCCGGATTCTGAGGAGTCTGAATGTAATCCCGCAGGCTTACCGTTTCGGCTGACACTCCAGGAGCGCCCGCTGATGGGTTCTGCTGATAGAAGCTGGTCTCCTGTTCTTTGGCCGCCGCTTCGGCCGTGTTCTTGCGAGTTTCGGCGTCTTCCTTCGCCCGGGTGGCTATCTGAGAATCGAGCATATGCGCTTTTTTGAAGGTATCTAGGCCAGAGCGCAGGGCCTTCGGATCGTTCCCAGATTGCTGCAGGAGTTGGTAACCCATCTGCGCCTCTTGAGGCTCTAAGTCGCCCTTTGTCACGGAGTCAGCAAGCGCAGATTGGACATGAGCAGCCAGTTGCGAATCTGGAACTGACTCTGCTGCAGTAAACCGTCCCAACATCCGATCAGTCTTCTTCTGTTGCAGCGTCCATTCGGCTTCACTTAACTGTAAGTGCTGTTGCTGCCGCGCCATTAGTTGCTGCTCGAGTTGATTCGCAGCCGCTCCGGATCCGCCGTTATCCAAAACGCCTTTAATCAGTGAATCCGGGCTCTTGCCATCCCAATTTTTCCAGGCCTGCGTCAAGGCAGCCTGATCGCGCTGCTGCTGCTGGCCCATTTGCAATTGCTGCTGGCGCAACTGGTTCTCCTGCTGCATCTGCCGAATCTGCATGTACTTCGTGACCGGATCGGTAGGGTCGCTAGGCCGAAATGGCGTGATTGGTAGTTGAACGTAGCCGCCCATTTAGCGGTACCTCTCTGCAATTTGCCGATTACGGAAGCGGACAAAAGTGCGGAAGTCCGACTTGTCTGCTTCCATGCCTTCGTGGTCAGCCGTCAGGCGTACATCAAGGTCCTTGATGACGTCCTGAACCTGTTTGTCCGTGAGGCCGAACATCCCCTCGGCAACGGCGGGATGTTGGCCAAGGTAATTCTGGATCCGCGCCGAATTGGCCAGACCGCCTTGCGCCAGCATGTGCAGGGCTACTGGCGGGAGTTGTACTCGCTCCTGATACGCAACCGTGTCGAGGTCGGGGATAACAGACCGCGCCGCCGATACCTGCTCTACGTAGTTCCGCTGGTTGGCCGAGCGCTGCTGAGGCGTCAGGCCTGCCAAGTGGTCAGGCAGGTTACTGTCGTCGGCAGGCTTGGGGCGTTTGCCATTAACCAGCACTCGCACCGGGGAGTGCTCTACAGTGCCATCAAGCTGCGGTTCCTGCGTAGTTGCCTCTGTGTAGACAACGGTTCCTAAGTTATCGGCGTGCCTATGCGTTGTGTTATGCCCAGGATCGCCAGGACGGCTCCAGAATATGCTCCACTCCGAATTATGCGTATCGCTCATAACTTGTTGTCTCCTTCTTCGAATTCTGACCGCACAAACACAGGCGAGCCTATCTGCGCTGCGTGCTGCCTTTCGCGCGAATCCCACAGCAAGCTTTTGGTTTCGACTCGCTTCCTGCGCTGCAAAGGAATGGGCTTAGGCTGCGGAATGTTGAACGCCTCTGCGAAGAACTCAGCTAGATAGGCCATAACCGTGCAGACTTTGGTATCTGCCTCAGGGCGCGTCTTGTATGCGTCGCAATGGGCTATGAGCTTTCGGCCTAGAATCTCGAAGTCTTCTCGAGCTACCTGCTTGGCTGCGTCGATCGCAACCGCCTGAATGTTCTTTTCTAAGTTATTCATGCAGTACCCCAGACAGACGGATCCGCTCTGTCGCTACCAGGCAATCGCGCTCGATTCGGACCAGTACTTCAGGGGTTTTGTAGGCCTTCCGCTCACTGTCGAGCTTGTATAAAACGGGCCATAACCGAAACGCTAAATTAGATGTGAACTTACGTTTGCCCTGCTCTATGTACTTCAGCAACGTTGGGGATACTCCCACGAGTTGCGCCAGCTGCCGGCGGGATAAGTGGAATTCCTCGCGGGCAGCAACCAACATCTCCGGATCGCATAGCTGCGGCATGGCGTCGTGCAGCATCGCTTCTTCAGCAGTCCGCCAACAAGAACCATCAGCCGCTGTGTGCAGGGGAAGGAACTGCGTTACTAGCGAGAAAACATCCATACTCGGAGACTAACGCGGGACTCGCGTTGGTACCCCCAATACGCTCTGGAATTCGCGATTGTTTTCTAGCCATTGGTGGGGAAGTTTGTGGAGTTAGGCAGTTGCAACACCGTAAGTGCTTGCTGTGACAAGGAGCAATTAGCTGTGACCAATGCCTAAATCAGGCATACGGCTGAGAAATTCGTGTCGTTCTGCTGTTATTTATTTAGTTAACCCAATCCGCCGCATGATTGCGTGGGCTATTCAGGAAGGCAAAATCTGCCCGTCCCACACATTACAAACTGCATGCCGTCATTCTGTTACAGGCTGTAACGGTATTCCTTGCTTGTTTTGATTTCGGACCCATTTGTGTGTCGTGGGGGGAGTGTCCACTGTCCAAAAACCCTAAGAAAGATAATTTATGGACAGGGCAAAAACCGTCCCTCCGGGAACGGAGTTTTTAATAACTCCCGTTCACCGTCGGGGCTTGGCCTTCCGTAATTGTCCAGAAACTTTTTGGACACTTTTTGCACACATCGGCCCGTGGTATCTTGCGCCCATGAAGGTTATTTATTTCGCAGTTCTGCTGTTATTTGCCAGTAGTGCAGCCGCGGCACAGAAGGCGTGCATTGCCCTTGAATCCGATTCCGACAGGCCCGAACTGGTTAGAGACGCTCTCTCAACCGCCGTTATGCTATCGGGTGACTATATCTTCTATCCGACCGAACACACTGGTTGCTGGACGGTACGCGAGGTCTCAATGGCAGTTAACGGCGCAAGAGGATATGCGATTTCCTGGGTTGTAACGGATTCCAGGTAATCGATTTGTCACACAGGGCTTACATCTCGGCCAAGAGGACGCATTCGATAAAGCAATGCGCGCAGCAGCGGCGCGCGCAATCCAAGATATCCGCCTAAGTACCCGCTAAAAGCTGCCCAACCTTAGACTTGCTGATCCCCAACGCTTGGGCAATATCGCGATAGCTTAGGCCCTGAGCTTTCATCTCGCGCGCCTGCGTTACTTTCCCCTGTTTATCCGCAATCTCTGGGCGGCCGGCCTTTCGGTCCTTGTGGTCTGAGAGTTCCCCAGCAAATTGGGGCGGTTCTGTGAGCTCGAAATACCCGGTCTGATCGATCGACGGTCTGCCCTGGATGATGAAGGGCTCACACGCTGAGAAGTCCCGCGCTTTGACGTTCTGCACAAAGATGCGGTTGGATGTGGCGTCTATCTGGCTCAAGCCCCAGCAAGTCGCCAGCATGGCGCCAATATCTCCGGATCCGCGGAGGACATTCTCCAGCGTCATGAAATTATCTTTGCCGAAACTCTTGGGCGAATGGTGCGCTCCGCAAATAGTGCGAGCTCCGGCGCGCTGCAAGCTGAAAAGAGCATCGGCGAAGATTTTGGAGCCTTCAGCATCTTCCGCTCCATCCATGATGCGAATTGCTGTATCCAGAAAGACGTCTGCACCTTTGACAGCCTCGAGCAGTCGTGGATCGGTCAGGCTTAGCTGGCCTTGCGCGGAAAGAGTCCGGCAGAAGAGACGCCCGGCTTGGATGTGCTCATGCAGATGGAAGGTTCTGAGACGAGCAGAAAATGGACCCAGGCCAGCTTCAGGAATCAGGTAGATGACGCGCTCAGCCTTAGCAACTACATCGAAGTGATGGAAGAGTTTTCCGCCCTCGAGTAGTGCGCGGACCATGGCCAGCATGCACAAAGTCTTTCCGTGCCCAGCTAAGCCGCCGATAAGCGTTATCCCTTCCTCTTGTAAGAAACCATCGATCGCGAAGCGCGCCGGCGGCGCGTTTATAACGTCATCGTAAGAGTGGAACAGCGCGCGCCAGTCCTGTTGGTTCGTACCGCCGCTCAGTTCATCCTGCATCCGCTGGAGAATCTCAATCCTTGCATCGGTCTCAGTCGCATCCACCAAACGCTCACAAAGGCGGTTATATCGACGTTCCCGAGCTGCATCGCTGACTTGACGCACATACGCGGCAAAATTCGCGGAAAGGCCCTGATCTAGTAGCGAAGTGAGATAGGCAGAATCGCCGCAGGCTTGCAATTGATTCGCCTGGGCAAGCTCAAGAGTCAGAGTGACGATATCAACTGGACGCTGTTCCTCGAACATTGCCGCCATGCGGCTGAATATCCGCCGGTGACTGTCTAGCGAGAAATCCTCAAGGCCCAACGCCTCAGTCAGTGGCCATAGTGAGGCGTCAACTAGGAGCGATCCTAGCAGCGCGCGCTCGGTCTGTTGGACAGCATCAGAAAGGGATGTCGTCATCGGTGATTGGCACCCCATGTATATTTGGCGTAACAGGCGGCTGTGATTTCTCAGCGTCCTTCGCCCCGTCTCCTATTCCCCATGCAACTACCTCTGTCATGTATTTCCTTTGCCCGCTCTGCTTGTCATCCCATGAGCGAGTCTGGAGCCGGCCGCAAAGCTTGATGTAATCGCCTTTGTGAAAGTGCTCCACTAGCTTTTCGGCTTGCGCTTCCCACGCGACACAGCGGTGAAACTCTGTGCGCTGCTCAAACTTTGTCACTACCGTGAAGCTGGCGACGGGCTTGCACGAGGGTGTGTAACGGAGATCCGGATCTCTGGCCAAAAAGCCGGCTAGATGAACTTCGTTTTTGTGGACCAGGGCGGTCTCAGTAGGCCCGCTCATTTGCGCGCCTTTCGGGGAGTTCCGACTCCGAATTGCTCAGCCCGCTCTACCTCGCTGAGAGGCACCAACCGGCGAGCGCCAATCGTTACGGACTTCAGTTCGCCATTAAGGATCAACCTTCGTACGCTCCATTTCGACAGGTCCCAGCGTTCGGCTAATCGCTCGATGTTCAACAGCTTTGGTTCTGCCGTTGCTGTGTTCACTTTGCTCCTCCACTGCTAGAATTTAATTGACACTCAATATAGTTTTGGTGCAAGATTGATTATCCATAGCGATTCTCGCAGACCGTAGGCAGGATATGCGGACAGAGCTGAAAAAAACGAATCAAGTTCTAGCGAAGGATCAAGCGGTCCAGGCCCGAGAGGACTTGGTGCTTTTCATAGTGAACCTAAACGTTCCCACTGAGGGGTGGGGCCGGGACGCTTGGGAGACAGATGAGTATCACGAGTTCACGAAGCAATTGCGCGAAAGAACCGAGAAATACTGGCCTGAACTCTGGGGGCGCCCAAGTGACAATCCCGTCATTTCGATCGAAGAGCGAGCATGGGAGATTGTCAGAACCATGCGCGAATATCTTCGTCGCTTTTGGAGCGCGGCGGACCCAATAAAAACCGACGAAGAGATTGAGCACGATAGGGACTGGCATATTCATCGGACCCGCGAATGGTGGTACTCTCTCGAGATTCTGCCTGAGGTTCTCAAAGTCGACGAGGGTATACAGGCACCATTTCGCAAGTCTTTGCTCGACAAACCACCCGATCGGCACAGCCAGATCATGAAAGCGCTCTATGAACTGCAAAGGCGAGCGCTGAAGCCGAGCACTGCGCCTAAGATTTGTCGAAATCCCTGCGAGAACCGGTATTTCCTGTCCAACGCAAAGGGTGAAGAATATTGCCCTGATTGCAGGCGATCCCAAGCAGCTAGAAACAGGAAGAGCAAACTTCAGTCGTATCACGATCACAAGGACAAATGGCCGTCGACTTTAAATAGGAGGAAAGCCCGTGAGTAGAAAACGAGATGGGCTGTATCGCCGTGGCAACATCTTCGCTTTTCGCTACAAAGGTGCCGATGGCATCTGGCGCGAGAAGCAAACGGGAAAACGCGATCGCGAGGAAGCAAAGACATTCCGTAAAGACTTCCTCGCCGATCTGGACAACGGAACTCTGCCAACTCATATGGCTGATTGGACCCTAGAGGCAGCTAAAGACTGGTGGATTGAATTCCGCAAGCCGCGCGTCGCTGTGGGCACATTGACGGCGGAAGGCTATCGCCTCAAGCCGATGATTCGCATTCTCGGAAATGTCCGCCTGAAGCAAATCTCGAATGTGCTCCTCGACAACTATCTAACCAAGCGCCTGGCTGAGGAAATTGCTCCTTGGTCCATCAATAAGGAGATTCTTGCGTGGTCACTGATCCTGAAGAAAGCGCGACTGTGGCGCCGGCTGGACGATGATTACAAGCCGCTGCCTGTAAAAGCCTCGGATATCGGCCGCGCTCTGACTCGCGATGAATTACGCCACCTCGCTGCGGTCGCTGCCACAGAGAAGGACTGGGAGGCCGCCTTCTATGGATCAGTTCTCGCCGCCAACACAGGACTGCGCGGCGGTGAGATTAAGAAGTTAAAGATTGGCTCTCTGGACCTGGAGCATCGGCGCATCAAGATTCGGCGTGCTGATACAAAAACCGATGCGGGAGCGCGAGTCATTGAATTGAACCGCGAAGCAACGGAAGCGGCAGCGCGCCTCGTTCTCCGGGCCAGCCTCTTGGAGCCGCCCGCCAGCAAGCCAGAGCACTACCTGATGCCGAAGCACCTTTCCCGAATCGCGCACGGCCAGCACAAAGGCGAGCGCGGTTATGATCCGTTGCAGCATCAGGAGTATTGGGACACCGCCTGGCACAGCCTGACTGAGAAAGCAGGATTCCCCGGATTGCGATTCCATGACCTTCGACACACGTTTATCACGCACATGGTTGAGAAGGGTGTCGCGCTCGGAGTGATCCAAACATTCGTCGGGCACATGAGCGCGCGCATGGTTCGTCACTACACACACGTATCTAGCGGAGCAGCTAGAAAAGCAGTTGAGCTGTTGGATTCAGACCCGATTCTCGCACCTGCCAAAGAGGAACAGGTCCACTATGCATAGTTGTTTGTGGGGGATTTTGTGGGGATATTCTCGAAAGGCAGCGCTTGCCTCTTCTAACCTATTGAATAATATGGTGAGCGCGGCAGGACTCGAACCTGCGACCCATGCCTTAAAAGGGCATTGCTCTACCAACTGAGCTACGCGCCCTCACCGTGAACAACACTCACATTCGAAATAACTTACTGCACAACTGCCAGCTCTACCGCTTCGTGTGCCGGTTGACTGGTGGCACTTCTGGTGGCACTTGGTTCCTGCGGTGTCGGTTCCGAGTGGAAGGCTACCAGACGATCGACGGCTGCCTGATTGTGAGCAGGAGCGAGATGTGCATACCGCTTCGTCATCTGAATCGTCTTGTGTCCCATCAACTCTGAAATCGTCAGCAGATCGACGCCAGCCATTGCGAGCCTGCTCGCGAATGTGTGCCGCAAACAGTACCAGGTAAAATCCTGAATCCCAGCTTCCTCTACGGCCGGATCGAACCAGTGCTTATATCCGTGCAGAGCTTGCCCTTCGATATTAACAAAAACTTCGCCTTTCCCGTTGAGCGATCGCTTCTGCAGCACTTTGAAAGCTGCAACGGCAACCGCGTTCAGTCGAACGTGACGCGCCTTTCCGTTCTTCGTCTTTGGCAAGCTGACAGAGTTGCGCGTGAGATCCACTCGCGACCAATCGAGCGCATACTGCTCACTCGGGCGCATACCAGTGTGCAAGGCGATATCAAATTCCGGCATGTGATCGGAATAGTGTTGCAGGATCACAGCGCGCAGCCGTGACTCTTCATCCTTGCAGGGTTTCAGATATTCCAGCTTCGTTTCGGCTGGTGTGAACTGATTTAGGAATCGCACGCGCTCGTTGTCTTCCGTTTTATGCTTGAGCAGTTTCGCTGGATTCGATTGTGCTTTGCCGTTCTCAATCCCAAGTCTGTAAATCAGAGAGAGAGTGGTTTTGTATCGGTTGTACGTCGCATTTTCCCATTTCTGCTCGCCGAACCATTTCCGCAGATCTTCGATCGAAATTGCGGCCGGTCGGTTGCCGAATTCTTCCTTGAGCCGACCGATGCGATACAGATCAAACTGCTGCCCCTGATTGTTCGCTTTGCAGTAGGCTTCCGCGTCCGTCGCCAACTCCTCGAACCGCACAATACGAGTTCGAATCTTTTCCGGTAGCTTCTTCCCTGTTAGCACTTCGTTCTTGCGCTTCCTATACAGGTCTATTGCGTTGCCCTTGCTCCCCGCTTTCTCCCTCCGTCTTCGCCCGTCCGCGTCGAAATATTGAATCCACCACACGCGCGAGCCCCGCACCTTCTCGAAGACGCCGCGCAGCTTCTTCGATGTTCGCTCCCGTTTCGTCTTGCATCGTGGTGTCGAGATTGCTGTGGCATCTAAGGAAGAAGCCTTCCCCAAGATGGTTCCCGTCACGACGCCAGATGATTCGATTGCTGCGGTACTCAGTCTTTCCCTCGCACATCTCGTGGCGTTCATTTCTTCCGTCCTTTCTTGGCTAGTTCTTTTGCGCGTAGTCCTTGCTCTATTTCGTTCCGCCTGTACTTGCGCATATATAGTCGGCGTTTTTCCTTGAATGCCTCGCCATGGGCAGCTTCGAGCTGCCGACAGTTTCGTGAGCAGTACTTTTGCCAGTCGGTTTGACCGAAAAACCAGCGTCTGCATTTTTTGCGCTGACAACGGCGAAGCCGGTGCAAGTTCCGGGAATCAAGCAGTCCTAGTACGAGATACATGTAACCGGTCGTGAAGAAATTCTTGTAGTCAAATGGGTTCCAGCGTATCAGCCGCATTCCGCGCGTATCAGCGGCCAGCATGACACCTTCGCGCGTCCGAAGGCGGTTCAAATTCGCGTTCACCCGGTCTAGGATGCGCTCTCCCCTTGCGTTCAATTCCTGCGATGCAGGGTGCTTGAGCTGCAAGTTCGGCCATGCCCACAGACGTTGTGCTGTGCTAACAGGATCGGCTGCCTTAGGCTCGTGTTGCGCCAGCGCCGATCGAATCTGTTCCAATTCTTCCAGGTCCGCACATAGTTGCCGAAGTCGGTTAACTGCACTCTTGCTGGGTTTGTCTTTTGGATGAGCAATGGATTGCCCATTCAACTCTTTCAGTAATATGTCGAGGGAGCTATGTAACCTACGCATACGTAACTGTATAAGCAGAATACTATACACTTGCCACGCGATGCCGCCAAGTGCCAATCTGTGCGTGTACGGAGGAGAAATGCACAATACAGAAGAACAAAAAGCCCCCTTGCTTGTCAGCAAGCGTGAGGCGGCCGCCATGCTCGGCGTCTGCCTGCGAAGCATCGACAACTACATTGGCGCGAAGGAACTCCCCTGCCGTCGTCTAGGTAAGAGAGTACTGATTCCCTATGCTGCACTCGTGCATTTTGCGCGCTGCGATCATGACGGAGGACGCCCGGTGAGCATGACCGCAACACGATAGGCTGTGGACTGGCAAAACTGCGGGGCGAAAGTCGGCCAGTAATGGCGCGTTTCGGTCGAATCAGTAGAGGCTTTCTTGCAGGCCCTTGCTCCACTCCGATGAGATTTCCCGATTCTTAGAGGGCGGGGAGAACGCTCCGAGTCGGATCTCTTCAGGCGCGTGAGGGGGGAACCAAAATGTGCGCTGAGAAGACGAACGGCCCGGTAGCACGGGCCGGATGCGTCGGAAAACATCAAGATCAGGCCAAACGCACCAACTCGTTTGACGAAAGTCAACGGATCAATCCCGCGAACTTGGCCGCGGAACGCAGTGTGCTCGGCGCGTTGATCGACGACGACTCGTTTGTGCCTAAAGTTTTCGCCTCAGGCCTCCGGTGTGAGGATTTCTTTCTCTCAGCTCATCGTCGCATTTTTCGGGCAATTGAACTCCTCCACACGCGCAAGGCCCCAGTTGATCACGTATCCGTTGCCGAACAGCTCGGGAATCGGAACGAAGATTATGCCGCGATCGCGGACATGGTTTACGGTGTGGTTCTGCACGAAGATCACATCTTGCATCATGTCAGAATCATTCTTCGCAAATCGCGACTGCGACGCTTGCTCGAGATTGGGGAATGGATCTTGACCGCTGTAAACGAGACCTCCGATCCCGACTCAATTACTCTGCAAATCAGAGACATGCTCGACGCATGTTCGGAGGATCATGTCCTCTAATGGCAGTGAGATTATCACGAAGTATCCGCAGCGAATTCGTTCTTTCGCAGATATTCCTGATATCACCACAATGGAGATTCCGCCCGCGGAGTATCTCGTACCGGCGCTCGGCATCGCGCGAAACACCATAACGCTCTGGACGGGCCCGGATGGGGACGGCAAAACCTATCTCGCCCAAGTAATGGCCCTCGCCGTGGCGCGTGCTGGCGAGTTTTTAGGCATGCAATGTCAGCAGGCGACTGTCCTCTATCTCGACTTAGAAAACCCGGCGTATATCGTTCAGGATCGAATGCAAGCTCTCATTGAAAACGGATATTCTCCCGTCGGCCTTCGCTTCTGGGGCACATGGCTGCCAATCGATCAGCAACCGCCTCAGGCCGGCAGCGAACTACTCCTGATGATCTGCAAAGAAAGCAAGCCTCTGCTGATAGTGGATCCGTTTCGTTACTTCCATAAGGCCGAGGAAAACGACTCAACCGCAATGGCGGGAATAATGCAATACCTCCGCGCATGCGCAGCCTATGGCTCTGCCGTGGTCATCTTGCACCATCCAGCGAAAACCGAGGGGTCCACGGGCCGCGGTTCGTCTGCCATTCGCGGTGCGTGTGATCTGGCATTTCTGCACAACCTCGACAAAGAAGCCGGGCTGATCACGCTGAAGGTCGATAAGAACCGCCTTGGGCCAAGTCGAACCATTACCGTCCGCGCGAATTTCGAGGAGGGCGGTTTTGAGATGGCAGAGGCGCCGTACATCACTCGCCGAAAAGATGAACTAGGTCGAATCGAGAAGGTAATCCAAGCCGAGCCCGGCATTTCCCAAAATGGCATTGCCAAGGCATCAGGTATTCATCGCAACCGACTCCCGCGCCTTCTGGACGAAGGTCGCGGCGCACTTTGGCACTCAATACCCGGCCCGAACAGATCGAGACTCTACTATCCGGGAGTTGGAAGCCGTTTGTTCGGTGTGTCAGAAAAAAGCAGGACTAGCGAGCCAAACCCCGAGGACTCCACCGATGGCAGCTCCCAACAGTCCCACGACAGCGTCTAAAATCGGGGACCGAGATAGTGTCGATATCCAGACCAAGGAAAAAAAGGACCACAGAACAGCCCAAAATACGAATTGCAGGTGAAGATCGAACAATCCTAGATCAGACAGAACGCCATCGCGCGAGCGCATCGCCAGCTCCGCGAATAACTCACGAATGACCTTCAGTTGCGAGTCCGCAAAGATGCTCAGGAACAGTGAAACCACGAATACGAGTGAGCTCTCAAGGAAAGAGGGTGATCTCGCTGCTGTTTCTAACATGGGCTGCGCTCCTCAGAATTTTTTGTTCGATGTTGCGCAACACCCCGCCTTCCCAATGAGCATTTTACAACGGGTGGTACGGTGATACGCGTATCACTCGGTATTAGGGCCACCACTGGGTGATGGTGGTACGGGTGGTACGCCGCCTTATAGGCGTTACCACCGTATCACCGATGGAATCGGGACCCGAGTTGAAAATTGTGTACGAATGGCGTGATGCTTTCCTGGCTGCATCCCGCTCGTTTAGAGAGCCCAGATATGCAGTCCGAGAGAGAAAGCCACAATCGCATTCCGCTAAATGACAATTACACAAATCGGAACCTCGGATCTTTTGGAGGGGGTTCCCACTGCGTGTCCCGAATGCTTGACCCGCAAGCTAAGATGGTCGTGTGACGTGTGAAATCCATCGAAACCGAATTGATTTGCCCTGCGTGTGCTGGCGAGCTTGGTGGTCACGCACGCGCGAGCAAGCTGAGTTGGAAGCAGCGGCGTGAAATCGCGCGATTGGGCGGACTGGCAACCCCGGGGACGACGCAAGAGACGTCGCACCGCCGAGGACTCGACCCGTAAGCCGATTTTTGGTTTCGTACTGCTTGAGCCCGTAACGCGCAGGCCGATCGAGGATCAGTGGTGAGGTCGCGAGATCGAAGACTGGGAACATCAACTCGATGAAAGGCCGCGATAAACCGCGCAAACACGAAATCCGCTTCACGAGCGCAGCGCGAAAGGCCAAAGCACTCAGGAAGTTGGGTGTTTCGACAGACGAGATCGCCAGCGTTCCCCAAATCACTCCCCTATTGAGGGACAAGAGGCGCAGTCTGAAGCCAGTGCTGTTGGCGATGTACTTGTCTCGGGATCCCGTCGTTGAATCCTTTTTGGCGAAGCGCGCTTCATTGGACGTGTGGGCCCGGGAGAACACCCCTTGGGAGGCTATCGCTGTCTCTGCTGGTATTGACTTGGAACACCTACTCGGAGCGGCTATGCTGGCGATGCTCGAATTCGGGAAGTTCGTAGCCATGGGCCATTATCCCGAAGTGATAAAGCGGCGAATAGAGTTTGCCTTGCTACCTGGCGGTTGGCGCGATAGGGATTTCTTTCATAAGTTCCTCGGGTTGCTCCCGATGAACTACAGGCATTACAAAGACTGAAGCTCAGGCGGATGTCACGCCTCGCGGGCGGCGATCGCATGGCGGGAGTTGAGCCAAGACGGGTAGCAAAAGATGATCCGCGGCGGTTGGCGGTCGGAATACTTTCGGTCGGGATAAGCGGGGGCTATCGTGGCTTTACTGGTCAGGCCACCGTTCTGGGGCCCGGTGTTGCGGTAACAACCAAAGGTTCCACAAACCTTCGCGGAGATCAGCTCCACCTTTGGGACGAAGGGTCTGCCGTCATGTCGCATATCCCCTCGGACGACGCGGCGGTTGATGGAGAGCCGGCATTTCGAATATTACGCTTTGCTGAGTCGCACGCGGTGCCATTGTTCGCTCGTGCGGTCTTACCGACATTGGGAGGCGAGTGTCGTCTCCTTTGGTACGACTACAGTCGCAACGATTTCTTCGAACTTTCGGGATCGGTTGCTCCCGGGCATGGGAACCGCTTCAATCTTCATCTGAAGGGCGATGCGGGGATCGCTCTAGATGGCGCACCAGTTTTCACTGATCAATTCGTGGTTGGCATGGTGGCCTCAGGACCACATCCTGACGCCTCGACGTCGACACCCGATGGCACTTTCATGGTCGAGGTTCTCAGTGTGGCTGTAATGGCCGAGAGCAATGCGACACAGATTGTCCGTGACTTGTTGCACCGGATTGAAGCGGATTCGAATCCAGCTCGGTCACTTCCGGGCAAGGCAAGGGCCGCAGCATCCGTAACGAATCCTCTAAGCGATGAGGAGATGTGGGAGCGCATGAGTTTGTCGGCGCGGAGTGCGTTGGAGCGCGCCGAAGGGATACGGCGGGCCCTGAAAAAAAGGAACGTACACACCGAGTATTTGATTGCCGGTTTGCTCCCTAGTTGGCATGGATTTTTTGCCGAAGCTGGCATCACAGAGTCGGAGCTCAGCAAGATTGTTCGGGAGCAATTCGGCGATGAGATTCCGTGGAACGCACCACCCACCCAGTTACAACAACTGCCACCATTGTCGAAGAATGCACGAGAGGTTCTGAATCAGGCGGTGCTAAACGCATACGAACGCGATTCGAGGTTCATCCGTAGTACACATCTTCTTTACGGAGCACTCTCGGTTGAATCATCAAAGACCGTTCAAAGTCTTTTGCAGCACGGTGTGCGGCGGGAAAATGTCCGATCTCATGAAGACGAGATTTCCGAGAAGGAGCTCCGCGATGCTGATCAGCTAAATGATGATCTCAGCGAAGCGGGACTTCGCGGAGATTCAGGCACTCATGGAGCGCACACAACCGGGCATCTTTTGAATCCGGAGACGTTTGCGCGTCTAAGTCCGTCTTCGAGGAGCGCGCTGGAGCGGGCGGAGGGGATGCGCGCGGCGATAGGACTGAAAGAGGTCCACATGGAGCAGCTCCTCATGGGATTGTTCGAGAGGGACGACGGGCCGACGCTACAGTTGTTCGCCGGGTCGAATATTGACGAGCAAAAGCTGTTGAGGGCCATTCGTGAGGAGCGGAACACGAAGATTCCCTCCAGTTACTCCCCTCTCGTTTTGAACGCTTTCCCGCCACTATCCGAGCATGCGAGCAAGGCGGTACAGGCGGGAGTGCGCCTGAGCATCAAAGAACAGACAAGGTCGATTGAAAACCGGCATCTGCTTTACGGCGCCTTGTCGGTAAATGAGTGCGGACTTATCAAGGGGCTACGAGGGGTTCGCAAGGAAGACATCCAAACGGGGCTGACGGATGGTCAGACGCCACAAGGAACTGACCGCAACATTTTGGAGACCGTCGGGAATCCTACGTCAGTGGATTCATCACAGACGAGTGATGAGCAGTTGTGGGCGCGCATGGGCGACTCCGGCCGGAGAGTACTGGAACGAGCCGCTGCGTTGCGCGCTGCACCGCAAGAGACGATTCATATGGAGCACCTGGTCGCAGCATTGTTTGACGACTGGAGGCGATTCTTTGAGAGGAACAAGCTAGATGCGAGGACATTGCGACAGACGATCCGACGAACGGTCCAAACCGTTCTCAAGATGGATTCGCGGCCACAAGAACTTTCAAGACTCCCATCGCTGTCCGCGCACGTAAGGCAGGCCCTGCGGGCAGCCGCTGCATACGCCGAGGACCAGGGCATCAAGCAGGTTGGCAGTTCCCACCTGTTACGCGGAATGCTCTCGGTCAACGACTGCCGTATGGTCCAGGCACTAAAGGATTCCGGCCTAGAACTATCCAATCTGCGGCCAGAGGATGCGTCCTGGGGCGAACTGAGCCTCGAGGAGCGGCTCAATCACCCGCAGATTGAGGATGGAAGCGTGGGGCTGAAGCCGGGTGAATCTGCGCCAGCATCGACAGCCGCGCCGACGCCGAAGGTGGATTCGGATTTGTGGTCGGAGCAGGACAAATTGGGGTATGAGGCGTATGCGCGAACGATTGCGGCGTTGATCACTCATCCGGAGACGGTGGCTCCGCTGACGATTGGGATCAAGGCACCTTGGGGCGCTGGGAAGACTTCGCTGATGAAGCGAGTGCAGCATCTGCTGGATGGGCAAGCGTATTTGACGGAGGAGAACCGGAGCGGCGGGCGGCAGGCAGGTGAGTTGCGGATGACGCTGAGGGAACTGCTGAAGGAGCTGAACTGGACGACACAAGAGGAGCAGACGGGCCTTAAGAAGAAAATTCGTGCAGCAACAGAATTGAAGCTGCCGTCGATTGCGAATCCGGAAGGCAAGCCCTACGGAATGCCTCCTCGGATCACGGTATGGTTTAACGCATGGAAGTATCAGACGAGCGAACAGATTTGGGCGGGGATGGCGCATTGCATCATCAGCCAGGTAACGGCGCGCATGACGCCGCTGGATCGGGAGTTGTTCTGGTTGCGGCTGCATGCGCGGCGAGTCAACGCAGATGAGGTGCGCCGAAAGATCTATGACACCGTGCTGCGGCAGATTTTTCCTTTTGCCTTGATGATGATGGTGGCGTGCGGAATGGTCGTTTGGGTACTAGCTGCGTCTCCAGAAATTCCCCTGCCGCATGTGTGGCAAGGACTGACGGTGCTCTCCGGATTGTTCGGAGTGATCTGGAAGGCATGGGACAAACTGGGGGACAAAGCGGCGGCGACAGTGAAGGAGTTGGTGCGGGAGCCGCATTATGAAGGCAAGATGGGGTATTTGCATCTGGTCGAATCGGATATTCGAGAGGTGTTGAGTCTGGTGACGGCGGCCGGGGCTAGAGCCCCTGCAGCTGAGCTTCGTTCGGCCGGACAGACTGGGGAGGCTGTCCCTACAGGAACATCTATTGCAGAACCAACCACAGCAGAATCGTCGACTTCGCAACCATCCACAAAAGAGAAGGAGAAGCCGGCGCCGCTTGTGGTGTTTGTGGATGACCTCGATCGGTGTGCACCCAACAAAGTTGCCGAAGTCGTGGAGGCGATCAACCTCTTCTTATGTGGGGATTATCCTAATTGCATTTTTGTGTTGGGCATGGAGCCGGGGATGGTGGCGGCGGCGCTGGAGGTAGCGAACAAGGACGTCGTTGCCAAGGCGAAGGAAATGGGGTTCCTGGACGAAGCCGCACCGGTGGGATGGCGGTTCATGGAGAAGATTGTGCAAATGCCAGTGGCGATACCTCCTCCCACGAAGCATGGGCGGGATGCGTATGTAAAGTCTCTGGTGGGATCGGCGGGCGGGGCAAATGGGGGACCGGCTGCGGTAGAAACGGCAGCGCCAGCGGCGGCTACTCAGCCGAAGATTGCAGACGCTCCTAAGGGAGAACCACCGAAGGAAGAAGACGTCCAAGCGTTCGTGGAGCAAATGAAGGGGGCGACTCTTTCGGAGGTGGAGCAGAAGAGTTTAAACATTGTAGAGGCGGCTCCGGCGGAGAAGCGGCAGGCGGCGGCGGAGGCAGGCAAGCGAGTGTATGCGCAGACATTCAGCGAACGCGATCCGATGATCGCAGATTTTGTGCAGGAGTGCGCGGAGCTGGTGGAGGGAAATCCGAGACAGATCAAACGGTATGTGAACGTGTTCCGCTTCTACAGCACTCTGCGCTACGGGCTAAAGGCGGACGGGCTGGCGACGGAGAGCGAGTTGCCGAACGACAGAGTGCTGGCGAAGTTTGTGGCGATGAGTATTCAGTGGCCACATGCTATGGATTGCCTGCGGTGCAGGCATGCGACGAATGAGAAGGGGCAAGCGATTTCGCGTTTGGAGCATTTGGAGACCAAGAGCGCGGAGATTCGAGGAGATGATGCGTCGGGGGATGCGACGTGGAAAGAGATCGTGGGGGAGAAAGGGATGGGGTTGGAGTCGTGGGCGCATGCACGAGCGTTTCGGATGTTTCTGGCGCGGGGGGAATCGCTTGGAAAGAGTAGGGGACATGGGCTGTGGTGAATTCATGGTCTGACCGAGTTGCCAAAGGTTGACACCAAAACACGAGACAGTCTTGCATGCGGTTCGATGGAAGGATTCGTCCTCAAGTAGACGCGTACTTACTCGGTTGGATCTTGCGAGATCTCGCTAAAACGTCAGTGGTCTTTCGAAATGCCCGATGGCAATTGTCGATTGACCGCATTGTTCACAGCTCAGTTGTCAGAAACGACACTTATGTGGGGACGTGCTGTCGCACCGATTGCGGAATTGGTGACTCGCGCCGTTTGGTCCAGTTCAGCCAAGCTGAGTCGCGAACCCGCTCCACCAACTCGGCTGACGCTGCGCACGAAACGAGAGGCTAAGGGCGCTGAACCACCACCTCTGATTAAGACTCCACGGCGAGATAATCTTTGCTCAGAATGTGGAAGACGATCCGACCTGAGAGCACCAAGTGCGCTAACTGTTCGGTCGATGATGCGACGAAGAAAATGCTGGAGGCAGCACGGGTCGGACGCAAAACGGCGAACAGTCCTGAAACTCGAAAGAAGCACGCTATCTAGGCACGTAAGAATGCGCTTGAGCAGGTGCCCATGTCTGTCACTCGATCTTCCATCGGAGTCTCAAAATGGTATGCGAGCAAGATTCGCCAAGGATACCGTCCTCATCCGAGACATTGGCGAAAATTAGCAGAAATGGCGGGTCACTCTAAGTTAGGAGTACTCCACCCCCTTGACTCAGAGGGTCGGTGGGCGACTGTGAACACTGCTTGTTATTTTCTTCATACGCCCGTATTCCTCTTTTCGTCTGACGCAGTTGGGCCATACAAATATTTTTGAAAACCAACAAACACTCGACTGATCTCTTCCGGCTGCCCCAGATCGGCGACTGCGTCTGAGATGGAATTCTGATAGCGGAGGCGCAGCAGCGGCGTCAGCTTTTCGGGGTCGAGCTCATCTACTCCGACACCTATATAGTGGCCCAGCACGAACTCAAGGAAGGCTCGTTGTTTGTCGGTGAACTGTCGATTCATTGCGACTCGGGCGCGCGAGGCCCGCTCCTCGCGGGTGACGGTGGGCAGGGCGTACGCGACGTAGGCAAGCACATCGAAAATGTCGCTTTTCTCAGCGTTGATGATTTTCTGCATCTCCGTCAGCTGCTCGTGGCCGAAGCCTTTTTCGGTGAGGCCTTGCAGAAGTCTCTTACGCGTTTCCGGAACGCTCCACAGCGCACGGAGTTCCTCTTCATTCTTGAAGAATTCGGGCAGCTCGCCAAACAGGGACTCCATGAATTGTTTTGCTGACATCGGGGTGCCGTCCGGATGCCAGAACGCCGTCGACATCATGTGCTGAATCGCGCGTTCTTTCCCATCCGCCAGCTTGACCGTGGCTTTCTTCTTGCACACGCACGGCCGCTGACCGCAGACTTCGCACGGCTCTTTCACGCACACACAGGGCCGCTGCCCGCACTCCGCGCAAGGCCGCGGCGGAGCCTTCACGCACACACATGGAGATGAATGGCACTTCGCGCAGGGTTCCGGCTCCAGCGGCTCCCCATCCCATTCCGGATCGCTGAAGTGTAGGTAGGCCTTCACAAAATCGTAGATCGTGAAGTAGTCCTTGCCATCGTAAAGCCGTGTCCCGCGCCCGATGATCTGCTTGAACTCGATCATGGTATTAATCGGCCGCATGAGAACGATGTTGCGGATGTTGCGCGCGTCGACGCCGGTCGAGAGCTTTTGCGATGTGGTCAGGATCGTGGGTATGGTCTTTTCGTTGTCCTGAAAATCTCGCAGGTGCTGGTTGGCGAGTGACGAAGGATTACATCGTCTCGGTTCTTTCGTTGCGTGAGGCGTCGATGGGAATGCAGAGACTGTTGACCGGCACAGCACGTTCAAACGAAAGCCAGATTCAGGCGCTACAGGCCACACTCCCGGGCCTTGAGACCGACTCCGGGTTTGCCCTTCAGAAGATGCAGAATTTTACCCAGAACCTCGACATGCGACGTCAGGGATTGCCGAAGCTGCCGGGGATTACCTCTGTGCCGCTTATCAATCCATCGACTCAGCCAATTGAACCAGGGCAATCGATTAATGCGCCGCTGCCGAGTGGCTTCCAGGCTCCGAGCGGGCAGGCACCAGCTAGCACATCGACTGCCTACACCTCCCCGATCGCATACCAGCCTGATCACCCGGTTGTTCAGCAGGGAGCACGGATGCTGAATCAATCACCACAGAAAGCAATGCAGAGATTAAGACGTCTCGGACTACTTAAGACCTAATGGCACCGACTCAAGAACTCGAAGCATTAAACCGAATCGTAGATGAGCACGCCGACGTAGAAGTAGAGCCCAAGTACTCGTCTCCTTCGGCACGGCTCATAGTGAAGCGCAGTGAGACCATCGGCGCTAAGCCTCCGTTGGTCATAAGGCGATTTCAAGACCGCGTGCTGGGTTCCAGGGGGCCAGGAGATACAGGCCACAGGAACCGTATAGCGCGTGACTTTCACGGTGCCGACTACAACGAACTGAACCAGCAACAACAGGACGGTGTAGATGATCTTCTCGGCAAGGTGTGGAGTCCGGCGGGCACTACCAAGTATCTGAAGAAAGGCCTTAGCTTTGGCGAGGCTTACGAATTGCTAATTCAGAGCTTCGGGGCTCAGGGCGATAGCAAGCTTGCGCCAGAGATAAAGCAGGGGCTAATCGACTTCCGCAACGGCCTGGAAAAGGACATGCACGATGCCGCGAAAGATGCCGGCTTCATAAATCAATATTCACAGGCGGACAAGGCATTGCGTGGTGCAGTAGACCGGAAGGGCGAGCGTCAGTTGCCTGAGTATCCCAAAGACCACCAGGTTGGCATGGCAGTGCCCGAAGGTGGCAGCAATTGCGACAAATGCGCTCACCTCGTAGCTCCACAGAAGTGTGATGACAAGAAATTTATCGAGTGGAACGGCAGCTCACAGATCCCGGCAAAGACTTCTCGTTACTGCTGCGATTTCTTCAAGAGTAGGAGATAAAACATCATGGCAACGACAACGGCACCGCACGATACCGCCAGAATCTTCCGACACGATGCGCGGGAATTTCGCCGGCGCGAGCAAGCCGTTGCAAAGTCTTGGGATGAATGCCGAGTAATTGCGCTGCCTGCCCGTCATCCAAGAGCGGTTCAAAAGCTATCTTGCAGTTTTCCAATACTGTAGTAGTAGACATGCATTCCTCTATGAGATTCCCAATCAAAAATCACAACTTTCCCGCCGTTCCCCGGCAGACGATTAACGCCGATTACTACTGCAGTTTTCTAGTATGGGAGCGAGCCTTTGTTAACCCATCCTCCTAAGGCAGCGGTCAACCCCTGCTCCATCACCACCGGTGAATCTTCCAGTAATAACGCGATCCCAGTGCGCTCCTATCGTTCCGTTGTCAATGCGTACGTGAACAACGCCGAGTCAAAATTCAATGGCCCGGACGGAAACCAGTGTCACGCCTGGACTCGGGGAATACTCCAAAGAATGCATGTCGTGGCTAGGGAACATCGGTATTGTGGAAAGGAGTTCAAGCGAAAACTAGAACAGGGACCCGTGGACCATGAGGTCGAGTTCAAGTGCAAGCTATATGGAAGCAAGCGGGTAGCAGCGGATCCCGAGACCCTTCGGCAACTGGCGCGGTATTCGGAGCGTCAGATCCGAGCCGGGTCGGGACTGGGTCGCGACACAGTCCGGGTAATTCGACATGGCGGGCCGGTGAAACCCACCACAATTCAAAGGATCACGAACTTCCTTTCTAGAAAACTAAAACCAGACGATCAGAGTCGTGCGGCACTGAGAAGGAGCAAATCAAATGCCTTACAAAAATCCAGAACATAAGCGGCAGTGGGAGCGAGAACATCGCGAGCAGCGAAATACAAGGCGGAGAATGCAGCGGTCGGATGAGGGGTCGCGACAGCATACTTCGCCAAAATCAACGTTCGACCTGGGGACTGCACTGCGGAGGGCTCGAAAGCAAGCGACCAACTCGGCGTCAGATCAGAAACCGAAATATACATGGAAAGCACTTCTCGGCTTGGCGGTTGGCATCGGGGTTGTGCTGCTCGCGGTATTCACTGGCGCACGTGGCTTTGACACCGGCGCAACTGGGTCGGGCAAATAGGTGAAAATCCCAGGTCGGCGAGCGGAGTCGGGTGCGAAAGCCCTTATTTCTCCAGCCCAGCCCAGTTCATGATCACGGTTATGGGAGGCGTGCTGACATCGTCCAGTGTCATCGCAAACAGGAAGCGCTGGCCGTCCGTCCGAACCAGGGCAACGCCCTTCGCTTTGAAAAGAGGAGCCGGAATCCCAACCTCGAACGCGCCGCTGGCCGACGTCCTGACCGATACAGCCAGCAACTGATCTCCCAGCCTGTAGTAAAGCTCCTTGCCGTCCTTCCGCCAGAATGGGAACCCACCGCCGCCGGTGGAGACACGCACGGCGGGACCCGGTCCGGGAAATGGGCGTACGAAAACTTCATCGCGCCCGGTTTCATCCGACACGTAGGCGACCCACTTGCCGTCAGGCGAGAACCTGGCGAACTTCTCCTCCGCTGGGGTTTGCGCGACCGGAATGGGCTGGCGATCGTTGCCGGTGACCGGCACGGCCATCACATCACGCGCGGTCTTGGGATTCTGAGGGTTAAAGAGAATGTACTTGCCATCGGGCGACCAGTCGCTGAGATTCTTGGCTTCCCCGGAGGCGTACAAAAGTTCGCCGGGACCGTTACTGTCCACTGCCTTCCAACAGAGATCAATAAGGCCGCGGGGCACACAACCAAATGCGATCTTGCTTCCGTCGGGCGACCAGCGCGGGCCGGTAGCGCCCCCTCTGATTCCTAGGGGAGTGAGCGTACCGCGCGCCATGTCCATTAGAGAGATCGACCCCTTGCCCGCACCTCTCTGGATATTGACCGCCAGTTTGCGGCCATCGGGCGACAGTTCCGCATTCTGCAAATCCTCGATCGGTTCGCCGACCACACCAACCGCTTTCCCCGAGCGATCGAGCCAGGTCATTTGCCGCCTAAAGACCGCATCCGGACGGTAGGCGATGGTTCCGTTGCTCGATGCGCTGAAGCGCATGGGCCCCGTATAGGGAGTGGTCGAGACGCCTAAGGCTACAGGGATCGGCTCTCCCGAGAGTTTTATCCCGTCGGGATCGAAACGCTGCCCATACAACACGCTCTCCCGTATGAAGAAAAGATGCGCGGGCGGCGCAAAAATTGCCGGCCCGTCTGCCACGCAAATTTTGCGATACTCGTGGCTGTCGAGCGCGCCAGCGTAGACGCCCTCCACCTCTGGCGTCCCGCTGATCCAGAACAGGAAGTGACGTCCATCGGGCAGGAATTGCGGGACGCGATGAGTCACCTCCTGAGGGTGAAGTTGCGTAACCGGTTCGGGCTGACCGCCAGCGGCGGGCATCCGATACAGAACGCCAAAGCCCGCCGGAGAAAAGAGAATCGTTCCGTCGGCACTCCACGTGCCACCGCGCGGCGAGGCCGCGTCGGCCAGCGTCTGTACGGTCCCTGTGGCTACATTGATGCGCTTCAGTTTCTTGTCAGCAAAAAATCCGATCCACTTGCTATCGGGTGACCAGAAAGTTCCCAGAAATGGCGATTCCGTGCCCGGCAGTGGTTTCGCTACCTCGGAATCGAGCGGCCGCAACCAGAGCCGATAACTCTTGCCGTCTTCGGTGTCAGCGCCATAGACAATCGAGCGTCCATCGGGCGACAAGGTCAATGCATTACTTGACCCGAAATCGGCGCCAATGTTCCCGCTGGGAGTCACAATCTGCAGGCGCACCTCCTGCGGGCGCTCGTTCGTGTGCCTGAGATAAAGGGTTCCAGATGCGATCGCGCCGAGCACGGCAATGGCGGCAATCGCCCAGGGCAGTACACGTCGCCCTAGCAACGTCTGCCGTGTGGTTGCCACACTCAGCGACAGGGCGTAGTCGGGCTGGCCAACCCCCGTGATCAACTGATCGAGTACACGCCGTGCCTCGCCAATGTCCCGCAGCCGCTGTTTGGGATCGCGCGCCAGGCAGTCATGCAGTAGCACACGCAACCGCGCAGGCGTTTCCCCGGGCAGCGCCGTCCAGTCGACTTCGCGCGTCAGCACCGCTGCGAGCGTATCCGACATGTCCTCCGCCTGGTAGCCCCGTTTGCCCGCGAGCATTTCATAGACGACAACGCCGAAGGCCCAGATGTCGGCGCGCCGGTCTACCGGCTTGCCTTTGGCCTGCTCAGGAGACATGTACGCGGC
>Ga0126373_10000635_pt1 | contig 23371 bp, 17 predicted proteins | sample PanSoiMetPlot_11_FD_92545 | JGI IMG/M metagenome (GOLD analysis project Ga0126373, IMG submission 92545) | Tropical forest soil microbial communities from Panama - MetaG Plot_11 | ecosystem: Environmental > Terrestrial > Soil > Tropical forest > Bulk soil | place: Panama | collected 2016-02-17 | reverse complement strand
CTCGCGATCGGATGTTCCCTCGCGCCGACCGCGGATATTCAGCGCGTCTGGCTGTTCGAGTTGAAGCTGATGGCAGGGACGGCCGCGGTGATCGGATCCGCGTTTTTTCTTTACCGGCGCCAAGTTCCGGTGTAAGAAACGCCGGCGCGCGGCGACTATCCGGGCGTGAGCGCACTCCGCAGTTAGCTTCAGGGGCTGCGTCTCCGGTAGAAAGACAAAATCAGTACAGCCAGGACGACAGCGCTGAGCCAACCGATTCTTCCATAATGCAGTTGCATACTCGCAGTTTGATTAAGAATAGTGAACTTGACATAGGAGCCGTCCAACAAGAATGAAGTCGCCGAATCCCGGCGCCGCGATCCGGACTTTGGTCAATGTTCAGCAGGGTCGCGGTCCATGCCCCGTTCTCGCCCCTGGTGACTTGTAAGATAACCCTTAGCTCCTGCGTGCCTGCTTTCAGAGAGCCTTGCCATTCGCCGGAAATGTCCTAGGCAAAGAGATGCAATGCCGTAAATGCAGTCTGTTGTTTTCACTTATCGTACGCCTATCGTACACGGACCTCTCAATGATGCAGCTTGCGCCAAAGCTCCTGAGAACAGAACAAACCTTCTCGGCAGGCTTTCAACTCCGCAGCAAACGAACACGCATCGGCCGCTCGTCGCCCATATTGGGCATAATTCTCCTGTCTGGCGCAACTTGGAGCACAGCATTGGCTGGTTCGGCAAGGCATGCCACGCTCTGTTTTTCGCATCGCCTTACAACCTCGGGTTGGTCCACTGACCAGAACCCTCAGCCTTCGTTCTTCCTAATGAGTTCGCTCAGATACGATCTGGATGCGGGACACTAAGATGTCACGCCTCGCGGCGGTTTTCGCCAAAGCCAGCCGGAGTCCCGCGCTGGAATTCGTACAGCTTGAAGCCGATTGGGACGATCCACAACAACCGGTTCACCGTGTGGGACTGCCGTCTGAAGACTTTGAAGAATCGCGTCGGGATCCACACCGATTGCTTGATGGTTTGGGATCCGCAAACCGGAGACAGGACTATTGTAGGCAAGCACACCCTATCTATAATGAGAACCCATGAATGATCGTCAAGCCATCGGAAAGCCGACTGTCTGTCTGTTACAGCAGAAAATCGAATCACGGACTGCACGAGTCGGCGTAGTCGGCTGGGATACGTTGGTTTGCCGCTGGCGGTCGAATTCGCCAAGGCTGGGTTTCACGTCACAGGTATGTCGACGAGAAGAAGACGCGGCGCGTCAATGCCGGCGATTCGTATGTGGCTGATATTTCGAGCGAGACTCTTGCGCCTCTGGTGAAGTCTGGCAAACTGCGAGCAACCGCAGATTTTTCCGCCGTACGAGATTTTGACACCATCAATATTGCGGTCCCCACGCCGCTGCGAACGACTAAAGACCCGGACATGACTTTTATCGTTGAATCGTGCCGGGAGATCGCCGGGCATTTCCACGCGGGAATGCTGGTGATTCTGGAGTCGACGACGTATCCGGGCACAACGGACGAGGTGGTCCTGCCGATGCTGCAAAAGAGTGGCCTCGAAGTGGGTAAGGATTTCTTCGTCTGCTTTTCTCCCGAGCGCGTTGACCCGGGTAATCCACGGTTTCAGACGAAAAACATCCAAGGCCGTGGGTGGCGTAACGCCGGCCTGTTCGGAACTGGGCGGACTGTTTTATTCTCAAGCGCTGCAACACGTGGTGCCAGTCAGTTCGACCCAGGTCGCCGAGATGGTGAAACTGCTCGAGAACACCTTCCGTATGATCATATCGGACTGGTGAACGAGATCGCCCTGATGTGCGACCGCATCGGTATCAATGTATGGGAAGTGATCGACGCGGCGGCCACCAAACCGTTTGGTTTTATGCCGTTTTATCCCGGCCCGGGGTTGGGCGGACACTGCATCCCGATCGACCCGTTTTATCTTTCATGGAAGACCAAGCAGGCTGGCATCGAGGCGCGCTTCATCGATCTCGCCGGTTATATCAACGGGCAGATGCCGCATTTCGTCGCGGAGAAAGTGCAAAATGCCCTTAACGATCATGGCAAGCCGGTGAAGGGCTCGCATATTCACATCATGGGCGCCGCTTATAAGCGCGATATTGATGATGTGCGCGAATCACCCGCGCCGGATGTGATGCTTTTGCTTCAAAAACGGGGAGGAATCATGACGTACAGCGACCCCCATGTGCCCCACGTCAGGCCTGAGAACGTATCTATGGCCTCATTGCCAGAGAGCGCCGCGGCCGACGCGGATTGCGCGGTGATTATCACGGATCATCGAGCGTTTGATTATGAGAAGTTGGTCGAGCGCGCGAGGTTGATCGTTGATACCAGAAACGCCCTTACACAATACAAATCGGAAAAGATCATCCGGCTATAGCTCTCCAACATCTGCATCTTCCGCCCAATCGGCCAACGAACTGCTCGAGGCCGAACATCAACTGCAATTGCGGCGAGCGCCGAGCTGCTGAAGTCGTTACGATCTGATCGCGATCGATGAAGTCGGTCATGTACAGCCGGCCGAGGTCGTTGCGGAGTTTCTGTTCCAGGCGGCAGCCTAACGGGCCGAAAAAAAAAGCGGAGGTGATTTTTTGACGAAAAACCAAATGTTTTTCGGAATAGACGCAGGTCACCCGGACCCAGAGCCGGCGACCTGCCGATGCGGCGCTTCCTGAGGGTACGCGTTCCCAATTTTTGGCTGATGGCGAGAGAATTTTTCCTGAAGATCCGAGCCCCGGCTGCGCCGGGAAAGGGGCGCAACAGGTGTTTCCTGGCGGCAGCTCCGGTTTCAGAGCAGAGATCCCCGTTGAATAGTTTCCTTCCAGCGCATCCGCCGATTGTGGAGCGCCCCCGTTTCGGGCCACACGTTGGTGGCGAAGCACGTGCAGGGCTCGCCGGGCGGTGTCGTGTGACCTCCCGCCACCGTCCCAATGGAGCAAGATAAACCACCGCATCCGGAGGATTGCGCGACGCGCCGTAACGGGTTATGAGCCGGATTTTAAGCATTCAGGTATGTCGCGGCATCGCAGCTATGCTGGTTGTGCTGGCTCACCTTGAGGGGTTCGAGAGCAACTACTGCAGAACCCGATGGATGGCGCCGTTTCACGCGGGTGTTCTCGGAGTCGACCTGTTCTTTGTCATCAGTGGGATCGTGATCGCCTCCGTCACCACCGGGAAATTCGGAGACATACGGAACGCTGGACGGTTTCTTGTTCGCCGGTTCACGAGAATCTATCCGGCATATTGGGTCTACTCCTCGATCGTGCTGGTGGCGTACCTTTACAACCCTATCTGGATCAATGCCGACAGCGGGCATCATGTTGAAATCGTGCGCTCATTTCTTCTGATTCCGAGTCACTACCAGATGCTGCTGCTGCAGGGCTGGACGCTCAGCTTTGAAATCTATTTTTATCTTGTGGTTGGAGTCTTGCTGCTGGCGCCCTTTCGGGCCGCATCGCTGTGTATGTGCGGTTGGGGATTAGCGGCAATGCTATACAGCGCGCACGCGCCGGTGAACGGCCCGGTCCTCGCTGTGCTTACGAACCCCCTGATTCTGGAATTTTTGGCCGGGTACGCGATCTACTACCTGCACCTCAAGATATCTCTCTCCCGAAGGACAGCATGCGCACTGATGATCGCCTCCTTGTTCTGGCTTGCCCTGGTTCTTCGGGGCGTAGTTGTGATTGCTCCGGAATCACCTTTCGGGCGTCCGCTGCGCTATGGAATGTTTGCAGCCGTGGCGCTGTTCGCCGCACTGCAGCTAGAGAAAAGAGGCGTAACCCACTATCCCAAGTTCGCCGAAAAAGTCGGAGACTGGTCGTACTCCATTTATCTGTCGCACACTTTGGTGGTCGGGGCCGTCGGACGGTTAACAGTCCGGCTCTTTCCCGGACATCCTTCGGCCATCCTGCTCGTGGACGCCGTCAGCCTGCCGGCTGTTCTGGCAGTCGGTTATCTCAGCTTTACGCACCTGGAGAAACGATTTCTTAGTCGTCGTTCACGCAGAAAGCCGTCAATTGCGGTTTCGACCATCAGCAGCGCCGATCCGGTTATCGCGGCTGTGGAATGAGGCGTTTTGCGTTTACCTTCAGGCTTCGAAACTACTGTTTGTAAACGGTTTCCATCGCCGATGCGGAGTTTCCCGAACTGTCCCACGCTGTTGCTTTGATCGTATGTGCTCCCACGCTAGCCTTCTTTGTGTTCCAAGCGCACGTGTAAGGCGAAACAGTGTCCGTACATTTGAGACTGCCGTCAACGTAGAAAGACACCTGAGAAACCGCCGCACTTTCCGTCGCGGAGGCCGATATGGTGACGTTGTTCACGTTTCCTGCAATATTTCCACCCGAAACGGGATTTAAGATGGAGATTGTCGGCGGGGTCGTGCTCTTTATTGTTGAATTGTTAACCGTCAGTGCCAGAGACGCCGTCCCGACATTTCCGGCTGCGTCGCTCGCCGTCACCTGAAGCGTGTGACTGCCATTCGCGTAGTTGGCCGTATTCCAGGAAAATGCGAATGGCGACGATGTAGCTGATGACAGCACCGTGCCGTCCGCATAGAATTGGATCGCGGTGACTCCCACATTATCGGTGGCAGTTCCCTGCACCTGGATTATTCCTGACACGGCCGCCCCACTGGCGGGGCTCGTAATGGAAACAGATGGCGGAGTCGTATCGGTCACAGTGGAACCTGCCGCCGCGACGGCTTTATACGCGTCAACCTGCCCATACCCAAAATACTGGTTCCACCCGGTATAGCCACCCAAGGGGTCGGCATTGTTTTCCAAGAGGCTGACCAAGGCAGAAGCCGACATCCCGGGTTTCACCGAAAGCGCCAGAGCCCCAACGGAAGCAGCGATCGGAGCTGCGAAAGACGTCCCGTACCAGGTTCCATAGCCACCGCCCTGCATCGTGGTCAGGATGTTATCGCCGGGGGCTGCCAGGTCGATGTAGCTGCCGAAATCGGAAAAGCTGGCCAGCGTCCCGGCGGGCTCAGTAGCGCTGACTGCAACTACATAAGTGCATGCCGCCGGGTAATAGGGCGTTGAACTGCTATTGTTCATGGCGGCAGCAAATACGACGGAACCCTTATTCCAGGCGTAATTGATGGCGCTTTGCAGGGTGCTGGAGACGCCGGTGCCTCCAAGGCTGACATTGATGATACGGACACCGTGATCGGCTGCGTATTGAATAGCGCTTGCGACATTCGAATAAGTTGCCGAGCCCGTGGAATCGAGCACCAGCAGCGGCATGATCATGGCGTTCCAGGAGACGCCCGCAATGCCGATGCCGTTGTTGGTGGCCGCCGCGGCCGTCCCGGCAACCGCAGTGCCGTGCCCGTAGTCGTCCGCCGTATTGGCAGTGTTGTTTACAAAATTCCATCCCGCAACCAGCTTGGAGGTGAGATCCGGATGAGTTGAATCCACCCCCGAATCAACGACAGCAATCGTTACGCTGGAACTGCCGGTCGTGATCCCCCACGCGGTTGGCGCGTTGATACTTTTCAGATGCCATTGCGATGGATAGTCGGGATCGTTGGGAGTCACCGATATAGCTCCGGCATGAGCAACGAAATCGGGCTCGACGTAAGTGAACAAGCCAGTCTTCATCAGGGTGTCCGAAACCTGGTCGATCGCACGTTCCGGGACTTGCAGGATATGAACATTGATCCGATCCAAAACCTTTTCCCGACGAGCCCCAACTCTGGCCATCGCATTGACAACGTCGGATTCCCTGGCGCCCTCTCGTGGCTGGATCAGCAACCTTCCCTGCACGTGCTCTTCTATAGGAGCCGCGCCGCACAGAGAGGCGGTAAACGCGACGATCAGAAACGAAAAATTTCGTGTCTTCATGGATTTGAATGCTTGCCGGTGGTTTTGGTACTGTTAGTACTGGCGGCAAAGATTAATTTTTGAGGGTACCGAAACAACGAGCGAAAGACAACAAATTTTCTCGTCAGGAAAATACGCATACGCACTCGGCCGGCGAGAAGGCCGATCGGCGCCAAGCGCCATTCTGGCGCAATGAGTTTTTACCGTTGCCTCGTCGCGCATTGAGAAATGAGTGGGTATGCCAGAGTTCCAAAAAGTTGGATCACGGCGAAGACAATATCGCAAAGTGACAAAATCCAACGAGAACCGAGTACCTGACTTTGGAGGAACGCGCTGAATTACAAATAGTTTAGCGTTTGGCGATGGAAGTGCACTACGGCGTGTGAAAGGATACACCGCCACCAAATGCGCTCGCTAATGTTACTTGCAGGTTCACTCGTTTTGGTCAGCTTCACGGCCTCTGGTCAGGTGATTGACCCAGTAGGATTTTGCCCGCCGCCCGGAACCGTTGCCGGCTGTACGAATGCCACCGGTCCGGATGGCGAGACGATCGCCATCGGCGGCTCATCGTTTGCAATGGAGAAGAACGGTAATGGCGGATCACCGATTAACCCCTGGTACTTGTTGGTGGCCGTGCCGGATAACCTCGGTGGTACTCCCACGCTCTCGAGCACGAGCCCCGGGTTTGTACCAAGTCCTCAGACGGGCACGGATCTCGGACAATTCTTCAATACGCCGACAGGTGACTTATATCAGTTTGCGGCAGCCCAATCCGGGATTTCAAACATAAATAGTGGCGGCTCGCTTAATGCTTCAAATCTGTTCGGCACCGACGAAGATGACGCGTTTAACCAGTCGCTCGGCGGTGGAGCCCCGCCAGCTTTCTTTGAGGTGTACCTCTTCACTTACACGCCGCAAATTCAAAACAATACACCCTATCTGTTCACCGTCAATGGGGCGCCTCTGACCAACGGAACATTCCTCGCTGCCGCTGGCGGAACCAACCCGTTTACGACGCCGTTTACCGTGGCTGGCCTGGTCGGTGGCCCGAATTGTACGTCCGGCCCTTGTACGCTTGGTTCTGGTGGCGGGCCCCTAAGTACTCCGGAGCCAGCTTCGCTGATGATGCTGGGAACCGTCAGCCTGCTGGTTACTATGGTTATCCGCAAGCGATCCAAAACGGCGTAGCGCTATTTCGACTAAAGCGACGCGCATTATTCGAGACGGACAGGTTAGGCCAACCTGTCCGTTTCGTATCTTGGACCAGAAGGCAGTGTAGACACTCCCATGATTACCATTGTCAAAGCGCCAAGGATTTCGATTTTCGCAGTCTTAGTTACCTTGATCGGCGCGGGTTGCGCCCGAACTCCTCAGCAGAAAGAGGCTAGGTACCTGGCGAACGGGAAAGAGCGGATGCTGAAAAAGGACTACCCTCGGGCGGTCCTCGAATTCAGAAACGCCGTTCAGGCGATGCCGAGCGACGCGGAAGCGTATTTCCGCCTCGCCTCGGCCTACTTGGCTATGAACAATCTAGTCGGAGCGGTCGGTAACCTGAGAAAGGCGACAGAACTCAATCCCTATCATGCGGACGCGCAGGTACAACTGGCCGGGATGATGGCATTGAGCGGCGTCAAGGAAGCCCACCAGGAAGGCGAAAAGCGCATGCTGAGCATCCTGAAGGTCGCACCGGGGAATATGGATGCGTTGGATGCATTAGCGCTAAATGAGTTTCAACTTGGCAAGCAGCAGGAAGCGGAACGGCAGCTTCAGGAGGTTCTCGCCAAATTTCCGGAGCACGTGAAATCGTCGGTGGCCTTGGCCCAGATGCATCTGAGGACGCACGATTTGGCGGGGGCTGAACAGGTTTTGCAGAAGGCCGCGCAACAGGCGCCACGATCGGTCGAGGTTCTGACCGCGCTCGGCGGAGTTCAACTGGCGTCGGGCCGAGGGTTGGATGCCGAAAAGCAGTTTCGCGCGGCATTGAGCATCGATTCGAAGTTTGCTCTGGCATGGCTCGGTCTGGCGGCTGCACAGGCCCGCCAAGGACAACAGGATCAGGTCGACCAGACATATCGGGCAATTGCCAATTTACCGGACAAAGGCTACAGACATTTCCACGCATCATATCTGTTTCAGCGGGGCCGTCGCGATGAAGCCGTAAAAGAATTTGAAGACCTGGCCAAGCGCTTTCCTGACGATCGGGAGTTGCGCACGCGACTGGTAGCCGCCTATACGCTGACGAATCGCTTCCCGAATGCTGAGAAGATCCTATCGGCCGCTCTGCAATCCAATCCGGAGGACAGCGATGCCCTTTTGCAGCGGAGTTCGCTCCTGCTTCGGTCCAGGCGGGTCGACGAAGCACAGAAGGATCTGGTCCAGGCGTCCAAGTTTCAATCCGATTCGCCCCGGGCGCACTTCCTGCTGTCGCAGGTGTACCAGGCGCGCGGGGACACAGGCCGCCAGCGCCAGGAACTCAACGATGCCTTGCGCTATGCGCCTTCATTCCTTCCTGCCCGCCTCGAACTCGCCCAGGTACTTCTGGAAAACAATACGCCCAGAGATGCGATTGCCGTGCTCGATGAAGCGCCGAAAGAGCAGAAGGCGATCCTCGGATATGTCATTACGCGGAACTGGGCGCTGCTTGCAATGGACAGCCAGGCAGAGGCGCGCTCGTGGGTGGACCGGGCGCTGCAGGTTAGCCGGGAGCCGGACGTGCTGCTGCAGGATGCGGTTTTGAAGCTCAAAAAGCACGACTATACGGGGGCGCGGTCCTCGGCCGAGGAAGCGCTCCAGCGCGTTCCGGATGATCGGCGCGCGATGCGGGTGATTGGCGCCAGCTACATCGGCCAGAAACAACCAACGGAGGCTATGCGCGCTCTCGAGCAGCACGCTGCACAATATCCGCAGTTGGGAGCAGTTCAGCAGTTTCTGGGAGAATGGATGATTTCTTTCGGCCAGCCCGAGAAGGCGCGGGCGGCATTCGCGGCGGCGAAAGTTGCTGACCCGCACTCCGCGGCGGCTGCTTTGGAGCTGGCGAAACTAGACATTAATGCCGGGAAACCGGATTTCGCCCGACAAGCCCTGGCGCAGATCGTGGCAAGCGATTCCGCAAACCTCGAGGCCCGGCAATTGCTGGGCAGTCTGGAAGTGAAGTCCGGCAACTACGCGGCCGCCCGCGAACAGTTTCAGAAGATTCTGGAAGCAGATCCCCACAATGTCGCGGCTCTCAACAATCTCGCGTACATTCTTACGAACTACATCGAATCTACGGACGTTGCCCTCGGCTATGCTCAGAAGGCACGGGAAGCGGCGCCGGAGAACCTTGACGCCGAGGGCACCTTGGGATGGGTCTTCTACCGCAAAGGCTTGTACCGGCAGGCGCTGAACCAACTTCAGGACGCCAGCGCCAAAGATGGCTCGAGCGCGACTCCCAATGCCGCCATCCGAAAATATCACCTGGCTATGACATACTTCAGACTCGGCGATCGCAACCGTGGCACGACGGCTTTGGTTGCCGCGCTCAAGATCGATCCGAAGCTTCCCGAAGCCCGCATGGCCACTGCGGTAGTTCGAGGAACTCCCGAGCGCTGAAAAAGACACTTCACGAGGCCTTCTGGCCGTCAAGTGTCACGCTCAGGGCACGACCCGTTTGTCCCGTACCCATTGCTTGCATTCAGATCCGCTTTTCGGATACTGCGGCATCGCATCGCGTTCTCAACTTCGTCGAGGAAAACCTGAAGGTTTGTCTCCCAACTAAATCGGTTGCGGCCTTGTTCACGAATTCCCGGGTCTGGTGTCGACAGGTCCCGCGATAACGCCTCACAGTAGTCAGCAGAAGTTGCGCACGGTATGATTCCCCAGGGAAGTTCCTCCCCAAAGCACTTACATACCTCGGGCGAGACCAGACTCCACTTCGACATTGCTATCGCCTCCAGCACCTTGTTCTGAATGCCCCGCGCGATCCGCATAGGCGCAACGAGGGCCAGGGCGTCCGCTAGGTAAGGACCAGGGTTTGCGACGGCGCCAGTCACTATGATGTTCGGCATCTTCTCGAGCCGGGCGACTTCCGGCGTGGGATTCCTTCCGACTATGAAGAATTCCAGCGATGGATCTCTCTTGCGCAATTCGGGAAACACGGACTCCGCGAACCAACAGACAGCATCGGCATTCGGGTGGTAGTCCATTGTGCCAACGAAGACCAGAAAACGGCGGCCGCGCAGTTCGGCCAGCCGCGGCGTTACTGCTGGGTCAAACTGATCGAACAGAACGCCATTCTCCATACTTGCCGTCCGCAGATTTTCACCCGCAAAGCTGCGAAACAGCGTCTCCTCCGGACACGTCGTAAACAGCGTCCCCGCTGCTGGCCGGGCAAGGTCAACCTCCCGCTTGCGGAGGCGGCGCGCCTCGATCGCGTACAGGAAGCCGGGCCACCGCAGACGGCTGTACTGAAACCATTTTTCCGAATCGACGTCCTGCATATCCAGGACGTACGGCACACCAGCCGGAACGTACGGAACCATCGCTAGCGAATATGCCACCGCGGCGCCAAACCTAACTCGTTTCGAAAGCTGTTCAATGTGCTCCCGCACGCGGCGGCTGGAAAAGAAATCGACGTTGAGGCAGCCACCTGCAGCAAAACGAAGCGCGGCGCCTGCCAAAGCCCGCTTCGACGACAATAGTTCGACGTGTATGGAGGCGAATTCGGACCCCACTGCCAGCGTGGATTGCATCTCCTGGAGATTCCGCGCAAAACAAACGAGATGAACTTTGTGTTTTCGGGCCAGTAGTCTCGATTCCCGATGCGCCCGAAACTTTTCCCCTTTATCGGCCGGAAAAGGCGCGCAATGGGCAAGATAAAGGAGGTCCGTACACTCCGGCGAGCCCTTCTCCGGGGAATCAGACATTCTGGCCCGGTTGCCCCGTTGAGGGAAACAGCGTTCGTTCCACAAGGTCGCACAGAATGTGCCCGATTGTGATGTGCGCTTCCTGGATGTGCTGCACGTTCGCGCTCGGCACACAAATGGAGATCTCAGCTACCTTTGCGATACGCCCACCAGAAGCCCCAGTCAGACAGACGCTTCGCATCCCGTTGCGCGACGCATAGCGGAGAGCCCGGACGACGTTTTCTGAGTTGCCGCTGGTGCTGATGCCAACCACCACATCGCCCGGCTTGCCGAGAGCCTGAACCTGGCGCTCGAAAACACCCTCATAGCCGAAATCATTGGCGCTGGCGGTGAGGATACTCGAATCAGTCGTCATTGCGATGGCGGCGAGACCGGGCCGCGGGAACGATTGATTCAGGACACTCACCATTTCGCCGGCAATATGCTGACAATCGGCGGCGCTGCCCCCATTGCCGCACAACAGCATTTTGCCGCCGCCGGCCATGCTGCCGGCAATCGCCTTCGCCGCCGCGAGAATTGTGTTCTCGCAGTCTTCGAGAAGCCTTTGCTTGGCGTTGATACTGCCCAGGAGGTGCCGCCGCAAGCGCTCACTTGCGCCTGGAACCAAGTCCTCCGCGTCTGTTTGCATAGAAGGCCGCCTTAGTAATGTACTGAGACATTCTGCCGCTTCCATCAGATCGTTGACGACGAAATCCGGCTTAGCCGAACCATTCTGAAGATGCTCGCGGCCGTACCCGCCTGTGACCAGGAACGTGGTGGCGCCGCAACTCCGGGCCGCCTCGATGTCGCAGGCCTTGTCGCCGATCATAAAGGCTTCCGTGAGCGCAAAACCAAATTCCAAGGACGCGCGCTGCAACAGGCCGGGCCGCGGTTTTCGGCAACTACAGTTATCTTCCGGAGTGTGCGGGCACACGTAAATCGCATCGACACTCGCGCCATCCCGCGCCAGGAGGTCCAGCATACGCGCGTGGATTTCGTCTACCCTTTCCGTATCGAAGAATCCGCGCCCGATGCCTGACTGGTTGGTTACCAGCACGATGCCCAAACCGATTTGGCGCATTTGCGTCAGGGCCTCAGCGGCATTGGATGTAAGCGCCACCTGCTGTGGTGAACACAGGTAATGCTTCTGTTGGATCAGGGTTCCGTCGCGGTCCAGCACGACGAAGCGCCGGCGCTTTCCGCGCACGATGCCTGCGAAGAACGCCGCGGCAGAGGCTAAGGATTCCGGAGTTCCGATGTCGATAAACGGAGCACGAATCTTATATCCCCCGAGTCCCTTCTCAAGCGTCCCGGGAAAGAACTCCCGCTCAATCGAAAAGGGAATGGCATTCGCAGGCATGCTCGTCAATAATTCCCGCGAAAGAAGATAGACCCCCGCGTTGATCCAGCCAGGGCAAGCCACATTGCGTTTCTCGAAGAATCCGCGGATTCGGTCGCCGCCGTTGGTTTCGACCGTTCCGAAGCGCGCAGTGTCCTGCACCCAGGTGAGCACGAGAGAACCGGGGGCGCCCGCGCTCTCATGCCACGCACGAAAGGCGGGGAGATCGGCGTCGACGTACGAATCGCCGTTCAAAACCAGAAAGGCATCACCGTCGTATCGCTCAAATGCCTGCCGAACGGCCCCGCCCGTTCCGAGCGGCTTTTCCTCGTGAGAGTAAAGGACAGGCAAGCCACGATAAGAAGCTCCCAGCGCCTCGCGAACCATGTGGCCGAGGTGTCCAGTGCATATGACTATCTTTTCAAGGCCCGCGGCAACCAACTGGTCGAGCAGGATCGTAATGAAAGGGCGTCCATTGACTTCCGCAAGGACTTTGGGCCGATCGGGAAGCGCTGTTTGCAGGCGCGTGCCGAAGCCGCCGGCTAGAATCAGACCTGTGGTAGCGTGTGCTGTCACCGGCAGCGAGTCCGCCAGACCTGGACACCTGACGGCTCGATCGAGAAACCAATGAAACGCCCGCCAGCCGCCTCCACAGCTTTGCGCACATCGTGCTGGCGGTGAGTTTCGCAATAAATCAGCAGATACCCGCCGCCTCCGGCGCCCATTAATTTGCCCCCGATTGCGCCATGCCGCAGAGCCTCTTCGTAAAGAAGATCGGCGTTGGTACCTTCGGTTACACCGGGGTTCATGCGCTTCTTGTTGATGAAGCCTTCATGAAGCAGCGCGCCGAAACAGTCCAACCGCCCTTTGAGCAGCGCTTCCTTCATTTCAAAAACAAGGTCGTAGATCCGCTGCATGTATTCCACGGCGTTGATCCGATCCTCTTCATAGCGCCGGATCTGTTTGTCGATCAACTCATGGTGCAGGCGAACGCTGCCGGTGGAGCACAGCAACAGATGCGCTTCGAGATCGTTCAGTGTGGCAGGATCGACGCGCAAAGGGTTGACCAGCACGCGGTCGTTAAAAAACTCGATCACATTGAAGCCGCCGAACGTCGTGGCGTATTGATCCTGCATGCCACCCGCTATCTTCAAATCCTGGCGTTCGACGATGAAATTCATCTCTGCCAGTTCATAGGGGCTGAGCGCTTTGTTTTCGTATGCCGCAACGGCAGCAATCACGGAGGCCACCAACGCCGACGAACCGCCCAGACCGCTACCCGGCGGGGCGTCGGATCGGATGTCCAAGTCCATTCCCCGGCGACAGCCAAGCCGACGAATAGCTGCCTTGGCAAGATCCAGGACGCCGTCAAACGGCGGTTCGTCGCCCAAATTGAAATTGGTCATGTACCCCAGGTCCACAGATCGAATACGAACCGCCTGGTCTTGCCTGGGATAGAGGGTAACCCGAGCGTAATGATTAATCGTGGTCGAGAGCACGCCGCCCCTGTGCTCGCGATACCAGTGAGGAAAATCCGTTCCGCCGCCTGCGAAACTGACGCGGACAGGAGCCTTCGCTCGAATAATCGAGCTGATTCCGGCGCTCTCCTGCGCGGCAACACCAGGCCAGAGTTCAGTACTCAGCGTAGTGTTATCAATTTGGTCAGTTACGGGCACGCCGCTACAGCGCGATATCGCATGTTTGGGACCATAAAGTGTGCAGACCTATCCTGCCCAGCCTGAAGCTGATCTGCCGCACCAGTGATATGGCCCGCGATGGTCGCTTGATACATGTCCTTTCGATTTGTGGCCTGTAACTTCGGCAAGAATCCCAATTTCTCGATTAACGATTGATTGTTCGGGCAGCGTCGTGAGTAGAACGGGGCATACGAGGCGAAGGCGAGTTCCACCTGGATTCAGATCTTTACGGATTTTGGAGATCGAATTGCCGCGGAGCGCGGGCGGTTAGCGCCATGCCTCCAAAAACGGTCCTAATGCTGTTAGCAAACGCATATGATCCTGACCCGCGCGTCAAGCAGGAGGCGCTGGCGCTGATTTCGATGGGCTGCCGGGTGCGTTTGCTGGCGTGGGACCGGGATCTGCAAGCCCCACCAAAACAGAATATGGACGGTGTGGAGGTGGAGCGAGTCTTCCTTCGTTCGACGCATGGCCGAGGCGCCACTCAGATCTTCTTCTACTTCTGGCTGTATGCGAAGCTCGTGTGGCGCGGCATGCGGATTTCATTCGATGCCGTGCACTGCCACGATCTGGACACCCTGCCGCCGGGGTTCGTAATAGGCAAGCTAAAGCGCAAGCCGATCGTCTATGACGCTCATGAAAGTTTCCCCGACATGCTGGAGGGGAGCGTGCCCGGCGCGATTCGGAGGGGCCTGGTGAGATTTGAGAACCTCCTGATCCGGCGGATCGATCTGTTGATTACCGTTGGCGAGAAATTACGCCGCCATTTTCGGGAACGAGGGGCGAGGCGGTCTGTGCTCGTCGGGAACTGGAAACGAACGGAAGATTTCCAGCGCAGCCCGGAGCAGAATCTCGCCTTGCGAAAACAGCTCGGGATTCCCGCGGGTGCTTTGGTCGTGGTGTGCATTACGAACCTTCTTAAAGACAGGAAGATTGAAGAGTTGTTGCACGCGTCAGCCGAATGCCGAAACGTGTACGTGATCATAGGCGGAAAGGGAATCCTGCAGAAGCTTGTGGAACAGGCGGCGCGCGAGAATCCTCGAATCCGGTATGTGGGCTTTGTTTCCGGCGACCAGATTGCGGATTACACATGCGCCAGCGATGTAATCTATTACGGCTTCGATGCACAGAATCCGAATGCCCGGTTCAGCGCCCCCAACAAACTCTTTGAAGGTCTGGCGGCAGGCCGGCCTCTGGTGACAGGAGATTTTGGTGAGATTGCCGAGATCGTTCGCGAATCGGAGTGTGGCATCATTCTGCCGAGTTACAGCACCGAGCAGATCTCGAAGGCTTTTCTGATGTTAGAGAACAGCGCCACGCGCGACCGGTTGGCGTCCAACGCCAGACGGCGGGGACGAGAGATCAATTGGGACAAGGCCGAAGAAGCGCTTTATGTCGCCTATTCCCGGCTCCTGCCAACCAGTCGATTGCGGCAGCCAGCCTCATTGGCGCAGGCGCTGAATCCGCCGCGGCCCAAAACAGAAGCGCGCTGAGAAGAGCCATCAGGAACTGAAAAGATGCGGGTCTACTTCACAACCGATACGGAAACTTCATTGGGGGGTGCCTGGAGGAATCCGGAATGGGAACCTCTTCCGCTGGATATCACGGTTTTTGGGAAATACGGATCCCGATACTACGGAATTCCGTTGATCATGGACATCCTAGAGCAACACGGATTTCGCGGAACCTTCTTTGTAGAGGTCTTTTGCGCCTATCTGAAGGGGTACGAAGCGGTAGCAGCCGTATTCGAGACAATCCGCAAGCGTGGTCATGACGCTCAGCTCCATCTGCATCCGGTCCAGCGCTTTTATCGGGATTATCGCGCCGGTCAACCGCGCCGCGAAGTCGATCTCATGTTTCAGCTGGCCGCCAACGAGCAGCAGGATTTAATCGGGGAAGGAGTGAAGCTCTTTCGGCTCTTGAGCAGCACGTCTCCGATCGCCTACAGGGCGGGTTGTTATGGCGCCGGGGAATCGACCATGCCGGCGCTTCTCGCGAACGGCATTGTCATCGATTCGAGCTATAACGCTACGCATATCGGTGACTCCTGCGGTTTCCATACTCCGGGACTGAATGCGCCCACGATGATCGGAGGGGTCCACGAGTTCCCTGTGACTGTGTTTCGCAGTCCTTGGTCGTCGGGTTATAAACCCATGGAGATCGGGGCGGTTTCGGTCGACGAGATTCTGGCAACCCTGGGTGGGCTGCGAGAGGCCGGCTGTCAGGATGCAGTGATTTCGATTCATTCATTCAGTTTTCTCAAGAATGCTGGAGTTCGATACGAAAACTGCAAACCCGACCATATCGTAATCGGCCGATTCCGGAAGCTCTGCGAGGCTCTTTCGAGAATGAGGGGTGAAGTCGAGGTTAAAGTGTTGGGCGAGGCGGATCTCAAAGCTATCTCGTTTCAACAGCCTCAGACGGTTCCGTCAGTGGGTTGGCTGCGCCCGACGGCGCGAAAGTTTGTTCAGGGAATCAATCGCTTCGCCTGGACGTGAGACGGGAACGCATTAAGAGCTTCCATTGCTCGACGGGGCATCTATTCGCTGGGAGTAGTTCTTCGCGTAGATCAGCAGCGCTTTAGCAAGATCTATGGGCGAACTAGCGGGCAGTTTGTAAAGCGGTTTGTGATAGATCTTTTTCAAATCGTTCAAGGTCAATTCAGACCCCAGGTAGTCATTGAGCCTGGTGATCGTTGGCCCCGGCCGGACGACAACGTCTTCGTAGCGGATCAACAAGTGAGGGAGCCGGTTTCGATCAAGAAATTCGAGGGCAGAGTTCCGCACATGTTCCTCATACCCTCTTGATGCCCTGTAGCTTATGATCTGCCGGCGGAGTATCGTTGACACCCACAGCTGGCGGAAGTCGCGGGTGAGAACGATGAATTTGCACGACCGGAGATCAACTACGTCCTTCCAGAAGTGAACGGTCATCCAGAGCCGCGGGTCTTTCCATATCCACGGGTCGTGTTGGTTGCACTTCTCAACAAATGCCTGGAACTCGCTCAAATCCACCTTTCGCGATAGGGAGTCGATTCGGGCAAGCGCCGCCGGCGAGAAATGCGTCAAATAATCCTCTTTGAAGTCAGCCGCTTCGAAAATCCGCTGATTCAGACGGACGAGTTCCTCGTTCTCGAAGGTGTCGTAAGCCTTCTTTTTGACGGTGCGATCCCCCGTCCAGTATCCTGCCTCTGAAATCAGCCCCGTGAGGACGGAACTGCCGGTCAATCCCGAGGTCAGAATGATGACATTGGACTTCATGCTGTTCTGTTCGAACACGCTATCCGGCCTGGGCCGTCCGCGGATTCCGACTCCTGAAAGGCCGAAGCAACGTCTTCCAGGCTCTTTTCACCACCAACTCGCGGGTGGCGCGGGTCAGCGGAAGCCACAACGCTCCTGGACCCATATAGTTGGCGCTTAGAGAAATAGACGAATCAAGGGATTCGACCCAGTGCGCCCAACCTCCGGGAACGAAGACGGTATCGCCGGGGCCGATGGTGCATTCAAATCCTTGCGCCTGACGAAACCGTGGAAAGCGCTGGTGATCTGGCTGACTCGGATCAACCTGAAGATCGTGCAGCAACGGGCGTTGATCCGGAGAAAAGAGAATCCAACGCTTTCGGCCGACGAGTTGCGTTAACCACGCGTGGGTACCCCAAATATCAAGGTGCAGGGGAGTGACAGCGCCTCTCGGGCCGATGAATATGCGCGGGTACTTCAGACGCATAAAGCCCGGCAGGAGGCTAAACCAGTCGAAGAAATATTTGGGGTATGAATAGTGCTGCGCCAATTCGGGATTCTCAAAAAGCAACGCCCAGTTGTCCCTTATGTAATATGGAAAAGAGGTCCAATCGCCCGAAGCGGCGCCAGTGATGTAGTCCGCAAGACGCATGCGCGATGCATCAGTCGGCTTATATTCTTCGCCGCGATACTTGTAGACAAGCACCTGAGTGTCGCCAAAGCGCGATTTGAAAAAATCGAAAGTCCAGGATCTGCGGGCCGCCCAGTCATCCGCGGCGTCCGTGATAACAACCGGCTTTCCCTTTGCCCTATATTCGCGGTTGAATTCCCCGATTGACAGGCGAGAACGGCGATCGATCTCACGGTAACGAGGGGATGCCGCGCCGTCAGCTTGTGCGGACACATGAGTTCCGGCCTGTTGCATAGCAGATTTCTCCCAATCCAGAAACGGCTAAACGATAGCAATCCTTGGACCAACGGATGGAGCAGGTAAACGTCGTAAGCACAGCCCGAGCAGGCTCCGACCTCCTTCATTTCCGGAATCTCCGGAACGATCCCGATTTTTCGTCGAATGCGCGAGAGTTTTTCCTTTGTGGTGAATCAGACGAGCTTCGCGGCAGACACCAGCGGTGAGGAAGGGCCATTTTCAGTGCTTCCCCTTGCCTCGGAGCCTTTTGGTACTCATAATCGATACAGAAAAATCCTATTTCGGCGACTCTGCTTGGGCATTGTCTTTTTCGGCAGTGGTCACAGAAGTTCTCATTCGGGTGGCTGTCGATTGCGCCCGGGTTCAAAGCGAGGCGCCAGCGGTGGTGAGGAACATGCAAGGCCGCACCGCCGGATGTCGCTACTTCTTAGATCGGGAGTCATGCAGGATATTAACAAACCTCGTCCGAAACGCTTCACATCCGCTGTGAGCGCTATTGCGGCATTGGCAATTTTGCCGATTTCGGCCTCGGCGCAGAGTTCGCCGCCGACGCAGGGCCTCGTAGGTTATTGGAATTTCGACGAAAACACCGGGACGATCGCCCACGACAGCTCGGGTAATGGGTACAACGGCGCCGTCAACGGCGCGCAATGGGTGACCGGGAAGATTAACTCGGCGCTCAGTTTTAATGGCACAAGCAGTTACGTGGCTACCGGGAATATCCCGCTGCAAAACGCCTTTTCGATTGTTGCCTGGGTGAATCCGGCTACCACCTCGCAAACGCCGTTCGGGCGTATCGCCGAAACTCAATATAACGTTGGCTTCTTTCTCGGGCTGAGCGCCACGGGCGGCGCTTACCAGCTCATCGTCAACGGGGGGAGTGGCGCGACCGGGAAATGCGGCTCCGCCTATGGGTGCGCGTTAGGAGGAACAGTATCGAGCGGCTGGCACCTCGTGATCGGCACATACAACGGTAATATGGCTACCCTTTACGTGGACAACGTACAGGTGGCGACGGAGACGTTCACGCCCCCCTCGGCTCAGAGCCTGCCTCTCTTTATCGGGAGGTACTTCGGAGGTAGCGCCTATGGCTGGAGCGGCGGGATCGACGAAGTCCGGCTCTATAACAGGGCGCTGACCGCCGCTGAAGCGTCGGCGATCTTTAGTTCCGGCACCATACCCGATACCACGCCGCCGCAGATTTCGATCACGGCGCCCGCAAGCGGCGCCACAGTATCCGGAACCGTTCAGTTGACCGCAGTAGCCACGGACAACGTAGGCGTAACCGGCGTGCAGTTTCAACTGGATAACACCACCAAGCTTGGGGGCTTGCTGACAGGCGCCGGGCCAACGTACAGCTACACGTGGGACACGACCATCGCGACGGGCGGCAACCATACTCTCACCGCGACCGCGAGCGACGCCGCGGGAAACCAGGCCAGCAGCTCTATTCCGATCATCGTCTCAAACATTCCGCCGGTCATTTCCGGCGTCTCGGCCGGGTCAATTACATCAGCTGGCGCGACAATCACATGGACGACGGATCAGCCGTCGACTTCGCAGGTGGCTTACGGCACAAGCACGAGTTACGGGTCTACCACGGCGTTAAATTCCTCCCTTGTCACATCGCATTCCGTAGTACTCACGGGGCTCTCGTCATCGACGGTGTACAATTTCGAGGTTCTGTCGCAGAATGCCCAGGGAACGCTGGCGACATCCACCAACTTCACCTTTACAACCGCAGTGTCGTCCGGGCCGCCAACCTCCGGATTGTTGGGGTATTGGCGATTCGACGAGGATCTGGGTACGGTCGCCGACGACAGCTCGGGTCATGGCTACAACGGAACGATCAACGGAGCTGCCTGGGTGACCGGAAAAATCAATTCCGCACTGAAATTTAACGGAACGACCAATGAGGTGGTCACAGGGAATATTCCGCTGCAGAACGCGTTTTCTGTTTCAGCCTGGGTGAATCCAGCCGCGACAGCGCAGACGCCCTTCGGACGCATACTGGAAACGCAATATTCCGTTGGTTTGTATCTTGGCATGAACGCGACGGGGACTGCCTACAAGTTCATTGTCAGCGGCGGAGCCGGCGCAACGGGAAAATGCCAGGCATCATACGGATGCGCGGAAGGTGGAACGGTCTCAAGCGGATGGCATCTCCTGACCGCGACCTTTGACGGCGCGAATGCGGCCCTGTATGTCGACCAAGCGCAGGTCGCCGCGGAAACGTTTGCCCCCCCGTCCAATCAGAATCTTCCCCTGTACATCGGGCAGTATTTCGCCGGTTCGGGATACGGATGGAATGGCGCCATCGACGAGGTGCGGCTCTACAACCGGGCGCTGAACAGCGCGGAAGTCGTGTCGATCTACGGCTACAACGGCGGTCCGCCCGATACGACCCCGCCATCCCTGCCCGGAAACCTAACGGCCAAGCCTCTCTCGCCCACGGCGATCACCGTTTCATGGAGCGCGAGTTCGGACAGCACGGGAGTTGCCGGATATGAACTCTACCGCAACGGGATTCTGGTAACGACAACCGCTGCTCTTTCCTACCAGGATACCGGGCTGATTCCGTCTACGCTGTACAGCTACACAGTGGCGGCATACGACATCGTAGGAAATATCTCGCAACAAACATCGCCTGTCGCTGCGACGACGCTTGCCCCATCGGTCTCAAACGTTTCGGCGATAAATGTGAGCCCCACAGGTGCGATCATTACCTGGAGCACAAATGAGCCGGCTAACGGCCAGTTGGTATACGGTCTGACCAGCGCCTACGGGACCGGCCCATTGACGTCCAGCGGCTTGACGACTGCACATGCGATTACGGTGAGCGGATTAGCAGCATCTACGACGTATCACTTCCAGGTGCAGTCGCAAGACGCGCTGGGGAACGTTGCAATGTCCGGAGACAACATGTTTACTACCGCGGCTACTCCTTCTTATCCGTTGGGGTGGACTCAACTCCCGAACACCGCGTACAACAATGTTTGCCCGCCGGATTTCTATAACAATCAGCCCTATGCTTTCGCCAGCCAATGCTGGCGGCTGATCGTGTGGGGGGGAGCCGTAGCCGACACGCTGAGAAACCGGCTTCTGATCTGGGGCGGAGGGCACGACAACTACTATGGAAACGAAATTTATGCCCTGAATCTGAATGCGAAGCCGGCTACAATGACGCGCCTGACCAACCCTAGTCCCATCGTACCGGTGGGAGGCGCCGTCTGTCCTTCGGCTTTGTCTGACGGCAACCCGGACGCCAGAGAGACGCAAAACAACATTGCTTATGTCGCTAACCTGGACCTTATGTTTTCTTTTAATGGCGCACTGGCCTGCGGCAATGGGGACCATCTTAACGACACGTGGATCCTGAACACTGCAACCATGCAATGGCAAAATATGAATCCGACAAATGGCCCAATCACTTCCACAACCTACGGCCAATACTTTGCGGTAACTGGCTACGATCCCTCAAACCAGGCCATCTATCTGCAATGGTCCGACGCCTTCTTTGAGTATGCCTACGCCAACAATACATATACGCTTCTGGCCAACGGCACGTCGCATTTGCCCGTATACGCGACTGGGGCAGTCGATCCTAAGCGCCAGAAACTGTTCGCTATGGGGCCGGAATTTCAGAGCACGGTCCCGCAGATCTATATGATTGATCTGACCGGCGCGGGTTCTTACTCTTCCGTGAATATTACGGCGCAGGTCACCGGCTGCAACGCGCTTGCAAGCGCGCCATATCCCGGGTTTGTTTATGACTCCGCCCTGGACAAGATAGTAGGGTGGCCGAATCAGGGGAACACCGTATATATATTTGACCCAGCGACGTTGACCTGCACACAACAAACCTATCCGAACGGACCTGTAAATACACCAGAGTCAATTACCCAGGGAACCTTCGGGCGATTCCAGTATTTTCCGGCGCTGGATGCGTTTGCGGTGGTGAATGCGGGCGACGACAATGCCTACATATTGAGAATTCCATAAAGAAAATCCTGCAGATAAATATCGGATGAGGCGATGAGGCGCAAGGCAGGCGACTCTTTTCAGGATAGAAGGCGATCTCGGGTGATTGAAACTATATAGAGAGCTCCACAGCGGCACAAACGAACCGGCCGAGAGGATTTCGGGGTGACATTGAAGGACTCCAGGGATTGGCGATCCTGGGTGTAGTCGCATTCCACCACGGAGTCCCCGGGGTCGCGGGAGGATCTGTCGGGTAGACGTATTTTTCGTCCTCTCTGGATACCTTATAGCGGGATTATTGGTTGAGGAAGTCGTGAGAACCGGGCGTATCAGCCTGCTGAACTTCTACGCCCGCCGTATGCACCGACTGCTGCTGGCTTCGGCCTTGGTTGTGCTGGTGGCCAAGTACGCAGATCATCTTCCGCTCTACCGGCAATCGGAAATCTATGCGCGGGAAGGTGTGGAGATCGAACGCTCAACGATGGCGGACTGGGTGGGCGGCGCCAGCCGGACGCTGCGGCCATTGGTGGAAGAACTGAAGAAGTACGTGCTGAGCGCGCAGAAACTGCATGGAGACGATGTGCCGGTTCCGGTGCTGGAACCGGGGACGGGCAGGACGAAGACCGGACGGCTCTGGACCTATTGTTCGGGATGACCGACCGGCAGGCAGTGGAGCGCCTTCGGCAGTCTGGTTCGCATATTCGCCGGATCGAAAGGGCGAACATCCTTTAAATCATCTGAAGAACTACAGCGGCGTTCTGCAGGTCGATGGTTTTGCGGGTTTCAAGCGGCTGTATGAAACCGGCAGGATCAGGGAAGCAGCGTGCTGGGCGCATGCGCGCAGAAAGTTCTTCGAACTGCATCAGGGGCACGGGTCGCCGCTGGCGAAAGAGACGCTGGACCGGATCGCGGAGTTGTATGCGATCGAGAAGGAGATCCGGGGGCGATCTCCGGCGGAGAGGAAAGAAGTCCGGCAGGCAACATCACGGCCGCTGCTGGAGACTCTGCAGGCGTGGCTGAAGGCGACGATGTCGAAGCTGTCGCGGAAATCGGAACTGGCGAAGGCGATCCATTATGCGCTGGAGCGCTGGGATGGGCTCATGGTGTTCGCTGATGACGGACGCATCGAGATGGACAACAATGACGCGGAACGGGCGCTGCGGGCGGTCGCGGTGGGACGGAAGAACTATCTGTTCGCCGGGTCCGATTCCGGCGGAGAACGCGCGGCGGCGATTTACAGCCTGCTCGGATCGGCGAAACTGAACGGCATCGATCCGGAGGCTTACATGACGCAGGTGCTGCGGCGCATCGCCGATCATCCCATCAACCGGATCGGCCTCGGGGATCACTCAAAAGCGGCCAATGGTGATCGCCTGAAAAGCGGCCAACAGAACAACTGATCCGGGACATTGACCCTGACGTGGGGAATACTCTCCGTCAACGTGAGCAATGTCTTG
>Ga0126373_10000634_pt1 | contig 23402 bp, 17 predicted proteins | sample PanSoiMetPlot_11_FD_92545 | JGI IMG/M metagenome (GOLD analysis project Ga0126373, IMG submission 92545) | Tropical forest soil microbial communities from Panama - MetaG Plot_11 | ecosystem: Environmental > Terrestrial > Soil > Tropical forest > Bulk soil | place: Panama | collected 2016-02-17 | reverse complement strand
GTCGTCGAAGTCGCCGGATCGGTCTGTGCGCGTTCCCCAGGACCTGTCGTCGTCGAAGTCACCTGATCTGCCTCTGTGGGCACCCCAGGACATGTCGTCGTCGAAGTCGCCGGATCGGTCTGTGCGCGTTCCCCAGGACCTGTCGTCGTCGAAGTCGCCGGATCGGTCTGTGCGCGTTCCCCAGGACCTGTCGTCGTCGAAGTCACCCGATCTGCCTCTGTGGGCGCCCCCCGGTCTGCCCGCGCGGGTAGCCCCGGGCATGTCTTCGTGGGAGCCCGGCGATGCGCCCCGCGTTCCTGCGGGTTGCCAGTGCCGGCTGGGCGGTGTCGACCTCGGCAAGTTGGCGTCCTCCGTCGGTGGTCAGCTTGGGGCCAAACCCGCAAGCAGGGCACTTCAGGCGACAGGTCTACCCAGGGAACATGAAGGGCTCATGACAGCGGCGTCTCCCTCCAGTCGCCATCTGGTCAAGTTCAGCAATCGAGCGTTCCATATCCTGCACCCCGTCAGAGGCAATGTCGCGCATCATGGCGCCGGAGTCGCACGTTAAGCTCACGACCGATGATCGTCGTGGTGGCCGGCGTGGCTGGCAGCGGGAAGACGACCGTCGGCAAGCTACTGGCCGGGCGGCTGAGTTGGATGTTTGCCGACGGTGACTCATTCCATCCCGAGGCCAACGTCGCGAAGATGCGCGCCAACATTCCGCTTACGGACGCCGACCGTGCTCCATGGCTTGTTGCGATTGACGCGTGGATTGACGACGTACTGGCCAGCGGCCAGTCGGCAGTGCTCGCATGCTCGGCGCTGAAGCGTCGCTATCGGGAGGAAATCCTGACCGGCCGGGATCCGGTCGAGATGGTTTTCCTTGACATCACTCAGGCTGAATGCCGATTGAGAACTACGGCCAGGAAGGGCCATTTCTTCCACGAGGCGCTCGTGGCCAGCCAGTTCGCCACGCTGGAACCGCCGGAGCCCGATGAGCGAGTGCTCGTCGTGCCGGTTGGCATAAGCCTGCCTGGACAACTGGTCACCGAGATCATTAAGCGGCTTGACCTGCGGCCCAGTCCTGCAGAACAGGTGAAATAGCCCGCGGGGGGCTTGGTAATGCCATGGACGCAGTGAGCGAGCGGCTGTGGGGCAAAGCCGCTGTGGTTTCCGTGCTGGCGGTGATCATCGCGACGGTCATCTACTTCGTCGTGCCAGTTCCGCGGCCGAACCATCACAGCACCTGGGTGCTGCTGTTTTGTTTGGGAACTGCGTTGCTCGGTTGCTTGATCGCGCTGACGATCAACCGGTTGTTGCACGCAGATGAGGAAGTACGCGCCGGCGGTCTTATCGTGCTGCTCTGTGTCACAGTGCTGTTCTTTTCCTGGGCGGACGCTTCGCTGGCAACTCTGCCGGGTCAGTTCGCTGATATGCACAACCGCACCGATGCCTTGTACTTCAACGTCAGCACGCTGGCGACAGTTGGGTTCGGTGACGTTCATGCGACAGGTCAGCTGGCGCGTGCTGCGGTAACTCTGCAGATCGTTTTCAATCTGGTATTCCTTGGCGCGGCAGTCGCCCTGATCAGCGGGATCTTGCGCGCTCGCGCGAGTCGCCGTCGCGCCGGACGGCAGCTGGCCAAGCCTGGCGAAACGGAGCCCGGTAGCGAGGGGCCTTAACAGGGCGGCCTGAGCACGCAGCGAAAGCCGATATGCCCTGTCGAGGTGTCTTCGGTTTCACCCTGCCGAGCGGCAGGGCGGAAACGCAGACAGTAGTTCGGTGCGCACAGGTGCGAGCCACCCTTGATCACACGGCGAGGAAGGTCGCCGCTGGTAACAGGCGGGCTGCCGTTGCTCGCCCCGTCGTGTCGAGCACCGCCGTTTCGCGCACTGCCGTTTACCGCGGCGGGTGCACAGCACGGAGCGGGCTCGCGCTGATGGCGCGGCCGGAATAGATCCGATGTCCACTCCCAGACGTTGCCTGCCATGTCGTAGAGCCCGAAGCCATTCGCTGGGAACTTAGCCACCGGGGATGTACCTTCGTAGCCATCGAGCAGCAGGTTCTGCCAGGGAAACTCGCCCTGCCAGGTATTGGCCATCTGCTGGCCGCCGGGCGCGAAGTCATCGCCCCAAGTGAACACTGCGCCAGCGAGGTCGCCTCTGGCCGCGTACTCCCACTCAGCCTCGGTCGGAAGGTCCTTGTCCACCCATCGCGCATACGCCTGCGCATCGGCATATGCGACCTGCGTGACTGGGTGCCGGTCCCGGCTGCTGGTATTGCTACCGCTGCCCTCAGGCCGACTCCAGCACGCGCCGGGAACGTAGGCCCACCAGTTCCTGACATCACGCATGTCGACCGGCCCCGGCGTTTTCTGAAATACCAGCGACCCTGGCACTAGAAAGCCCGGATCAGCTTCGGGATAGAGGTCCGGATCGGGAGCACGCTCCGCAACAGTGACGTAGCCAGTCTGGCGGACAAATTTGCGAAACTCGGCCACAGTCACCGGACGGGTGTCGATCCAGAAGCCGTCAACGCTGACCGCATGCACGGGCCGTTCCTCGGGATAGAACTCGGCGGACCCCATGCGAAACTCGCCACCAGGGATCCAGGTCATTCCGCTGGTCAGGGCCATTGTGGCTGACTCGGCATAACTCATACCCGACCCCGTTCCCCTGGTATGCCCGCTGGCGTGACGCCACATCGCGCCAGGATGACCCCATACCCCGAGGTCAGGGCGGTGACCGCTTCGCGGGCCGGTTCACCCGTGGCGGGTGATACTTGCAGACCAGGCGTCGGGAACGTTGGTTGCATGACGGCCAATCCACACGTGCGCGTCATCGCTGACCGGTCGCGATGCTGCCACAAGCGCTAGGGCTGGCCGTGACTGCCGCCATTTCACCAACTGCCTTGCTGGTCACCGCCGTCTTCTTGGGTTCCGCGAGCCCCCGGCGGACCGTTGTGTTCTATCTGGTCGGAGCCGTCGCGATGACAGGCGTGATGGCTGTGCTTTGTTATGTCGTGCTGCGGGCCGGCCACTTGTATAAGCCGAGCGAGCGCAGTGGGCGGTACGGGCTACGGCTGGGCCTCGGCTTGCTGTGCCTGCTCGCTGCCGCCTACCTATTCCGGCGCGGCCCTAGGGCGCCAGATCCGGCGAAGCAGAACAAGGGCGTGGTCAGCCGGATGGTCGCCAGGCCAGGGAGCAAAACCGCATTGATCGTGGGCGTTGTTCTCTACTCGCCTTCGATCACCTTCGTGGCAGCCGTGCAAGTGGTGGCGACTTCGGACGTGAGCGTCGCCGTAGCTGTCGGCACGATGTTGCTCATCGTTGCCATCACCGTCGCCTTCATCTGGCTACCTCTGACGGCGTACCTGTTCGCGCCCGAGCGCACTGGCAAAACGCTCGCCAGGTTCAATGGCTGGCTGCGCGCGCACGGGTACATCTTGGCGGTGGGTGCGGTGACTGTCGCCGGAACCTATCTCACGATCAACGGCATTCTCGGCCTGACGGGGGTGGTCTGACTCATGCGAACCCAACCACGAACCGAACCTCAAACCGCGCCGCTGACAGCAGCGCGGACGAAGGCGGCACCACCGTCTCCGTTCCCGGCGATAGCGGACTACGCGTTCTTGTCGGACTGTACGACGAACGCGCTCGTAGCACCCGACGGTGCCGTCGAGTGGATGTGCCTGCCACGGCCAGACGCAGCGAGCGTATTCGCCACCTTGCTGGACCGTTCGGCTGGTTTCTTCCGCCTCGGGCCAGTGCACGCGCATGTACCAGCCCAACGCCGTTACGTGCCCGGCACGATGGTGCTGGAGACGACCTGGAGCACGCCTACGGGCTGGATGGTGGTCCGCGACGCCCTGGTGACGGGCCCCTGGACGGGTTCGGGACGGATCCCTGGCCGCCGCCGGCCGCCCGGTGAGTTCATGGGGAAGGCCAGGCTTGTCCGCACTGCTACCTGTATCGCAGGCGAAATCGATCTTCATCTCGATTGCATGCCCTTGTTTGACTATGGCCGGCACGCTGGCACCTGGAATTACGACGGCGACGGCTACAACGCCGCTACCTGCGTGAGTGAGGACCAGCCAGAACTGAAGCTCAGCACAAGCCTGAATCTTGGGCTTGGCGGAGCGCGGGCGACCGCGCGGACTGCCTTGCATGCCGGAGACGTCGCATATGCCGCGTTGTCGTGGGAATCGGCAGACGCTGATGGATCAGAGGTCGATAGCGCGACAGCGGCCGCAGCCGAAATCGATAGCACTGTCGAAGCCTGGCGAGAGTGGCTACGGCACTCCAGCTCGAAGATGCCCGACCATCCGTGGCGGCCGTTTCTGGAACGCAGCGCCCTGACTCTTAAAGGGCTCAGCTATTCACCTTCCGGCGCGATCATGGCGGCCGCGACTACGTCCCTGCCGGAAACACCCGGCGGGGAACGCAACTGGGACTACAGGTTCACCTGGATCCGTGACTCGGCGTTCATGCTGTCTGCCCTCTACAAGCTCGGGTTCGACTGGGAGGCGTTCGGTTACTTCGGGTTCCTGATGGACGCAGTCAGCGCCGGACCGCTGCAGATCATGTATGGCATCGACGCCGAACGCGAGCTCGATGAGCACCTTCTGAAGCACCTGCATGGTTATAACGGCGCGCAGCCGGTGCGTATCGGTAATGGCGCCTACGACCAGCACCAGCATGACGTCTGGGGTATGGCGATGGAGGCGGCGGCGGTGTACTTCGCACATGCGGCCGCCGAGATCGGTCCATTCGCCTGGGAGGCCATCACCGGGCTTGCCGAGAACGCGGTGAAGATATGGCGCGAGCCCGACCGTGGTATCTGGGAAGTGCGAGGCGAACCGCGGCAGTTCACCGCTTCCAAGGTGATGTGCTGGGTGGCGCTAGATCGCGCCAGCAACCTCGCCGCCGCCCGCCAGGCTGATGATCTTGCGCGGCGCTGGCGGGCAACTGCGGACGAGATTCATGCGGATGTGTGCGCGAACGGCGTCGATGACCGCGGTGTATTCGTGCAGGCGTACGGTTCGTCCGCCCTGGATGCCGCCGCATTGCTGATCCCGCTCATGGGTTTCTTGCCGCCCGATGATGACCGGGTCACGGCAACGGTCATGGCTATCGCCAACGAGCTGAGCATCGACGGGCTCGTGCTGCGTTATAAAGCCGACGAGACAGACGACGGGCTTAGCGGCGTAGAGGGCACGTTCACGATCTGCTCGTTCTGGCTGGTCTCCGGGCTTGCCCTGATCGGGGAGACGGAGCGTGCAGCTGCGCTCTGCGCGAAGCTCCTCTCGCTGGCCAGTCCGCTGCACTTGTACGCAGAAGAGATCGAAGCCGCCAGTGGGCGCCACCTGGGGAACTTCCCGCAGGCGTTCACCCACCTGGCGCTCATCGATGCAGTGCTGCGCGTCATTGCCGCTGAGCAAGCTGCGGCCGAGGAGGCTCAACGTAACTGAGGCGCCATGGGGGTTTGGCTAACACAGCGAGCCCCGTCCCGGATCAGTCCGGGACGGGGCTCGTTCGCTGGCTAGATCAAAGGCTTGTCGCATTACACCGTCTCGCCGCGCAGCAGCCCCCAGACCGCAATAGCGCTCAGGGCTATGAGGATGACGCCCCAAACTGGCGAGTAGATCAGGAACATGAACGCGCCGATCATGGTGAGGATGGCTAGGCCAACACCAATCCATTTCGCCCAGGCCATGCCTAGCAGTGCGCACGCACCGACCAGCAGCGATACAGCGCCGAGGCACAGTAGTGCAATGCCCCAGCTGCGTGCGCTCCAGGCATAGGCGTAGAGACCATTCGCGTGGTAGAAGTTGTGCCGCACGACCGCGGACAGGCCGGCGAAGAAGGTAAGCAGACCAGCTGCGAGAAGCATGACACCGCCGAGGTGCATGTTCTCTTGTTCGCGCGCCTCATACCGCTGCTCGTAACCGTAGGCTGGGGCGGTTCCTTGCTCGTATCCGCCAGCGCGGTACGGGTCCGACTGCCTGGCAGTCGTGGTTGTCGTCGTTCCCGCGCTAGCGCCAGTGTGCTCGGTCGGGCCAGTCGCCCTCGCGCCAGTGCTCGTGCCGGGTCCCGCACCACCTTGGGTGCCCCCCTGACCCTGCGGCGGGAGACTTGCCTCTGGCGGGAGAGCTGAGGAACTGTCGCGTTGTTTGCGTCTCATCGAAGCCACTCCCTTCTGACCGGGCCTGTCGACGAGCCGGAACCCCCGGTTTGAGGGCAGCCTCAGCCCCCGAGCTGACCGGTTGTCCGGGTTGTTCTAAGTACGCACGTTACGGAGCACCACAGCCATGGGCATCACCCGGTTGGGGTGATACAAAGACTTGGTAAACCGGGCTGGCAGTGGTCACCATAGGCGGTCATATCGGGTCGCTCTGATTGGTAGACCTCACCCGGGGGTATGCCCGTTCCGAGGCTTTGAGCTGCAGTTTCACCGCAACGGGTGAGCGAGTGGGGGGTCTACTGCTCACGCCGTGCCGCGGATCGCGTCCGGGGGGGCGATGACAAGAAGCGCTAGCGGGCATGTCGTGTCGGCGCGCCGGCGCCGGTCTCGGGTAAATGGGGGCGAGCGTGGGCACGCCGCGTCCATCCCGGTCCGGGACATGGCGCTGCTCGAGGACAAGCTTCAGATCCCGCGGCCGGGACTGGCCGTGCTGCGGCGCGGCCGCGTCAGCGAGCTGATAGAGGCCGCAGTAAGCCGCCGGGTCACGCTGATAACTGGTCCGGCGGGCGGGGGCAAGACGGTTGCAGCTGCGCAGTGGGCAGCGTCGAGGCCGCCTAACAAGCCGGCCGCCTGGCTCACACTCGACGCGTCGGACGCTGAGTCGGGCCGGTTCTGGCGGTACGTCACCGAGGCGCTGGCCAGGGCAGGAGCGCTGGGAGACCAGAGGCCACTGCCGCCGCAAGAGCCCGGGACCGCGGCGCAGTGGCTCGCCGCGGCATTGCGGCCACGCGGAGCCCAGACTGTCTTGGTCATCGACGACGTTCATCTACTGGCCGGCAGCCAGGCGCTCTCTGGGCTGGATGAACTGGTCAGGCACGCGGCTGGCGGCCTGCGCCTAGTACTTATCGGCAGGTTCGCGCCCGGCCTGGCGCTGGCCAAGCTGCGAGTTGCTGGCGAGCTGGCCGACATCGGCGCGGGAGAGCTGGCGTGCACCGACGAGGAGATCGCCGCCTACCTCGGCATGGCTGGCAATCGGGTGGACCAGGCGTGGCTGGAGACGGTCCGGCGCCAGACCTGCGGCTGGATGGCGGGGATCCGGCTGGCCGTGCTCGGCGGTGGAGCAGGTGAGGCAGCTGCGCAAGCGATAATCGCTGACTACCTGGAGGATGAGGTCCTCAGCCGTCTGCCGGCGCGGGTACGCCAGTTCTTGTTGAGGACCTCGAGCACCGAGATCGTGTCGGCCGACTTGGCCCACGAGCTCACTGGTGAGCGCGCGGCCGCGGCCCAACTCGATCAGCTGAGCAGGGAAAACGGCCTGGTGCAGGCTGTGCATCCGGACGTCGGCGAGTACCGCTATCACCCGATGCTGCGCGAAGTTCTGATCGCAGCCTTGCGGCGCGAGCTGCCCGACGAGGTGCCCAGGTTGCAGCGTCTTGTCGCGAGCTGGCACGCCGGCCGCGGCGAGGTGGCCGAGGCAGTACGGGCCGCAGCTGCCGTCGGCGACTGGGAGCTTGCCCTGCGCATCGTGCGGGAAGCAGGACCGGGCGCGATGTTGTCCGGGACTGGCCCGGCTGTGGAGCGAGCTGTCAGCGGGTGCCCGGCAGACATGCTGGCAAGCGACGCCGGTGTGGCAATCGCCCTCGCGGCGGCTCGGCTATGGCAAGGGGATGCTGACGGTGCTTTGCCGCACCTTGAGTACGCGGAAAGCGGCGTTCAGCAAGTGCCCGCTGCCGAGCGCGGGCCGATGTCGATCTGGATCGCTGCCTTGCGGGTGCTCCTGGACGACTGCGACGCGGCAGCCACCGAGCCGGAGTTGCTGACCCGACAGTGGGCGCTGGCCAGCCGAGCGCACGAAGATGCCCGGGGTGGGCCCGGTCATCGTGCCCTTGGCGTGCTGTGGCTGGCGCTCGGCTTCGCTGCGCTACGCGAATTCGATGGTCATCAGGCCAGGACCGCATTGCTGCATGCCGGCTCGCAGCTGTCTGCTGGTGGCATGCTGTCATTGCGGGAACGGGCAAGGTCCTGGGAGGCGGTGGCCTCGGCCATCTACGGCGACATGGCTGCAGCTGCCAGGCTCGAAGCCAGTGTGAGTGACGGGCCACACGGCCGCGATCCCGAACTTATCCCCGTTCTCGCTCTTGCCGGCGCGCTGGTGTCCCTCGCCCGCGATGAGGTGGATACCGCCGGAACCCTGCTCGATCAGGCTGACCTGGCCGCCATGATGCCAAGGCCAGCTGGCGAACCCGGGATCGCGGTTCTCAGCGGGCTGCTGCGGACCAGGCTCGCCATCGCGGACGGCAATCTGGCAGGCGCACGCGGGCTTGTGCGGTGGCTCGCCGAAATCACGGGCGGGCCGCACGCTGGCGGGGCCGGGGCTGTCGTGGCCGTAACTGACGCAGAAGTAAGCCTGGCGGCAGGGGACCGGGATCGGGCCAGAGCGACCTTGGCAAACCTGGCAGGCACCGCCGCGCATACTCGCCCGGAGGCCACGATCGGCCAGGCCCGCTTGCTGATCGCTGAGGAGGACGACAAAGACGCACTGAAGCTGATCGATCCGTTGCTCTCCGATCCGGCCGCAGGCTGTTCGATTAACGACCGGATCTCCGCCTTGCTGACCGCGGTGATCGCGCATCGCAGGCTAGGACAGGTAACCGAAGCCGCTGAGTTGCTGGAGGAGGCCCTTTCGCTGGCCGAACCGGAGGATGCGTGCGGCCCGTTCCTGGCCAGTGGCTCGCCGATGCGGTCCGCGCTGACCGTCTTGATAACGCCCACCAGCCGGTGCGCGCCGTTCGCCAGCCGCATCCTGGACAGGTTCGATGGCCGCCTGCCGCGGCCAGCTGGCACCCAGCAGGGGACTGCACTGACCGACAGCGAACTCGCGGTGCTCAGGTTCTTGCCCTCGCATATGACAAACCAGGAGATCGCCGAGTCGCTGTTCTTGTCGATCAACACCATCAAGACGCATCTGAGCTCGGTTTATCGCAAGCTCGGGGTTGTCAATCGACGGCAAGCCATAGCGCAGGCTCGCCGCCTGGACCTGCTGTAAGCAGCCTGGATTCGCAGTAATCAGCCCTGCCCGGCGCCGAGTCCCGTCCCGGGGAATCCCGGGACGGGACTCGCTGTGCTGGCAAACACCGGGCCGGACCGGGCTGGCTTACTACAGCGTCGAAGTTTGCGCCGTCAGATTGCTGGAGCCGGCGTCGCCATCACTCGCTTCTCGGCTTGCTTGCCGGCGCGCCGGAGGCTGAATGACAGCCAACCCAGCACCAGGCCATAGAACAGCAGCCAAGCTGCGAAGATGGTGAGCAGTATGACCAGCGATGGGCCCGGCCAAGCCACGATCACAATGCCCGCTCCGAGGCTAAAGATCCCGAGCACGGCACGCACGCCGCGACCCGGAACACCGGCGGCTGCGACCGAGACGCCGATGTCGGCGATGCCTTGCGCGATGAAGTAGACACCGGTCACGAACGCTACGAGGAACAGGCTCAGCGCGTGGTGGCGAATGCAATAGATCCCTGCTAGCACGGCGAGCAGGCCGATCACGACGTAAGCGACCCGCATTCCGCCGCTCTCACTTCGGTCGGTGAAACCCTCGTAGAGCTTCACGATCCCGGACACAAGCAGGGCGGCGCCTACGAGTATCGCGACTACTGCGAGTGTCGCGTGCGGCCAGACCAGGATCACGATTCCGAGACCGATCATGCAAAGCGCCCCGACCAGCACTGTCGCCCACGATGCCTTAGCGGCGGACGCTAGGACCCGATCGCCGGGCAGTGCTTGTTCGGCGCTGTCCTCGCCATAGGCCGTGCGTCCCTGCTGCTGACCCATTTGCTGCGGCACGGATGCCGTGCTGGACGACATGCGTGTCGCTGTGGACCCACTGGTTGAGCCCGCGCTCTCAGGATCCGGGCCAGAGCCCGGACCAGTTCGCGGTTGCGTCATCTCGCCTCCTGGAACATCGACGTCTCGGCTTGTCCGGGCTAGCGCGAAGGCGCGCTCCAACGCGGGCGGTGCCGAGCACCCCTACCTCGTCATCGTCTGGCGGTGAGTTCCCGTGATCATCACCCGTGGCGGGTGAACGCAACGTGGCTGTCCTAGACTTGGCCGCCTAGCCGTGTGTCATCCGGCACATTCCCGTTCCAGGAGCGACTCCCAGGTGAAGACCGACGTCGAAGAGCTGAGCCCGACTCGGGTCCGGCTGACTATCGAAGTTCCATTCGAGGAACTCAAGCCCAATCTCGATCAGGCCTACCGCGAGGTGGCGCGCCAGGTTCGAATACCCGGGTTCCGGCCCGGTCGGGTGCCGCCGCGAGTCATCGATTCGCGCATCGGCCGCGGCGTCGTGCTTGAGCAGGCCGTGAACGACGCGGTCCCGGAGCTGTACAGCAAGGCCGTGGCCGAGAAGGAGGTCGTGCCGCTCGGTCAGCCCGAGGTAGAGATCACCAAATTGGACGACGGCCAGGAGCTCGCGTTCACCGCTGAGGTGGACATCCGGCCCAACTTCGAGCTGCCGAACCTGGAAGAGCTGTCGGTCACCGTTGAGAACGCCGAAGTTTCACCTGATCAGGTCGAGGAGTACCTGGGTTCGCTGCGTGAGCGCTTCGCATCACTCAAGAACGTCGACCGTGCGGCGGAGAACGGCGACTACGTCGCGATCGACCTGAGTGCCACGGTCGACGGCAAGCCGGTCGAGGACGCGCAGGGCACCGGGCTGTCCTACGAGGTTGGCAGCGAGTCAATGCTAGACGGGCTCGACGAGGCACTTGCCGGAATGTCAGCCGGGGAGTCCAAGACGTTCCCGGCAGAGCTAGCAGGCGGAAGCCAGGCAGGAGAGACTGCCGAAGTTCTCGTCACCGTCAACAGCGTCAAGGTCAAGGAGCTCCCAGGCCTGGATGACGAGTTCGCGCAGTCCGCTAGCGAGTTCGACACCGTCGGAGAGCTTCGTGCCTCGACTCGCAAGCAGCTTGAGGCAATGCGCAAGTCGGGCCAGGCAGGACAGGCACGAGAGCGGTTGCTGAACGAGCTGATCGACCGGATCGACATTCCGCTGCCTGAGCGCGTTGTCGACGCCGAGATCGAACAGCGGCGCACGTCGCTGCAGGATCAGCTCGATCGCGCGGGCATGTCGCTTGCGGACTACCTGGCTGGCAGCAACACGACCGAAGCGCGGATGACCGCGGACTTCGATGCTGACGCGCGCCGCTCGGTCAAGGCTGGCTTCATCCTGGACAAGATCGCATCGCAGGAAGACGTCAAAGTCTCCGCCGAGCAGCTGAGCGCGTACGTGACCGAGCAGGCATACCGGATGGGCGTGGCGCCGGACCGGCTCGCCAAGCAACTCAGCGACAACGGCCAGCTCCCGGTGGTCGCAGCTGACGTGCTGCGCGGCAACGCGCTGACGCTGCTCGCCGAGCGTGCGCGAGTAGTCGATGAGGCTGGCCGGCCGGTTTACCTGGCGGAGTCAGAAACCGAAGACGAAGCGGCTAGCGAACAAGAGGACGCGGAGGCGGACGACCGCGAAGACGAGGACTGAGAGTGGGGGCACTGACCCCGTTCCCATCTTTAACAATGGGTGATTGGGGTAACGCGAGTGGCTTGCAAAGGCCGGATGGCCTGCGCCGTTAGCGAACAGCGGGGATCGGCGGCTTAGGTGGCCGGCCGGGCGAGTTATGGTCACAGTCAACGACACGCCGCGTCAATCGCCGCGATCCGACTACGTGTTAGTTAACACAGGAGGGCATTGTGACCACGCCTCCCGACGACCAGCAGATAGCTCGCGTGCTGGCCAGGGCCACTGACACACCGGTGCAGCCGCTGGGCGACATGCTTTTTCAGCGCCTGCTGCGGCACCGGATCATCTTCCTCGGCCAGCAGGTCGACGACGACCTTGCGAACCGGATTTGCGCTGAGCTGATTCTGCTCGCCGCCGAAGATGATAAGCGGGACATTAGCCTCTATATCAACTCGCCGGGTGGTTCGGTTTATGCCGGAATGGCGATTTATGACGTCATGCAGTATGTGCCAAATGACGTAGCGACCTTCGCGATGGGCATGGCCGCGTCGATGGGACAGTTCCTGCTGTGCGCTGGCGCGACGGGCAAGCGGTACGCCATGCCGCACGCAGCGATCTTGATGCACCAGCCGCACGGCGGTATCGGCGGCACTGCAACCGACATCAGGATTCAGGCCGAGCAGAGTTTGTATCTCAAGCGAGTGCTGGCCGAGCGAATCTCGATGCACACCGGCAAGCCGGTTGAGCAGATCGAAGAGGACTCAGACCGGGACCGCTGGTTCACCGCTGAGGAGGCCAAGGACTACGGCTTTGTCGATCACGTAGTCCGCAACGCCACCGAGGTTCCGTCAGTCGGGCCAGTGTCATGAGCGCCGGAGTCAGCAGCGAAGGAGGGCCGAAGGTGAGCGCTGGGTACAGCGGGTCACGTTTGCACGGACGGAGCCACGAGCCGCAGGCGCGGTATGTCTTGCCGTCCTTCGTCGAGCGGACGTCCTACGGCGTCAAGGAGATGAATCCGTACAACAAGCTGTTCGAAGAGCGGATCATCTTCCTCGGAGTGCAGATTGACGACGCTTCGGCCAACGACGTCATGGCGCAGCTCATCACGCTGGAGTCAATCGATCCCGGCCGCGACATCCTGATTTACATCAACTCGCCAGGCGGGTCGATGACCTCGATGATGGCGATCTACGACACGATGCAGTACATCCAGCCTGAGATCCAGACCTACTGCCTGGGCCAGGCCGCATCCGCGGCCGCCGTTCTGCTGGCTGCTGGCACCAAGGGCAAGCGTTTCGCCTTGCCTAACTCGCGCATCCTCATCCACCAGCCCGCGGTGGAAAGTGGCTACGGTCAGTCGAGCGACCTCGAGATCCAGGCCAGGGAAATCCTGCGGATGCGCACCGCGATGGAGCAAATCCTGGCGCAGCACTCCGGCCAGACCGAGGATCAAGTACGCCGCGATATCGAGCGGGACAAGTTCTTCACCGCAGCCGAAGCCAAGGAGTACGGCATTGTCGATGAAGTTCTGACGATGATTAAGCGCAAGAGCGAGGTAGTGTCGTCCTAACCGGCGACATTGTTTCGGCGGCGGCACTGTTTCGGCTGGCGGGCACTGTTTCGGCGGGCGGCGCGACGACGCGCTGGGGCTATAGGCAGAAACCAGGGTCACCGAGGCGGTACCGTCTAGGTTCTACGAGTTGCAGTTCGACAAGTTGCAGTTCCACAATTTGCGATCAACAAGTAGCAGACAGATCAGTAGCAGACAGACAGCTCACGGGCTAAGTCACGCTAGAAGGAGTGGCTGAGTGGCACGCATCGGTGATGGCGGTGACCTGCTGAAGTGCTCGTTCTGCGGAAAGAGCCAGAAGCAGGTCAAAAAGCTCATCGCTGGCCCGGGTGTATACATCTGCGACGAATGCATCGATCTGTGCAACGAGATCATAGAAGAAGAGCTCGCCGAGCCGGCTGAGATCAAATGGGACAGCCTGCCCAAGCCGCGTGAGATCTATGAGTTCCTCGACTCCTACGTGATCGGACAGGAGAAAGCCAAGAAAGGCCTGTCTGTCGCCGTCTACAACCACTACAAGCGGATCCAGTCCGGTGGTGACCGGGCCGGCGGTGGCGAGGATGGGGTCGAGCTGGCCAAATCCAACATCCTGCTGCTCGGACCGACGGGGTCGGGCAAGACGCTGCTAGCCCAGACGCTCGCCAGGCTGCTGAACGTGCCGTTCGCCATCGCGGACGCGACAGCCCTGACTGAGGCCGGGTACGTCGGCGAGGATGTCGAGAACATCCTGCTCAAGCTCATCCAGGCGGCCGACTATGACGTCAAGAAGGCCGAGACCGGCATCATCTACATAGACGAGATCGACAAGATCGCGCGCAAGAGCGAGAATCCGTCGATCACTCGCGATGTCTCCGGCGAGGGCGTTCAGCAGGCGCTGCTGAAGATCCTGGAAGGCACCACAGCATCTGTGCCGCCGCAAGGCGGCCGCAAGCACCCGCATCAGGAGTTCATCCAGATCGATACGACGAATGTGCTGTTTATCTGCGGCGGGGCGTTCGCTGGCCTGGAGAAGATCATCGAGACGCGGGTGGGCAAGAGCGGAATGGGCTTCGGCGCAGTGCTGCGGGTCAAGACCGACAAAACGGAGTCGGACCCGTTCTCCGATGTCATGCCTGAAGACTTGCTCAAGTTCGGCATGATCCCCGAGTTCGTCGGCCGGCTGCCCGTCATCACCAGCGTGCACAACCTTGACCGCGAGGCACTCATCCGGATCCTGACCGAGCCGCGTAACGCGCTCGTGCGCCAGTACCGGCGGCTGTTCGAGCTTGACGGCGTCGACCTGGAGTTCACCGAGGATGCCCTGGAGGCCGTCGCCGACCAGGCGATCTTGCGCGGTACGGGAGCGCGCGGCCTGCGCGCCATTCTCGAAGAGGTACTGCTCTCGGTGATGTACGAGGTGCCGAGCCGCAAGGACGTCGAGAAGGTCGTGATCAGCGCCGAAGTCGTGCTGGAGAACGTTAACCCGACACTTGTCCCACGTGACGTGGCCAGCAGGCGCACGCCGCGGGAGAAGTCCGCGTAGTCCGTATCAGCATTACACCGGCGGCCGCTGCCGCAGGAGTCTGCCGGGCGTGACGCGCCAGAATGCCGACAGCTTGAGCACCACTAGACTCTGCTGACGTGAGCAGCCGAACCGACGACACGCGCGAGCCAGCGCGGTTGCCAGCGCAAGCGCCGCAGGCAGCCCAGACGCCGCCGCCGGCCCAAACGCCATTGCCAGCCCAAGCGCCATTGCCAGCCCAAGCGCCATTGCCAGCACAGTACAGCCCGGGCGAAGTTGAGCCTCGCCGGTATGAAGCGTGGGTAGAAGCTGGGTATTTCACCGCAGACGCCGGTTCGAAGGCGCCGTCGTACACCATCGTGATCCCACCGCCGAACGTCACGGGCTCGCTGCATATCGGCCACGCCCTCGACCACACGCTCATCGATGCGCTGATCAGGCGGCGGCGGATGCAGGGCTACAACACGCTGTGGCTGCCGGGCATGGATCATGCTGGCATCGCTACCCAGAATGTCGTTGAGCGCGAGCTCGCCAAAGAGGGCCTGTCTAGGCACGACCTTGGCCGCGAGGCGTTCGTCGACCGGGTGTGGCAGTGGAAGGCCGAGTCGGGCGGACGCATCCTCGGCCAGATGCGACGGCTAGGGGACAGCGTCGACTGGACCCGCGAGCGCTTCACCATGGACGCCGGGCTGTCCCGAGCGGTCCAGACGATCTTCAAACGCTTGTTTGAGGAGGGGCTGATCTATCGGGCGCAGCGGATCATCAACTGGTGCCCGCGCTGCCTGACGGCCTTGTCCGACATCGAGGTCGAGCACTCCGACGACGAGGGTGAGCTGGTTTCGGTCCGGTACGGCGATGGCGACGACGAGATCGTGGTCGCGACGACCCGGGTGGAGACGATGCTCGGCGACACCGGTGTGGCCGTTCATCCGGAAGATCCTCGTTACGCCCATCTTGTCGGACGACAGATCGAACTTCCGCTAACCGGGCGGCTCATCCCGGTCGTCGCCGATCCGCATGTTGATCCTGAGTTCGGCACCGGCGCGGTCAAGGTCACGCCAGCGCACGATCCAGATGACTTCGAAATCGGCAGAAGGCACAGCTTGCCGAGTCTGGTGATCATGGACGAGCGTGGCGTCATCACCGCACCCGGCCCGTTCCGTGACCTGGACCGGTTCGAGGCTCGGCCAGCCGTGCTCACGGCGCTGCGGGCCGAGGGCCGGGTGGTGTCCGAGCGACGGCCATATCTGCACGCGGTCGGTCACTGCAGCCGATGTGGCACGACTGTCGAGCCGCGCCTGTCCCTGCAGTGGTTCGTCCGGGTCGAGCCGCTGGCCAAGGCGGCAGGCGACGCTGTGCGCGACGGCCGGGTCCGCATCCACCCGCCCGAGATGGCGGCTCGGTACTTCGACTGGGTCGACGATATGCACGATTGGTGCATCAGCCGCCAGCTGTGGTGGGGGCACCGGATCCCGGTCTGGTATGGCCCTGGTGACCAAGTCGTGTGCGTCGGTCCAGACGAGGAGCCGCCGGAGGGCGAGGGGTGGCAGCAGGACCTAGACGTGCTCGATACGTGGTTCTCCTCAGCCCTGTGGCCGTTCTCCACTCTCGGCTGGCCCGATGACACCGCCGACCTGCGCACCTTCTACCCAACCAGCGTGCTAGTGACCGGCTACGACATCTTGTTCTTCTGGGTCGCCAGGATGATGCTGTTCGGCTTGTACGCAATGAAGTCGGCCGGACCGGAAGACTCCGTGCCGTTCCGGCACGTAGCCCTGCATGGGCTGGTGCGTGACCAATTCGGCAAGAAGATGTCCAAGACCCGTGGCAACACGGTCGACCCGCTGGACTGGATCGACAGATTCGGTGCCGACGCCACCAGATTCACCCTTGCCCGCGGCGCGACACCGGGCGGCGACGTCGCGGTGAGCGAGGAGTGGGTTGCCGGGTCCAGGAATTTCTGCAACAAGCTGTGGAACGCAGTGAGATTTGCCCAGCTGAACGGGGTGAGCCATCGCGCCGGCCAGCAGTTGCCTGAGGCAAGCCTGCTGACCATGCCGGACCGGTGGATTTTGTCCAGGCTGGGAGCGGTCACTGCCGAGATCGACGCTCTCTATGAGCAATACGAGTTCGCCAAGATCTGTGATGCGCTGTACCACTTCGCGTGGGACGAGGTCTGCGATTGGTACCTGGAGCTAGCCAAGCCAGTCCTCACGGGTGCTGACGAGTCCGCGGCTGAGAAGACGCGACTGGTTCTAGGTGAGGTGCTCGACCGCCTCCTGCGGCTGATTCACCCAGTGCTGCCGTTCGTCACTGACGAGCTGTGGTCGTCCCTGACAGACGGCGACTCGGTCGTCGTCGCACGCTGGCCAGGCGAGGTGGCTGTCAGCGCGATCGCCGAGCCGGCGTTTGCGGCGGACCCAGCGGCCGAGGCGGAGATCTCGGCGCTGATGCGGCTGGTGACCGAAGTCCGCAGGTTCCGGTCGGATCAGGGCCTGCGTCCCGGCCAGCAGGTGCCTACCGTTCTGACGGGCATCGGCGAGACGCTGCTCGCCGGACACGAGACGAGCATCCGTGCGCTACTGCGGCTTGCCGAGCCGGGTGAGGCCTTCGCCGCGACCGCGTCGCTGCATGCCGAGGGCGTCACTATCGAGCTCGACACCGCCGCGGGCCTTGATGTGGAGGCTGAGCGCAAACGGCTTGCCAAGGACCTGTCCGCGGCACAGGCAGACATCGAGGTGACCGAGCGCAAACTCGCGAGCCCGTCATTCGTGGAGCGGGCGCCGGCCGAGATCGTGGCCAAGAGCCGAGACAGGCTGGCCGCCAAACAGGACGAGGTCCAACGGCTTACCGAGCGTCTCGCCATGCTTCCGGCCGCATCCGGCGCTGCTGCGACGAACGCAGGCGAACCGGGCGACGGGACGGCATGACCGACCCGAACGCGGCCCGGCTGCGCGAGGTCGAGCAGGAGGTCCTCTCCCGCCGGCCCGAGCATTCGATTAACCCGTCGCTGGAGCGCATTACCGAGCTAGTGACGCTGCTGGGAGACCCGCAGCGGGCTTACCCGGTTATCCACGTCACCGGCACAAACGGCAAGACATCGACCTCCAGGATGATCGAGTCGCTGCTGCGCGCCAGGGGACTGCGCACCGGTCTGTTCACCAGTCCGCATCTGGCCGCTATCAGCGAACGGATCTGCATTGACGGTCAGCCGCTGGACGCTGAGCGCTTCGTCGCTGCCTACGACGAGATCAAGCCGTATCTTGACCTGGTCGATGCCCGACACGATGTGCGGCTGTCATTCTTCGAGGTCCTGGTTGGCATGGCTTTCTCGGTCTTTGCGGACGCGCCGGTGGATGTCTGCGTGCTCGAAGTCGGCATGGGCGGCACCTGGGACAACACCAACGTCGCTGACGGCACGGTTGCTGTCGTTACGCCGATCTCCATCGACCACGCTCGCTACCTCGGGAACACCGTTACCGAGATCGCGACCGACAAGGCTGGCATCATCAAGCCAGGAGCGATCGCGGTGCTCGCCCAGCAGCCACCTGCCGCCGCCGAGGTCCTGCTGCGGCGGGTCGCCGAGGTAGGCGCCACCGTCGCCCGCGAGGGCATCGAGTTTGGCGTTATCGGCCGCGAGCTCGCGGTCGGCGGCCAGCAAGTATCCGTCCGTGGCCTACTTGGTGACTACTACGACTTGTACCTGCCGCTGTTCGGTGCTCACCAGGCAGGCAATCTCGCCTGCGCCATCGCTTCGGTCGAAGCCTTCGCCAGGACGCCAGCGGGCGACGAATCGGAACAGGCTGCTCTCGATCAGGACATTGTGCGCCGTTGCGTCGCAACGATGAGCTCTCCTGGCCGGCTCGAGGTCATCCGCCGTAGCCCTGTCGTCATCATCGACGCTGCGCATAACCCTGGCGGCATGGCAGCCTCGATGGCAGCGCTCACTGAGGCGTTTACCTTCACCGAGCTGATCGCGATCCTGGCCGTCAGCGAAGACAAGGATGTCGCTGGGATTCTTGATGAGCTTGAGCCGGTAGCAACCAGGATTGTTGCCACGACCAATTCGTCGGTTCGATGCCTGCCAGCTGCGGCCCTAGGTGAACTGGCCGCCGAGGCGTTTGGCCCCGAACGCGTCACCGTCGCGGCCCGGCTCGACGACGCGATCGAGATTGGTGTCGGGCTTGCTGACGAAGCCGACGCGGTCGGTGAAGGCGGACCAGGGAAAGCCGGAGTCCTGATCACCGGTTCGGTGATCACAGCAGGCGATGCGCGCGTGCTGCTGGCAGCTCCGGCCGACAGCGCGATGCACGGTAGCGGCGGGGAGTTCGCGTGAAGCGGCTGTGCGCGACCGTGCTGTTTATGGAGGCGATCGTTGTTGGCTTGTCGATACCGGTGGCGACCCACATCGATCACCTGTCGACAGGCGCGACCATAACGGCAGGGATCGCCGCCGGCGTGGCAGTCGTGCTCGCAGCGCTCACGCGCTGGATGCTGCGCGTCACGCTCGTATTGGGCAGCTTGCTGCAAGTATTTGTGATCGCGTCGGGAACTGTTGTCCCTGTTATGTATTTTCTTGGCGGTATTTTTGCGGCATTGTGGGCTGTCGGAATCTGGCTCGGCTACCGGGTAGAGCACGCCGCCAGCCAGTAATTGCAAAGCGCGGGCCAACCAGCCTGCCCTGCTGAAACGTGCTTGGGATGGGCCTGTAGTGTGGTGCAACCACCGGCTAACTTGCGCGCGTTTGAGGTAACTGCGTGCCAGTGGCCGGTAGCTGATGGTGGCAATTGGGGGAATGCCAGATCGGCTTTCCTGCCGTTGGCACTATCGGCAATAGCGGCGCGTTGGACGACCCGGACGGATCGTCTGACGCCTTCGGTGCAGGATCGGGCCGACCCGGCAGGAGGCTATGTCCCGTCGTTCCGGTGCCAGCGAGTTGCGCTTGGAAACGGATGGCGCGAACGGTAGCGCCAGCCGTGGGCAGTGCGAAAAAATACAGATTGTCTGGCAGGACCCAGCGGAAGGTTCTAGTTCTCAATGAGCAACGCGATGGCGTTTCTGGGCCGCGACATGGCCGTCGATCTCGGGACGGCGAACACTCTCGTCTACGTCAGAGGACGAGGCATCGTGCTCAATGAGCCGTCGGTGGTTGCGCTGAATACCAACACCGGCCAGATCGTTGCCGTCGGCGTCGAAGCTAAGCGGATGATCGGCCGGACACCTGGCAACATCGTGGCTGTCCGCCCGCTGAAGGACGGCGTCATCGCCGACTTCGACGTTACCGAGCGGATGTTGCGGTACTTCATACAGAAGGTCCACCGGCGCAGTCATCTGGCCAAGCCGCGACTCGTTGTGGCGGTGCCAAGCGGTATCACCGGCGTGGAGCAAAGTGCGGTGAAGGAGGCTGGCCACCAAGCTGGGGCGCGTCGCGTCTACATAATCGAGGAGCCGATGGCCGCCGCGATCGGCGCTGGCCTGCCAGTCAATGAGCCCACCGGCAACATGGTGGTCGACATCGGCGGCGGCACCACCGAGGTCGCCGTGATCTCGCTTGGCGGCATCGTTACATCACAGTCGATTCGTGTTGGTGGCGACGAACTTGACCAGGCGATCATCAACTTCGGCAAGAAGGAGTACTCGCTTATGCTCGGCGAGCGCACCGCCGAGGAAATCAAGATCTCGCTGGGCTCTGCGTATCCATCCAATGACGAGCCGAACGCAGAGATCCGCGGCAGGGACCTGGTCAGTGGTCTGCCCAAGACGATCGTGATCTCCGCCGAAGAGATCAGGCGCGCGATCGAAGAACCGCTGAGCGTCATCATCGACGCAGTCAAGACAACCTTGGACAAGTGCCCGCCTGAGCTGGCAGGCGACGTCATGGACAGGGGAATAGCGCTCACCGGAGGCGGCGCGCTCCTACGCGGACTTGATGAGCGACTGCGCGAAGAGACGGGCATGCCGATTCACCTGACCGATAACCCGCTCGACTCTGTTGCCTTGGGCACCGGCAAGTGCGTCGAAGACTTCGACACTTTGCAGCAAGTCCTGGTGCCAGAGGCCAGACGGTAGCCAGCGGAGCGACTAGCACAGGCGGCGTAGCTTGCCGTGCCGTCAGGCGGCACAGGCGCCGCGATCTGGCGACAGACGAGTTGACGGGCGGCAGGCGAGGTGATCGGGGTGCGGGACACGCGGCGGACCCGCTGGGTGCTCGTCGTGTTGCTGGTAGTCGCGCTCGGCCTCATCGCGTTGGACTACTCCGACGGCACATCCGCGATTTTCCGCGGTATGCGAAGCGTCGCTGGGTCGGTGTTCGGCGGAGCAGAACATGCAGCGTCTTCTGTCGGCAGGTTCTTTAGCGGCTCAGGGTCCTCTGGCTCTCAGGTGACTCAGCTGCAGAAAGAAGTCCTCAAGCTGCGCACTCAACTGAACGAAGAACAGCTCAGCCAGGCGCAATACGCGCAGCTGCACAAGCTATTGCTGGTGGCCGCTGCGGGTCAGTACCGGGTCGTCGCGGCCGACGTTATCGGCATCGGCCAGGGCTTCCAGCAGACTGTCACTCTCGATACCGGCAGCGCGGACGGCGTTCGTGTCAATGACACAGTGGTCAATGGCCAAGGGCTGGTCGGACAAGTCACTGCCGTAACCGGCAGCACGTGCACGGTGTTGCTCGCGTCCGACACAACGTCGGTGATTGGCGTCGCTGTGGCGCCCAGCGGACAACTGGGCTGGATCAACGGGCCCGGCAAAACGGCCGACACTGGCGCACTCTGGCGCGCCCAGATGCTCAGCTCCACGGCTGCTCTCAAAGTTGGCTCGCAGTTCGTCACATCGTCGTCAGCCAAGAACCGCTCGTTCGTGCCCGGCGTTCCGGTCGGCGTGGTTAGCAAGATCCTCAACAGGGCGGGATCGCTCACTGCTATCGCGATGGTGCGCCCGTACGTGAATTTCTCCGCACTCGGAATCGTCGGGGTCGTGATCGTCCCGCCCAAGCACAATCCGCGATTCTCGGTTCTGCCACCGCTGCCGCGACCGGTACCAACGGTCACCAAGACCGTGACAGTCACAGCTAGGCCAGGCGCCCATCCAAGCGGCTCCCCAAGCCCAGGCGGCTGATGTGCGCAAGACGATTCTGGCTGTTTTGCTCATCGCGATTGCCGTCGTGGTGCAGCTAAGCGTCCTCAACGGCCTTCACCTGCCCGGTGGCGGCGTACCGGATCTGGTACTTGTGGTGGTCGCGGCGTTGGCACTTGCCGACGGCCCGGTCCCGGGGATGATCATCGGTTTCGCAGCTGGCCTGTGCCTGGACCTGGCCCCGCCGGCAAGTCAGCTCATCGGCCAGTACGCGCTGGTCTTCTGCCTGACAGGCTGGGCCGCGGGCAAGCTCGGGATGCTGGCGACGAGATCCGCGTTCCGCTCCACGGCTTTGCTCGCTGTGGTGATCGCAATGGGTGAGGCACTGGTTGCAGCGCTCGCACTCGCGCTCCAGCCGGGGCAGGTCTCCATCGCCGTACTGCGATTGGTTTTGCCTTCCTCGATCGCCTACGACTTGCTCATCCTTCCGTTCGTCGTCTACCTCGTGCTCGCTCTGAGCACACTGCTTGAAGAGGGTCTGACCGGAGCCGCAGGGGTTCGCAGCGCCTTGACAGTGCCGATGACGGCGCAAAGCGCAAGTCGTCATGGCAGCACGAAGGGCAGGGCGCGAGAGCCGCGGCTGGCTCCGGGCGCGGGTCGGCCAGGCGATGGATGGGTGGGAAGCGCACCGCGCAGCGCAATCGGCCACTACGGTCCGCCAGGGCGACCGGCGGGGCACCGCCTACGCCTGCGGCCAGCCAATGGGGTCGCAGGCTCGGCGGCGGGCGTGGCTCGCAGGCCTGGAGCGGTGGTGCCATCGGTCAACCTTCGGCTGGCCGGCGGCCGCCGCGGTGATGGCTTCATCGGCAGCACAGTGGGCAGTGCACTGAGCCTTCACCTGCGCCAACCTGGCCGACATCCAGGGCAGCTAGCCAGGTCAGGCCACGGTTTCCGGCCGCAGGCAGGGCAGGTTGGCGGGTCAGCTTCTGGACAAGCGCTGCTGCGCCCGGCCGGGCTATCGCGGGGTCGCGCACCGATCCGGTTCGGCGGGCGCCGCCGAGACGCGACGGTTGGACGCGCACTCGGCCACACCGGTCTCGGCGACCCTCACCGGGATACGTTCGGTCCGGCTCCGCGTTTTAGCGTCCGGGCGCCGGCCGCGCCCAAGATGCGCTTCAGCACGAGCCAGGCCAAGGAAGCGGTCCGCCGCCAGCCCGCTGAGCCGCGGTTTCGGCGCGCCATCGGCAACTCGCTGGCAAACCCAGCCTCGACGCGGCGCCCTGCCTCGTCGCCACGGTTTCGGCGCGGCACGGGCAAGTCGCTGGCAACGCCAACCCCCGCGCGGCGCCAAGCCGCTGAGCCGCGATTCCGGCGCGGAACTGGCCGGTCGCTTGCGTACAGCGGCTCAGCGCATGTAGCGGGCGGCATGCTCGATCAAGCCACATTCCGCGCCATCCGTAGCCGGCGCGGGATGCCCAAAGTGAGGTTTCGGGCCCGCCGTGGTTCTGGGCTGATCGGCGGGTCAAAGTCGCTGATGGGCGGCGTGCATGCCGCGCATCCTGCACGGCCGCGGTTCAAAGGAAG
>Ga0126373_10000633_pt1 | contig 23404 bp, 22 predicted proteins | sample PanSoiMetPlot_11_FD_92545 | JGI IMG/M metagenome (GOLD analysis project Ga0126373, IMG submission 92545) | Tropical forest soil microbial communities from Panama - MetaG Plot_11 | ecosystem: Environmental > Terrestrial > Soil > Tropical forest > Bulk soil | place: Panama | collected 2016-02-17 | reverse complement strand
TACGCGGCGGCAATGTGCGACCGGCTGCTCGCCGAAGATGTGCCAGGCCTGCACTTCTACACGCTCAATGGATCGCGTGCGACCCGCGAGATATACCAGCTGCTTGGCCTTGGGCCGGCCGTTTCATCCTGAGCTCGCGCCAATCAATGGCAGCTCGGCACCCATTACCGCATAGGCGGGCCCACCGCCAGGAAAAAGGAAACCGGTCAGCAGGTCCTGGAATCCGACGCTGCGGTAGAGCCGCCTGGCCCGGGTATTGGCGTCCCTGGTAGAGAGCAACGCAGTGCGCTCAGGGCGGCCTGTTGTGAGCGCCAGAAGCATATGACGGCCGATGCCACGGGCCTGGAAGTCGGGGTGTACATGCACCTCGGCAACCTCCATAGCGCTCTCGAGCCAGGACTGGGCAACTGACGGTCCATAGGCGGCGGTTATTCCGGCCCGTACGACGTCGTGCCACCACTGACCGGCGGTACCACGAAAGCCGTATGCGAACGCGATAGGGCGCTCTCCGGTCGTCGCGGTGAGCACCCGGAAGCCAGGATTGGCGGTGTGCCGCTCCATAATCGCCTGCCGTCCGGGCAATTCGCCCGGCGTGGCGCCCATTGCCGCGGCATAGATCCCGACCAGATCACCGAGCATGGCCTGGAAGGCTGGCCGGGTGGACTCTTCGATCGTCACTGCGCCTTGCACTCGCCAAGCCTAACGGCGACAGGCCGGCCGGAAATGCGAGCCTGACCTGCGGCGGTCCAGCGCGAGGCCATTTTGTCAGACCCTAGTAGTAACTTCGAACTCAGATGCAACCGCTAGACACTCGAACGAATATATGTTCGAATAGTGGTGTGCGACTGCGCGGCCGGGCCCCCTCGGTTGCTAGCGGCCGGGCGCGGCGTGGGGAAGCGCCCGCCCGGCCGAGCACCATCTCGACCGGCACGGGACAACCGGCGAGCCGGTCAGGATCCGTGCAGTGGGCACCGCAAGGAGGAGTATCGATGAGCGCGATCGTAGAGGTGAGGCCAGGGCGCTCTGGCAGGCAATGCCGGGTCGCTCCGTCGGCTCTGGCGCAGCTGGAGTCAGCCCGCCGCGGACTTGCCGGTGCTGGCGATGAGCCGAACCCAGGCGCCCGGTATGTGACAGCGCACCTGGCAGCGCTCAGGGCAGCCGCAGCCGTCGTTGCCGCTGGGGCAGAGCCTCCAGCCACTCGGCGGCGCAGGCCGCAGAGTGTATGGGAGTTGCTCCCGAAGGTGGAGCCGGCACTGCAGGAGTGGGCGGCGTTCTTCGCCGCGGGCGCTGCGAAGCGGGCGGCTGCTGAGGCCGGACTGCCGCGTGCCGTTTCCGCGCATGAAGCCGATGAGCTGCTCAGGGACGCCAGCACGTTCGTGTCGCTGGCCGAAGGAGCGCTGGGAATCTTGTCGGAGCGGGAGCCAGGAGCTGCATAGACCAGCTCAGGAAAGACCGCCTAGACAATCGTGACCGCTGGGCAGACAGGATCGCAGGCCGCTTAGACAAGCGTGGGACAGGGTCAGCAAACGCTGGGGGAGACAAAGCCGGCGGGCCGCTAACTGCGGCCCGCCGCTTGTTCGCTTGTGCCTAAGTGTCCCGGCGGACTTCATCCACCCGGCGGCTCTCAGTCTGCGTTAGGTCAGAAGCTGTCAATCGCGCTACGCGCGTCGGAGTCAAGGATTCCCCAGCTGATGAGCTCCTCGGTCAGGTCTGCCGGGGACTTGTCATAGATCACTGCCAGGGAGCGCAGGTCCTCTTGACGAATTGAGAGCACACGGCCGTTGTAGTCGCCGCGCTGGCTCTGAATGGTGGCAACGTAGCGGGACAGAGGGCCAGCCTTGTCCTTCGGCAGCTGGGCCATCCGCTCCAGATCGATCACGAGCTTCGGCGCTGGCGCGATAACGCTGGGCAGCACGTCGCCTGGCAGCAGTTCAGAAACTGGCACTCCATAGAAATCGGCAAGCTCGGCAAGCTTCTGCACGGTCACTGATCTGTCGCCGCGCTCGTAAGAGCCGACAACTACGGCCTTCCACCGGCCCCGGGACTTCTCTTCAACCCCATGCAGTGAAAGCCCTTGTTGCGTGCGGATTGCGCGCAGGCGCGCGCCCAAGGTTTTGGCGTAGTCAGATGCCATAGTTACGGCCCCCTGGCCTGTGGTAGCTAAAAGTAACGGTTACGCACAGTGACGGTAAGCGTCTGGCCGCACATGGTCAAGCCGAATGCCAAAAAGCGGGTGAAGTCACCCGCGTCGGTTCATCCGCGGTCGCCTCGGATTTGTTGTGGCTATCAGTCGCAAAACCCCTTGCCTGGCTGGAGGTTGCTTGTTGGCAAACAAGCTGCAAGCCGATCAGTACAGACCTCGCAATCAGGATGTTTGTGACTTATATCACTGGGCCCGGATCGTGATCTCGTCATTGACCGTAGTTCTCCGCGCCAGGGCGCTGAAAGCGACGGTCAATGCGAAGATCCCAGCCGAATCGCCGGCGGACAGCATTGCGCCAGCGCCTACCCAGCCTGCTGATACGGTTGTTCAGACCGACGTCCTTTAAGCCCCGTCCTGTGAGGCGGGAAAGGGGGTCTTTTTGATGTATCCGTCTGACGGCGCCGTCGCTGGTCACAGCAGTTCTGCGAGTCAGAGCGTGGCTGGCAGCCACGGCAGGGCCCGGTCTGCGTGGCCCGCCGACAGCAAGATTGTCCTCGGCCCCGAAGAAATCGGCCGGGCACTTACGCGCATCGCGCACGAGATCCTTGAGCGGACAAACGGTGCCAGTGACGTGATCCTGCTCGGCATCCCGACCAGGGGCGTGCCGCTCGCCGAGCGCTTGGCAGCCCGGCTAACTCAGGTCGAAGGCCGCCCGGCCGAAACAGGCAGTATCGACGCCACGATGTACCGGGATGACTTGCGGCTCCGGCCCGCAAGGACACTCCGCCACACCGCGGTCCCAGCGTCGGGCATCGACCGCAAGATCGTCGTGCTGGTGGACGACGTGCTCTACTCAGGCCGGACGGTTCGGGCCGCGCTAGACGCTCTCAATGACCTGGGCCGCCCGCGCGCGGTCCAGCTGGCCGTACTTGTGGATCGTGGCCACCGCGAACTGCCCATCAGAGCCGACTACGTCGGCAAGAACCTGCCCACATCACAACGCGAGCAGGTCCATGTGCTGCTCAGCGAGATCGACGGCGAGGACGCTGTCGTGCTCAGCCAGCAGGCTGAACAAGCTGGAGCGGACTTGGAGGCTGGACGATGAAGCGTCATCTCATTTCAGCGGCCGATCTCAGCCGCGACGATGCGCTGCTCATCCTCGATACGGCTGAAGAACTGGCCCAGATGGCCGACCGGCCGATCAGGAAACTGCCAACGCTGCGCGGGCGTACCGTCGTCAACCTGTTCTACGAGGACTCAACCCGCACCAGGATCTCATTTGAGGCGGCAGCCAAGCGGCTGTCAGCCGATGTGATCAACTTCTCCGCGAAAGGGTCCAGTGTCGCCAAGGGCGAGAGCCTGAAGGACACGGCCCTGACCCTGGAAGCAATGGGCTCCGACGCGGTAGTGATCAGGCACTCGGCGTCGGGCGCCCCGCACCGCCTGGCTGGCTGGGTGCGCGGCAGCGTGGTGAACGCAGGCGACGGGACGCACGAGCACCCGACCCAGGCATTGCTCGACGCCTTCACGATGCGGCGTAGGCTCGGCCGGCTCGACGGCCTCCGGGTCACGATCGTCGGTGATGTCCTGCACAGCCGCGTGGCCAGGTCCAACGTGCTGCTGCTGCACACGCTGGGCGCGGACGTCACGCTCGTGGCACCGCCCACCCTTCTCCCGGTTGCGGTGTCCGGCTGGCCGTGCGAGGTCAGTTATGACTTGTCGGCGTCCCTGCCCAAGACCGACGTCGTGATGATGCTTCGAGTCCAGGCAGAGCGGATGAATGCTGCCTACTTCCCGAGCGTCAGGGAGTACAGCCGGCGTTACGGCCTCGATGCCGACCGGATGGCGTTGCTGCCCGAGCACGCAATCGTCATGCACCCGGGTCCGATGAACCGCGGCGTCGAAATCGCCGCCGAAGTCGCGGACTCGGTGCGTTCGACGATCGTCGAGCAGGTAGCCAACGGTGTCAGTGTCCGGATGGCAGTGCTCTACCTGCTGCTCGGCGGCGCCGACGTCACGACGCACGAATCGGAGGCGAGCCGGTGAGCGGCAGCGAGCAGACGTGGCTGATCAAGGGCGCGAAGCCGACGGGCGGCGCCGCCACTGACTTGGTGCTGCGCGACGGCGTGATCGCCGAGACCGGTGTCGGTCTCAGCGCCACCGGCGCGCAGGTCATCGACGGCGACGGGCTGATAGCGCTGCCCGGACTGGTCGACTTGCACACGCACCTGCGCGAGCCGGGCCGCGAAGATGCCGAGACGGTAGAAACCGGCACGGCCGCAGCCGCACTGGGCGGCTTCACTGCCGTGCACGCCATGGCTAACACAGACCCGGTGGCTGACACCGCGGGCGTCGTTGAGCAGAGCTGGCGCCTCGGCCGGTGGGCAGGTCGCTGTGACGTTCAGCCGGTGGGCGCCGTCACTGCCGGCCTCGCCGGAAGCCAGCTGGCCGAACTTGGCGCAATGGCCGACTCTGCCGCCCGCGTTCGGATGTTCTCCGATGACGGAAAATGCGTGAGCGACGCCGTCCTAATGCGCAGGGCGCTGGAGTATGTGAAGGCGTTCGACGGAGTGATCGCCCAGCACGCCCAAGAGCCGCGACTAACTGACGGCGCGCAGGTCAACGAAGGCGAGATGTCCGGCCTGCTCGGCCTAGCCGGCTGGCCGGCCGTGGCTGAGGAAGCGATCATCGCACGGGACTGCCTGCTTGCCGCCCACGTCGGTTCGGCGCTGCACATTTGTCATGTCTCGACCGCGGGCTCGGTGGAGATAATCCGCTGGGCCAAAAGCAAGGGCTGGCGGGTCACCGCCGAGGTGACCCCGCACCATTTGCTGCTGACCGAGGAACTGGCCGTTGGCTACGACCCCGTCTACAAGGTCAATCCGCCGCTGCGCACGGAGGCGGACGTGGCCGCGCTGCGCGCTGGGCTGGCCGACGGCACCATCGACTGCGTTGCGACCGACCATGCGCCACATCCGATGGAGGAGAAGGAGACCGAGTGGCAGGTGGCCGCGTTCGGCATGACCGGGCTGGAGACGGCCCTGCGCGTAGTTCACCTGGCTATGGTGCAAACCGGAATGCTGGACTGGGCCGGCGTAGCCGACAGGATGTCGGCCCGACCTGCGGCCATTGGCCGTCTGGATGGCAGCGTGTCCGGCGGCGGCGCTCTGCACGGCTGTCCGCTGGAGCCAGGCGCCCCCGCGAACCTGGTGCTCTATGACCCCTCTGCGGGCGGAGTGGTCGATCCGGCAGAACACGCCTCACGCAGCCGGAACTCACCGTTTGCTGGCATGCACTTGCCTGGCCATGTCCATGCCACGTTCCTTCGCGGTGACGCGACGGTGCTGGACGGGAAGCTGGCGCGATGACGCCAGCATCACCTGAGCGTCCGGCCACCTTGGTCCTTGAGGACGGGACGGTTTTTCGCGGTGCCAGCTTCGGGGCAGCCGGGGAGTGCTTCGGAGAAATGGTCTTCAACACTGCAATGACGGGCTACCAGGAGACGCTTACCGATCCCTCGTATTGCAGGCAGATCGTGGCGATGACCGCACCGCACGTCGGCAACACCGGCATCAACGACGAAGACCCGGAGTCGGATCGGATTTGGGTCAGCGGGTATGTGGTGCGCGAGCCGGCCAGGATCGCCTCAAGCTGGCGCTCGCAGCGCAGCCTTCAGGACGAGCTTGCACGTCAAGGCGTGACCGGGATCGCGATGCCGGGCACGCGCGCGCTGACCAGGCGGCTTCGCGACCGGGGCGCGATGCGAGCCGGGATAAGCGCTGTCACGACCGACGCTGCAGAGCTCCTGGAGCGCGTGCTCGCCAGCCCGCCGATGACCGGCGCCGACCTCGCGCGAGAAGTCAGCACGGTGCAGCCATACGTGGTCGCGCCACCGCCTGGCACCCCGGTCAGGTACCGGGTCGCCGCCGTCGACCTCGGGATCAAAGCCGCGACGCCACGGTCAATGGCCGCTCTTGGCTGCGAAGTGCATGTGCTGCCGGCAACCGTGGCAGCGCAGCAGATTCTCGCGCTCAACCCGGATGGCGTGTTCTTCTCCAACGGGCCCGGTGACCCGGCCGCCGCTAGCTACGCGGTGGATTCGATGCGGGCCGTCCTCGCGGCGGAGATGCCAGTCTTCGGCATCTGCCTGGGCAGCCAGATCCTTGGCCGCGCACTCGGGCTGGATACCTACAAGCTGCAATTCGGGCACCGCGGAGTGAACCAGCCGGTGCAAGACCTGCGCACCGGCAGGGTGCAGATCACTAGCCACAATCACGGTTTCGCGGTGGCGCTCCCGGCTATATCGGGTGGCCGGTTCGAGACCGACTTCGGTTCTGCGCACATCACCCACCTCAACCTTAACGACGGTGTAGTCGAAGGGCTTGCGTTGCTTGAGGCCCGCGCGTTCGCCGTGCAATACCACCCGGAGGCCGCGCCAGGGCCGCACGATGCATCCAGCCTGTTCGCTGAGTTCTGCATGCTGATGGAGGGCGCCCGATGAGGGGAGGCCGGGGTGCCTAAGCGCGACGACCTGCAGTCAGTACTCGTGATCGGGTCAGGGCCGATCATCATCGGGCAGGCGTGCGAGTTCGATTACTCGGGCACGCAGGCATGCCGGGTGCTGCGGCAGGAAGGCATCAGGGTCAGCCTCGTCAATTCCAATCCGGCGACGATCATGACCGATCCGGAGTTCGCCGACGCTACTTACGTCGAGCCGATCACGCCCGAAGTCCTGGAGAAGGTGATCGCCAAGGAGCGCCCAGATGCGATCCTGCCGACTCTTGGCGGGCAGACCGCGCTCAACGCGGCTGTAGCCCTCCATGATGCAGGCACTCTGGCCAGGTACGACGTCGAGTTGATCGGCGCCGGTATCGAGGCGATCAGGGCTGGGGAGGACAGGCAGCGGTTCAAGGAAATCGTCACCAGCGTCGGCGCAGAGGTGCCGCAAAGCCGGATCTGCCACAGCTTGCACGAAGCTCGTGCGGCAGCAGCCGAGCTGGGATTCCCGGTTGTGGTGCGCCCATCGTTCACCCTCGGGGGCACCGGTTCCGGCATCGCCAGGACCGCCGCTGACCTAGACCGGATAGCCGGGGCCGGGCTGGACGCGAGCCCAGTGACCGAAGTCCTGATCGAAGAATCGGTGCTCGGGTGGAAGGAATTCGAGCTCGAGCTGATGCGCGACAAGAACGACAACGTGGTCATCGTCTGCTCGATCGAGAACGTGGACCCGATGGGCGTGCATACCGGTGACTCGGTAACCGTGGCACCCGCCATGACCTTGACCGATCGTGAGTATCAGCACATGCGCGACGTCGCTATCGTCACCGCTCGCGCGGTCGGGGTCGACACGGGCGGCTGTAACATTCAGTTCGCCGTTCACCCGCGGACCGGGCGGATGGTCGTGATCGAGATGAACCCGCGGGTGTCGCGGTCCAGCGCGCTAGCGTCCAAGGCGACGGGATTTCCGATCGCGAAGATCGCCGCACGGCTGGCCATCGGCTACACGCTGGACGAGATTCGCAACGACATCACGGGCGAGACGCCGGCCAGCTTTGAGCCCGCGCTGGACTACGTCGTGGTCAAAGTGCCGCGGTTCGCGTTCGAGAAATTCCCCGGTGCCGATCCGATGCTCACCACGCACATGAAGTCGGTCGGTGAGGCCATGGCCATTGGCCGCAGCTTCCCTGAGGCGTTGCAGAAGGCGCTTCGCTCGCTTGAGCAGCGAAGTGCGCCCTTCAGCTGGCGTTGCCCGCCTGGCGACAAGGCTGACCTGCTGGCGAGATGCGCGGTGCCGCACGATGGACGGCTATCGACGGTCCATCAGGCCATGCGAGCAGGAGCGAGCGTCGATGAGGTGTCGGGCGTCTCCGGCATCGATCCCTGGTTTGTTGATCAGATCGCCGGGATCGAGGAAATGGCTCGGGAACTCCAATCGTTGGGTCGGCCGGTGCCGGACAGAAGTTGGAGCAGCCACACCGAAACGGCTGCTCCAACCCCGCCGCGGCACCTGCCTGGCGAGTTGATCGGGCGAGCGAAGGCATCTGGGTTCTCTGACGTGCAGCTTGGACAGTTGCTTGGCATGACTGAGGCGGAGGTCAGGACGGTACGGCACTGGCTCGGGATCGTGCCGGTGTACCTGACTGTGGATACGTGTGCTGCGGAGTTTGCGGCTCGTACGCCGTATCTGTACTCCAGCTACGACCTTGAGTCTGAAGTGCCGACTGGGTCGAAGCCGAAGGTGATCATTCTCGGGAGCGGGCCTAACCGGATCGGGCAGGGCATCGAGTTCGACTACGCCTGTGTGCATGCTTCGTTCGCGCTGTCGCAGGCCGGCTACGAGACCGTGATGGTCAACTGCAATCCGGAGACGGTGTCAACGGACTATGACACGTCGGGGCGGCTCTATTTCGAGCCGCTGACGCTGGAAGATGTGCTGGAAGTCGTACGTGCCGAGCAGCTCACCGGCGAGGTTGTCGGCGTGATTGTGCAGCTCGGCGGTCAGACGCCACTCGGGCTGGCCGCGGCGCTGGCGGCCGAAGGCGTGCCGATCGTGGGGACCTCTCCGCAGGCAATTCATCTGGCTGAAGATCGTGGCGAGTTCGGTGCCGTCCTGGAGGTCGCTGGGTTGCTTGCGCCGCGGTTCGGTACGGCAACGTCGGTGGACCAGGCCAAAGCCGTGGCCGAAGAGATCGGGTACCCGGTGCTGATCCGCCCCTCCTACGTGCTAGGCGGCCGGGGCATGGAGATCGTTTACGACGACGGCTCGCTTGCCGACTACATGCGCCGGGCAACTGAAGCCAGCCCCGAGCACCCGGTGCTGATCGACCGGTTCCTGGACGATGCCATCGAGATCGACGTCGATGCCCTCTATGACGGCGAAGAGCTCTACCTCGGCGGCGTCATGGAGCACATCGAGGAAGCCGGGATCCATTCCGGCGATTCGGCGTGCGCACTGCCACCGATCACGCTCGGCCAGGAATACATCGCGCTGATCCGGGACTCGACTGAGGCGATCGCAAGGGGAGTCGGCGTCCGCGGTTTGCTCAACGTTCAGTACGGCCTGGCCGCGGGAGTGCTGTATGTGCTCGAGGCGAACCCGAGGGCTTCGCGGACTGTTCCCTTCGTGTCGAAGGCGACGGCCGTGCCGCTGGCCAAGGCCGCCGCCCGCGTCATGCTGGGCGCGACGATCGCCAGCTTGCGGGCGGAAGGCATGCTCCCGGCTGAAGGCGACGGCGGTTCGCTGCCTCTGGACGCGCCGATCGCGGTCAAGGAGGCGGTGCTCCCGTTCAGCCGGTTCGCCGATGAAAAGGGTCAAGGCGTGGACACCGTGCTCGGGCCGGAGATGCGCTCGACCGGCGAAGTCATGGGAATCGACGAAGTGTTCGGCACTGCCTATGCCAAGTCGCAGGCTGCCGCCTACGGCTCGCTGCCGGTCAAGGGCCGGGCCTTCGTGTCGGTGGCTGGCAAGGACAAGCGGTCCATGATCTTCCCAGTGAAACGATTGGCAGAGCTGGGCTTTGAGATCTGGGCGACTCGCGGCACCGGGGAGGTTCTGCGCCGGAACGGGGTTCGTGCCACGATCGTGCGTAAGCACAGTGAGGGAGTTGGACCCGACGGCGAGCCGACGATCGTCGACAGAATCCTGGCTGGGCAGGTCGACCTCATTGTGAACACGCCGTTCGGCGGGCCAGGTCAGTCCGGGTTCCGGCGGGACGGGTACGAGATCAGGACGGCCGCTGTCCGGCGCAGCATCCCGTGCATCACGACAGTCCAGGGGCTCGCCGCGGCGGTACAGGGCATAGAGGCGATCGACCGGGATGAGGTAGGCGTGCGTTCGCTGCAGGAGCACGCGGCGCGGCTGCGCGGTGCGCCTGCCCCGCAGCCGGGAGCACGACTTGTGACAACAGTGCGCCCGGCGGGATTCGGACCCCCATGACACACAGCGATATCGAGGCTCAGGTCGGTCCAGTGCAGGTGCGCGGGACAGTACTGACCGTCCGCAGGGTCGACGCTTACTACGCGATGACGCTCGTGGCGCCAGCCATCGCGGCGCGTTTCAAGCCCGGTCAGTTCATCACTTTGGCTGTCGGCGGTCCCGATACCTCGATGCTGCTCAGCAGAGCTTTCTCGATCCACGACGTGCGGCCAGATCACGGCGGGACAGTGGAATTCGTTTTCGCGATCCAGGGCCGTGGGACACAGTGGCTGGCTGAAAGACGAGCCAGAGACGTGCTGGATGTAACCGGCCCGCTCGGGCGGCCCTTCCCGGTCCCCAGAGATCCCGCCAGCTGCCTGCTGATCGGGGGCGGCTACGGCAGCGCCCCGCTGTTTGCTCTGGCTGACAAGCTGCGTGAGCGCAAATGCGACATCGATTTCCTGCTCGGTGCAGCCAACGGAGACAGGGTGTTCGGCGCGCTCACCGCCCGGCGCACTGGGCGATCGGCGACGATCACCACCGAAGACGGTTCGCTCGGCGTCCGCGGTGTCGTGACGGACATGCTGGACCAGGTGATACACGACGGCCGGACAGACGTGATCTACGCCTGCGGGCCGATGCCGATGCTGCGCCAGATCACCGCGCTGGCTCGGCGCTACGACATTCCTGTCCAGGCGGCCGTCGAGGAGGCGATGGCGTGCGGCGTGGGGGTGTGCATGACCTGCGTACTACCGGTCATCGGCAGCGACGGCATCACAAGGATGTCCAGATCTTGCGTGGACGGCCCAGTATTTCGCGGCGAGCAGGTGCGCTGGGACGAGATAGGGACGATACCGTTCGACGCCTTTGGCGCGCCGGGCTGGGAACCACGAACACGCCGCGCCGCTGAGGCCACCAGCCAGAGTGGCGGGCACCGCAGCGGGCCAGGAGGCAGCCGGCGCGGGCGGGCGGCCGAGCCTGAAGCCGAGGTGGCCGCCGAGAACAGCACTGAGCCCGGCAGGTCGGCAGGTGGCGGGCGGCCAGGGCAGGCGGCCCGCGCAGGCGGGCGTCAACCAGGAAGGCAGACCCATGGCGGTTGACCTTCGGGCCAGGCTCGGGCACGTGGAGTTGCCCAACCCGATCCTGACCGCTTCTGGATGTGCGGGCGCCGGGCGCGAGCTGGCCCAGTTCATGGACGTATCGAAGATCGGCGCTGTGGTCACCAAGTCGGTCATGCTCGCGCCACGGGCGGGCAGGCCAACGCCAAGGATGGCCGAGACGCCCAGCGGCATGCTCAACTCGATCGGATTGCAAGGGCCGGGTATCGACACCTTCTTGCAGCGCGACCTGCCATGGCTGCTGTCGCGCGGCGCACGAGCAGTGGTGTCTATTGCTGGCAGCACCGTAGCCGAGTACGCCGACCTGGCAGGCAGGCTCAGCGACGCTGCAGGGGTTACCGCGATCGAGGTGAATATCTCCTGCCCCAACGTGGAGCACCGTGGCCAGGTCTTCGCTTGCGACACTGGCTCGTCGTCGTCAGTCATCGAAGCGGTGCGCAGCCGGGCTCGGTACGACATTCCGGTGTTCGCCAAGCTGTCACCCGACGTCACCGACATCGTCGCGATAGCCAAGGCCTGCGTCTCAGCAGGTGCTGACGGACTCTCCATGATCAACACTCTGCTGGGAATGGCGATCGACACCGACACCATGCGGCCGCATCTCGCCGGCCTGACGGGAGGCCTGTCCGGCCCGGCCATCAGGCCGATCGCCGTGCGGTGCATCTGGCAAGTGCGAGAGGCACTGCCGGGCGTGCCGATCATCGGCATGGGCGGGGTCCGGACCGGCAGGGACGCGCTCGAGCTGATCCTGGCTGGTGCTTCGATGGTGAGCGTGGGCACCACGATCTTCCATGATCCGGCTGCCTGCGTACGGATCCTGCGGGAACTGGAGGAAGAGCTGACGGCCAGGGGTATCGAGCGGGTCGCCGACGTGGTCGGGCTTGCGCATCAGTCCCGGTCGTTGCCTGCGCGGGCACTAAGCCCGAGCGCTGGAGTGAGGAGGACCTGATGGCCGGCCACGCACCCATAGCGGTGGCGCTGGACGCACCCGACCTGGAGACTGCGGCGCGCTGGGCCGGGCTGGTAACCCCGCACGTCAGTACCGTGAAAGTTGGGCTGGAACTGTACCTGCGGTACGGCCCTGAAGCGGTGGCGTCGGTTCGCGGTGCCAGTGGCGTGCAGGTCTTTCTCGACCTGAAGCTGCACGACATCCCAGCTACCGTGGCCGGTGCAGCTCGCGCCGTGGCCCGGCTGCGGCCCGCGATGCTGACGGTGCATGCCGCATCAGGGTCGGCGGCGATCAAGGCAGCAGCAGAGGCTCTGCCCGATGCGAGGATCGTGGCGGTGACCGTGCTGACCTCGCTCGGCGAGGCCGACCTAGATCACATCGGGATGGCGGGGCCGGTACGTGATGCTGCTCGACGGCTCGCGGTGCTAGCCGTCGAGTCTGGCGCTCAGGGGCTCGTCTGCTCGCCGCAGGAGGTAGCTGCTGTCCGGGCCGAGGTTGGCGATGACATCTTGCTGATAACGCCTGGTGTGCGACCCGCCGGCACTGACGCTCATGATCAAGCTAGAGTCGCCACCCCTGAGGAAGCGCTGCGAGCGGGCGCCGACATGCTGGTGATCGGCCGTCCGATTACTGGCGCGGCAGACCCAGGTGCGGCGGCGGCGGCGATCGCGGCGTCGCTGCGACGCGCCGAGGTGATGCGTAGCTGATCCGGGAGCCTAACCGGGCCGGAGTAACAAGTTTCGGTGCAAATTGGTGTGCATGGTGCGCACTGGTACGGACTTGCGCAGTTGATCGGTGTCTTTAGCGCGCCGTTGTGTGGCCGAAAAACTTGCACTACCTGCGGAAATGCAACTACGCTCGGTATACGGCATAGTACGTTGCGTCATATTGGTTAATTTGTGCAAGCACAAACGGGAGTTCGCGTTGCCGACGCGGGCCGAACTCGCTAGTTTCCCCTCGCGGAGCGACTTTTTCGATACGAAACCCGAGGTGACCTCGCGTGGCTCTTCCTCCCCTTACTCCCGAGCAGCGGGCAGCGGCACTTGAGAAGGCCGCCCAGGCCCGTAAGGACCGTGCGGAAGTGAAAAACAAGCTCAAGCACGGCTCGACCTCATTGCCCCAGGTGCTCAAGGAGGGGCAGACAGACGATGTGGTGGGCAAGATGAAGGTGTCCGCACTGCTGGAGTCCATGCCGGGCGTTGGCAAGGTGCGGGCCAAGCAGATTATGGAGCGGCTTGGCATCGCGGAGTCGCGGCGGGTCCGGGGCCTTGGCGCCAACCAGCGCAGCGCGCTGGAAGCCGAGTTTGGTGGCGATATCTGACGCACGCAGGTCGAGCCAGGGAGGGGACCGCGGGGAGCATGCTCGCAGCCGAGCCGCGCGGGTTGCGCCGCGGTGCCCCTTCTCCTGCGCGCCTGACCGTGCTGTCGGGACCCTCGGGCGTTGGGAAGAGCACCGTGGTGGCGCGGCTGCGCGGCAAGTGCCCGGAGATCTGGCAATCGGTGTCGGTGACAACGCGGCAGCCACGGCCAGGCGAAAAGCACGGGCGAGAGTATTTCTTTGTCAGTGAAGAGCAATTCGACCAAATGGCAGCGCGCGGCGAGTTGCTTGAATCGGCGCGATTCGCGGGCAATGGCTATGGCACACCACGTGCTCCCGTGCAAAGCCGCCTGGAGAATGGCGAGCCAGCGTTGCTCGAGATTGACGTGGCTGGTGCTCGCCAGGTGCGGGAGGCGGTGCCAGGCGCACTGCTTGTCTTCCTCGCACCACCATCCTGGGACGAGCTGGAACGCCGGCTGACAAGCCGTAACACGGAGCCAGCCGAAATTATCTCGCGTCGGCTGGAAGCCGCCAGGCGCGAGCTCGCGGCCGAGAACGAGTTCGATATCACGCTGGTAAACACGTCTGTCGAGGATGTGTGCAGCCAGCTGGTAGCCTTGATTACCGCCCAGCAGGCCAGAGCCGAGCCGGGCCGTGCCGATTAGGACGTTTCGCCGATCAGGGCACTCACTGAAATCTAGATTCCGGAAGGCACACGGTGGCAGGTACTCCGGCCGTAGAAGGCATCATTAACCCGCCGATCGACGACCTGCTTGAGGTCGTTGACAGCAAGTACGGCCTGGTCATCATGGCTTCGAAGCGGGCCAGGCAGATTAATGCGTACTACGCCCAGCTGGGCGAGGGCCTGCTTGAGTATGTCGGCCCACTGGTCGAGACTCGGGTGCAGGAAAAGCCGCTGTCGATCGCGCTGCGCGAGATTAGCGAGCGTCTGCTGACCGCCGAGACGTCCGAAGCCTGATCCAGCCTGTCATTCCGGCATGCGCATCGTCCTGGGCGTGTCGGCGGGGATCGCCGCCTATAAGGCCTGTGAGCTGCTCCGGCTGCTGACCGAGTCCGGGCACAAAGTCCGCGTAGTGCCAACTCCGGCTGCGCTTCGCTTCGTTGGTGCTGCCACATGGGCTGCATTGTCTGGTCAGCCCGTTGCGACTGAGCCTTGGGAAGATGTGGCCGATGTGCCGCATGTGCGGATCGGCCAGGAGGCCGATCTGGTGCTGGTGGCGCCAGCAACCGCCGACATCATGGCCCGGGCGGCGGCTGGCATGTCAGACGATCTGCTCGCCGCGGTGTTGCTGACAGCTCGCTGCCCGGTGATCTTCGCGCCAGCGATGCATACCGAGATGTGGGAACACGCTGCGACACAGGCCAACGTTGCGACCCTGCGCGCCCGCGGCTGCCTAGTGCTCGAACCAGCCTCCGGACGGCTTACCGGCCCGGATACCGGCCCCGGACGCCTGCCAGATCCATCTGAGCTGCTCGCAGTGGCCGAGCGAGTGCTGGCAAGGGGTGCAGGCGTCCTGACTACCGATCTTGCCGGCAGGCGCGTGCTGGTGTCGGCCGGCGGCACCCGAGAGGAAATCGACCCTGTTCGCTATATCGGCAACTGGTCGTCGGGCCTGCAGGGATACGCCCTGGCCAGGACGGCTGCTGCCCGCGGAGCGGACGTGACCCTTGTCGCGGCTAACAGCGAGCTGGCGGATCCGGCCGGGGTTCGAGTGATCCGGGTCGTGTCGGCGCGCGAGATGTACACAGAGATGCTGGCCGCGGCGCCGAGCGCCGATGCGGTGATCATGGCCGCGGCCGTCGCGGATTACCGGCCAGCTGCAAGGCAGTCGGTCAAGATTAAGAAGACTGGGGATAAGCCCGAGCCCGTCGAACTGATCGAGAACCCCGACATTCTGCGTGAGCTTGTCACCGCACGTCAGCGACCTGGCCAGATCATCGTCGGCTTTGCCGCTGAGACAGGCGACGTCATGGCCAACGCTCGGGAAAAGCTGGCAAGGAAGGGTTGCGACCTGCTGGTCGTTAACCAAGTCGGGAACGGGCTGGCTTTCGGAACTGCCGACAACGAGGCCGCGGTGCTTGGCGCTGACGGCACCGAGGTCAAGTTGCCGCGCGCGCCGAAGGATCAGATCGCCGACTCGATCTGGGATCTGGTGGCGGCTCGCCTGAGTTAGCAGCGAGATGTGATTGAAAATATCGGGCTAGCTGCGGGAGCGCATGGACGGCGGTGCAGGTGCCCTGGCTACAATTCGGCGAGGATCCTGGACCCCGCACGCAGCACAGAAAAGGTGAAGTGTGGCTCGTCGTCTATTTACATCCGAGTCCGTGACCGAAGGTCACCCGGACAAGATGGCCGATCAGATCAGTGACGCCATCCTTGATGCAATGCTTAAGGGCGACCACCGCAGCAGGGTGGCTGTCGAAACGCTCATTACCACCGGGCAAGTCCACGTCGCCGGCGAGGTTACCACCGACACGTACGTCGATATCCCGGGAATCATCAGGGACAAGATCCTCGAAATCGGCTACGACTCGTCGGCCAAAGGCTTTGACGGTTCTTCATGTGGCGTGCAGGTCTCTATCGGCTCGCAGTCGCCAGACATCGCGATGGGTGTTGGCGAGGCTGTTGAGCACCGCGAGGGCGAGGGTTCGGACGAACTGGACCGCCAGGGTGCCGGCGACCAGGGATTGATGTTCGGCTATGCCTGCCGGGATACGCCAGAGCTAATGCCGCTGCCGATCACCTTGGCGCACAGGCTTGCACGGCGGCTTGCTGAGGTCCGCCGCAGTGGGGATGTGCCCTACATTCGGCCCGATGGGAAGACGCAGGTCACGATCGAGTATGCCGGTGATCAAGCCGTCCGGCTCGACACCGTAGTGGTGTCGACCCAGCACGCGTCCGCGATCGACCTGGCTGGGCTGCTGGCGCCCGACATCCGTGACCACGTGGTGGAGCCGGTGCTGGCAGGCCTGGACTTGGACATCTCGAGTTACCGGTTGATGGTCAACCCGACGGGGCGGTTCGAGATCGGCGGCCCGATGGGAGACGCGGGCCTGACCGGCCGCAAGATCATCATTGATACCTATGGCGGTATGGCCAGGCACGGCGGCGGTGCCTTCTCCGGTAAGGATCCGTCCAAGGTGGACCGCAGTGCGGCCTATGCGATGCGCTGGGTCGCCAAGAACGTCGTAGCCTCCGGCCTCGCCGACCGGTGTGAGGCACAGGTCGCTTACGCGATCGGCAAAGCCAAGCCCGTTGGTCTTTTCGTGGAGTGCTTCGGCACCGAGCGCGCGCCGGTTGAGCGAATCCAGGATGCCGTGTTGCAGGTATTCGACCTGCGTCCGGCGGCAATCATCCGGGATCTCGACCTGTTGCGGCCGATCTACGCCCAGACCGCCGCCTACGGTCACTTCGGCCGCGAGGAGCCAGACTTCTCGTGGGAGCGCACTGACCGGGCGGAGGCATTGCGATCTGCGGTCGGGCACTGACGGTTGGTCACTGACGTACGTCTGGTTGTCCCCAGCGCAAGAGCTGGGGACAACCAGACCGGTGCTAGCTAGACAGGCTGGTTGTGGCAATCTGATCAGCGAGAACTGATGAGGGTTGTCCCGATCAGAGTTGTACGATCCGTATTCGCCAATTTGTAGATTTCCAGACGGCAGTAGTGGTTTGGTCTACGCTCTTTACCGGTATTTGTGGCCGATCCGACGCTGGTCTGGTGAGGGATGTCGTCGTCTGATGGATCAGGCCCCGTCGGCGAATCCGCGCTCAGTGCCGGGCCGGAAGACGGGAAACGGGTGTCGAACGGGCTGAGGCCAGATAGAAATGGCGAAGCCGAGCGCGACCCGTGGTTCGACCCAGCTCCGGCCGATGGTGCCGAGCAAGCTGAATGGTTCCTGCCGACCGGGCGCGCTGGGCTAATGCCCGAGTCGATGTCGGTCTCTGACGACGAAGACGTCGAGCATCGGACCTGGCAGTCTGAGGCATCTGGCGCGCCGCCGTGGGCGGAAGACATTCCGGCTACGGCAAGCTCTCCGCCGCCATGGGAGTCCGGGCCATGGCCAGGTCCTGGCGGCGAATACGTGCCGACGGCGCGGCGCGGCCAAGACGACGATTTCGCCCCTGGCAGCGCGCGCAGGATCGGGCTGGGCCCACGCGAGCAGGCGCCTGGCTGGCCCCCGACCGCGGTCGTGGCTGTAGGTGCGATGCCGCTGGTTATCCCGGGGCTAGTCGTCGGCGCACTGGATCTGCGACGCGCACGAAGAGCTGGTTCTAGCCCGTTCGCTTCGTTGCTGGCGATTGGCCTTTCGCTGGTGTGGGCGGTAGTGATCATCGTGGTCGTGGTCGCCACTGGCGGAGGCAGCGCAGCCGGCTGCACAAGCTACTCGGGAGCTTTGCAGCCGGCTTACGACAAGGCCGTCGCTGACCTGCGCGCCGGACAGACTGGCCAGGCGGTGGCAGCCGACCTGGCTAATGCCGTGAGCCAGGCCAACAACTCAGCCGCGGCGGCGCAGAACGTCTCCGAGCGAGCGGCCCTGTCAGCCCTTGCTGGCGATCTGAGGCAGGCAGGGGTCGTGGCAAGTCAGCCCGGCTCGCGGCCGTCGACGCTTGCCCCGCAGCTTGCTGCGGACTGGCAAGCCCTGACGAAGTCGTGCCCGAGCTGACCGAAGGTCTGCGATCACAACCGACCCGGTAGTCACAACCCTTTGATATGACAGGACCGTGTCAGGACGGGCGCGGACCGGGCAGGCTAATGCGGCTAGCCATGAGCTAGCGCCTGAGCTGCCGGTGGCCAAGATCGCGGTAGAAGTGTCCTTGCCGCACCTGGACCGGCCGTTCGATTACCTCGTGCCGGCGCGCATGGCTGAGACCGCCGTCCCGGGCTGCCGCGTCCGGGTCAGGTTCGCGGGCAGGCTGACCGGGGGGTACCTGCTTGAACGCCTGGCGCGCAGCGAGCACCAGGGCAAGCTGGGTCAGCTAGAGCGCGTGGTCTCCTCGGAGCCAGTGCTGACACCTGAGGTAGCCGGCTTGGCCAGGGCTGTCGCCGACCGGTATGGGGGCACGCTGGCAGATGTGCTCAGACTGGCGATACCGCCCAGGCATGCAGCAACCGAAGCTGCTGGCCAGGTCGACGGCGAGCGTCCGGGTGTCGCGATGCAGCCGCAGCAGACTCCGGACCGGCCAGGAGAGGTGGAGGCTCGCTGGGCTCGTTACCGAGACGGGCCTTCATTGCTAGCGGCACTAGCCGACGGGCGGAGCCCCAGGGCAATCTGGTCCGCACTGCCTGGCCGTACCTGGCCAGCTGAAATCGCGCAGGCAATGACTGCCACCGCGGCATCTGGACGCGGGACACTGGTGATCTTGCCCGACGGGCGTGACCTGCAGCTGATGGATGCCGCGCTGACGCGCGAGCTTGGCACAGGCCGGCATGTGGCCCTCGCCGCTGGCCTTGGTCCTGCTGAGCGATACCGGCGCTGGCTGGCTATCGCACGCGGCCAGGTAAACGTCGTGGCCGGGACCCGGTCCGCCGTCTTCGCTCCGGTAGCCAATATCGGCCTGGTAGTGCTCTGGGATGAAGGCAACGACTTGCATGCCGAGCCGCGGGCGCCGTATCCACATGCCCGCGATGTGCTGGTATTGCGGGCACATCGGGCCGGCTGCGCTGCACTGATCGGCGGTTTCGCCAGGACCGCAGAAGCGGCGCAGCTTCTGGCGGGCGGCTGGGCTAGGCCCGTAGCAGCTGATCGCGAATCAGTACGGCGGTTTGCGCCGGCGGTGCTCGCCACCGGCGCCGAGGCTGAGCTTGCTCGAGACGAGGCCGCCAGGTCCGCACGGCTGCCGAGCCTGGTGCTGCGTACCGCGCGCGAGGCGCTGACCAGTGGCCCAGTGCTTTTTCAGGTGCCGCGCCGCGGTTATCTGGCTGCGGTGGCCTGCGAACGATGTCACATGCGGGTCCGGTGCACGTGCGGCGGGCCCGCCGAGCTGCCCGGGCCGCGGGCGCCGCTGCGATGCGGCTGGTGCGGCTTGGCCATTGCGCGCAACTGCGGCAGTTGCGGCCACTCAGGCCTGCGAGCGATCGTCACCGGCGCAGGACGGACAGCCGAAGAACTTGGCCGAGCTTTCGGCTCAGTCCCAGTCCTCAAGTCCGGTGGCGCGGCAGTGCTTGACCGGGTCGCCGATGAACCTGCGGTGGTGGTCGCGACTCCCGGAGCCGAGCCCATCACGGCGCGGGGATACAGTTCCGTGGTCCTGCTCGATGGCTGGGCCATGCTCGGGCTGGCGAGCCTGCGCGCAGCGGAGGAGGCCCTGCGCCGCTGGATGAACGCCGCAGCCCTGGCCCGGTCAGCAGCTGCTGGTGGAACGGTGGTGATCGTGGCCGATGCTGGCCACCCGGCGGTGCAGGCGCTGATCCGCTGGGACCCGGCGACCTTCGCTGACCGCGAGCTCGCTGAGCGCACTGAGCTCCGGTTTCCGCCGGCCGCGAGAATGGCGTCAGTGTCAGGTGACGCCGCCGCCGTCAGCAGCCTGCTGGCGGCCGCCGAACTGCCCCCGCACGCCGAGATCCTAGGGCCGCTGGCAGCCCATGCAGTCCGGATTGGCGTGAATGGGTCAGCCGCATCCACGGCGGATCCCGAGTCGGACCGGGCAGCTCCGGCAGTTCGATACCTACTGCGGGTGCCCAGGTCAGAAGGCACAGAGCTGGCCCACCGCCTGCACGCCGCTCAGGCAATCCGCAGTGCTGGCAAGGAACCTGGATCGGTCCGCGTGCAGCTGGACCCCGCTGCTCTGGTCTGACTACGTACCGTTCAGGTCGTAGGGTACTTGGGTGACCAATTCACCGGACGGCCACAGGGCGGTGCCTTCAGCAGGCCAAAATGCCGCCGAGGCATCCCGCCGCGACCGCCCGCGACTGCCGCCTGTGCGGCTTGCTCCCCGCCAGGAGCTGGCTGCAGCTGCAAGGGTCGCGCCGCTATTGCGGGCAGCCAGGGACCTGGGCGACTGGGCCGCAGCTCATCGCCAGCCCGGAGTCGGTAAAGCCTTCGATGGCGAGGAGGCCAGGGCGGCCGCAGAGTCCCTCGAGCTGACCGCCGATGAGCTAGATGCCGCCTGGCAGGTAGTGGTGGCAGCCAGTACCGGGGCTGCCGGTACCGACTCATCGAACCGGGAACCGCTCAGCACGGCTAATGCCGAGGATGTCTTGCGGGAATGGGATGCTGCGCTGGCGGCACTGCTAGCCGCTGACGAATTGGATGGCCTAGCCACAGCGCTGTACACGATGGGCGCGCCGATCAAGATCGACGCGCTTTTCGACGCATATTCATCCGCCGCGGGGACGTCCCGGCCGGCCCACTCTGCATCCGCGCCGCCAGGGCGGGCGACGCATGGTGGGCCTCGGGCCGGGCGCGCGCCCGCTCCTGATCCTGACGAGGCAGCTGCGTTGTCGCATGCGCTCGAGACGTTGGCAGACCTCGGCGTTGTTGAGCTCGGCACTGACGATGCAGCCGGCGGATTGACAGTGGTGCTGTCCCCGCTCGGCGTCTGGGGTGTACATCGCAGGCTGCTAGCGCAGGGCTGGCACGTGCCGGTGCTGGGAGGAGCGGACTCCGACGGCGCCGTCGGGTTGCTCATGACGTTGGCCAGCTGTGATGCCGAAGATGGCGAGTCCAAGATCACGCAGTGGCTGCAGTCCAGATCCGAGGAAGAGGCCGCCGCTGAGCTGATAGCGGCAGCCGCAGCGGGCTCGCCTGGGCTGCGCGGCGCCGCGTTCGCCGTCCTGGACCGGATAGGCACTGCCGCCGTCGGAGAAGTGCGTGGCGCCTTGAACGAGCCGCTGCTGCGGGCACATGCCGCCGTGTGGCTCAACGAGCACGGCGAAGACACCGACCTTGGACCGGCCGACCGCACATGGCTGCTGGTGGATCTTGGTGCCGGACTGCTGGAAGAAGCTGATCCCCGTGACGTGGTTGCCGAGTTGCTGCCGGAGGTAGCACCTGAGGCCCAGGCAGAGATCGTTGCTGGCCTGTGGCAGGTCAGCCATCCGGGCGTTATTGATCTGCTCACCACGTTGAGCGAGCACCACCCTGATCCGGGGGTAGCGAGGGCTGCGAGAAAGGCCGCATTCAAAGCTCGCTCGCCAGTAGCAGCCCGAGGCCCGTCGGGTTCGTAAACTTGTTCAGCCGCGCGTGTACGCGGTCTGTCAAAGCCCTTTGCGTCGGTGCCTGCCTGGAGGAACGTTGTGAGCATCAGGCCGATCAGGTTGTTCGGCGATCCGGTCCTGCGGACGGCTGCTGATCCCGTCACTACCTTCGATGCCGAGCTTCGCAAGCTCGTCAAGGATCTCACCGACACCATGATGGATGCGCCCGGTGTTGGACTCGCTGCCCCGCAGATAGGCGTTGGGCTGCGCGTCTTCACCTATTACGTCGATGACGTGGTGGGGCACCTCATCAATCCGTCTCTCAAGCTGTCCGACGAGCAGGAAGTCGATGACGAAGGGTGCCTGTCGTTTCCCGGGCTGGCCTATCCGACCAACCGCTCCTATGGGGTCGTTGCGACCGGATTCGATATGCATGGCGAGCCGATCACGGTCGAGGGAACCGGCCAGCTAGCCAGATGTGTTCAGCACGAGACCGATCACCTCGACGGCGTGTTGTTCATCGACAGGCTCGACGTCACACAGCGCAAGCTCGCGATGCGGGAGATCCGTGCCTCCGAATGGTGGGGTGAGCCGGTTCCGCTGGTGAAGGTGTCGCCGCACCCGACTCACGGCAAGGCTTTCTAGCGCATGCGGCTGGTCTTCGCAGGCACCCCGGTCACGGCGATCCCGTCGCTGGAGGCTCTGCTGAAGTCCAGGCACGAAGTGGCAGCGGTGGTCACCAGGCCAGATGCCAAGGCTGGACGTGGGCTGAAACTAGGCAGGAGCCCAGTCGCCGAGCGCGCATGTGATGCCGGGATCGAAGTGCTCAAGCCACGTAGGCCCGCCGACGAGGACTTTCTCGCCCGACTGCGTGAGATAGCGCCTGATTGCTGCCCGGTGACTGCATATGGAGCGTTGCTCCCGCAGGCAGCTCTTGATATCCCGCGCCGCGGATGGGTCAACCTGCATTTCTCGGTCTTGCCTGCGTGGCGTGGCGCTGCACCCGTGCCGAACGCGATCTTGCACGGCGACGACGTAACCGGCGCCACGACATTTCAGATAGTGCGGGAGCTTGACGCTGGACCGGTCTTCGGCGTGCTGACCGAGCCGATACGACCCTCTGACACAACTGGTGAGCTGCTCGACCGCCTAGCTCACGCCGGTGCCGAGTTGCTCGTGGCGACGCTGGACGGCATCGAGTCTGGAGAGCTGGAAGCTCGTTCGCAATCGCCGGACGGCGTGTCGCTTGCGCCGAAGATCACAGCGGCCGATGCCGAGGTCGGCTGGCATCAGCCGGCGACGGCAGTTGACCGCCTCATCCGTGCCTGCACGCCGTCGCCAGGAGCCTGGACGCAACTTGGCGGCACGCGGCTCAAGCTTTGGCCGGTCGCACCCGGCGCGGGTGGCCAGCTTGAGCCGGGTGAGCTGCGGGTGCTCGCCGATCGGGTGCAGGTAGGCACATCCACAGCGCCGGTCGATCTCAGTGACGTTCAGCCGGATGGAAAGCGGCGGATGCGAGCTGCCGACTGGGTCCGCGGATTGCGCACCGGCGACCAGCCGGCTGTGCTCGGCTGAGGTGAGCGAGGCCGCGCGCAAGCGCAGCGCGGATGCCCGTGGCAGGTCCGGGAAGGCGCAAGCACAGACTGACCCTGCTCGGCGCGTGGCGCTTGACCTACTCCTGGCTGTCTCCGAGCGTGACGCTTACGCGAACCTGCTGCTGCCGGAACTGCTGACTCAACGACGGCTAACCGGCCGTGATGCCGCGCTTGCCACGGAGCTGAGCTATGGCACGCTTCGCGGCC
>Ga0126373_10000632_pt1 | contig 23405 bp, 21 predicted proteins | sample PanSoiMetPlot_11_FD_92545 | JGI IMG/M metagenome (GOLD analysis project Ga0126373, IMG submission 92545) | Tropical forest soil microbial communities from Panama - MetaG Plot_11 | ecosystem: Environmental > Terrestrial > Soil > Tropical forest > Bulk soil | place: Panama | collected 2016-02-17 | reverse complement strand
GATTGCGGGTGGGAAAGTTCTGAGGGTAGGCCGACAAGGCCATCGGGTACTCGGAGATGAGTCCTTTTTGGGCGATGTCGGAGGCGAGTTTGGGCGATGTCGGAGGCGAGCTTGCGGTTCTCGGCGGGGTAGACGAGATCGACCCTGCAGCCGAAGACCGCGATGGTGTCGCCGCCGGTTTGGAGGGCGGCGCGATCACATCGACAATTTGCAGGTAATTTCGGCTAGGATTTAGACTCCTATACCGGAGAGTAGAGATCTCTTTTTAGGTGCGCCCGGATCGCGCAGCTCGCGGATCACGACTGCCGGACGGTTTCGCCTCCATCTACGGTGCGCACGATTTTCGAGGTCTTTGATTTTGTCCGGGGGCTGTGAAAAAGTTGCCGAGGTCGGCGAGTTTGCGGCGGGGGTCGACCCACTCCTGAGAGTTTTGTAACGGATTTTCGGTTGAGGACACTAGTTGGAGACACCAGGGTTGATGGGGTCCAGCTACATCTGAACCGGAGGATTCATGGCGTTCACCAGTGCAGGACTCCCTAATAATGGACAGACGGCGCATTATCAGATCTCGTACGACAGTCTTTCTGCCGCCGACGGCGTCAACCGCGCTGCGGGCCTCATGGGCAGTTGCGAACAGGATTGAACCTGATGGCGAGTTGGTTTCCCGGCGTCAATTTCGGTTTTTCATTGCCGGTCAACGTGCAGATTGCTACGGGCAGTGGTGGAGCGAGTTGGCAAGATCCCTCGGGCTTTCAGAAACTGTTCGGGTGCCGGCCGCCGACTGGTATCGTCCGCGCACCAACGGCGCCTTGACCTTCGGCATTGCACCGAATTCCGTCGGCGGAACCAAAATCGCGATGAGTCCGAGAACGGCAAGGAGCTTCATTCCAGCACCCCTCGACATCATTGTCGCGCCCGATCCCGGTTTCGATGCCTCATGTTTTGGGATTGTGAAAGACGTTGAGCTGTTACACCTGGTAGACGGTCTTGCCTCCTACTACCGTGCGGACGATTTCGAGGTCTTTGATTTTGTCGTGCGGGACGGTGTAGAGGTCGTCGGATAAGACGACGAAGTCGGCGAGTTTGCCGACGGTGATGGAGCCTTTGATTGATTCCTCGTGGGAGTTGTAGGCTCCGTTGATGGTGTTGATGCGGAGGGCTTCTTCGACGCTCACGCGTTGGTTTGCGCCCCAAGTTTCGCCGTTCCAGCCGGTGCGCGTCACCATGCCTTGGATGGCCATGCGCGGGTCGAATGGGCCGGGGCTGAAGTCGGAGCCGGCGGCGGCGACGATACCCGCGTCGAGGAATGAGCGGTAGGCCATCGAGCGCTTCATGAGATCTTCGCCGTAGAAGTGGAATTTGTCGGAGTTGTAATAGGCGTAGGACGTGAACGCGGCGGGGACAAGGTTGAGGGCTTTCATGCGGCCGATCAGGTCGTCGTTGATCAGCGTGCAGTGCGTGATCTTCGGGCGGGCGTCGGCGCGCGGGTAGAGTTTCTGAGCGCGCTCGACGGCGGTGAGCACCATGTCGATGGCCACGTCGCCGTTGGCGTGGCAGTTGACCTGAATGCCCGCGCGATGGACGCGCTCGATCCAGGTGTTGAGGTCGGCTTGGGTTTCGGTGACGTTTCCTTTGTAAGGCGGATTGACGCCCGGGTAGGGAATGCTCAGAGCCATAGTGCGTTCTGAGAAGGAGCCGTCCACGGTGTGCTCGCTAGTTGCGCCGAAGCGGATCCATTCGTCGCCGAAGCCGGTTTCGATTCCTGCGGCGATCATGGATTCGAGCACGCGTCCCTGGGCTTCGTAGCTGACGCGGTGCAGAAGATCGCCGCGCTCGCGGACCTGCTGGAGTGCGAGCAGGTCGCCGCCTTCGTGGTGGACCGTGGTGACGCCATAGCGGACGAATTGCTTGGAGATGTAGGCGAGGCCGTCGCGATTGCGCTGCGCGGTTTGTTCGGGCATGTAGGTGGCGCGCTTACCGACTTTTGCGAAGACGCTCCGCGCGCGATCGGTCACGCGGCCGTTCAGGTTGCCGTCGGCGTCGCGATCGAACGTGCCACCGGGAGGATTCGGCGTGCTCTTGTTGACGTCGGCCATCTCGAGCGCTTTGCTGTTGTAGTAGCCGGTGTGGCCGCCGCGGTGCTCGACGACGACGGGGTGGTCCTTGGAGACCAGGTCGAGATCGTGCAGGTTGAGCTGGCGGTTGTCTTTGACCTTCGTGTCGTCGAAGAAAAAGCCTTCGATCCAGGTGCCCGGGGGAGTTTGCTGCGCTTTGGCGCGGAGCTTTTCGACGATGCTTTGGATGGTGACGAATTCGACCACGTAGGGATTACCGACGATGACTTCATAGAGCAGCACGTTGCCGGGGGCGTGGTTGTGGCAATCGATGAAGCCGGGGACGATGGTCATGCCTTTCGCGTCGTAGGTCTGGGTGGACTTGCCGGCGAGCGCACGCATCTCGGCGCTGGTTCCGATGGCTGCGAAGCGGCTGTCTCTGATGGCGAAGGCCTCGACGCGCCGAGTGCGGGAGTCGACGGTGTAGACTTTGGCGTTGAAGACGACCAGGTCGGGATCGCCGGGGACGGCGGCGCGGGCGATGCCGCTCGCCAGTCCGAGTCCGGTAATGCCTAGAAATTCTCTGCGGTGGTGTTTCATTTGCGAATTCGCTCCAATTGGGATGAGGCTAACATAAGAGTGAGCATAAATGCGGCAGAACGCGAGTTTTTTCGAAGATAGGGAGATGGAGCTGATCTATATCGCCAAGCGGTTGAAGGAGGCGCTGAAGTTGGAGGAGGCGCTCACCGAGTCGGCGGTGGATTACGCGGTCGAAACGGATACTTATAGCGGAGGGGTAATTTTCCGCAGCGAGCGCGTTGGGGCGTTCTTCTACGTATTACCGGACGTCGTGGAACGGGCGCGCGCCGTCATGGAGGGCGCTGGGTTCCGGTTTCGGGATTTTCGGGCATCCTGAGCCGATTGCGTCCCCATGAGTGGGGACGCGGTATGCCACGGGCGTGCGCAACAGCGCTAGGCGAGGTTGGCCTTGTAGAGCGTGACCAAGTGGCCCCAGGCTCGGTCGGCTTCTTCTTTGTTGTAGATCGGTTTGCCGTCGGGGCTCTTGGGCATGTCGGGGACGCACCAGCCGTGCAGGCAAGTTGAGTAGACTTCGATTTCAGCCTTGCTGCCGAAGGCCTCGCGGAGTTTGTCCTTCGCGTCGGGCTGCTGGGCGTCGTCGTTGGAGGCGATGCCGAAATACATATGCGCGTTGATTTTTGGCGCGAGCAGGTGCGGGCTGTTGGGATTTTTCGTGACTAGTCCGCCGCCGTGGAACGAGCCGCCGGCGCCGAGACGATCGGGAACGGTTGCGCAGGTGCGAACTACAAGCGCTCCGCCCATGCAGTAGCCTTGCGTTCCAATCTTCTTTGACTTGTTGACGGATTTTTGCTTATCGAGCCACTCGACGTAGGCGACGGCATCTTTTTCGCAGGCGCCATCGGCACCGATGGAAGCCATGAGCGGCTGAATCTTAGCGCGATCCGCTTGGAAGTTGACATTTGAGGCGTCTTCGAACATTGGCGCTTTGCCCACGCGATAGAACGGATTGGGCACCAGCACCGAGTAGCCCTCTGAAGCAATGCGCCGGCCCATGGCGCGCATGGATGGGCGAAGGCCGAAGGCGTCGGGCCAGATGATCACCGCGGCATGGGAGCCGGATTCAGGATGAATGAACGCGCAGTCGGCGGTGCCGTCTGGCGTTTTGATCTCGACGTCGGTTTCGGTGAGTTTCATATCTTTGGCTGAGGCAGTTCCTGCGGCTGCGAGTCCGGCAGCAACGGACACGACGAAATCGCGGCGTGGCAGCGATTCGTTTTCGAGTTTCTCATTTTCGTTTGCCATGTTCGATCCTCCTCGAGACAGTTTAGCTCCGGGGAGTCCGGAATGGCGATATTGTGGAATTAGCAGGGGTGGTATTCTGATCGAAATGCTCGGAAGAGGGTGGATCGCGCTAGTGTGTCTTGCGCTGGCTGCTCAGCCGGCCGGAACCCTGACGGAACAGTACCGCGAGGTCGCTTCGAAACTGATTGACGCCGCGATGGTGGACGAGGGCGGCATGGAGAAGCTCTCGTATCTATGCGACCGGATCGGCAACCGGTTGAGCGGATCGGTGGGGCTGGAAAAGGCGATTGCCTGGGCAGCGGCGCAGATGAATCACGACGGGCTGGTGAACGTCGCGACACCGCGCGTGAAGGTGCCGCATTGGGTGCGTGGCAACGAGAGCGCTGCGTTGATGGAACCAGTCTCGAAGCAGCTCACGACGCTGGGGCTGGGTGGCAGCGTGGCGACGCCAAAGAAGGGAATCACGGCGGATGTGATTCCGGTGTCGAGTTTCGAAGATCTGGAGCGCAAGGGCAAACCGGCGATTGACGCCAAGATTGTGTTGTTTAACGTTCCGTACGAGAGCTACGGGCGCACAGTTTTGTATCGTACGGCGGGGGCGTCGCGGGCGGCAAGGCTCGGCGCGGTTGCGGTACTGGTGCGGTCGATCACGCCGATTAGTTTGCAGTCGCCGCACACAGGCGCGGTGGAGTATCAGGAAGGCGCGCCGAAAATTCCGGCGGCGGCGGTAACGATCGAAGATGCGCTGATGATCCAGAGGCTGGTGGATGCGGGCAATACCGTCACTGTGCATCTGGAGATGGAAGCGCACATGCTGCCGGACGCCGAGTCGGCGAACGTGATTGGGGAGATCCCGGGACGGGAACGGCCAGACGAAGTCGTGGTTATCGGTGGGCACATCGATTCGTGGGATGTTGGCGCGGGGGCGCAAGATGACGGGACGGGCATCATCACGGCGCTCGAAGCGGCGCACTTGATTCATCAGCTTGGGCTGAGGCCGCGGCGAACGCTGCGCGTCGTTTTTTGGACCAACGAAGAGAATGGCGGCGCGGGCGGCCTGGCGTACCGGCAGTGGATCGGGGAAGGAATCCGGACTCACGTGGCGGCGATCGAAATGGATGGCGGCGCGGAGAAGCCGGCGGGGTTTGGGCTCACGACCCCGGGCGAATCGATGGCGGCGTTGAATCGCGTGCGTGAGATCGGGCGCTTGTTGGACCGGATCGAGGCCGGGTCGATTCAGCCGGGTGGTGGAGGAGCGGATATCGCGCCACTGCTGCGCGAGGGAGTGCCGGGTCTAGCGGTGCGGACGGTGGCGGCGCACTACTTTGAATACCACCACAGCCGGGCCGATACGGTGGACAAAGTGAAGCCGGAGGATCTGCGGGGGAACATCGCGGCGATGGCGGTGATGGCGTATGTGTTGGCGGACATGCCGGAGACGTTGCAACAGACGGCGGCGGGGACGAGGTAGTCCGTCGCGGTGTCTCGTACGCCTGTCGGCAAAAGTGGTTGTTTGTTGGGAAGTGTTCACACGAGTATGAACACGGCACGCAGGAGTGCGTGCGCTACCGTTGTTCGGCGACGGATTTTTCGGCGAGGTCGCCCAGGATGGGGAGTTTGTAGAACTCGCCGTGGGCGGTCTTGATGATCATCCAGATCCAGGCGCCGAAGAGGGCGGCTTCGATCAGAGCCGGAAAAATTTGAAACATGTGTGGGAAGCGGAAGACCGGTTTCAGGACCCAGTCGGCGATCAACCAGGCGACGAATAGATAGAGTCCTTGGAAGGCGTTGAAGCGGACGCGGCGCTCGTCGCGGAAGCGTGCCGAGGCGAGAACGACGATGGCCCAGATCCAACCGACGATCGGGATGTAGCACAGTAGGGAAGCGGTGCGCGGGCTGATGCCGTGCAGGTAGTCGGTGACAGGCGTGGAGGTGTGCTGGGTCGCGCCGCAATTGGCGCAGAAGGCGTCTCGGTCGCCCACTTTTTGGCCGCAGCTGCAACAAAAAGGCATTATCTCGTTCGCGTCTCGAAACTAGCACCACAACGGAAGGCCGTGGCAGTGATTGCTCTTTCCAGTGGTGCCGCGGCCTCCTGTGGCGCTCTATACATAACTACGTTACGCGGAAGGGGTCTGTTCCGGCAATATTGCAACGGTGTGATAGATTCGAACAATGCGGTTTTTGTTGTTCGTGACGGCGTGCTGTGTTCTGTCGCTCAGCGCGAAGCCACTGGAGATTTATTTCATTGATGTAGAGGGCGGGCAGTCCACGCTGATTGTCAGTCCATCGGGGCAAAGCCTGCTGATCGACACGGGATGGCGCGGGTTCGAGGGGCGCGATTCCGAGCGGATCATGCAGATGACCAAGCGGGCCAAGCTAAAACAAATCGACTACCTTTTGATTACGCACTATCATCGCGATCACGTGGGCGGCGTGTCGGATCTGGCGCAGCGAATCAAGATTGCGAACTTCGTGGATCATGGGCCGAACACGGAAGATTCGAAGGTGGTGAAGGAAGACTACAGCGACTACGTCAAGACTTTTCAGAAGGGCGAGCACACAGTGGTGAAGCCGGGCGATACGATCCCGGTGAAGGGTGTACACATTCAGGTGTTGACGGCCAACGGGGACGTTATTCGCACGCCGCTCGCGGGGGCGAGACAGCCGAATCCTTTTTGTGCATCGACGCCAAAGAAGGACGACGATCCGACTGAGAATGCCCGTTCGGCGGGGGTGCTGATTACGTTCGAGAATTTCCGGATTCTGGATCTGGGCGATCTGACCTGGAACAAGGAACTGGAGCTGATGTGTCCGATTAATCCGATCGGGACCGTAGATGTGTATCTGACATCGCACCACGGGCTGAATCAATCCGGGTCGCCGGCGCTGGTGCATGCGGTGCATCCGCGCGTGGCGATCATGAACAACGGGGCGCGAAAGGGCGGGGACCCGGACGCATGGCAGATCGTGAGGGATTCGCCCGGGCTAGAGGATCTCTGGCAACTGCATTACGCGATGGAAGGCGGGAAGGTGCACAATGTGCCGGACAGCTTTATCGCCAACGTGGACGAGCACGACCAGGGAGATTACTTGAAGCTGACGGCCGAGGGGAATGGTTCGTTCACAGTTTGGAACTCCCGCAACAAATTTGAAAAGGCGTACAAGGCGAACAAATGAAGCTGAGACTTCCGTTATTGGCGGCGATGGCGGCAGTGTGCGCATCGGCGCAGTACAAGTCGGTGAATCCCACGGTGAAGAAGATTGTGGACCAAGTTTCGGAAGAGCGCGTCACGGCGATCATGAAAAAGCTGGAGAGCTTTGACACGCGCAACGTGTTTTCCGATGATGACAATCCGACCAAGGGAGTGGGGGCGGCGCGACGGTGGATCTTCCAGCAGTTTCAAAGCTATAGTCCGCGGTTGCAGGTGCGATTCGACAGCTACAAGGTGAAGAAGAAGGGGCGCATTATTCGCGATGTCGAGCTGCACAACATCGTGGCGGTGTTACCGGGGACGACGAATCCCGAGCGGCAGTTTATTATCAGCGGGCATTACGATACGCTCGCGACGCTGCGGCCGCTAACCGGGACTCCGGACGGGGGCTCGGGTCAGCCGTCGCCCGATAGCCAGTTCAGTTTAGAAAATCTTTCACCGATCGCACCTGGCGTAAGCGATGACGGCAGCGGAACGGCGGCCGTGATGGAGTTAGCGCACGTGATGAGCCAATACGAGTTCGAGAAGACCATCGTGTTTATCGCGTTCACGGCGGAAGAGGAAGGGTTGATTGGGAGCAGCCTGTATGCGCGCAAGGCTCGCGGGGAGAACCAGATTATCGATGGCGTTTTGAACAACGACATTATCGGGACGGAAGTTTCGGGCAACGGTCGGATCGACAATTCGTCGCTGTGGGTGTTTTCGGAAGATCCCGACGATTCGCCGTCGCGTGAGCTGGCACGGTATGTAAAGGAAGTGAGCGAACGCTATTATCCGTCGTTCAAGATCGATCTGGTGTTTCGCGCGGACCGGCTGGGGCGAGGAGGAGATCACACGCCGTTCAACCAGGAAGGGTACTCCGCAGTGCGGCTAACCACGCCGAACGAGACTTACGCGAATCAGCACACGCCAACCGATACGTTTGCGAACGCGTCACCTTCGTACACGACGCGCGCGATACGGGCGAACGCGGCGGCGCTGGCAAGCCTGGCGCTAGCTCCGAAGGCGCCGGTGACGAATGAGCCGATCAAGACCGGGCCACGAAAGGGCCAACCGACCACGATGCTCGGGCGGGGAAAGTCGCGGTACGATGCGGCTCTGCGGTGGACGAATGAGAATCCCGAGCCGGATTTGTTGGGGTACGTGGTGGTGATGCGCAAGAGCACCTCGCCGGATTGGGAGCGCGAGATTTTTGTCGGGAACGTGAATCAGTACACGTTGAAGGATGTCTCGATCGATGACGTGGTGTTTGGAGTGAAGGCGGTAGATAAGGACGGGAATGAGAGCCTTGTGACGCCGTATGTACCAGGGCCGAGGGCGAAGGCGGAGATTGAGACCTACTAGTGTTCACAGGAGTGTGAACACGGCACGCAGGAGTGCGTGCGCTACAGTCTGCCAAGGCGTTGTTGTTGGCGTAGTGCAGCGGCGCGCAGGATCGAGCGTGGTGCGAACTTGAGCAAGATTGTTGCGGCTTTGTAGCGCCAGCCTGGGATCACGAAGAGCTTGCCGCGGTCGAGGCCGCCCAGAGATTCATTCACAACATCTTCGGTGCTAATCCACATGCTTTCGCCGATGTGATCGGTGGAAAGGCCGGCTGTCGACTGGAATTCGGTGCGTGTGTAGCCGGGGCAAAGCGCTTGGACTTTTACGGGTGAGTGAGCGGCGGCGAGCTCCTGAGCAAGACCCTCGGTGAAACTGTTCATCCAGCACTTGGTGGCGCAGTAGCTGATGTTGCCGGGAGCCTGCCAAAATCCGGCGACCGATGAGACGTTGATGACTGCGCCACGTCCGCGCGCGACCATGTTCTTCAGCGCGGCGTGCGAGAGGCGCAGGGTTGCGAGCACGTGAAGGCGATGCATACGGTCCTGGGTTGCTAGATCGGCCTCGAAGAACTTTCCCCTGGAGCCGAAGCCGGCGTTGTTCACCAGCAGGTCGAGATTCGGGGCTGTGGCGATGCGCTCGGCAACGCGTTCGAGATCTGCGTCCACTGTGAGATCGGCGGCTAACGGTTCGAGGTTCACATTGAATTTTGCCGACAGGGAATCTGCTGAGTCGCGGAGCCGATCGGCGCGCCGAGCCACGAGGAGCAGGTCGTATTTTCGCCGCGCCAGTGCGGTTGCGAAGGCTGCGCCAATTCCGCTGGATGCGCCGGTGATCACGGCGAGTGGATTCATGGTGATCAGCATCGCACGATAGCAACTCGTCACACAGATGTAACGAAATCGAAACAACGGCTTGGTACCATCACGCACATCAGGGTTATACTCATCGCCTGAGGGGGCATTCGTGAAAAACTTGGCTGTAAAGGGTCTGTGTTTGCTGTGTCTAATCGCGCCAGCGTTTGCTCAGTTCGACACGTCCGAGGTCCTTGGTACCGTGCGTGACGCGTCAGGGAGTCCGGTGCCGAAGGCGAGTGTGACGCTCACCAACGTCGAGACCGGCATCGGGGCGAAAACCACGACGAGCTCGGATGGGGGCTTCAATTTCTTCGATGTCAAGATTGGGCTCTACACGGTAACGGTCGAGGCCACGGGATTTTCCAAGGCGACAGCGGAAAACATTCAAGTGGCAGTCGGGGCGCGGCAGCGCGTGGATATGACATTGCAGGTCGGTGTGGTCACCGAGTCGGTGACGGTGAGCGCGGCCGCCACGGCGCTCGAAACGGACAATAGCGAGCGCGCCCAGGTGATCACGCCCTTGGCGGTGTCGGAGCTTCCGCTGAACGGGCGCAGTTATGCGGATTTGGCGCTGCTCTCGGGCGATGCAGTGAAGTCGCCGATCGCCGATGCGTACGCGCCAGGCGCAACGCCGCGCGAGGGCGCATTCAACGTGAATGGTATGCGCAGCACATACAACATGTTTCTTCTCGACGGCCTGGACAACAATGCGTACGGCACCAGCAATCAGGGCTTCTCTGCGCAGGCGGTGCAGCCATCGCCTGACGCGATCGCGGAATTCAAGTTGATCACCGGCAACTACAGCGCCGAGTATGGGCGCGTAGGCGGCGCAGTGGTGAACGCGGTGATGCGGTCAGGGACGAACGATTTTCATGGAACGGCGTACGAGTTTGTGCGCAACACGGTGCTGAACGCAGGCGGGTTTGAATTCAGCCAGCCTTATTTTAAGCCCCCATTGCAACGCAATCAGTTCGGAGCGAGTATCGGCGGGCCGTTTATTAAGAACAAGCTGTTCTTCTTTGGCGACTACGAAGGCTACCGGCAGTTGCAGCACACTCCGAATTTCGACTCGATCCCAACCGCGGCGGAGCGAGGCGGGATTCTTCCGCAGACGGTGGTGAATCCGCTAACGGGAACAGTCTATACGGCAGGTACGCCGATTCCGATCTCGCAGATCAATCCATTTGCTGCAGCGGTTCTGAACGCGCTTCCGGCGACCAATGGGCCGGGAGTGTCGAACAATTACCAGGCGCTGCTCTTGTATCGCGACTACAGCGACAAGTACGATGCGAAGCTGAACGCGCAGATCAATGACAGAATGAGTACGTTCCTCCGCTGGAGCCAGCGCAAGGACATTTACTTCCAGCAGCCGAGCATGCCAGGATTCGCTGGCGGCGACGGCAACGGATTTATTCACGCGATCCAGCAGAACGCGTCGTGGGGCTATACGTGGACGGTGACGCCGACTTCGATTCTCGAAGTCGGACTAGGTTTCACGCACGTGCTCGGCGGAAAAGAGCCACCACTTCTCGGCGGGCCGAGCTTATCGAGTATTTTCGGTGGATTTCAAGGATTGCCGACTACCCCTAACATCGCAGGCGGCTTGAATACGCAGACGGTGAGTGGATTCACAGCATTCGGGCGCCAGACCAGCAACCCGCAGTTCCAGAATCCGACTTCGTGGGATCCCAAGGTGAGCTTCTCTAAGGTCATCGGCTCACATTCGCTGAAGATGGGCTATGAGTTTCTCTTGATCCATACGGAAGTGCTAGACACGAATCCGTTGTACGGGCAGGATACATACAACGGTCAATTCAGCAAGCCGACGTGCGGGCAGTTGGGAATGGCCTCAAACTGCACGATTCCAAGTGATTCAACGACCTACAATTTGGCCGATTTCATTTTTGGATTGCCGGCCACGATCTCCCAGGGCAGCTATCTGGTTGTGAATCTACGCCAGTTCGTGCATGGCATGTACTTCCAGGACGACTGGCGGCTAACTCCCAAGTTGACCGTGAACATGGGGCTACGCTGGGATTTCGCGAGTCCGCTGTACGAGCGGGACAACAACTATTCGGACTTCAATCCGGCAACGGCTTCGATGATCAAGGCCACGGGCGGCAGCTTGTACAATCGCAGCCTGGTGCATCCGGACTATAAGAATTTTGGACCGCGCATCGGCTTGGCATACAGTTTCGATTCAAAGACTGTCATCCGCAGCGGCTATGGCATCAGCTATTCCTACTTCAACCGGCCGGGGAGCGCGTTGGAAGGGATCAACGCGCCGCAAGCTTTGTTCGGTACGTTTTCGCAGTCGATACCCGCCGGCGGGTCAGTGCCGGCGGGCTTTTTGACCACGCTCAACAGCTTTAGCACTGGTATTGCGAATCCAGCAGCGTTCAATCCGGCCACTCAAAACGTTGTGTATCTGCCTTCCAACTTCAAATGGCCGTACACTCAAAACTGGTTCCTGTCGGTGCAGCGCGAGTTGCCGAAGAACACGGTAGTAGAGCTAAGTTACAACGGAAACCATAGCCTGCGGATGCCGATTCTTGGCGACTACAACCAAGCGGCGCCGAGTCCCGCCGGGCAGACGCTCACGCTGGCAGCGCGCCGTCCGATCCAAGGCTGGGGGCCGATCACCTGGGTCGATCCGGCGGGCAACAACAACTATGAGGGGCTGAACGCACGCGTCGAGCATCGCTTCGCGCAGGGTTTGTACTTCCTGAATTCGTTCACTTGGGGCCACGCGATGGGCGACTCCGAGCAAGCGCTCGAATACTTCCCAGCGCCGGGTTTCGGCGCGAATCCTCAGAACATTCACGATCTGCATAACGAGTACGCGTCGACGGCGTACGACATCAAATTGAACAACGTCACCAGCGTTGTGTATCAGCTTCCGTTCGGCAAAGGCCGCGCGATGGGATCGAACTGGAACCCGGTGCTGGATGCGATTGCCGGCGGATGGGAGTTGAACAGCATTAACACGGCGCGCACCGGTCAGCCGATCGATCTGGCGTATTTCACGACGCCCGCAGCAATCGACGTTACCGGGTTGCAAAACGATTACCGCGGCCAGGCTGAGATCCGCCCGAACGTGAGCGGGACCGCGGCCAGCCAAAGCACGTCGCAGATGCTCAACAGCTATTTCGCCGGTTACACATTCACGCAGCCGACGTCGCAGAGTCCGTTCGGAAGTCTCGGGCGCAACGCATTCCGAGCGCCCAGTCTGGAGCAATGGGATCTGGCGGTTGACAAGACATTCCATATCCGCGAGCGATTCAATCTGCAGTTCCGGTCGGAGTTCTTCAACATTCTGAATCACACCAATTTCCTGATTCCGGATCCGCGGCTGAACGATGCGGCGTTCGGGACGATCCGGTCGACGTTTCCGCCAAGACAGATTCAGCTAGCAATGAAGCTGTTGTTCTGAGACCGGGACAGGGCCATTGCATTATTTGACGGTTGAGATATACTTGTAAATTCATGCGCCGGGCGCCCTACTACTCGTTCCGATTTAGATACTGGTTTCGTGCCTGAATCCGGGCGGGTGGCGTTGGCGTAAAAAGGTTCCGATAAAACCGACCCACTCGAAAGAGTGGGTTTTTCATTTTGGGAGCGCGTGATTTTAGGAGCAAGTCTATGATCATCTCGATGAAGCTGCACTCTTCGAAAGAGGAGATTGAGCAAGTGTGCGAGCGAATCCGGGATTTTGGCTACAAGATTCATGCGATCGAAGGCGAGGAGCGAGTGGTGATCGGCGTGGTGGGCGTTGGGGACGTGACGGCCTGCTTGGAATCGATAGAGGCGATGCCGCAAGTGGAGAAGGCTGTGCGAATCTCGGCGCCCTACAAGTTCGTCAGCAAGGAATTTCGTTGCGAACGCTCGCGGATTCGCGTGAACGGCTATGAAATCGGCGGCGATGAATTCATCGTGATGGCCGGGCCGTGCTCGGTGGAATCCGAGAAACAGATCATGCAGGCGGCAGAAGGCGTCGCAGCGGCCGGCGCCAAGCTGCTGCGCGGCGGGGCTTTCAAGCCTCGGACTTCGCCGTACGATTTTCAGGGCCTCGAGACGGAGGGCCTCAAGCTGCTCGCCAAGGCCAAGCGCGCCACTGGCCTCGGGATCATCACCGAAGTGATGACCGACAGCGACGTCGAGCTGGTGGCAGAGTATGCCGACGTGATGCAGATCGGGGCGCGCAACATGCAGAACTTCGCGCTGCTGAAGTCGCTTGGGAAGTGCGGGCGCACCGTTCTGCTCAAGCGCGGCATGAGCTCGACCATCAAGGAACTGCTAATGTCGGCAGAGTACGTTGTAGCACACGGCAATCCCAATGTGATTCTGTGCGAGCGGGGCATCCGGACGTTCGAGACCGCGACGCGAAATACGTGCGACATCGCGGCGGTGGCGGCGTTGAACGAACTGTCGCACCTTCCGGTAGTGATCGATCCGAGCCACGCGACCGGCAAGCGCAGCCTGGTTCCGGCTCTGTCGCGCGCCGCGGTGGCGATCGGCGCGGACGGGTTGCTGGTCGAAGTACATCCGATGCCTGAGAAGGCGATGAGCGACGGCGCGCAATCGCTGGATCTCGCGCAGTTCCGGCGAATGATGCAGGACCTCCAGCCTTATATCCAGCTGTGGAAGGACTCGCGCGTGACAGAGACCGTCGCCTCGGTGTAACCTGCGGGGGTGCGGTTCCGCTTTCGATCCTGGCAACTGGCAGCGCTGCTGGCGGCGATCTGCGCCCTGACAGTGACCGGTGTGTATGTTTGGCGCACGCGCGGCGGATCGAACGCCTCGGACCTCGTTGGCTATCTGCCATCGGGGACTGCGACCGTGCTGTACATCGACGCGGACGCGATGCGGCGCTCGGGAATCCTGGATACGATCGCCGGATCGAAAGCCGCCGAAGAGCCTGAGTACAAACAATTCGTCGACCAGACGTTGTTCGACTACCGGCGGGATTTGGACGCGGTTGCGGCTGCGTTCCGGGGGAACCAGGTCTTTCTCGCCGTCCGCGGAAGGTTTCATTGGCGGACTCTGATGGATTTCGCCCGGCACCAAGGTGGATCGTGCCACGACGGATTTTGCGTCACCACCGGTAGCCGGCCGGACCGCAGGATTTCGTTTTACGCTCTGAGGGACGACGTTCTCGCGATGGCAGTGAGTTCCGACGATTTCGCCGCCTATCAGATCAGCCGCAAGCCAGCCGCTGCGGCGCCGGCTTCGTTGCCGGCAGCGCCCGTTTGGGCCAGAGTCCCGATAGCAGCTCTTAAAGACACCAACCAGTTGCCCGACGGAGTGAAGCCATTCGCAGCCGCGCTGGGCAACGCCGAGCAGGTGACGTTGACGCTAGGCGGCGCCGACAATCATCTGCAGCTCGCGCTGAACGTGACGTGCGGCGACGCGCAGACCGCATCTGCGTTGCTGGTGGACTTGGAGAGCGCGACCAACAGGCTGCGAAAATATCTAGCGAATGAGCATCAGCACGCCGATCCCGCAGATCTGAGTCAGGTGCTGGTGGCAGGGACATTCCGCCGCGACGATCGCAAAGTAGTGGGCGAGTGGCCGCTTGAAAGATCGTTTGTGGATACGCTGATGGGCGCCGGCAACTAGAATCGCGACTAGGATTCTGACAGCGGACGGGGTCTCTGCGCAGGAACTACCCGAAACGAGCGATCCAAACCGCAAAGCACGTTAAACTTCACAATAAACCAGACGGCGGCCAATCCATCCGTCATGCCGATTTTCTTGCCTTCCTCGTATGTACGGCCGTGATAGGAAATCGGCACTTCGTACATCGCGCACTTTAGTTTGGCGACCTTGGCAGTTACTTCAATCTCAAACCCGAACCCGGAACTGGTGATGATCATATTCCGGATAATCTCTCCGCGAAACGCCTTGTAGCCCGTCTCGACATCGGTGAGGTTGACGTTCGTGAACAGGTTGGAGAGAAACGTCAGACCCTTGTTGGCGAGGAAGTGGTAGTAGTACAAAACGCGCGCCGCCTTCCGCACCAGGAAGCGCGAACCGTACACGACGTCGGCTTTACCTTGGAGGATGGGGCCGATCACCTCTCCAATCTCATCGGGATCGTATTCGAGGTCGGCGTCCTGGACGATCACGATTTCGCCGGTGGTCATAGCGAAGCCGGTCTTGAGCGCCTCCGTCTTTCCGCCGTTCCTTTTATGGTGAGCCACGCGGACATTCGGATGGAGGCGTGCGAGGTCGTCGGCAAGCGCGCCGGTCTTATCCTTGGAACAGTCGTCCACGATAATGACTTCGTGAAGGTGCGGAATAGCTAAAATCTTGCGTACCACATTATTTAGAGAAGCCTCTTCGTTATAGGCAGGGATCACGACGGACAAACAATCGTTAGTCATTTCCTTGGCCCAATCATAAGCGGTTCAAAGCATGTAGAGCAAGAGGGGCGTAGTAGAGAGCGAGAGCTGTAGCGTACTAGGCCAATTCGTTTATCTTCCCGATGGCCGCGATCGTTATCTGTTTGTAACTCTACATAGGATTAATGGTCTCGCGACATTGACAGCGTAATCCTGTTATCGTGAATGCACCCGAAGCATTGTTTGCCGAATCGCGCCGGCGAGTCAACGCTCGGCTGCAGTCCAAAGCGGAGAATATGGAAAAACGAACACTTGGCAAGACTGGAATGGACGTGACGGTTCTGGGCTTCGGAGCAGCCGAAATCGGCCATCGCGGAGTTCCGCAGGATACCGTGGCACGGCTGCTGAATGCCGCTCTGGATTCAGGATTGAACGTGATCGATACGGCCGAGTGTTACCCCGATAGCGAGGAGAAAATCGGCGAGGCAGTAGCTGGGCGACGGGGCGATTACTTCCTATTTAGCAAGGTTGGGCACGACGGAAACAGCTTCGGCGCAGGCAATCACTGGAATCCCGCGATGATGACCAAGAGCATCGACCGGAGCCTAAAGCGTCTCAGGACGGACCGGCTGGACCTGATGCAGTTGCATAGCTGCACGGAAGCGCAGCTTCGTCAGGGTGATGTGATCGATGTGGTGCGCCGCGCGCGGGAGGCGGGCAGGACACGTTTCATCGGGTACAGCGGGGATGGTCAAGCCGCGCTTTACGCGGTGCGGTCGGGGGTCTTCGATACCTTGCAGATTTCGGTGAGTATCGCCGATCAGGAGGGGATCGACTTGGTTCTGCCCGCAGCCAAACAGGCCGGAATGGGTGTCATCGCGAAGCGACCGATCGCGAACGCCATTTGGCAGTCACAGTCGAAACCCGACCCGTATTATCAGGCTTACTGGAGCCGGTTTCACGATCTGGACTACGACTTTCTGAAGGGCGATATGGCACGCGCGGTGGGAACGGCGCTGCGATTCACGTTGTCGATGGATGGCGTTCATACAGCGATTGTCGGAACCACGCAGCCGGGGCGCTGGGCCCAGAACGCGGACTTATTAAAAGAGGGGCCTTTGGACGCTTCGTCGATCCAGGCGATCCGTTCGCGCTGGAAGGCTGTGGCGAAGCCCGATTGGGTCGGCCAGATTTGAATGTGCTATATTGACATGGGTTAGCGACTCCGCTTTTTCCACCTCACGGAATTGAAATGACAGGAGAAAGTATATGAACCTTCGTCCGCTCCACGACCGCATCCTCGTGCGCCGGCTGGAAGAAAAAGAATCCCTGCGCGGCGGCATTATCATCCCTGATACGGCCAAAGAGAAACCGCAGCAGGCCGAGGTGGTCGCCGTGGGCAACGGGAAGCTGTTGGATGACGGCCAGCGGGCGGCGATCGAGGTGAAAGCGGGCGACCGTATTTTGTTCGGAAAGTACTCGGGATCGGATGTGAAAATCGACGGCGAAGAGTATCTGATTCTGCGCGAGGACGAGATATTGGGAGTACTTGGATGAAGAAGCTGTTGTGTGTGGCAATTCTCGCCGTGGCAGGCGCTGCTCTAGGCTCCGCGCAGTCGAAAATCGGCGTGGTGAATTCTCAGAAGGCGCTGGTAGAGACAGAAGAAATCAAGAAGGCTCAGAAAGATCTGGAAACGAAGTATAAGCCGCGGCAGGACCAGATGGCCAAGCTCGACAAAGACCTGCAGGATATCCAGACGCAGCTTCAGAGCGGCCGCCTGAACCAGGTCGGCGAGCAGGAATTGCAGGCTCAGGGTCAACGCAAGCAGCGAGAACTGCAACGCCTGCAACAGGATTTGCAGCAGGACGTGGATGGCGAGCGCAACGACATTTTGCAGCGCGCCGGAAACCGGATGCAGGATATTATCCGCAAGGTTGCCGAGGAAAAAGGGCTCGATGTGGTGCTGGATAGCGCGAGTACGCACTTTTTCAAGGCCACGCTTGACATCACCGAAGACACCGTCGCCGCCTATAACAAAGCCTATCCGGTAAAATGATCGTAGGCCGATGTCCAGCTATCTGGAAGCCTACGGTGCCTCCGAGCAGAACCGCAGCCAGAAGGTCCGGGTAATCCGGAACGTGGTGATTGCGCTGGTTGCGGCGCTGGTCCTTGGCACCGTACTCTTCGCCTTTTTCCGCAATTACTCGCAGGAACAACAGGTCAAGAAATTCGTCCAGCTCTTGCAGGCGCACGATTACGCCGCTGCCTATGCGCTGTGGGGATGTACAGAAGCGCATCCGTGTCCCGAGTATTCGTTCGCGAAGTTCCAGGAAGACTGGGGGCCTAAGAGCGCGCACGCAGATGAGTCTTCGGCGCGCATTGGGATGTCGCAATCCTGCGGATCGGGGGTCGTGTTGCGGCTGGACTACAACGGATTGGAAGCGGTGCCGCTGTTCGTCGAGCGATCCTCTGATGTGATCAGCTTCGCGCCGTGGGCCGAATGCCCGGGGACGAAGCACTGGCATTTCGGAGAGTTTTTCCGGTCGCTGTTCGGTAAGTCCTGAGGCGCGTTACAAGTCAGGGCAGCACGACCACTTTTCCGAACTGTTCCTTGTTCTCGAGATAAGTGTGAGCCGCAGCGATCTCCTGCATGGGGAACGTGCGATCGACCACCGGCTTCAATTTTCCCTGAAAAACGAATTTGAGAACTTTGTGCAGCTCTCCCAGCGTGCCCATGAAGGATCCGAGCATAACCTGGTGCTTCGTAAAAAGCGGGCGGAGGTCGAGCTTGACATCGTAACCGGTGGTGATGCCGCAGGTGACCCAGCGGCCGCCGGGCGCGATACTCGCGGTACTGGCGGCGAAAGTCGCAGCGCCGACGTGCTCGAAAACCACATCCACGCCGCGTTTGCCGGTGATGGCTTTCACTTCGGCGGCGATGTCCTGCTTATAGTGATCGATGACGTGGTCAGCGCCGAGTGCCTTGGCTTTGGTCATTTTTGCTTCGCCGCCCGCGGTCGCGATGACGCGGCAGTGGAACAGCTTCGCGAGCTGAATGGCTGCCATCCCGACGCCGCTAGATGCTGCCATGACGAGCACGTCTTCGCCGGCCTGAAGATTCGCGCGTCCGAAGAGCATGTGCCAGGCCGTGAGAAATACCAGTGGCGCGGCCGCTGCTTCCTCAAAGCTCAGGCTGTCGGGAATGGGGATGACAGCGTACTCGGGCGCGGTCATGTACTCGCGGTTGCCACCCGGAACGCCACTGCCGAACAGCGTATACTGACGGCACAGGTTATCGAGACCGGAGAGGCAGTATTCGCATTGGCGGCAGCTGACGCCGGGCGCGATCAGTACGCGCTGGCCCGGTTTGACGCGCCAACAGAGATCGCCAACGGCGGCGACTTCGCCCGAATTGTCGCTGCCTAAAATGTGAGGCAGTGTTTTCACTTTCGGCATGCCCTGACGGATCCAAAGATCGAGGTGATTCAGGGCGCAGGCTTTCATGCGAATCAAGACTTCGTCGGGTCGCGGCGTGGGGACATCGATGTCTTCGTACTCTAAAACTTCGGGTCCGCCGTATTCGTGGATTCTGACCGCTATCATAGGTGAGTTACCTATGATAGCGCGTCCATTCCGTTGACTTGTATGTAAGAAATTAGTGCTTGCGTCGGCCGTCGCTCTTGCCGTAACCGGCGTGCACTTCTTCGCGCTCTTCGCTGCCGTGGGTGTGAAGAAGGTCGATCATATCGTTGGCGTGTTCTTCTTCGTTTGTCAGTATGCCTTCCATCATCACCCGCGTGGTCGGGTCTTTTTCGCCGAAGAAGCGGATCAACTCGCGGTAATGATCGCAGGCGATTCGTTCGGCGATTAGATTTTCGCGAATCATCTCGATCAGCCCCTCGGCGTCGGCGTATTGCGAAGCCGAACGCGTGGCGAGGCCCTCGGGATTCATGTTCGGCGTCCCGCCCAGTTGATTGATGCGCTCGGCAACCGCGCGCATGTGCTGCTGTTCCTCCCTGGCATGCTCTTCGAATTCCTCTTTAACGCTCTCGCTTGCCAGGCCAGTGGCGCAAACGGCGTTCATCGTATAGCGAAGTACGCAGACGATCTCGGTGGCGAGTACAGTCTGCAGAATATCGATGGTTTGCTGCACATCGCCTTCGTAAGTAGGTGTGATGGCGCCCTTTTCTACGTCGGCGCGCGCCCGGGCGCGAAGTGTTTGAACGTCGGTGAGGAAGGCTTGATCGGTTTTCATAATAGTCCCCCCTAGTTTGATTGCTAGTGAGGCGGTGTGTTTCGCGGACAGGCCGCAGAACTCTTATTGGAACCAGCGGAGGCTAAGTAAGCGAAATTAACGAGCAGTCACTACGCGCGTGGGGATCTAGCCCGCTGCGGATCGGCCGCCGATAGTCCAGGTGAGTGAAAATCCGTGGCTACTGGAGTCTGCGCGGTGGCGGTCGTGCTCTGCGTGCTCGTCTTGGTGCTGTTCCGTACGCTGCGGATTACCCACAACCGCAGGATCTGCGTGTGTAGCCGCGAGGCGACGTCACGCGTTCTGAATTGGAAGTAAGTCTAGGCCCGGGGACGTAATCCTAGCACCCCGCCGTAGGGGCGCGGGGCGCACGCACTCATGCGTGCCGCGTCGAGACTCGTCTCGACATCGGCGGTCGTTTGGCGTAAGTGTTCACAGGAGTGTGCACACGGCACGCGCCACGGGGGACACCACTTAGCGCGGCGGCAGGGTGCCGGAAACGAACATCGTGGTGTACTCCGGAGCGTGACCGCGAACGCCGGCGTTGGGCCTCATGATGCGGAAGGCCACCGGATCGCCCGGTTTGAGTGAAGACTGAATGCGCACCACGTCGTCGACGCTCGTCACCGCTTGCCGGTTGATCGCCAATATGACGTCCTTCTCGAAAAGCCCGATGTCTTCAGCGAAGGATCCCTCGTCGACGCTTCGCACCACCAAGCCGCCTTTTCCTTCGATGCCCATGTTGGTCCGCTCGGCGTCGGTGAGCGCGTGCAGCTTGACGCCGAATTTGTACTGGCCGGCTTCCTTCGCCTCGTCCGCGGAAGGCTGCTGAAGTTCAGCGAACTCGGGCCGGTCCTTGAATACCTCCGCCCGATCCATGATGGTGACCTTGAAGTCCATGTGCTTGCCTTCGCGATCGACCGTCAGATTCACGGAATTTCCGACCGGCGTGTCGGCCACGCGTGCAACCAGGTCGTCCCCGTCCTTCACAGGCTTGCCGTTCATGGCGATGATGATGTCTTCCGGCTTGAGGCCGGCCTTATCCGACGGACCGCCCTTCTGCACTGTTCCCACCAGCACGCCTTGATTCGTTCCGAGCGCCTTGAACAACTCGGGTTTGTCGCCCTTGGACCAGCTCACGCCAATGGAGCCGCGCGTGACCTTGCCGGTTTTAATAATATCGTTGTAGACGCGCGCGACCATGTTGATCGGCAGCGCGAATCCGATGCCCTGATAACCGCCGCTCTGTGTGGCGATCATGGTGTTGACGCCGATCACTTCGCCGCGGATGTTCAGCAGCGGACCGCCGCTATTGCCAGGATTGATGGCAGCGTCCGTTTGAATGAACCGCTGGAGCTGGAGTTGTCCGCCGATGTCGCGGCCTAGCGCGCTGACGATTCCCGCCGTGACCGAAGCTTCGAGGCCAAAAGGCGAGCCGATGGCGACCGCCCAGTCGCCTACTTGCACAGCGTCCGAGTTTCCGATTGTCACCGGCACCAGAGAACTCTTGGGATCGATCTTGAGCACGGCCAGATCGGTTTCCGGATCGATTCCGATCACGCGAGCCCGATATTCGGTCTCATCGCCCGGGAGCTTCACTTTGATGTGATCCACTTTGGCGATCACGTGATGATTGGTGATGATGTAGCCGTTCTTGTCGACTACGAAACCGGTTCCGGATTGTTCCTGGCGGAAAGAGCGCGGCGGAGCATCGCTAGAGAAAGGACCATTTCGGAAGAATCGCTTCAGCAGATCGTTGCCGTCGCCATTTCCGTTTCCATTGCCATTACCATTACCATTACCATCTCCGTCGCCAGGATCGTCCTGTTCGTTGCGGCGGCGGCGTGGCGACTCGGCGGCCGATACGCGCTGTGTGTAGTCGGCGGTTATGTAAACCACCGAGGGCTCCAGTTTCTTGGCGAGCTGGCTGAACTCGTTGCCCAGCTTGACCGGGCTCGGCACGACCAGCGGCGAGGCGTCGGGCGAGGCAGACTGGCCCCGGGCGGCGTGTACCCCGGTGTTGATGAGCGTGCCGATCACAATTCCTATGGACAGAGTGATCAACAAAAGACTCAAGGACAGCAGTTTTTGCTGCCGCATTACCTTGTACCACCGCATGTTCTGTTTCGCCTTTCTGGACGCTCGAAGCCGACTAACTATACCTAATATACTCGTTTTCCATTCAGATGGTTGCAGTTTTCTAACGCCGTTCGAGCCTTACCTCTCTGAGTAAGTATAACGGCTGACCGTGCCGGGGCGGACAAGCTATTGCGCCTCCCGCAGCCGCGCCGGTCTCAGCTCTACCATGAGAATTCCCGCCAGAATCAGCCCGGCGCCTACGGTTGCGCGGCGCGAAAGCAGCTCGCCCGCTACGGCGTACGAAGTGGCCCAAGCGAAGACCGGTTCCATCGAGAAGATGACTGCCGTGCGAGTGGGGCTGGACCAGCGCTGCGCCCAGGTCTGAACTGCGAACGCCAGCGCCGTGGCGAGCAGGCTGGTGACCGCCAGCGCGATCCAGACGTCGAGCGACCATTGGATGCGAATCGGTTCCGCCCACCAGAACGTAGCGGCGCTGAGGAGGCCGGCGGTCGCGATTTGCGTCACCGCGAGCACGCCGGTGTCGGCCGCTTTGGCGTAGCGGCCGAGGACGAGCATATGGAAGGCATACGCGACGGCACATCCGGCGACCAGGAGATCCCCCAGGCTTAGGCTGAGCAGGTCGCGCTCCACCATCATGAGTGCCAGGCCGACGAACGCCATCGCGACACCAGCGAGTTCGGCGATTTGCGGCACCCGCCTGTAGAAAATGCTGCTGAACAGCGGCACGAGCGGAATGTAAAGGCCGGTGATAAAGCCCGTCTTCGAAGCCGACGTATATTTCAGCCCGAAGGTTTGCAGAACGTACCCGGCGAAGAGGCAAGTCCCAGCGAAGACGCCGCCGCGCAGGCTGTACGCGAGGTTCGGTGAGCGAAGATGTTTCCTAAAGACGAACAGCAGCGCCGCGGTTGCCGCGGCAAATCGCAGCGCCAGGAACAGCAGCGTTGAGACGTCAGCCAGAGCCCGCTTCACGAGCACAAACGTCGCGCCCCAGATCATCGCGACGGCTACTAAGCTGAGGTCTACCAGCCGGCCCGGTGGCTTCGCCCGGCTCATCCTCCGTTCCGGGAGGTTTTGCCGCTGAGCGCGGCGAGTTCAGGTCCGGCCAATGGTGGGTTTAAGGCCAGCATCCAGAGCGTCAGCAGGACGCGCTTCAGGCCGAGCTCGCGCCCTTCGGGATGAAACCACTCCCGTGGAGTGTGCGCGCCGCCGCCTTGTCCGCCCGCGCCGATCGAAATCGCAGCCAGGCCCATGGAGAGTGGGATGTTGGCGTCAGTGGATGCGCAGTCGAGATGAGATCGAATGCCCAGATGGGCATCCACCGCGCGAATGCATTGAAGAATCGGTGCGTCGTTGGCGAGCGAGCCACCCGGGCGAGTCCCGATCTCCTTGATCTTGGCTGTTACCTTGCCGCCGCTGGCGCGCT
>Ga0126373_10000631_pt1 | contig 23437 bp, 46 predicted proteins | sample PanSoiMetPlot_11_FD_92545 | JGI IMG/M metagenome (GOLD analysis project Ga0126373, IMG submission 92545) | Tropical forest soil microbial communities from Panama - MetaG Plot_11 | ecosystem: Environmental > Terrestrial > Soil > Tropical forest > Bulk soil | place: Panama | collected 2016-02-17 | reverse complement strand
CGGCCACCCCGAGCTGCGCGATCAACAGGGACCTGGAGATGGCGAGACGACCTTTCGTCAGATCGCACCCAAGACGACGTCGCAGGACATCACCAAGGCGACGCCGAATCACAAAACGGGTGATCTCAAGATAAGCCCCTCGCTGTGATGAATATGCCCCCTGATCCCTCGATGATGGGGACGGGGACTGCGCCGGCCCAAGCCCCGCCTATGGCGGCAGGGCCACCGCCGGCGCCGCCGATAGTTGTCACGCCGCCGAAGAAGCGCAAGCACGGGGGACGTAAGAAGCCACGTGGAGTAAAGAGGTCTGCCAAGCGATGAGAAAGATGCAGAAGCCCAAGATGCCTAAATCCATGCAAGCGATCGCTGCATCAGCTATTCCTAATGCAAACCGCAAAGGGATGTTGAAGGCCAACGCAGGGCGTCGGTCTCGGAGAGCGGCTTACTGATGAGCTACGGCGACAACAACCTCACGCCGCCCAAGCACACGTCACAGACGGAGATTGGACCAGGGCCTTTGGGCAAGAGCACCAAGAGTCCTTTGCGTCGGGGGATTGTCACCAAGTTTCCGACCAGCAGCCCCAACATCATGGATCTCAAGAACACGCGGAACAAGCGCCGTAGTGTGAGGTAGATCATGGCGGATGGACCTCCTGTCCTCATGGTCACAGAGTTAGAGCCGGCCGAGACGACCTACCTCGAGGTCGGCCAGTCGTACCGACTGCATCTTCAGATTGTCGATGCTGATTCCAAACAGCCAGTCGATCCGGACGCAACGTATCCACAGTTGATCGTGACGCCCCCTTACACGGCCCCGATAACGTACGAGCTTGGTGGCGTGGGGTCACCGATCGTTCGCAACTCTCAGGGTAATTACCAGGCTGACATCCCCATAACTCTTGCCGGCAAGAACCGTGCGCAGTACGTCGCTGCGATCAATGGTGTGTCTGTCGGCAGCAACACCACCCAGGTTGAGGGAGTGTCCCCGACATGGTGGTGATTATCTATTCGCCTAACGGCCAGGCTGGGGCCCGTAGCAATCGGGTCAGGTGTGAAAGGAGATACGTCTCTATGTTTCCCTCCGCAGTTGCCAGTCTGGAAGAAGGAGAGAGCCATGCCAGTCGAGCGTGGACGCCGCCGCAAGGGCGGTCGCCGCACCCACTAATCGTGGGCGCACCGGGCGCCGGTAGAGCAATCTGCCGGCGTTCCGGCTCTCGCCTCCGGAGGTTGTAGTGTCAGCCACCCTCACAGCCCAGCTGACTTCGGGCATGACCTATACATCAATGTCTGTGACGCCCATGCCCAATGCGGTACCTGTCGGAGGGGTGATCTACGTCTCTCAAGGGCTTGTCAATGTCGAGGCATTTACGGTCTCACTCTCAGTCCATGTTGGAGATACCACAATCCACGTGAATTCTCAGCGTGCTGGAGCGACACATCCTGTCGGTAACCCAGTTACTCCAGCCTATCTATTGACGGCTGTGGGTAGAACGATGGCCCCGGTTCAGGTGCCGAGGACCAAGAGATTGTGACCGTCTCTCCTTTTGTAACTACAGGCCAAGAGGCCGGTCTCAGCGACCGACAGTACATCCGGCGATTGCGAGAGCTTCTTGATGACATACCTAAGCCTGCAGACGAGCAGGGCTCTGGACTGGGTAACTCGATCCGTTACAACGTGCAGACATCCCCGATAAACGATGACGACTATCTCTCTGTCGAAGTAGACGGCGTGAACCTACAGATCATCGAGGTCCCGACGCCCACCAACGGCGAAGTATTTGTGGACTTTGATACAGGGCGGATGATATTCGGCACTCCGCCGGCGGCAGAAGACAACAACATCCTGGTGCTCAAGAACACAGCGCGGTGGAGAGACTCCACGCTGAAGGAAGCGCTGATGGACGGCGTGCGGAATATGTATCCAAAGATGGGGAAGATCGCCACCGATGAGTCCTTATCGATCGCTGTGTTGCAATGGGACTACCCGTTGCCATCAATCTTCAACGACGCCAACCTTCGAATCACTGGGGTTGGGATCCGAGAGATCCCTGCGAGCTCCAACTATTTCCGCCCGTTGAGTGGATGGGAGCAGATCGGCAACACAACCCTGCGCGTTCCTCCCTCTCAGGGATTTGCTCCGGGGGCGACGATCCAGCTGACGTACGAAGCGCCCTATGGGTCTCTGTCGGAGGTCGAACAGAAGGCGCAGATGCTCCCGATCTGGTATGCCGCCGGCATGTTGCTTGGATTCAAGGATGCAAAGCGCCAGCGTGTGGACACGAATAACGTCACTGCAGAGGCGAATGCGAACCCTCCAGGATCACAGCAAAACTCTGGGGCGTTCTTTATCAGACAGTTCTACACGACCCTTAGTCAGCTGGCTCGTGTGCGTAAGTCACCTACTCCACAGACGGATTACGACCGATGAGGTTCCGGCCGCCGGAGCGGTTCGAGGACATACCTACCGTCGACCAGTTAGTGTCAATCGCGGACGAAACTGTGGCAGGACTTGATAAGGCCAAACGCAGGGTTGCGCTGCTTCTTCATAGGCACATGATCTCAGCGTTCACGGGTGTCTTTGTCCCAACCCCTAACCTATTGATAATCGGCCCCACTGGTGGCGGAAAGACGTTCCTGGTCAAGACACTGCTTGATGCTTGCGGTGTCCCGTGGGCTGAAGGAAAGGCTACTGAGTACAGCCCTTCAGGCTTCCAAGGGCGCGATCTACCAACCATGTATGCAGGCTTAGTTTCTCCCCGCTGGGCTGGTGTCAAGGGGGTGGATGAGGAGCTGTGGACGCAGCGTCAGATGATCGACCATGCCGAGAAATATGGGGTGATGTTCCTCGACGAGTTCGACAAGATACGGATGGTCCCTGGCGCGCCGCCTGACAAAGACTTCGGCAAGCCGCTGCAGGCAGAACTGTTGACCATGACTGAAGGCACGACCGTAGAGGTGGTGCGTTGGCAGGGAGATCGAGGCTTTACCTTTAACACACACCACGTGTTGCACATAGCGGTAGGTGCATTCGAGGGTCTGGACGACATCATGCTCAAGATCGACGGCGTTGAGAACCCGACGCCAGAAGACAAACTCTCGGTGCACCTCGAGGTCGATGCCTTCGACATCATCAAGTATGGGTTTCTGCAGGAGCTCGTCGGACGTTTCGCGAGCATGGTGGCACTGCCCAAGCTAAACCACGAGGCGATGACACGCATTCTCGTAGAGCATGTGATTCCCAACTACCAGAAAGCCCTCGAGGCGATGGGCTGCGGGCTTGTGGTGGAAAAGGGCGCTCTGTCCTGGCTTGCCGGTGAGGGGATAAAAAGCAAGGTGGGTGCTCGAGGTCTCTATCCCTTGATGGAGGAGGTTCTCTCTGAGCAATGGGCGAGAGCCAAGCCTAACGATACTGTCGCTGTGACCGCTGCGAGCGTGCAGTCACGTAAGTCCGAACTCTGGCCAGGGAAAAGGGCGGCGTGACCACTCCTTTCGACCCTGCCAGTGTACGGCCAAATCAGGTTGGCCCTACGTTCGACATCGCGCTCGGGTATCTAGACCCGAACACGCAACTCGTTAACATGATTGGGTACGTCGTGTCTCCTTCGGGTAACACGCAGGAAGGCACTGATGTCACTGACGATTCGCACCTAGTTCAGATCGCGAGCCCGAACTCATCTGATCGTTTTGCGAGATTCCCGCAAGTCTCACAGGGAGACTGGAGCAAAGGAGAGCGGCAGAGACTCTATGTCGAACCCTCGATGTATTACCTCAGCGACGGCAACGTCGACGTCTCCACTCCTGGGGCGCTTACTTTGTTCCCTGGATTTCGGCAGGACACGATCGCTCTAACAGGCACGTACAACCGTTGTGCGCTGCAGACTGATGGCGGACAGTGGTGGATCGGCGCTAAGACATCGGGCGGAAACTTCATCCAAGGAACGGGCGGTGCTCCATTCTTTTCCACGATCGCCAACGACCACGAGATCATGGACCTGCTCTACGTCCCGTACGCGCTGATCGCGATCACAGACGAGGGTCTCTGGGCTCAGGACAACAACCACCTTGTGGTCGATTCCATTCCCAATCCAGAGTTGCCCGTGAAGTCTCTGGCCTACCTGGACGGCTTGGTCTATTACCTAAAGACAGACATCGCCGGCAACACGGCCCAGATCAAGGCTTTCGACGTGACCACCGATAGCACGAGCGTTTTCTATACGACTAACTCGAGTGAGAAGTGGATCCAGGCGATATGTAGCTCTGCGTCAGGCATATTCTTCGCAACCACCTCGTCACTGCCGTTCCAAACTTTCTTCTATACATGGAGCGGGAACCAGGGTGATGCCCCTCAGCGCGTGGCTGAAGTGTACGGACGTGTTGAGTATTGCTTTGAGGCATTGGGAACCGTCTATGTTCTCTGCCGGCAATTCCAACATCCGGGGTATACAACTAACCCTGCGTGGACCCTGTACTCAGTGGTGGGAAACCAGGTATCTGTTATCGACGATGCGCGGCAACTGAACGACCCTAACTTCGCCCCCACATGCCAATCGGTAAACAGTTTCTTCCCGGACAATCCACAGGTCGACTTTTCTCCCATGCTATGGACGGACGGGAGGTTCCTCTACATCGCATGGCCAGGGCTCTCGACACGGCGGCTCGACTTGGTGCAAGGCGGGATTAGTTCAATCGGTCCCAACACGAGTAACGGAGCTACAAATGTCAGCGCTCGTAGGTTCATCACAGCGGCCGCCGGCATTTCTTTTGTTGATGTCAGCGCGTTCAACAACGAGATAGTCATCACTCAGTTCGGAGCGCAGAGTACGAGCGGGTCCTTGGTTCAGAGCTTTATCGACCTTGACGCTCCAGGCATGGGCAAGATCATGCGGGCGGTTCAGTTTCAAACCTCGGAGCCCCTAGCAGGCGCCCAAGCAGTGGAGTTCGCCTTTCGTCTAGACCAGAATTCTTCTTTCACCCCGCTTGTAACTCAGCAAGTAGGGCCACGTAGCTTCATCGCACCCTTTCCTACTCTTACTAAGAACACCGAAGTGCAGATGCAAGTAACGCTGACAGCCGATCCCACCGCTGGACCGCCGACAGTTACGAGTATGACTGTGATAATGGATGTTGGACGGGTGGAGACGTACACACTCTCTTGCCGACGAGTTCAGCAGTCCAGAGCGCAGGATCAGCAATCTGTGGACGCCCAGAAATACAGCGGTAAGGACCTATGGGCGAACCTTGAGAACATCCGAAACATCGGCGGCGGGTATGGGTACGCCTTTATCCCTGATCCGACTCAAGACAACGGCGTATCAGAGATCCAGATTCAAATTCTGGACATTCAGAAGCAGACGCCGACCGGGGCTGCGACGGGACAACGCACGGTCGATGGCGAGACGGACATGGAAAGAGATGTTGCGATCTCTTTCATAGAGTTTTTCCCACCACAATGAGTCCCGCAAACGACCCCTCGGGGCGAGTAAAACCAAGGCTTATCACGCCGCCGGGATCAATACCGTCTCTGATGCAGGAGCGTCCTGTCGCACAACCGCCGCCGTTAAATTACCCGCCATTAGGCCCAGTAAAGGACGGAAGCCCTGGCAAAGGTCCCGGGTTCGCGCTGACGGATCATCAGCACCCGCTGCAGGCATCTGGCGGAGCAGCTCAAGTTTGGTTTGAGTACACGGGGCGAGTAGTTGCCGACGACAATGCAGGGATCCTTTTCACTCCACATTCTCCGTTAGACGAGCTCATCCTGATAGACGGTACAACCGCTCCGCAAAAGATCTACGACCCTAGTAATCATTTTCAGGTTTTTAGCACACCAGCAGGGACGCTCTTTTTTATCGCTACGCGTGGTATGTACCTTCTTTACTTTTCGGTTCAAATCAGTTTGCACGATGACGGTTTTGCGTTTAACACAGGGGACTTTCTTCTAAGTACCTTCAATGATGTAAACATGGGGTTCGCTCCGGAGGGTCCACAAATATCCGCCTCTCAGCTTCAAACCGCCGGGCCCGGAACTCCACCAGGTCCCCTTGGGTTTGGCATTTCAACAACTTCGATTATCAACGTGGGGACAGATCTCCTAGACCCAGGGAGTGGTCTGGTGGTTCAAACTGGTGTTATCTACGGGGCAGTTTCAGCGCAGTCTCTTGGTAAGACAGTCTGGAGGGCTTCTTGCTTGCGACTGGGAGATCTTCCTAGTGATTATCCAGCGACAGTACCGCCAGCACTGCCTCCGACATAAATGGACATATAGGCAGTTTGTAGTGTGAAATGGATCCGATGGCAGATGAAGAAGAAATTATCCTCAGACGCAGACGCTACGACGGAGAGCTGGAGCCTAGGAAAGACTTTCGGCCGCGAGCGCCAGGTGAATCCCCTGTTGTTTATGCACAGGCGCGCATGGAAGACAAGATCGAGCTGGCTCTACGTCGCACTCACCAGATCGCGAACATCGCCGGTGCCGTCGTGACACAGTTTGATCTTCTCGAAACCAGGCTCATCGGAGACCCGATCGCGGATCGAGGACAGGGCGGAATTCTAGGACACTTGAACTCTCAGATCACCGAGATCAAGTCCAATCAGGAGAAGTTCATAAGCGACCTACCTGGGCATATCAAAGCTGGGATCACGGAAGCCTCCCAGCGCCGCGACGCCCAGACTTTCCGCAGTTTCAAGAAATGGGTCGGGGCCGGCATCGGCGCCCTTCTGGTGGCCATCGGGACCTCTGTGGCCGAACTCATTGCTCACCTACCCCAAACCCCCCATTGAAACCACTACACTGCGCCAAGAGATGGCTTGGGCCCCTTTAATCGACCAGAGGGCACTGTCGCCGGACGGTCCAGAAGACTGCTTCGAGACCTGTCTGGCTTCCGTACTTCAGCATCTCGGGCATAACATCACCCCTCAGCAGATTCTCGCAGCGCATGCTGGTGTCACCGACATCTCTGTGGGCTTGCAGCTTTGTGCACAGTTTGGACTCAAGGGTTGCGCAGAGACGCAAGGAAGTTTTAACAACAATGACAAGTACGCAATTTGCCTGATCCACGACAACGGGTATGCGAATCCTGATGTGCACGGATCCTTCGAGCATTTCATCGTTGTGTACGCGCAGGATGCGAGCAATGTGTACGCGTTCAACCCATGGGGCGCGCGTGACATCGCATATCCGTTGAGTGAATTCAACCCCGCTTATCAAGCAGCTATCCTGGTTCCCGCATCAGCTAATCGAGCTGGTGATCCTGTAAATCCACCATCACAAGGAGGTGCCGCGGTGGACACTAATTCTCTCGTTCAAGCTGTGATCCGCCAGGCATGGTGGGGCATTGGACGTGGTGAGCCTGATGCTCAAGGGCTCAGCCAATACACCAGTGCAGCTATCTCTGGCAACGTCGACCAGGTTGTCGCAAGTCTGCGCGATTCTCCGGAGGGTGCAAACTGGAGTAATCGTCTTAGCGCCGCGGTCACCGGGTTCGGAGATCTACAGAACCGCGTGGCAGCCCTGGAACAGCGCCCAGCTGGCGGCGTAGGCCCGCAAGGACCTCCTGGTCCTCCAGGCCCCCAGGGGCTTCCTGGAGCCTCGATAACCACATCTCTGACACCGCCCAAGACTGGCCTCGATGTCTCGAGCTGGCTTCCTAGCGTGACTACATGGGCATCGTTGGTGGCTACTGGAGCAACGTGGGCTGAGACTGTGATTGGCCACAACGTCTCTCCGGCGCAGGCGGTGACGCTAACCACCATCCTCGCTGCGGTGGCACGCGGAGCTACGGCTGTGGAGAATGCGCTAGGAGCAAAGAAATGACGGCAAAAAAGAAAACTGTAAAGATAAGCACTGGTAAAGGAAGCCCTGCGATCAAGTTTAAGAAGGGCGGTCTGCACGAGAGCACGCACACTCCGAAAGGAGAGAAGATCCCCGCTTCCAAGCTAAAGGCTGCCGCTGCTGGCAAGTACGGGCCCAAGGCTAGAAAACAAGCCGCCCTTGCAAAGGGGCTCAAAAAGATGAGGGGCGGGAAGTAAACAGTACAATCCTCTGGTTATAAGGAGAGTAGCCATGTCTTTGACCTTGTCTGACCAGGATCAGGTGGTCCTAACCGCGACCCCGCTCGAAGCGGACGGGAAGACCCCCGATACCAACGCCTCAATTTCTTGGGATGTAGATAACCCTGCCTTCGTCACGTTGACTGACAACGGAGATGGCACGGCCACGGCAGCTGGAGTTGCCGGGAGTGATGGCAGCGTCAACGTCACTGCGACAGCGACAGATCCCGACGGCAACACTGTCATCTCGGCTCCGTTCGCCATTACCACGGTAAGCGGCGCCGGCGACGCCAAGACGGTAGCAATAGCTGCAGGTTCTCCCTCTCCCCAGACGCCCTAGTCTGATTTAGGGAGTCCACTCGATCCAAGGTCTGAACTTGGACCGTGCTACTTTGACTCCAGTGAGTTCATAGAAAACTATTGGGCGTCGATTCTCACAGATTGCGAGTAGTGGGATGGAGTTGTACCGGGTGGCCCACTCGTAGAGGATGTTCCACTCTGCTGTGTCGAACCGCTGAGAGCTCTTGCATTGGATCCACAAAGGCGAGGTTGGGAGTGGCGGAAAAGCGATGACGTCAGCGCACGTGTGTGAGCCGGCCATGCGAAAGCAGACGTAGTCGAGCTCCTCGAGCAGGGCGATGGTTTTCCATTCCTTGACTCGCCCGGCGAGATATTGCTTATTCGGCATTCTGATAAGGCTCAGCCCCCGCGAGCCCCAGCACAGCGCCGGAGAGCAGTGCGTAAACCAGCTTCAGGATTGCCACTCAGTCCATTCAGTACGCTGCCATAAGTACCCAGCAAGGTTGTCACTGCTCGCTCTAAGTTTCGCCAGGCTTCGATCTGCTCGGGTGGGTGCCAGGGGGTCACGTTGTCGTTTCCGACGCCCATGTCGGCTCCGTCGGGCAGTCCTAAATCAACCCAAACTCCGTCTGGCAGCGCCTTAGCCTTTACAGTGCATTTCACTCCTACGGTCTCGCCTACCTTGGGGACGTACTCAGTCATCGGCGATTGGCTCCCAACTTTCGGTGTCCTCAATGCAGAGTTGATCGCATCCTTCTGGGGCGCCACAATACGGGCACGGCTCCTGATTCGACATCTCAGCCTCAGTCATCATCTAGTGCCTCCATCGACTGCATCAGTGCTTCAACCTGGTCAGAGAGGGGTTCCCAACCTTCAAGGTAAACATATCGATCTCTCACCGCTCGCGCTGCTTCGGCTACGGCCAGAAGTTTGTCGAGCCGCTCCTCGGAGACCCTGCAATAGCCGTGGTGGTTTGTGTGGCAATTGACGTCGTGCAACGGTGCAGCAGGGAGAAGAATCCTTCGCGGCTCATTCATCGTCGAGCGCACTCCAGGACGTCTAAAGTCTCCCTGCAATAGCAGGGCCCTAGGTACTGGCAGCCTATACAGATACCTTCCATCTTTTCTTTCTTGACATCCTGGTCTACCCATTTAGCTAGCGCTTCTGCGATCGCCAGGAGCTGGGGCATCGCATGCCAGGCAAGTGTCACTAACTGAGCATCCGCAGGGTTATCACTTTCCACCATGAAGCGCACACCCCCAGGCGTTGCAGCCTCGGTTATCTTCCGCCACTCAGCCAGCTTGTCAGTCATTGCGGCTCATGCTGCGTTCTCCAAATGCGCGAGCAACTGTTTGCCGATCCATTCTGTGTACGCAGGTTGGATGGCCTGGGACAACTCGTCTCGGTGCATCCATTCGATGCCCATCGCTAGCTTGGCATCCGTGATGCCTGGGTTACGGCCAAGCACGGCGGCAATTCGGCCACGTTGCCCGTTGCCAGCACCCACGCCGTGGCCTGTGACACTCAGTGCTGGACCGCGATGTGAGCATGGCATCCGCATAGGGTTGTGGGGCCAGTTGACCTCAAACCACCGCTCACGCTGAAGCATCGGCAACTCGAACATACAGCCGCACAACACGAAGTCTTTGCGAATTGGTGCGCCAGGAACGTTCTCGATCACATAGGACAGACTGGTCTTATCCAAAAGATGACGGGTCTCGGCAACCAAATCCGGGTATTCCTTGCCAGCCCTGCGTTGCTGTGCCGCCGCGACAGAGTACGCCTGGCATGGTGGTGACGCGTGGATAGCGGCAAACTCGTGCCAATCGCCTGCGCGGACGCCGTCCCATTTGGAATCGGCTAACAGCTCCAATGCGTTCGCTTGGACAAACTCGAACGGATAGTGCGGCTGCGGCTCAATGTCAACGCCTACAACGTCAAACCCTGCGCGATGGTAGCCAACGGCTGCTCCGCCAGCACCCGAGAATAAATCCAAGAGGAGCGGTCTGCTCACACGCGTGCCTTCCTCAACTCCTGACGGCCACAGACCTCACAACGCTTGAGCGGCAAACGTTTGTGAAATCGGATAACGCCGGTATCGTCAATACGTATTTCTTCCGTCATGGTGACCTGCTTCCACTGGTGGCGGTGGAAAATCATCGCGGTGGCAGCGCCAAAATGTGGACAAGCGCATAGTGCCCTTGGTAGCTGACCTTGTCCTTGAATGTCTCGCCACAGTCGCAGCGACACTTCCTCAACCGCCAGCCGACAAAGAGTGGTTCTGGAATCGCCGGTACCCACTCACCACGCTTGTTTTGTATTTGCGTTTGGTCGCTCATGGCCCCTCCTCTGGCGCAATACCCAATGCTCTCTCAGCTTGGCAAATTGCTTCTACCATCTCGTTTTCCTTGGCATTGTCAGGGTGTCCCTGTGCTGCCCGCACCATACCAACTGTGCAATACCGCATCACAGCTTCGTAGAGACGCAACAAGGCTGGCCTAAGATTCTCACTGGTGGCCATAGGTCACCCCGTACACACTCAGGACCACGTACAGCACCACAGCGCACACCGCTGCACAGAACGTGTAGATCAGAAACGTGCGGACCCTTAGCATGTTGGTCGTGGGCCGATGACAAAGGTTTGCGAAGCACCACAACGCGGACAGATGTGCTCATAGACACCAGGCTGAAGAACAATCATGGTCGGGGGGTTGTGCTCAGGGTGATGGCAAGGATATGTCCATGCTTTAGGCAAATCACGAATCTTTCGTAGGCTCACGTTGTCTCCTCTGGCAGTTCTGGTGGATGGCCATGGTATTCAACAACTACCAAGAGCCTCGCAAGAACTCTCCGCCAAAGCCAGGTAGGTAACCATCGGGGCTTCGGTTGAATCTTTGCCTCTAGCCAATGCTCTTGCGCTGCCAGCCCTCCCAGGACCAGAGTCTCCGTGAGGTTGTGGAACTGATTGCCAGCAAGACCCAATTCATACCGTGCCGAAACAAGATCGTGTGTATGGCTCACGGCTGTTCTCCGGGCAGTGTCGCCAAGAACTTACGGATGGGCTCAGGCTTGAGCGGGTCTAAATGCTCGACGACATATCTGGCACGTAACTGACGCTGTGATCCTCCAGATGCCTGCCAAGCGCCACAACAGCACTCTGCGTGGTCAGGGCTGTACCGCAAGGAGTGTCCCCAAACCTTGTTTCTGCGTGGGTTGGTATATCTGAGCTTCTCGCATAGGCGACAGACGCGGGCACCACGTTTGTTTCTCCAGCCATCATGGAGATGCCCCTTCGGACAGGTAGTCTTGAGTACCGTCCCGCGTCTAGTGTTGACGGCGGGAGTAACCAGTTCGAGATGAGAAGGATTCACGCAGGCCCTGTTCCGACAAAGATGGTCGAGAACCATGCCCAATGGAATCTCCCGGTTATTGAATAGTTGCCAAACCCACCGATGCACACGCCTGGGCTTGCTCTCGACAGTGAAGTACCCGTATCCGTCACGGTTCTTACCAGCCGTCCATTCCCAGCAGCCGTCTCCAACGGTTACCCTCTCACAGAACCGGCGCAGCGCGTCGTCAGCTATGTTCACTTAGGCTCTCACAAAATTCTCGGATGGCACAACAAGTGCAGTGCATCGCGGGATCATCGCCTGGGTAGCACCATTCGTTGCAGTCAAAGCAGCGCAGCCTGATGTCGTCTCGATTGGGAGAATCATCGCCATAGTGTTCTGGCCGAGGCACCTCTAGCTCCCGCAGTAGCGCGATGGCACGCTCACCAGCGTCGTCGGCTTTCCGCTTTCGGTGTGCAGCCCTGCCAATACCGCAGTTCTGACACCGGCTAGAGTTGTGTCGCTGCCTTACGAAGAGTCCGCAGGCGGCACGCTCCCCGTCAGTCATCGGGACTCCAATCCAAACAAGGTATACGAGAGCCGTCACACTCGACCACATAGTTCTCAGATCGATCCATCCACACGAGATGCAGCGCATAATTCCCGTTCTCGTCCAGAGGCACAGGCTCATCACAAGCTGAGCAGGGCGCCCAATCGCAGTCTGTCTCGCCTCGTCGTCTCTCGTCACTCATGGTCGTCGTCCACCACAAATGGACGGTACTTCCAGCCGATGAGCGGGTGGCGTTGGTAACACGAGAGGCAATAGGCGAAGTACGGCTCGGTGGAAGCTGACTCTAGCCGCATCCCGGTGTCCTTGTGCCGCTTATCAACATTACGATCTGTGCCGCATCCATCACATCGCATGGTCGTCGTCCAAAGCAGCGAGGGCGGCGCGTAAGTTTATTTCTACGCCGCAGAGATTAGTGTGTGGCCTCTGGTGGGTAAGGCTCGCGCAATTCTCAATATGCCGGTCCACCGCCTCGATCAGCTTCTCCAGCTCCGCGGCGTGGTTGACTAGAAAAATCATGTGATCTAGGACAGCATTCTCAAATACAAGTGAGACTTCCCCCCGATATGGGGCCTCGCGCAGCTCGCGCAACTGCTCTAAGAAACTCATCATTTATGCCCCTTTAGTGACGCGGTCACTTCCGGGTTCAGGCCAAAGCGGCCGGTTAGCAGCTGAGTAATGATCTAGCCAAATTTGCAATTCTGTGATCGTTAGGGGCTGCGAAAATTCAACAACCATTCCATCATCGAACTCAATAACAGCACGCATAATCTTGCCCACACTTCGTTTGTTAAACTTCACTGCGGTTTCGCCTCACGATACCGGCAGATGACGTTCTGAATTAGACCATCCGTAGGCCAGTCCATTTCTCCCATTAGCTTCTCAATCTCTGCGATGCACTCTTCGGCGGACATCGGGGGCGGAGATGTCGGCTCTACTTCGTAGACCTTGATCCGCCAAGGGACGATGTAGTCCCTAGCACTTATGAACTCGTTGGGGGCGTTGAAACAGACACATATCTCGCTGATAGCAGAAGGACAATCGTGGCTAACTAACAATCTGTGGTAACGCTTTGTCATGCTTTCTCTGCCTCAGGCATATGAACAGGACTTTGTCTCTTGGCTCCCGTCACTTCAGTGAAGATGCGGTATCGGTTCACAGTTCCACCGCCATGATCTCATCGTGAAAATCGCTGAGATCTTCGAGCGTCTTACTATCCAGCCAATCTGCCACTTTCATCTTCCCGTCCCAACCCCAATTTGTAAGTACGGACTTGTGTATTGCATGGGGGGCGTTGTTGACCATGTCGTCATGTAGGGCGTTCAAGATCTCCTCAGTCCACTCTTTACGGAGCTCGACCACTTCTTCTGAGTTTGGATCGCGTGGCTCAGACTCGATGTTCTCTAAAAACTCTGGCTCTACAAACTCATCACTACGTCCACGCACGACATCGCGCACCTCTTGTGGCGGTGATTGACGGTGGCCGTTCTTACATTCGGAGTAGACACCACCCTTGCGGTTCGGGTGCAAGTACGTAGGCTCGCCGCATTCCTCGCATGTACCTACCGCCTCATCTCCAACCGTCTTCTCGACCGCGGCAATGTTGATAACGCGGTCGGGCTCGGGGGAATCGTCGGTCTCCATCCCTAGATTCAGATCTGCAAAGTATTGCCGGCTTGCACGGCGTACAGCCCTCGCGAAGAGCCAATCTGCCATGTGCGTCTTATGCTTGGCTATGTCAGCCTGCGGCATGTCTTCGCGCCGAATGGTGACGACGTAGCCGCTGCTGCGATCACGGCGCTTGGTCCTGATAGTGCAGTGATTATCGTCTGATTCGACGTTCCAAACCTCAGTCTTTGGGCTGGATTGGATGCGCGCCGCACGCACGGAAGCCGGCACATCGACGCGACCATTGATGACATTGAGTTCTCGAAGAGATTGCAGAGGGGACAAACCGAGTTCTACGCCCTGCGCCATCATGAGAAACGCGGACTTTGCATTAGCGACATTGGGGAACATGCCCGATTCGGCCACCCGCTCTGCGAACCAGTACAGCTCCTTGATGTTCTGCGGCATCAGGCGTCCGAGTGAGAAGTTCTCCTCGCGGCGTGGGATCAACTCCTGTGTTTCAGTCATGGACTGAGGCCACCTCCAGGACATGCTCGCAAAGTGGGACCGGTAATGCTGTCCTCCCGGGCCATGTCACGGGCCGTCTGCAAATCGCACACCACGAACCGCCACATATGGAGGAATCGCAGGCATGTGGTCCGGAATGATTCAGATCAAGAATGCACACGCACATGGCCTTAACTGCGCAGCATTTACTTTCAGATGACACAGCATTCTCCTTGGGGTTTGGCGCCCTTAGCTCTCGCAGCCTTTTCATCACCTGCGTAGTACGGGCAAAACTTCCATTCCCAGTCGTCTTTGCACGTGCAGGGTGGAGGAATGCCGATAGCCTTGGCTTGGTCCAGAATTTTTAGACGCTCTAGAGCTAGAGCACAATGCTCCTCCGTGACCACATCCTGTTGCATGGTCAGGTCATCTTTACTGACGGTCAACACTACCCACGGGTATTCTCTGCCAGTAAGAATCTCGTAGACCGCCGCTTGCATCATATGTTCAGGAGAAGCTGTTGTCTCTTTCTCTTTGGTTCTATACCAGAACCATTTCGAGTTAACAGACTTGAGTTCGACACCAAATTTCACCTCGTCATTGATAAGCGTGAAGTCAGCATGCCCACCAATATCTAAGGTCGAGTCGGAGAATTCTTCTTCCTGATAGACGTCAAAGCCGAGGTCTGCGAACCACTCCGCAAACTGGTGATTCCACTGGTGTCCCACCTCAAAGCGCCGTAGTGACAGCGCAGAATCCTTGTGGAGCGGCTGGCGCTTGAGGTGAAACTGCAAATACTGCTGCCGTAAGCAGTTACCGAGCTTCGATGCTCTCCACGTCATGCCGCCGGCGACCTTGCGCTCGCCTTCCATATCGCGCTTGGCCAGCAGATGCGCGTCCAACAAATTAGAGATATTGGGTATGGCCAGGGTGTCGGTCACGGTTGCAGCTCCGTATCTTGTCTCTTCGCGTCAATCGTATCACCCTTGCCTTCCTGGGTATAGAGATGTTCTCGTCGCGATTCGATGAACAAGCCGTTGTCGGGGTTGAAGTTGAAGTAGATCCGGGTTCCGGGCTCCAGGCCCTGGCAGTTCCTTCGTAGGACGCTGTCGCTGACCTGGCGCCGGCGGACCATCAAGCCCTCTTCCCCGGCATAGCAAAAGGTGAAACAGAGCGTCCCAGCTGCTTCCCCGAACCTGATTCGAAACCCTTGGAGCTCCGACGCGAGCACGTGGCTCAGGGTGATTTTGCCTGTCCCGGTGTAGGTCAGGTAAAGGCCATTCTCGGCTTGCCGGCGGAACTCCCCTACGGGATACCACGTGATGTCATCCAGGTTATTCAGTTCCATAGCCGGGATGCTACACTGCGATCCGCTGACCCTGTGGCCGCCAGTGCTGCACTTGACCTCAAGCAGGTGTCTGGACTGCTGACCGAGGTCGGCCCAGCGTAAGAGCCTGGCTGCGGGGTCAGTACAAAACATGGAGAAACAATGGCCAACATCAACCTGACACTCCTGCTCGATTCAGAGATGAAGCAATTGGCGGCTGTCAAAAATGACGCTAAGGACGTGCGCGAGCGGCTCAAAGAACTTCGAAGTACGTCAGATTGGACGTCACGTTGGCTCGTTCTTACCGGAGCAAATGGTCGCGAGATACACATGACATCGGACATGTGGATTCGGATTACAGTGATTAACGAAGTGATCGTTGTGGAAGAGCAAGGTCCGTCTAAAGAGATCGCGATCGCGAGAGCGCAACCTGTGGACCCGTTCGCCCGAAACTAAACGATATTCAGCGCGGAACCGGCGATACCGACGCGGTGTGCGGGCGTCGTCTGAAGTATCAGTTGCGCTGCGGTCCAGTTGCCGGCGCGTCGCATAGCTAGAAGCCGTTTGCTGCGCTTTCCCACGACATCACAAGCGATCAACACGTCCGCAAGAAACTTGTTCTTGGCCGCCGGTGGCAACTGAATGCGTTTCATGTGGGGAACTTAGCAACCGCCAGCCCGAGTTGCAATTAGTTGCTGGGGTAAGGCAAGAACGAAGGCTGCACCGCTTGGCCGAAACATTGACCAGTGGCCATTATCACTCCCAGACAGTAAGGCAGAGGCGTTGGCGGTACTTCGGTGGGTCCAGGCGGACCTGATGGCCCGACCGCTCCAGCGACGCCTTTAAGCCCCTGAGAGCCGCGAGGGCCCGGATGTAACCCAGAACCTATAACCCCACCCCCGAACCCCAAAACCAACGCCGCGGCACATGTCGCCACAGCCTTTCCCATGCTTCCCATATCTCGAGTCTCCTTGTGGTTGTCCGATGTGTGGTGTTTTTCGCCCTTCAGAGCGTCTCTGAGGGCTTCGCGTCTTGATAAGGATCGAGAACATGGTCGACCACTCTGCGCCCTGTCTGCGCCCCCCACAGTGTCAGCACGCCCCTAAACCAGTACGCCTGCCCGCCGACATATCCGGCGGGTTCAGGGAGGACGCCGCGGGAGCGCCATTGGTAGACCGTGTTGAGTTTGACGTCGAACATGTGTGAGACGGCCAAGCAGTCGACGACCTGGGAATCAGACATCGCCTTGGCTTTTGCGAAACCAGTGGGCGGCTTCGGCCTCCCAGTAGTCGGCGCGGCTGGCGTACTTCTCCAACAACGACAACCAGCGCCGGTCCAGCTCGGTCGGCGGCACATGGAGCAAATATCGCGATTCGTCCCTGGCGTTCAGGAGGCTATTGGTCGGCATGAACCCTGGCCGGCTCATAGGTTGTTATACCCGCCTGGCCAGAGCTTCTCACGCTCGTCGTCAAGGGCTGAGGCCTCATCGTCCTCGTAAGAATCGTCAATCTCAAGCCGCACTGGTACGTCGTAGAGATGGAATTTCTTCCCCCGGCTGCTCTTGATGTTGACGTCGGGATAGTTGGCAAGGGCAAGTGAATAGTTGAGCTGCGAGCATTCTTCCCACAGCCAGAAGTTCTCGTCCAATAGCCGACGGATTACCTCGGCGGCGGGATGGTCGCCGGAGAACGGCGGAAAATGCTGACGAAACCGCGCCAAACTCTGGGCGTTGATCTCGGTGTCACGCGGGTGCATCGGCGTCGTCCCCCGAGATGTCCACGCCCAATAAGGCCAATAGAGCACGAAGGCTGCCGATCTCTTCCCAGCACCAGCGGATCTCTTGGTCCGCCCGCGCGTCGGGACGGCCGATACCCACCGGGTAGAGCTTCTTGAACGCCTCGAAGCGCCGGCGCGGCTCGACGTTCACAGGGAAACTGCGTGGGTGTTTTGAGTAGCTGGACCAGTTGCTCGACGGCTTCTCATCCTCACGCCACCCAGACGTGATTACTGGGCTCATCGCCACACCAACATCAAACCCAACACAAGCCCACAGAGAAAACCACACAGAAATAACCAGAACACGCCGGTGGCGTCCAAATCCGCCAACCAGGCACGTAATCTCTTTGTCGACATCTCCAAGTAAGTTCTCCGATTCTGCTCTGCCTCGTCAGCACCAGGACAAGCACTCCTGATGGACTCAGGGACAACAGCATCCCTGAGTTTCGGCACAACTACCTACAAAACCCTATCGAGCCCTCCATGGCGAATATGCCTCCAACGCTTCCTTGACACTCACCTCCGGATTCTCACGCAGGTACGAAGCCAAGAACAACCCAAACTCTCGCACCGCGCTCATGACCCCATACCCACCAACCACATTCCCCCGTACACACTCTCCACTATCTCCAACGTCTCCATAATCTCCAACAACTCCTGCATCTCTGTCTCCTACAAGCAACACCAGCAACCGTTGCAGCGGCCTCTAACCAGCATTACTCCTATCTCTACACTGTACATCCTAACTCTACGACCAACTACAGCATCCGACGCTTTGTTACATCGCGCGCATACACACGCCCACGCAGACTCTTTCCCTACGCACCAAAGGCAAAGCCCATCTCCAACACACAACACTCGTCCCACCCGCATCACTCAAACCCAAACAACATCTATCCACTCAACCAGGGGAGAAGAAGCAGCGGCCGAGACTCAGACTCGACCCAACCAACAGTCGCGCGTGCACGCTCCCCACGACTCTGACCCCGATGTCCGCCGTCGTCGCGCCACACCCCCCTCGCCCGACAACCCCACACGTTTCAACTCCACATCGCCTTATATGTGGGTTTACGTCGGGGATATGGGTTTTGGTGATTGCAATATGGATATATTGCGTGTGTGTGTTGGGTGTTAGTGGGGTGATGTGCTGCGATGCTAAGGGGCTGTGCGTAAACTCGGAGAGTTTTCCACAGAGCCCGCGGTGGTGTCCGCAAGTCGCGTTGCGACTTCACGCCGTCGCAATTGCTTTGGCGATGGGCCTTCGGCAGATGGGTACGTTGGAACCCCTTGGGAGCCGTATCTGCGTCTCGGCGGTTTCTTCCACACCTTGTGAAAGCCGAGGCCCCTGGGTTCGAGCGGGTGACCGCAATACGGTTGGTAGGAACGGTCCTCCTACCTGGACTTCAAAGATTGTTGATAGATACCCTAGCGTTGTGGGATGTTAGACGTTAGAGGGTGTTCTCGGCAAGTTGTTTGCAGGCGGCGTGGTGTAGGTGCTACATTGGCATTCCACACCTTTTGGTCGGGGAGGTTTCTCCTCGAACGAGACCCTCGGTGTCGTGCGGTTGGCACCGGGGGTTCTTTATTACCCCTTGGTGGAGCGTGATTTCTTGCGTTCCCAGCGGTTGCAGACGTCGGAGGGCTTGATGTTGCCGTAGACGAGGGTGCAGCGTGGCGGGGAATCGCGGATGAACATCGAGCATGTTCCACAGCGTCGGGCTGAACCGCGCGGGGCGGCGTGGTAATTGACGGTGGACTTACTGAGCTTCATCGCTGTATATTCTCTCTTGGCCCTGGTGTTAAGCGAGTTTCCGCCGGGGTCTCTTTTTGTTCGGGAAGCAGGCGGAGCCGGCAGAGTTTACATTCCCACCAGTGCTGATGCCGCCGCATGGTGTGGGCGCAGAACGGGCATTTGTCAAAGAGACAGATGGCGAGGACCTGATCTCTGTGGATGGGACGGACGTGCGGCATCAGGTCTTCGAGCCGGTCTTCCTGGTGCCAGATGCGCAGTTGATATTGCGTCATGAGCTGGACTAGCATGACGGTTTGTGTGCCATGTGGCCGCCAACTCTAACAGTCAACCTTACGTGACCAACTTCGTGTAAATCCCTAAATCCCATAGGTAAGCGCGATGGACCCGGCCAAAGAGCGGCCAACCGGGAGCACACGATTCCTGGCTCGGGGGGGATCGGTTGGCAATCGGACGCAGCCGATCCTCTCTAGTAACAAAACCGTTGTGCTGGGACATCGGGCACGCTGGCTGGGGTATTCTGGGCTGGCCCCCTCTAGGGGTTCGGAGATTCTCATCCTGTCTCCATCACTCGCGAGCGTGATGTCACAAGAGAAGACCCGAGACGGAAGTGTTTGCAGCCTTCCGTCCTGTTTTCCGATAACCTCTTGGCGCAGATGTCTGTTGCGCCCGCCACGTCCTCTCATAGGGAAATAAGACCCTACAGTCCGTTGGCCCGGTCGATGTTTCTTCAGAAGCGTGAGCTCTACAAAGGTGTCAACTGGTGGGCGCTGTCGCTACTGGATCTTCCTGACGCCAAGCTCGCCCGCAAACGCAAGCAGCCGTACCTATTGAGCGCTGTGCGCGACAAGATGGAGGCCGGGCAAGCCGACCGCATTTACAAACACGATGACCGACTTGCGGCGTGGGACAAGCTAAAAAGAATGGCCGACCAGCTGGCGGAAGAACACCCGCTGGAATGGTGGCGCAACCAGGCCGCCGATGATCCCGACGGAGAGATAGCGTTTCGTTTGCGGCGTGCGGCACTGCGCAGCGAGAGAGCATTCGTAAAGATCGCCAACGTCAACGAGCGCGGGCGTGTGTGGGACCTGGCCGAGTTTCAGGTTGATGTTGTAAAGGCGATGCGCCAGAACGACCTGGCGGCGATCTTCATGCCGCTGGAACACGGCAAGAGCGCTCTGAGTTCGATTCTGGTTCCTTTGATGGACTGGGCCGAATGGCCCGAATCTACGCAATGTCGTGTGTACTGGAACCAGACCCATGTGGTCCGTTGGATCTCAGAACTTATGAACCAGGTGGAGTTCAACGAAGAACTGCACAAAGTATTTCCTTGGATCCGTCGACCTCTGCCGGAAGACCGGAGCAGACATTGGTCGACCGAAGGATTCTCTATCGGCGGATCCAAAAGCCCACGGCGATCGTTCGAAGTTCTTACGGCGCGTGGTACGTCGGTCGGGAACAGATATGACCGCACTGGCTGCGACGACTGGGTGAACTCTGGTAACGCATCTTCTTTATCAGTGCAGGATGGGTTGGAAGAGTACTTGTTGAGTGGCCCGGTTACCTTCGGCGCCTACGACCATCCCGAGTCGTTGTATGGAACACGCTGGGGGACATGTTTCTACGACGGCACTTTCTTTGACAAGCGCGACGTTGGCTATCGCTTCTACCACTGGTGCGCTGCCAACGGTTTCAAAGCGGTGAAGTACGACGTCTATCCTCTTGGCGGGCAGAACACCGATGTTGTTCTGTGGCAGGAGGGCAGACCGCCGGCACATATCGAGCGCAAGAAGAAAGAACTCCGTCGCATGTTTAACAAACGCATGCGCAACATCGTCGTGGACGAGGGCACCGAAACCTTCACCCCCGCCGATGTCGAGCAGGCGTGTGAGATCTCTCGCCGTGCGGGCGGAGAGTTTCGCTACGGCATCCTGCCGTCGAAGTGTCATGCGATGGTGGGGCTTGACCCCGCCGCCGGCAGCCGGGAACGGCGCGCCGCGGACCCTGCGCTGGCCATCTGGGCCGAGGTCCCCGACTTCGATGAGCAAGGTATGGAGACTGGCGCCTTCACCGGGCACATGGTCAAGTGGCAACGGCTGCACGGCTTCGACTTCACAAAGCAGTGTGATATTGCTGTGGAGTGGGCTCGTATGTTCCACTTGCCCCTGGTGATCGAGAAGAACGTTTTGCAAGGTTCCTACAAGTCGTACATCAACAAGATGGCACCAGATGTTCAGGTCTATGACCATCAGACCGGAGCAGAGAAGTGGGATCCCGAGGATGGGGTCGAGACCTTCTCACCTTTGTTCGCCAACCAACGTATGGTGATCCATGCCGAGGGAGCACCCGAGGATGAGTTGCAAGCCTTGGTTACCACGCTGGTCGAATGGCCACAGTCGACGTATAAAGACATTCTCATGGCTTTTTGGTTTGCTCGTTCCAAGATGCGTCGGCGGCAGAGAGCGCCGAGCTCGCAGCCCACACGGCTCGAGGTACCCGAGTATCTCCAGGGACTCTCTAGCTATTGGGGTGTGGGATGAGCCTGTCCCCAGAGGCGTCAGCGCAAGCCTGTGTCCAGCGTGCCGACGAGCAGAACTGGAGATTGCTCAAGTACGCTGAGCTAGAACAGGTCTATGGCGACAGTCGTTCCGGAGATGCTGGTGGGGTCCGTGGCAACTACGCCGATGGTCGGCCGGCGCTCCAGGATCTTTCTGAGTTTCGCACCCGGCTTCAGGCCAGAAAAGGAGCACCGAACTGGCTGCGCCCGATCGTCGATGCTAGGGTGGCCGCGACTTCGGTCCTTCCAACCATCACCTTCGACCCGGCCGATGACGATCAGGCTTCTCAGGACACCGCCGTGCTGGCATCGCGGGCGGTGCGAGGGCAGTATGAACTCTCCAATATGGCGGTGGGTTTTGTGTACGCGTCCCAGTTCAGCACGCTGCTAGGTGAGGTTGGTTACACGCTGGACCCGCTGCGTCCTAAAGCAGCTAAAGAATTAGATGATCCCTTCGCGGCGCCCGGCGTATATATAAATGTTCAGGATCCTTCTCATTGTTTCCCGCGGTTTGGGACCGGCAATCAGCACAACCGTGTGCAGGATATGTTTCTTTACTACCGCGACCTCGCGCCAGAACAAGTGGAGGCGCACTATCCAGGATCCCTAGGAAGTCTGCCTGTGGCGGAGAGATACTCCATCGCTGTCCACTACACGCGTGATTACAAATCGGCGATCGTCTTTGCCAACACCGATAAAGCTGTCGAGGTATATCGCGACGATCATCACTATGGTTTCTGTCCTGCAGAGTGGGGGCTGAACAAAGTTCACAGATCGGAATTCGGCGTCTCGGAGATTGAGGGTACTACCGACCTACATCGCACTTCTCAGTCGATGTTCCATCTTGCGATGGATGGGGCGATCATGGCGACGTTCCCGCCGATCCATGTTCATAACGCAGAACATGTTGGCAGGGTGCGGTACGGGCCTCTGGCTGTCATCGAGACATCCGAGGACGGCAAGGTTGAGCCACTGGCGTCGTATGTAAACACTGCTGTCCCCGTGCAACTTCTTGATGTGTCAAAGAGCAACCTGATGACGCAGACCGGCACGTCGCCTTTGTCGCAAGAGCAGAACATCCAACACGCCAACATCTCTGGCCGCGCCATCAACAGCGCCCAGAGTGCAGGGCAGGATCGCATCAACCTCAGTAACACATTGCAAGGTTCTACGTTGGAGTGGATCAACGCCAAGATCGCCATGATTCTTTACAAAGACAAAGCCTTCAAGAGCCACGAGATGACTGTGTACGGCGTGCAGGAAAAGAACAAGCGAACCACCGTCACGTTCAAGGGTGATGACCTACAAGGCTTGTGGCGTAACCATGTCCAATGGGGAGCGCAAGGTGGCAACAAACATGAGACCGAAGTTATGTACTTGCAGCTCTACAAAGACAACCTGATCCCTGGGCGCAAGGTGCTCGAGGCGATGGGAGAAGATGATCCGGAGCGTTTGATAAAAGAAGCGATCGCTGAGAAGCAAGCCCTGTCTATGGGACAGATGCCGCCTGGACCTCCGGGAGCACAGCCACCAGGCGGTGGGCCTCCCACGGGAGCAGCGCAGCAGAATGCGGCTCTTGGAGCTGGCGCCCTTGGAGGTGGAGGCGGTGGAGCTGCGCCGAGTCCGGAACCTCCGGTCCAGGCACCGCCTCCAGGACCTAGCATATCGG
>Ga0126373_10000630_pt1 | contig 23439 bp, 27 predicted proteins | sample PanSoiMetPlot_11_FD_92545 | JGI IMG/M metagenome (GOLD analysis project Ga0126373, IMG submission 92545) | Tropical forest soil microbial communities from Panama - MetaG Plot_11 | ecosystem: Environmental > Terrestrial > Soil > Tropical forest > Bulk soil | place: Panama | collected 2016-02-17 | reverse complement strand
GAGTCGGATAGACAGGCAGGCAAGCGCTCAGGCCGGCGAGTTCAAAGGTGCGCAACACCGACCTGGATCGGGCCACCAACCGTAGCTCCACTCCTGCCCTTTTCGCGTCCCGGCCGACATCGATGAGCGCGCTGACGCCCGCGCAGTCGCAGAAGAAAGTAGCGCTCAGATCAGCTATAACCGCGGCTCTGCCTGGTAGGACCTCGGCCAGTAGCAGGTCCTTGACGAAGTCGGCGTTAGCTATGTCGATCTCGGCTGGCAGCCGGATGACATGGACTGCCCCGCTTGGCGCGACGAAGTCGCCAGAAGAATTGGCCAGCTGGTCTGCTTCAGACACGGCCCGCACTCCCTGATCCTCAGAGGAACGGTGAAGGGCCGCATCTTTGACCCGAAGTGACACAGTTCCTGTGACGGGCTTGTGTCACTGACAAACCGGTCACCGGCTTGTGTCGCTGACAAACAGGTAGCACGTCTAAGGCGGCGCTCGCAAGCTGATGCCTGCAGTCAGTTGGACCGATTGTCCGCATCGACGCCGGCGGGCCCGCTGGACTGGCGTTCCATCAGCTCATCAAGCGAGCACCGGGCACCGCCGACGAGATCAGCGTCCCGCCCGAGATAGTCCCTCAGCTTGCCGAGCTGGTTCTCCAGGATGGCTCGCTTGCCGCTTATAGGCGCCCACAGCCAGGCCAGGCCGGCCGCCACAACTATCAGGCCCACCAGCGGAATATCGATGAACATCGGGCTGCCGTGCACGGCGAAGACCAGGATCGAGCCGATCGCGATCAGTGCCACAGCTATGCCTGTCCGTGCGCCCGGGCCGCTGCGGGCCGCCGTGCGGGTTCGGATCACCGCACGGCTGTAACCGGCGAGAGCGTGACGAGCGGCCCTATGACTAACCGAGCCGCGCCTTGCCGAACGGTGGCCGCCTGGCGCGTAGCCGGCAAATGTGCGCCTGCCCCGCGATGGGGTTCTGGACGCTGTCGCGGCCGCTACGGCATTCAAGCTGATGCGCATGCCGCGGCTCACGGCTTCGCGCCCCCTCTTCTGCCGCGGAGCCGAGTGTGCTGACCTCGATCGCTGTCGCTGCGTATCTACCACCTGAACTGCCTGTCCAGGAAAGCCTGGCACAAACATGGGTTTGCCGACTGCTGTTACCGGTAGCTGCAGAGTGCGCAAATTCCAGCTCGCGTCGCATAAGTGGACGTTGTCGGCTAAGGGGTTGGCTGCCTCAGGCCGCTTGGTATGGCAGCCCGACGATGTTCAAGACGCCTTGTGCTTGGCTCCCATTCTGGGCTCGAAGCTCCAGGGTCTTGCCATGCCGCTGAACCTGTCGGGCGACCTGGTACAAGGCACTTACGCCGTCGCTCGCCAGATACGAGACACCGGATAGGTCGACGATGAGCGACAGAGTGCCGCCGCGGCACGCCGTGGTCAAGCCACGCAGAAACTGGTCCACGGTCGAGAGGTCGACGGGGCCGTTGACCCAAGCACATGCCACGCGGCCGTCCAGCTGAATGTCGATTGCGAACGGAGTGCTGTCCAGGGCAGTCAGAACTTCTGCGTGATCATCGGTGTCCAGCGTTGCGAGCCGGGTCAGACGGCGCACGAGGGTAACTACAGTCGCAGGGTCATTGGCAGGCACACCCTCGCTTTGCGCTGGATGCGTTATCTGCAACCGGTCCACCAATTGCTCTGCGACCATCAGGCCGTTGCCACGCTCGCTCGCATTCGGATCTGGCGCGCGCCATCGGCCGAAGTCAGCTACCGCGCACTCCAAGCATCCATCAGCCCGCAGCGCGGCATCGAAGTGAATTGAACCAGGGTGCTTGCTGATGTAAGCATGCTGAATCGCATTCGTCACGATCTCTACCACGGCTATCTGCAGATCGTCACGGTCGTCTGGTCGTGGCTCAAGCCTGGCCAGCCACTCGTCTAGTGCGCGCCGGATCACCCTGACGCTAGCTACCTCGGCTGGCACCTCGAGGTGCAACGAGGGCAGGGTAGTCCCCAGACGTTGGACGGCCAAGGTGGTCACATCGTCGGCGTAGCCACCTCGGCGAAGCAATTCGGCTGTCAGTCTGCAGACTCGTTCGGGAGCCGACGCCGTGGGATCTATTCGCGATGCGGAGCCTCGCGCCGCGCTGGCTGCCACTGACGCCAACTCAGCGAGGCTGGTGGCCGGGGGTTGGCCTGGCCGCTGAACTAGGCCGTCGCTGTACAGCAACAAGAGCTCGCCAGGTTCCAGTATGTCGGTCTCGACGACCGGCTTGGAGCCGACGCCAAGCGGACCGCTACCCGTTGCCGGCAGGTAGCGCGTTGCGCCGTCTCTGCCGATCTTGAGTGGGGCTGGATGCCCGCAGGTGGCGTACTGCATCTGCCCAGAGCTGGGAGCAAGAACGACCACAGCCACGGTGGCGGCTTGCAACGCGGTGGACCGGGCAGCGAACCTATCAACCCTGGCCAATGCGGCCGCCGGGCTGGACTCGGCTAGTAGCAACTCGTTGAGCACCGCTCGCAGCTGGGCCATCGCGGCTGAGGCGGCCAGGCCGTGTCCGACGACGTCCCCGACGATGAACGCTACATCTCCGTCGGCGAGTGGGATGGCATCGAACCAGTCCCCGCCAGCGGCTTCGATCTGATCTGCTGCCACATAGCGGGCCGCGATCGTTGCCTGCGGAAGTACCGGCAAGAATGCGGGCAAAAGCGTCGCCCTGAAGTCGGAAATGATCTCGTGCTCGCGTCGTCCCAAATGCCGAAGCTTTTCTTGGCCACCGGTCAGCCCGGCCGCCTGCCGCGCCCGCGGCTTCGCGGTGTCATCTGGTCCAGGCAACATGGCCGTTCTCATCTTTACAATCTGAATTGATCGAACACAGTGTCGACGCGCAAGCCCGCCGGACGCTCGATCAAGACCTCAGATGCGATCTGACCCATGACAGGAGTCCCCATCCGTTATCTCGACTAACCGGCCGCGCCGATCGTGCCTGACTGCCCTGTCCAGGAGAAGCCAAGGCAAACATCGGATCTGCCGCGAGCTCTCATGGCGAGACCGAGACCGACGGCGAGACCGACGGACTCGGCGTCGTTGGCGACGGCGTTGTCGGTGTTGGCGTGGGCGTGCTCGATGTCGGACTTGTGCTGGGCGAGACGCTCGGGGTTGTCGAGCTTGACTGAGACGGTTTTACGTGCGGCGCGTGCGAGTGCGCGTGCTTGGGCGGACTCACCAGCTGCGGCGGCTGCAGGTGCTTGTTGCCCGGGGTAAGCAATAGCGCGACGGCGCCTACTACAACTGCGCCCACCGTCGCGACGCCGCCAAGGGCAGCACCGCGAACGAAGGCTCGGCGTTCCCGGCCTCGCCGCCACTCTGTCGTCCGCCGTGCCCGCAAGTCCGGCGGCAGCGCGGCCCGCTGTGCGGCCCAGCTGTTAACCGGGGCAGCGGCCATGCCCAGTGTTGGGAACAACAACAGTCCCGCCAGCAGCAAGCCTGCCAGTTCGGGTGCTTTGGATAGGGCAGCGGCAATGCCGATAAAGCCCAGAAGTGCCAACGACGATTCAGCCCAGTTCGCTCGCAGTGCCTCCCACCACCGTGCTTTCTCACTGGTCTTCGGCGTGCGCAAGAAGGCTGCCTTCTTAGCGAAGAGGCCCAGGACCGACGCCCGCGCGACAACCAGCGATGTCGATTGCCAGATGAAAAAGGCTCCGATCGCGTCCCGCCACGAAGCTCCGGTTCCGCGGCGCAGCAGCGCCACGGCGCGTACTAGGCCAAGCAGGACGAGCACCGGAACGGTCGCGACCAGGAACGCCGTCAGCTTCCGGAACAGCTCGCCACCGCCGGTTGCCAGATTGGCGGCTCCGGCGAGCAGAAACACCAGAAACGCCAAGCCGAGCAGATCGCCATACCACTGCACGCCGCCAGTCAGGTAGGACCACCGCTGTCCAATGCTGAGCCGGTTTTGCTTCGTTGCCCGGCCAGGTAGCAGCGAGCGCCAGTGCATCCGCAGGATCTGTATGCCGCCGAAGCACCACCGATACCGTTGACCCTTGAGTGCCTCGAAAGTCAGCGGCATGATGCCCTTACCCCAGGACTCGTCGACGTGCAGCCCTGACCAGCCAGCTCGCAGCAAGCGCAAGGAGAGTTCTGCGTCCTCAGTGATGCACCACTCGTCCCAGCCACCGAGCTGCTCGAGCGCGACCCGCCGGATCAGGCCCATCGTGCCGGCGAAGATCGCACCGTCTCGTTCGTTGCGCGAGGGCTGGGACACGGCGAAGAAGTACTGGTAGGAGTAGTAGAGCCGACGATAATAGCGGGAGCGTGACCAGCCCCGGTAGTCCTGCGGAGCCTGGGTGAACCCGACCCAGCTGTCGGCAAACAGCGGCGCACAGCGGCGCAGGAATCCAGGCTCAAGCTGATAGTCAGAATCGACGACTCCGATGACCTCGGCGCGCGGGTCGGTCATATGGCGCAGCGCGTAGTTCAATGCGCCGGATTTATAGCCGGGCCAGTTCTGCAAGTGCTTGAACTTAGCCCCATGCCGGCTGCACCAAGCCTCGACCGGACGCCACAGTTCCTCGTCTTCGGTGTTGTCGTCGATTACCACGATCTCGAACCGCGGATAGTCGAGGCGCAGCAGCGAGCGCAGAGTGTTCATGACCATGTCAGGCGGTTCGTTATGCGCAGGAACATGCAGGCTGACGAACGGCAGATCGCCGTCCGGCACCCGCCCTGGCTGCGCGCGACGCAAGCGCCGTCGCCAGTGCTCTGAGCCCAGGGCGTCGCAGATCTCCCAGAGGTAAGCACAGGCCAGGACCGCGGCGAACAACTCCAAGAACCAGAGCACGAGTCCGCCTGCTGTGCCCCAGACGCCGAGATGACTTGCGAAGGTCCACTCCAGTACGAACGCCAGGTAGACAACGAACAAGAAGATGGCCGTCGACCAGCACAGGTGGCCTCGCGCGTTCCACCGTCTTGTGAACGGGAGCCAGACCAGGCTGGCGACAACGATGCCGGCGGCTCCCTCGATAGCCAGATGCTGCGAGTCGCCAAGCGCGCGCAGCACACCAACTACGATCGCCGCGAGGATCGCAGTGCCGATGAGCGCAAGTGCGAAACGCCGCGTAGTTGGCCATACACCAAAGGTTCGTGATCGACGCCGCGCTTGAACGAGCAGTCCGGCAGTGCCAAGCGGCGCCGCGATGATCCCAGCCAGTACGAGTGCTGCGAGCACCGAGGTACCTTCCTGTTCTTCAGTCGCAAGCCATGACGCGGTGCGACCGTTTTCTCGGGGTTTTGGGTGAATCGGCCTGGTGTTCAGTGCCAACTGCCCCGCAGCCCCGCTGCTAATCGACATTAAGGGCGGCGGTAGCGTGCCGCTGACGTGTACCAACGGCGCAGTTGGGTACCCGCACGCCATCCGGATCGTTGCGATCCTGGTCGATCACCTGGGGATTCGTCATGACAACACCGCCTGATTTTGGGGGCACGGAGATCGAGGAAGGCAGGCTGGAGGAATTTGGCATCCCGTCCGAGGAACAAGCGGGTTCAGGAGAAGGTGACCTGACTGCCGAGCCGCACGGCGATAACGAAGCGCGGGCGCCGGGAGCGACATGTGCGCGCTGTGGCCGGGAGATTCAGCCTGCCGAAGACGTCCGGCGTCGTGCTGATGGGCGCTGGGTGCACGAGGTCTGTCCTGAAGTCACCTGAGCGCACTAGTGCACGGCGAGGGCGGCGGCCGAAGCTCGCTGATCACTAGTCGGCCCACGGCATCCTGCGGCACACTTTCACATCGCCTTTAAGAGGGCTGACATGCGCGTTTGGCGGCCTAAGCTCGGGTAAAGGCTTGATCGACTTGTGAGCACCAGGAGCTGGAATGGCCGACGTCCAGAGAACCGCATGAGCTGGCCCGCTGGGCTCGCAGCGATCACTGCTGCGCGCAGGTCGCCTTTGCAATACGACAGCTTGGCCAGCGTCGCAGAACCGACCGGAATCGTATTCACCTCGCGGCTTACAGGCCGCCGGCTGCTGGATGACGAAGGGCTGTCGATCGGCAAGGTACGCGATGTTGTGATACTGCAGACCGCTGGCGATGAGCCGCCCCGAGCTCTGGGGCTTGTCGTCACTGTGCAGCGCCGAAACATCTTCGTGAGCCTTGGACGGGTCGCCGAAATGTCAGTAGACGGCGTCCTGCTCGAAGGCAGCAGCGTTGATCTAGCCCGATTTAGCCGGCGGACGGGCGAGGTCCTGGCGTCGGAACTCTACGACCAGCCGGCAGGCGACGGCGTCGTCCTCGATGTCGGCATTGTGCGATCGAGTCATGGCCACGCCGGATGGGAGGTCAGCCTCCTGGCGATCGGACGCCGCGGGCTGCGAAGGCACGGACTGACAACCGTGCGATGGGACAAGCACCGCGAGCTGTTTGATGCCGGAACCGTGTCGGAGGAAATCGCCGGGCTGCGCGATATGCATCCGACTGACCTGGCCACAGTCGTGGAGTCGATGCCAGTCTCACGCCGTCGCCAGCTGGCTGATGCGCTGCACGACGAGGAGCTCGCGGACGTGCTCCAGGAGATGCCAGAAGAAGACCAAGTCCGCTTTCTCGCCGCGCTCGGGACCGAACGCATCGCGGCCGTCATCGAAGAGATGGAGCCAGATGATGCGGCCGACCTGCTCGCAGAGATGCCAGCCGACCAGCGCGAGCAGCTCCTGTCGGTGATCGAGGCTGACCACGCCGTTGACCTGCGTCGTCTGCTCAGCTACGACGCAAACACTGCTGGTGGCCTAATGACGTCCCAGCCGCTCATAGTCACTGCGGACGTCCCGGTAGCTGAGGTACTCGCCCGGCTCCGGCAACCCACCAAAGCGGTCGCTGAAGCCGCTCAGGTGTATGTGTGCGAGCCCCCGTCCATGACGCCAACTGGCCGGTATCTCGGCACCGTCGGATTCCAGCGGCTGTTGCGCGAGCCGCCATCGGTTCCCGTCGGCCATTGCATCGAGGATGCGGGTTTTGTCCGGCCCGACCTGTCGGAGCGAGAGGTAGCGACGCGGTTCGCGGCTTACAACCTGGTCGGCCTCGCGGTATGTGACGATGCAGGGCGGTTGGTGGGCGCCGTGAGCGTCGATGACGTGCTCGACCGTCTGCTGCCTGCTGGGTGGCGAAAGCGAGGTGACTGACGTGACATCAGCCCGGCGCTCCATTGAGCGCTCTGAACTTGCCGTCCCACGCGGTGCGGGATCGCGTGTCGGTGGCCGCTACGACGCCGATGCCTTCGGGCGGTTCTCCGAGGCGATCGCGCGATTCCTGGGAACTGGGCGGTTTCTAGCTGGTCAGACGGTTCTTGTTGTGGGCTGGATCGCGCTGAACAGCATTGGGTTCATCAAGCACTGGGACCCGTATCCCTTTATCCTGCTCAACCTCGCCTTCTCGACCCAGGCAGCGTACGCAGCGCCGCTCATCCTGCTGGCCCAGAATCGGCAGGATGACCGGGACCGGGCCAGCATCGAGCGCGACCGCGAGGTTGCCACCCGCATCCAGCAGGACACGGAATATCTGGCCAGGGAGCTTGCCGCGGTGCGCCTTGCCCTGGCCGACGTCGTTACGACAGCCGACCTGACCGACCGGCTCAACCAGCTGGAAAAGCTGATACGAGATCGGCCGCAGGTGGCGGCCTCAGACTAGACCCGGCGCCAGCGCGCTTCGCAGCAGGAAAAAATGCCGAACAGCACAAGTCCAATCGCCACTAGCGCGAGCAGCCATGGACCGAGCGGCGTCTTGGCGAATTCCCTGAGCGCAGAATCGATGCCCTTGGCCTGACCCGGCTTAGCGTCGATAGCGGCGATGATCAAGAAGACTCCGATGCAGGCGAACACTGCGCCGCGCGATATGCCGCCCACCTGACCGAGCCGGGTGACGACCTTCTTGGTCTTGGCTGACGCCGTGCCGAGCCGCATGTCGCGCAGAAACTTGGCCTTGTAGGCCTCATAGGCGAGGTACAGACCCGCGCCGAGGATGATGACACCGATGATTGCGATCAGTATCTGGCCGCCTGGGTGCTTGAGAGCGCTAGAAGTGAGGTCTCTGGACTGCTTGTTCGTTGACGGAGGGGCACCGAGCCCGAGGGCGAATTTCAAGATGCCGTAGGTGATGAAACCGTAGAGCACGGCCCTCAGCAGGCTCTTCAGGCGGGCCGACGCTTTGCGACCATCTGGGCCGGCGGCCCCCCAGATGGCCTCGGACAGCCGCCATAGCGTCAGCCCAACGAACCCGACGACCAGCAGCCAGAGGATCACCGACCCGAACGGCGTCGCGGCCACCAATCGCACGGCACCGCTACGGTCGGCCTGCTGGTGTGCCGACCCCAGTGCTATCTGAATCGCGATGATTCCGATCAGCGCGTACATGATGCCGCGGGCAAGCAGGCCGGCTCGGGCAAGCCCGGCCATTAATGTGCTGTTTGCAACCTGCCTGCCAGTAGCTGGAGCGCCCGTGACCCTCCGCCGTGCCGAGCGTGAAACCATTGAGCCCCTCCTGACGAAATTGGGTCACGCATCTGCCCGCGGACGCTGCTGGCAAACGCGAGCCAGCGGGCGTGCCTAGAGCCGTGGGTGTCTCAGTTCTTGCGCCATTGGCGACGGCGCCACATCAGCCAGCCCGCCACGGCACCTGCCCAGGCTGCAGCGAATGCGAAAACTAAGACGAAAGCGCGGTCGGTCTTGCCCCGTATCTCGTCGATGTGCTCGGCAACATTTTCAGAGGCGTCCGCCCCGGCGGCTGGATTCCCCGCGCTCGGAGGGATAGGTTCTCGGGACGTCATCTGGCGCGCAGTTTTGCAGTGTTCTGGATGGGCTTCATTGGTGCGGTCTTCTTAGCGTCGATGAGCTTTTCGCCCAAGTCCTGGGAATCTGCAGGGCTCAGAACCCTTCGCAAGACAGGCCACACTTGCTCTTCCTCGAACGCGATGTGCTCAAGCGAGGCGGGGACGAAGGTGTCCAGCAACTGGCTGAATTCCGGTTCGGATGCCTCGATCATGTCCAGTTGCGCCAGCAGCTCCAGCAAATGGCCCTGTTGGCTGATAGCGCACCTGGCTAGCCGGTCGCCGTCCCGAACGCGCAGCCGGACGGCAGGCCAGAACTGGAGTTTCTCGGCTGTTTCATGCTTCGAGGCGTCGATGATGAGGTTGTCGACGAGTTCCTGCCGGCTGGCCCCATTAGCGGCTGCGCCCTCGGATTGCTGGCCCGTGCTGGTCTGGAGCTGAGACAGCATCTGTGCTATTTCGAAGTGGTCGGCCGCCAATACGTCGAAAACGTCCGTCATCGCGCTGCTCCATCCCTGGGACTGATAGAGCAATGCGCTACCCACAGCGGTGACCGCAAACGCGCCGGTGGCAGATTTATGCAGGCTGGTGGAACCCTTCGGCTTCTGGCGACCCAGCAGAAGCCTTGCGCGAGTCAATCCAGGCGTCGACGATCGCCCACTGAAGCCGAAGCCACTCACGCCTGCCGTCGTCGCCGCGCGGCAGATGCGATCCCGGCTCACGCCACCAGCGCACAATCATGGGGTGGCCAGAAACTGGCAGGGCACGCCAGATGAGGGCTGGGCTGACCAGGTCCTCCAAGCCGGTATGCGCGACTACGAGGATGTCCAAGTCGGCCTGCCCGCGCAGGCAGGCGAGTATTCCGGCTGGTGATGGAGGCAGGACATTCGGGTTGCCAACCGCCTCCGCAGCGTCCTGATGCCGTCCCGCTCGGCGCAATCTTGCGATCGAGCCGAGGTGCCGGCTCGGCGTCCAATTGCCCCCTTCGGGAAACAGCAGTATTACCTCATCGGCTCGCAGTGTCTTGGCGAGATTACTCAGGCGGGCCTCGGAGCGAGCACGGTCGCCGCGTCGGATAAAACATGTCTTCAGCCGACCGAGCAGCAGGTCAAGGCCTGGATCCCAGCGCAGCGTTTCCTTCAGAACGATGGCAGGGCGCTTCCCGTAGCGCGACATAAGCAGGTCGACCAAAGCGAATGAGTCACCCGGTCCGCCGTGCCTGGCGAGCACTAGAAGCGGACGACCCCGGATGCGCTCTGCGTCCGGTGGTTCCTGCAGCCGTAGTTCGAATCCGAATAGCGGCCGGGAGGCGGAGACCAGCAGCCGCAGTGCCCGGCGCAGCAAAGCGTGATGAGTAGCGGACCACTGGGCCTGGTCGCGGCGACCGGCGAGCGGATACCTCAGCCATAGTCCCGCGCAGCAGACTACAAGGCAGGCGTCCAATAGCAGATAGATCACAGCGAACGCGGCGAGCCTGAAGAGCGGCCGCCGGCGGCTCAGGGGAGAGATCAGCACGCCGACAATGGCGAGCACGCCGAACCCCAGGCAAAGGAGCAGAGCAAGCGGGATCCAGATGGGGTCGATGAGCATCCTGCGGATGATGACCGGCGGCAGCTTCATGCTGTGTCCGACATGTTCGCAAGATACTGGGCGGCGGCCTGATAGCCACGCTCGATCCGGCTAGTGACAGCGCTAGCTCGCCGGTATCGCAATGAAACCAGCGGCATCTTCTCTTCACCACTTGGCAGGACGTGCACGCGAACATTCGCAGGCAGCTCGGCCATCTCTTCGACGAAGCGGTGCCGGCGCGCGAGCTCAAACGAAAGAAGGCACACGTCCCACAACGAGCGCGGGGGAGAGAGCGGCTGCTCGATCCTCCCGACATGCAAGACGTAGATCTCTCGTGCGCCCAGCGCCAGGGCTCTGCCCACTGGGATCGAGTGCACCAGACCGCCGTCCAGGAAGTGCTCGCCGTTGATCACCACGGGCGGTAGCAGGCCGGGAACTGCGCACGAAGCAAGTACCGCATCGGTGAGCGATCCGGTGCTGAACCAGTGCGCTCCGGCTTGCTCGATGCTTGCGGCGACGCATTGAAAGGGAACGCGGAGATCCTCGAATGCGGTCGGCAAACGATTCCGCAGCAGTTTCCGAAGCGGAGTTGGCGAGTACAAGTGGGTGCGGTAACGGGCCAAGTTGCCCGCTCTAGCCAGGACTGTGTCTGTGAACATCTCGGCATCAGCAAGCGATCGCCAGATATCAGCCAGTGCACTGACCCCGTCGGCTGTCGGATCGGCTGCGATCGCCGCGCCGTTCAGTGCTCCGACACTTGTTCCCACGACGAGGTCGGGCTGGACGCCGGATTCGACCAGGGCCCGGAGCATTCCAACCTGAGTGGCACCGAGCATGCCTCCGCCGCCGAGCACGATCGCGACGCTGCCTGCGCGCGGGCGAACTCTAGTCTTGATGCTCGACAAAGGCAACGCCTCCCACTTGCCGTCCTTTTTCCCGCCCCTTGGTGAGTAAACCCTGTGCAAGCGGGCAGCTAGCCGGCTCCGCGCGAAGAAGGGATGGAACAAGGAAGGCGCAGCCGCAGATGACTTACGAGACAGCCGCAGACAGTTGGTGGAAGCTCGCCGCATGCCAGTCTGCCGACCCTGAGATGTTCTTTCCGGTGTCGAATTCAGGCACCGGTAACGCCGAAATAGCGCAGGCCATTGCGGTGTGCGGATCTTGTGCCATCCGGCACCGTTGCCTGGAATACGCCCTCGAATCCGGGCAAGTTCACGGCGTGTGGGGCGGTACGACCGAGGAGGAGCGCCGCTCCCTCATATACAAGCGGCGCCACCTTGTCGGCTCATCCAGCTGAGCCTGTCCTGGGAGGACGCAGCCATGACCGGTTCGGCCGCCGCGGTTACAGGCTGGGCGGCGGCCCGATCCTGAGGGCCAGCATGGTCAGATCGTCCAGCAGGGTGCCAGCCGAGAATTCAAGCACCTCGTTCCCCATATCCGACACGATCTCAGCAGCGCTCCGGCCGGCCAGCGCAGCGAGCATGTCGGTCAACCGCTCTTCGAGGTAATCGCCGCGCGGGTTGCGCGCGCCCGACAGCCCATCTGTATAGAAGAACAGAACGTCACCCGGTGTCAGCTCGACCTCCAACGTGGACGGTTCAGCGTCTGCGAAAATGCCGAGCGGCAAGCCACCGCCAGGCAGGATCTTCGCGCGCCCATCTGGATTGACTAGCACAGCTCCCGGATGGCCTGCACTCGCTAGGACAACTCGCAAGATCTGATCTTGCCAGCTCAGGTGGGTGGCGGCCGCTGTCACAAATCGGCCGCCGAACTCCTCGGCCAGCATGATCTCGTTCGCATCGCGGAGTACGGCCGCGGGATCCTCATTCCAGTGCGCGAGCACACGGATGGCGTGCCGGGCCGCTGCGGTGGCCGCTGCGGCGTCTTCGCCCTTACCGCACACGTCGCCGATCGCAACCCCCCAGCCTCCTGGAGTCGGGTATGCGTCGTAGAAGTCACCGCCCACCTCCCGACCGCGAGTAGGAGCCATGTGCGCGGGGGCCAATTCGATTCCAGGCACGGGTTTCAGTACCGGCGGGAGCAAGCTGGCTTCCAGGGCGGCAGCTGTCTCGGTGCGGCGCCGGAGGGTTCGTCGCGCTGACACCGAGCGGCAGAGCAGTGCGCCGACATCCTCTGCGAGGGCAACATCAGCGAGTCCGAACTGGCCACTGCGGGCGTCGTTGACCAGCGTCAGGATTCCGTAGGGCTGGTTGTCGCCTTCCGCCAGCGGCACCGACAACAGTGCCGCGCCGCCCAGCATCGGCAGCAGCGGATTGCCATCTGCGTCGTTGCCAAGCGTCGAGTCGTCGTCGACGTGCGTGATCAGGAGGGTTTTTCCCGATTCGGCGACCTGGTCAGGAGCCGAGCCTGGGGTCGGATCTGCTGTCGCCACTGCGTGGGCCAACCGGGCCGACTCTGGGTCGTCTGGGCCGGCGGCAAAGTGCCGCCGCAACTGGTCACGGCGAAGGACGTCAACAATTACCCAGGTTGCCAGATCTCCCTGCAGCAGCTGGGCGCAGCGCTGAAGCAGCACGGCCTCGCTAACTGTGGCGCTGGCCAGCAGGAGCCTGCTTGCTGCTGCGAGCAAGTCCAGCCTTCGAGCGCTAGCGACGACAGCGTCATCGGGACTGGACAGTTGATCGGGACTGGACCGTTGATCGGCACTGGGCAGGTGATCGGAACTGGGCAGGTGATCTGCTTTGGCCGGCAAGGCCGCACGATCTTTCTGATCCGCATCCTTGCGCACGGCCACTAGCAGACGGATTGAGTCGCCGCGCACATGAACCGGCTGAATCACCAGCTCGCAACGCACGGCCTGCGCTGTGCCGAGCAATCCGCAGGTGAGTGCTGCCGGGTTCCCGGTCCGGCCGGCTACAGCAAGTTGCGATCGCAAAGCTGCTCGCGCAGCCGGGTCGACCAATGAGCTGAGGGCCTTTCCGGTTGCGTAGCCCGGGCCAACGCCAAGCAACTCGGCTGCAGCCGCGTTGGCCCGCACCACCGTCCCGTCCTTATCGACTATGTAGAGCGGCACTGGAGTGGCAGTGAAGACTGCATGCAGAAGGCGGCGTTCAGAGTGCAGCCCGCTCGATGAGGCTGCTCCGGCACCGTCGTCATGGTCGGTGCTCAGGGCATCAATGGCGCCGTCCAATTCAGCCAGCGCAGCGTCGAGCAGAGCCTGCACCTCGGCCCGTGGCAGCGCGGCGGCTTTGCGCAGCGCGGCGGCGCGAGACTTCAGTCCCGCCAGGTCAGCGCCTTGCATCGGCTGACTAGGTGTGTTTGCCACGACGCTGTCCTTCTGGGCGGCGGCTTCTGTTGGCCAGGTCAGCCAGTTGTCCCAGGTCGCTGCGCGCTGATTGTCCTGACCTGCCGCTGTGGGCATCAATGACGCGCCTGGCCACTTCGGTAGCCCGGATATTGCTTCGTTGTGAGACTTCGCGCATCTTCGCGAGCGCCTCATCAGCAGTGCACCCGAGCGCATGCATCAAAATGCCCTTGGCTTGATCGACGACAGCCCGCGCTGCAGCGGCGTCGCGCAGCTGGTCAGCCGTGCGCCTGCTGTCGCCATATTCGGACACTGCTCCGACCAAGGCGTTGCCATAGGCGACGAGAAACTCAGCAAGCTGGAGCTGGTCTGGATCGATGGCCCGTGGCCGGACTCCGAACAGCGAGAGAGTGATGACGGTCGGCCCTTGATAGCTCAGCGCAACGCAACTGCGCACGCCAAGCCGGAGCGAGGCGGAGGCGAACTCTGGCCAGCGATCCTCGGTCAGCGTGTCGAAGCAGGTCACCGGGCCGCCACTGGCCATCGCCTCGATCGTCGGCCCACGCCCACTTTCAATCTGGACGTGTATCAGCCGGGACGGGTCAGGATGGCTGGAAGCGTGCCTGGTGATCTGCCCGTCCTCCCAGAAGGTCATCGTCGCCGCAGCGCAGCCATCGACCTCGCTTGCCGCCAGCAGAGTCAGCTGATTCAGTGATCGCTCCTCGCTGGTTGCGGCCAGGCTGAGCAGCGCCGCTGTCCGGTCTGCAAGATCAGAGCCTGGCACGGTGCCCCCTCGCACGCCGGTGGCGGTACGCCTAACCAGTCTCGCCACCTCGAGCTTGCGCCACAAGGCCAGCGTCAACGTCGTCATACAAGGTCAGACGATCGGCCAAGCCCGTGATCCACAGGGTCTTGGTGTACTTGTAACGGGCGCCTGCCAGGGCCAGCAATCCGCCGGCCGCCTCGACCTTCTTCCAGTGACCGACGATGACGGCCAGGGCGCTTGTATCCAGGAAATCAACGCCGGAAAGGTCGAGGATGATCCGGCTGTAGTCCGACTGGGCTTCGGTCAGGCACTCATCGAGCTGCGGACTAGTAGTTATGTCGAGATCACCGCGGATGGTGATGACCATGCTGTCGCCGCGGCTTTCTGCGGAGAGCCAGACTGCGTCCACACACCACCTCAGGAGAACTTCGAAGTCACAATTAGAACTTATACCGGGCCATAGTAGGGGCGCAGCGCGAGCTAAAGCTCCTTGCATAGACGCGATAGCGCCGGGAATGTACCGCCCGGGTAAGTATCGTGCTACAGAGCCTTCGTAATGTCGCAGCCGACTCGAAAGTGAGCAAAGCTCGCTTCCATGGCGGGCTGGCGATCGACCGGGCTAGTGGGAGTAGGCGTGAACGAGCGAGGCGTGGGCAGCCAAGTTAGGCGCCATGCCGCGCTAATTTACCGCGATCCAGCTGAATACGCCGCGTCCGTCAACGCCTTCGTAGAGGCCGGGCGAACTGCCGGCGAGCCGGTATTCATTGCAGTGCCTAGCGCGCACTGGCAGGTTTTCGGGCGGCCGCCATTCGGCGCGGTGTCAGACGGCGCTTCAGTGACCCTGGCCGACATGGAGGAGCTCGGCCGCAATCCCGCGCGGGTAATCTCTGCGATTCGGGAATTCGCCGATCTTTACCCAGGGCGTGCCATTCGCTACGTGGGAGAGCCGCTTTGGCCCAGCCGGACGCTGGCCGAGCGAGAGGAGATCGCAAGGCTCGAGGCTTTGCTCAATGTGGCGTTCCCGGACGGCCGTGTCAGCATGTTGTGCGCGTATAACGCCAGCACGCTGCCTACGTCGGTGATCTCAGCTGCCTGCAACTGCCACTCTTCGGTTCTCAGCGGCGGCCAGGAACGCAGCAACCCGGCCTTCAACGGTTCCTACAAGGTGGCTACCTGGCTGGATGCGCCGTTGCCACAACCGCCAACCGGCGCGCAAGAGCTGGACTACGACTACGATTTGCGCCCGCTTCGTGCTTTTGTCGCCGCTGCCGCTGACAGCGCCGGGCTGACTGGCGTGCGCAGGACCGACCTAGTGATCGCTGCCAGCGAGATAGGCGCCAATACGCTCAGGCACACGGCTGGCGGTGGCGTCCTTCGGATATGGCAATCTCAAGCCGAGGTCATCTGTCAGCTTGATGACGGCGGCTACATCGCTGACCCGCTGGCTGGCCAGTTCAAACCCCTCAGGAATCAGGCGGGCGGGCATGGGCTCTGGCTAGTCAACCAGGTTTGCGATCTGGTGCAGATCAGGACGAGCAACCTCGGAACGACCGTTCGGCTGCACATGCGCAAGGGCTAATTTTCCCGGCCTGGCGTTTGCCTGCTAATGCGCGGGTAGGTGAGGTGCAGTTGACATTAGCCCGGGCTTGGAGTACGCCATGAGTTTGCCCGCCGCTCAGCAGCGGATGCTGGATGGGATCGCCGATACGCTGCGGGCCACTGAGCCACGGCTTGTCTCGATGTTTGCCATATTCACCAGGCTGGCAAAGAACGAGGCTAGGCCGTGGCGTGAGCAGCTTCCCACTTATAGCGGACTGCGTCGGCTGCTGATGCGGATCAAGCCATCGCCCCGGCCGACGAAGATGGCGCAGCCATCGAACCGGGCCGTCTGGGTGCGTGTTCTCGTCGCGACTCAGCTGGCTATAGCTCTGACTGTGGTCGGGATTCTGATCAGCCTGACGGGTCACAAGGGCCCGGCGTGCGGCGCGGCGACCTCGCACATGACCCGCGTGGCGACGGCGTCGAGCTGCGGGATCCAAGCTGGGCCGTTAACGGGTAAGTTCAACGGGCCGCTTGGCGGAAGGTAGTTCCGGCAGCATCGAGGGGCACGCGGCAGCGCGTGCCCCTCGATGCTTTCCTCATCCGTTAGATCGATCGTGAGCCGGGACACCGGCTGCCTGGCCGTTCCGCATGCCATCGCCACCTTCGGTGTCTGGCATTCCCGTGCCGTTCGCCTCACCGAGGAGCTCACCGAAGAGGGCCCGGTAATAAATGAACGCCTGGCGCAGCTCCTCAGTCCCGGCCTTGCCGGCTGCGGCCTTAGCGCTAGCGTCCTGAGCCGCGCGGAAGAGTTGCACGGTGTGCGCATGTTCCACTGACAAATCCGCCATGACTTGGCTGTCGTCCTCTACTGGGTAGCCGCGCTCGTGCATGACGGCTGTGACTAGGTCATAACCGCGGCCGACGGCCGTCTGAGGTGAGTCGACGAACTCCTCCTGAATTGCGACCCACTGATCGGCGTAACGGGCCCGTGCGCCCTCCGATAGCGGCTGGATGTCCAGGCTACGCACGCGTCGCTGACGCATAGCCAGCTCGGACTCTGCCTTGATGCGGCTATCTTGTTCAGCCACGACCCGGTCGTACTCGGGGCCGAACCGCTCTTGCAGGCTGCGGCGGCGCTTTGCGAGTCCGGACACGGCCAGTGCAATAACGATCAGTATTACGATGATAATGAGCGCAGTTATTGCGCCTGACATATAGACCTCCTGACTTTTGCGGAGCTTATTCGCTCCCCTGGTCAGGAGTGTTCAAACAATGGCCTAGTTATTGGCTTGCTGCATTCACCTGGGCCCGCAATTGGCGACGGCCGCGGTGCAACCTGGACATCACTGTGCCCAGCGGCGTGCCCATGAGCTGCGCAGTCTCCGCGTAGCTGAAGCCCTCCACGTCAATCAGGTAGACAACATGCCTGAAGTCGGGCGACAAGTCGCGCAAAGCCTGGAAAATCTGAGTAGCAGGCAGGGCAGAGATTGCCTCGTCTTCGGCCGAAAGTGCATGATAGCCGCCGTAGGCTGGTCGCTGTGTTTGCGGCATGTTATCCGCCGGGATCATCACCAAGAATGGCTCACGCTGACGTTTGCGATAACCGCTAATGAAAATGTTCATCATAATGCGGAGCAGCCACGCCCGGATATTCGTGTCCGGTTTGAACCGGCCGAATCCAGCACACGCCCTCGTCATCGTCTCTTGAACTAGGTCCTCGGCATCCTGAGTGTGACGAGTCAGCCGGACCGCGGACTGGTAGAGCGAGCCGCTGTGAGGCAGAGCTTCACGCTCGAATCTGTCCGATAGGTCCGGGCTCATCGTGGCACTTATGGCGGCCATCGCGTCCTTCCCGCGTCCCCGAGCACAACTACCTAACATGAGGTCCGCCAAACGGCCCGCCTGATACACGAGCAGGCGGAGTTTGGCTGTCGTGGTGTGGGCAGCAAGCAGGCCATGAAATCTGGAGGCGACCGGTCGACGCTGCTGACAGTGCTGATCGCGGGAGCAGCCAACTTGTTCGTGGCGGCCATCAAGCTGGCGGCCGGGCTGCTCGCGGGTTCAAGTGCGATGCTGGCCGAGGCAGCCCACTCGGTCGCGGACACACTCAACCAGGTATTCCTGCTGACTTCAGTGCATCAGGCGCGGCGTCCCGCTGACCGCGAACATCCCTTCGGGTACGGGCAAGAGCGGTACTTCTGGTCGTTGCTCGCCGCGTTCGGGATCTTCATCGCCGGAGCTGGCTTCTCGGTCTTCGAGGGCATTCTGGCGCTCGGTCGCAGCAGTGGTGAGCGCGGCGTGCTGGTCGCCTACATCGCGCTGGGTCTGTCCGCAGTGGCCGAGGGGATCTCGTTCGCTCGGGCGACAGCTCAGACCCGTGCCCAAGCCAAGGAGCGAAACCTGCGCCTGTTCGAGCACATCAAAACAAGCCCGGATACGACGGTTAAAGCGGCTCTGTTCGAGGACAGCGTTGCTATAGCTGGCCTGGGTTTCGCATTCGCTGGCCTAGTACTACGGCAGCTAACCGGCTCGGAGGTCTGGGATGCTGCAGCATCGATGGCTATCGGCGCCCTGCTGATAGCCGCCGCCATCAGGCTCGGCGCCGATAGCCGGGACTTGCTGATCGGTCGTGCGGCGGACCCAGACCAGCTACAGCTCATCCAAAGTCACATTGCTACGACCGAGGGCGTGACGGCGGTGCTGGACGTGCTCACGATGCACCTAGGTCCAGATCACTTGATCGTTGCGGCCAGGGTCGCCTTCGACGACGACATTAGCGCCGACCGGGCCGAGGACCTCGCGGACAACATCGATAAGGAACTCAAGGAGCGCCTGCCTGTGGTCCCGCATGTCTTCATCGACCCGACGCAACTGCAGACGTCAGCTATCTGGACCGATCCCGACGCGCCGCAACTGCGCACTGACAAGGTCTAGCTGATCGTCGGCCGCAATCTTGGCCAAGAGCTCTGCGGCTTCCCGCTGCGATGCGAGTTCTTGCTGGAAGACGGTTCCTGATCCGGTGCGCCAGGTGATTACAGCGATGCCGCCGCTATCGGGCCAGCCTTCAATACGAGCTGGCGACCCGTCGGCACCGGGAGGTGTGATCATTTCCATCTATGCCTCCGAACGCCTGTCGGCCGGTCGAGCCAGGAGGCCAGACCGCCCGGCTATCGGCGTCGCTTCGCGGCCGTGACCACTGCTGCGACGATCGCACCAATGCCGGCAGCCGCTCGAGTGCGAGACGCTTTCAGCCAAGCTACGACGGTTTTGGACGAGTCGCTCGTCCGCACGTTCGAGACCAAATTTTTGGCGTGGCCAGCAACGTCAGTCTTCGTCGCGAAGCGCTCGAAGGTCTGGCCGACGCCGGTTTTGGCTTGCTCGAACCTGTCTGTGATGACTTGCTTAGCGTCTCGCTGAGTCATGACGAAGCCTTTCTCACTGTGCTGCCCTCTTCAATGCAGCCGCTTCAATGCAGCCGCCTCATGCCGCGGCTCCGTCTCCGCGCTGCGCAGCTACCCGGGCTGAGAGTTTCTAATCAAAATGTGCGCTATCGCCTGTTGTGGCGTCGGCTGCGCCCGGCGAGGGGCAAGACCACCCACAAACCGGCGAAGAGAAGGAACACGGCCAGGCTGAGGATCGTCCCTGGTATACCGGGTGCCACAACGCTCGTCACCAGAAGAACTGCGCATGACACAGCGAGTGCTACGGCGGCCAGACCACATATGGCCATCGCGTTGGCAGTTCGCACGAGATGCTCTTTCTGATGTTGCCTGAACACCAGCCGGTGATAAGCGACCGGTCCCACGAGCAGCGCCGTAGCTACGGCCGCGAGCACGACATCAGCCAGGTACAAATCGCGCTGTGCAGCTCCCAGTTTGGCGAACCGTGCACTGAACGGGATAGCGAGCAGGAAGCCGAAAAGCACCTGTACGCCCAAGCCGGCGACGCGCAACTCCTGCAGGAGTTCAGCAAGGTTGCGGTCGGCACGTTCTTCTTGTGACTCGTCGCGCCAGTCGGCGGGATCGTTCATCGTCCCCATCCAGCGCCGCCCAGGGCGTCGCCGCTGATCCTCACGAGAGCACCGCGCGCACCGTCGGCGATGAAGGAGTACTCGCGCAGCACGCGCGCTTCCAGGAAGTCGTCACCTCGGCGAAATCTCCGCTGGGTCAAGAACCAAACGAGGATTGCCGCACGAGCTAGGGCAGCCACCCACTGCCAATGTTTGAGTCGAGCACAGCGGGTAGTCAGGAGCCGTCATTCGACGGAGAGGAATCCGATGGGAATAGTCCTGCTTGCTCTGCTTGTGGTCCTGATCCTCTTCGGCCTGGGATTCGCGCTGCACGTGCTGTGGTGGATCGCAATCATCGCGCTGATTATCTGGCTGCTCGGGTTCCTGATGCGAGCCGGCGAGGGCGTAGCAAGCCGGAGACGCCGCTGGTATCGCTGGTGAGCCGCCAGATCTAACCAGCCCCAGGAGCGACGGCCTGGCCGGAGGAATTGCAGCGCCCCACTCCGAGCCGCGAGTGCGGCACGGAACCTTCGGCCGGGCCGTTTTCTGTGCCGGCACGCCGTGCGAGATGCAGCAGCTATCAGGCTGGATCAGGACAACTGATGTCCGGCTGCTATGTCGGGTTTAGTGCTCCAGCCCCGACGTGCTGGCGCGTACGAGCAATCGTCCCCGGCACCCGAACTAGTGAGCGCGCCGATGGCGACTAGCGTCGCGAGCACCTCGTCGACTGTCGAATCGTCGAGCTTGACCACAGCTGCAATTTCAGCCCGTGTCGTCTTCCTGCCTGAATACTCCAGTGTGGCGATGCTCTCGTACACGTGCGTTCCGGCATCTGTGAGGACCTGGGTGTCCACGTGCGATGTGTCGCCGTGCTCACTCATGGTTGTCTCCTTCCACTGAACGCAAAAGCGGCCGGAAACGCACCGGCGTTTCCGGCCACTCGTGTCCCCCGCCGCATCTGCGGGCGGTGGCAGAACGTTGTGGCGTTCAGTATTTGCCTGCCGTTACTGACTTGGCTGTGGCATCGAACAGTGCACCTTGGGGTTGACACCAACGTAGTTGAGCGGTCCGGCCGCTACGGTTACCGCGATGGTGCCAGCGTGCGCACAGCTGTCCGCGCCTGTGTAGTAGTGGCGTTGCAAGCCAGCGATCGCGCCAATGATTAGCCATATGACCAGTAATATCCCGACGACCCTCATCAATGCCTCCGCTTGGGGCGCTCGCCATCTTGGTGGCAGCCGCCCTGACCAGGCTGGAAGTTACCGCGCTCGATTCGTTCTAAACGCTGCTTACTTCTCATCCGGCAACTCGAACTATTCCTACGGCCAGCGGTTTGCCGCGCCTACTGGACGCCGGCCGCAAAGGGCCGATGTTTGAGCCCCGTACAGAGGGCACCAACACAGAGGCGGACACCCCCCTTAAACCGCCAACCTGGAGTGGCTATGAAGACGCTTGAGACCGTCGCCGCATCGATCTCGGCGGATGAACTTGACTCGCGCACTGACGCTGAGCTTCTGACCCTTGTCCAGTCGCGGCCGCGCGACGATGACATGCGCGACTTGGCTTGCGAGCTGCTCGTTAATCGGTACCGGCCGCTGGTCAAGTCCTGCGTGCTGCGGTACCGCAATAGCACGGAATCGCAGGAAGAGCTGATGCAGGTCGGCTATGTGGGTCTGTTGAAAGCAATCAACAACTTCAACCCCGTGCTCGGGACGAGTTTGGCGGGTTACGCGCAGCCCTGCGTCAGCGGTGAGATTAAGCGGCACTTCCGTGACAAGCGCTGGCAGGTCCACGTGAAGCGGTCCTTGCAAGAGTTGCGCCTCGAGCTTCGGAGCGTGACCTCCGAGCTGACGAACTCACTCGGTCGCATTCCAACTGACGCCGAGCTCGCGAAACATTTGGAGATCACCGAGGCTGACGTTCGCGAAGCCCGCCAGGCAGATCTCGCTTTTCAGGCAGCTTCCCTGGATACGCCGCTGGCTAACGGCGAAAACGCAGGCAGCCTTGGAGACCTATTGGGTGCGGAGGATCCGCTAATCGAGCATGTGATCGACATGCAGGCGGTATGGGCGCACTGGAACGGCCTGCCGGAGCGAGAGCAGCAACTGCTGCTCATGCGCTTTTACGGCAACATGACGCAGGCAGAGATTGGCGCCAGGCTGGGTATATCCCAGATGCATGTATCGCGCCTGCTGGCCGAGGCGCTCGCGTACTTGCGCGAGCAAATCGCCGACACCAGCACGGCGATGGCTTAGTGAAAGGACAAATTAGATGCGGACCGCGACAGCCCTCACCGTTGTGGCGATAGGCGCGATCCTGGCTTTTGCCGTTACGGCTCACCCATCGTTCTTCAACTTCAATATGGCCGGCTGGGTGCTCATGCTAGTCGGGGCCGCCGGCGCCCTGATACCACGCCGCGGTTACGGCTGGCTGCGTCGCCGCATGGTTTTGAACACCAACGGCGAACGCAAGGACGTTGATGTCACCCGCCAGCACTTCTCCCGCTGGCTCGTACCTGGTGGCCTGATCACTGAAGGTCGCGACGCAGCTGCCATCGACGCGCCGATCGAAACAGAAACGATCGAGGAGTACACCGAGGAATGATGGCGTGCCCGCTCGTGACGTGCGAAGTTTGTGCATAGTCACGAGCGGGCATAAACTGTACCTAGTGGTGCCTACGACGATGGCACTCCCTCACGCCAGTTCTGGCGTATGCACTGGTCACGGCGTTACCGATGATCAGGTGCGAGCATAGATTCAAGGTGCAAACCCTGAGTCATCGTGCAAATGCTGAGGGTGTGCCATTTCTTATGTTCTGGCCCCCTGATGCATGCCTGATCGCTCGCATGCTGGTCTCCTGTAGCGGCGTGACGCCAGCGACAACATCAGGAGGCACCTCCCATGCGGATCGCTCTCGTTACCGCGCAGAGCCCCCTCGATCCTGCGGGCGCAGTCCGTTCTGCCGAGCGACAAACACCGTCACTAGCGCATGCTCTGGCCAGCGACGGCCACCGGGTCACGATCTATGCACGCAGTACAAGCGATGACTACCCGCGTACGGCGATTCTCGGCAGCGGCGTGTCAGTTGAGCATGTGCCCGCTGGACCGGCCAAGCCCATGCGGGACGAGAAGTGCGCTACTTACATGCCGCAGTTCGCGAACTACCTCACTAAACACTGGCGCGGCAAGCCGCCGGAGGTCGTCCATGCCTTCTCCTGGACGGGCGGGCTGGCGGCGCTCGGCGCCGTCCGCGGCACCGATGTGCCGGTGGTGCAGACGTTTCAGTCGCTCGGCTTGACCGAGCGGCGGCATGGCCGCAACACCGAGGTGTCGGCAAGCCGTGTGCAGATGGAAGCGTGCATTGGCCGCAATGCGGCCGCGGTGCTAGTTAGCTCCGCCGACGACGCGGCCGAATTGGCCAAACTGTCGGTGCCGAAGTCAGCGATTCGGATAGTGCCCTGCGGCATCGACACCGAGGTCTTCCGG
>Ga0126373_10000629_pt1 | contig 23444 bp, 21 predicted proteins | sample PanSoiMetPlot_11_FD_92545 | JGI IMG/M metagenome (GOLD analysis project Ga0126373, IMG submission 92545) | Tropical forest soil microbial communities from Panama - MetaG Plot_11 | ecosystem: Environmental > Terrestrial > Soil > Tropical forest > Bulk soil | place: Panama | collected 2016-02-17 | reverse complement strand
TTCGAACCCTTCGGTGTTTCAACAGCCGGTTACGTTCACTGTGACTGTCACGCCGCAGGGTTCTTGCGGCCCTCCGACGGGAACCGTAACCCTGTTGGACGGAGGGGTTCCAATAGCCTCCAAGTGGCTCAGCTTGCTCAGCGGGGGAATGGCGACGTTCATGACTTCCGCTCTGTGGGTTGGCAACCACAACATCACCGCCAGTTATAGCGGCGATCTGAATTTCAACTCGAGCAATGGAGCCTTGTCACCAGCGCCGACACAAGTGGTAAACAAGGCCAGTACCGCGATTTCCGTAAGCTCAGTTTTGCCTTCGACAGCGTTCGTGAACCAACCAATCACTGTGTCTTACACGTTCGGGGTTGTCGCACCGGGAGCAGGTTCGCCGATCGCACCGTCCGGCAACATCAGTGTGGCAGCTAGTGACGGATCTTCCTGCGTTGCTGCTCCTTCTCTCGTCGGCGGAATGTGCACTCTTTCGCCGGCACCGACCGCAGCTGGCAACGTGACGCTCACAATCAGCTACTCCGGTGACGGAAACTTCGTAGCCAGCGGAGCAAACGGCAACTACACCGTTTACCAACTCGTATTCACCGCGCAACCCACCAATAGGGGAGCCGGACTCACCATCACGCCAGCAGTGGTGGTTACGGCGGAGGACAGCACCAATGTCCCTCTGGCATCTTTCAGTGGCGCTATCACGTTGGCTATCGGCACAGGCCCTGGGACTCTTGCCGGTACGACTACGCAGAACGCGGTGAACGGTGTCGCCACATTCGGCGACCTAAGCATCAACAAGATTGCGAATGCGTACACCCTCACGGCTTCACCCGCTGGCGGTCTTCCCGCCGCGACCTCAAGTGCGTTTAACATCGATACTTTCTATGTCGACGGCCAGGGCAATTTCGGGACATTGGATTTGGCCTCAGGGACTCTCACCCAGATTGGCGCGGCCACTTTGCCTAGCAGCACCGGAATCGACCTGACACCTGGCCTTCAGATTTACGCGTACAACGGGTCGAACCAGTTGTTGCAGATAACTCCATCAACCGGGGCGGCGACTCTCATTGGAAACGGATCCATTACCAATCAGACGACCACGGGAGCTCTGACCAACGGCTCCTATTTCGGGATCGATGCGGTTACGGGGAATGTGTACACCATTGACCTCGGGACCGGGGCAACCACACAGGTCGGCCACAGCAGCACGGGTGTCGCAGTTCCCAGCGGCTGCAGCCTCGAAACGAGTCTCTCCGGATCGGCGAACACTTTGTACTACACAGTTGGTTACAGTGGTGCGAGTTGCAGTGCGCCGATGCCGGATACTCTGTCCCAAATCGATCCCACGAGTGGGGCGACAACGCTTATCGGTCCAATCACCGTCAGCGGTTCGCCTATGAATGGCTTTGTCGGTTCCGTGTTCGTTGGCGGCACGTTCTACGGATTCACCTCCGCTGGACAGGGACAGGCACAGGAATATTCCATTAACCTTGCGAATGGTGCCGCGACATTCCTGAACAACACGACAGCATCAATCGTCGCTGCAGGGTCCAGTCAATGAGCCAGGGCTAGTAGGGAGATGGTGAAACAATGCTCGGCAATTGCCGGGCATTTCTTTGCTTGAACTCAGTTCGTGCAGCTGACGGAGGCGTACGACCACACCTCGGCGGAGAAATCTAAATATGGTTCCAAAGTTTTGATCGATTCTTACTGCCCCAAAGCTTTGCGAGCTTCAGCGACCAGAGGATCTTCGGTGGACTGGCCACGGATGCTCAGATAATTTCGATACGAGTCCCCATAACCTGGGCTCTTGAGACCTTCGAGCACCCGTCCCTGGTAGTAATAGACAGGCGGCAAAAGTGCATAGGTGGGCACGTTGTCCTGGAAGAGTTCCATAACTTCTCCGCGCCGCCTGATGCAGCGCTCAAACTCGGAATCGGCCTCCACGAAAAGGGCGGCATCAAGATAGGCACGGCCAAGCTCAAAGTGACCGATCCAAGTGTCCAGAAGCTTGTTGGCTTCGAGCAGTTTATTGATGCCCGCGCGTTTGTCGCCTCGCTTCAACGCGATCTTCGCCTCAATGATACTGCCGTAAACCTGAGGCTCAGTTTTCAGCTCGGAAGCCAGATTGCTGGCGAGCTTTTGCGCCTTGATCAGTTCGTTGGCGTCAACATAGATCTGCGCCGCCGAGAACCTGACTGATACGTCCTGGTTTAATGCGAAAGCCTTGTCTGCGGCTTCGAGGGCGGGCCGGCGCTCTCCCCTCCACAACTGTATGCGGCCGAGAGCTACGTACTTGGTCGCGGCGTTTTCCGCGTCCTTGGCTGTCAGATCGGCCGCGGCGCCTTTTTCAAGAATCGCGATAGCGTCTGTGAAACGGCCTTGGTATGCCGCCAAATCCGCGAGCCCGGAACTTGCGATGGAAGCGCCGGACGAATCCAGCTTTTCAAGAGTGTGGTAGGTCTCGGCAGCTTGAGACAATTGTCCCTGACCCAGTTGGGACTCAGCCACGAACAGATAACCTGGCGCGGACGGGCTGAGTTCCAGTGCGGCACGAGCTTCGCGTTCACCCGCCTGGAAATCACCACCCAGGGAACTATAAAAGGCGAGATTGAGCCGTGGTTGTGCACCTTTAGGGACAAGTTCGACGCCTCGTTTCGACTCCTCGATGGCTTTCGGGATGTTGCGCAACTGCGCGTAGCAAATTCCGAGATTGACGTGCCCGACTCGATCGGCTGGGTACCGGCTGACGAGTTGAGTATATTCGTCGACGCACTTCTGCCAGTCACCCATCTTGGCGTAGTAGAGGCCACGTGTCCGGCTGCGTTCCCGCTCCGTCATCCGGTCCTCGTGTTGCATCGCCAGCTTTATATAGCGTTCGGCATCCTCTCGTTTGCCCAAATTCTCAGACATGGCTGCCATCCCGGCATACCCTTCGGCGAAATTGGGATCAATTTGCACCGCCTTCGAAAAGCTTTCCAGTGCCTCCTGATATTTGCCCGCGTACTGCTGTTGCATGGCGATGGCATCGAGGTGCATGGCTTCCAATGATCCGACGCTAAAGGCGCCGCTCAGGGCATGGAATTGTTCTGACTCGGGGGTAATGTCGCCAAGAGCTTTGCGGATTGGAGCCACGAGCTTGGGAATCTCGTGTGGAATGGCCTCCTTGTTGGCAGCGCTAATTTCCGAGTTGGCGAGGACGTTCCCGGTCACAGCATCCAGTGCGATTGCAGAGACGGTGTATTTATCGCCACGAAAGGTGACATCACCTGATATGACAGCGTTGACGGACTGACCGACAGCGACCAAACGGGCCGACTGTTCATCCAATTTGTCGCTGGGGTGCGGTAGCTTTTCCGCCAGCTTTCGCGCGCTTTCACGGCTGTAAGCGTTAATAAAGCTTGCCCCTTCGAGGGCGGTGTCGATTGTCGATTCCAGTGTGCCGTCGAAGACAGGGTCGCCAGTGTGATTGGCGAAGTCTGCTACCAGCACTGACACAGCCTTCTCTGCCTGTACCGGCCTGGACCGCGCGCGAAGCATCCAGCCAGCGACCACTGCGACCGCAACTAATGTTGCCGCCAGCACTGGCAACCAGATTCGTTTATGTAATGTGGGTCGCGGTAATGTGGGATGTGGCTCCGGTTGCCGCGCCGGTTGAACTGAGACAGGAGAAGGCGGAGCGACTATGGACGATGCACGTCTGCCCTCGATCTCGTCAATACGATCCAGCACCTGCTGCGCACTCTGCCAGCGGTCGGTGGGATCCCGCTCTAAACATTTCGAAACAAGTTCGCTGATTAGCTGCGGGATACTCGCATCCCAGTCCGATGCCGGCACGGCGCGCTCTTGCATCCTCTTGAGCAAGCTGGCGACTGCGCTGTCGGCCTGGTACGGCATTTTGCCGGTCAGCAGTTCGTAGCAAATCAGTCCAAGCGTAAACAGATCGGAGCGCGCATCCAATTCCTTGGCCTGAGCCTGCTCGGGTGACATGTATTCCATCGTGCCGAGCATCGTCCCGCTGCGCGTCATGCCATCTCCACCAATGGAGCGCGCCAGCCCGAAGTCCATGATCACGACGCGGCCTTGCGCGTCGCGCATGATGTTGCCGGGCTTCAGATCGCGATGAATCACGCCTTCCCGGTGCGCCGCCCGAAGGCCGGTCAACATCTGCTTCATGATCTCGACGGCTTCGTGCACTTCCAGCTTTCCCTGTCGCCGCAGAATCTGGTATAGGCTCTCGCCCTCTACGAATTCCATGGTGATGAACTTGATTCCATCCGATTCACCCAAATCGAAAATGCGGATCACGTTCCGATCGGTAACCTCCCGGGCGAGAATCAGTTCCTGTTTGAAGCGTTGCAAGATTTCGGGATTGCTGGCCAGCTCAGGACGGATGACCTTCAAAGCGATAAGGCGGTCTAGCTCGATGTCTTTTGCCTTGTAAACCGCGCCCATGCCGCCTTCACCGAGCAACTGGACAATCCTGTAGCGTGTTCCGAGAAGGGTGTCAGGTTGGAGCAAGAGCCCGCTCCACACCCGGCTTGCAGGTGGGCCAGTCGGCTTCGGTTCATTAGGAGCTGGAGTGTGTGCCGGCGGCGGAGTGCTTTCGAGCATCGTCGGCGCCTCAAAGAACCCCGTTTCCCTCGAGGAGGCGGGCAAAGGCGTCTGCGTAACGGTGGGCTCCTGAGGAGCCGCAGAAGGAAGTGAGCCGCCGCTGGGAACAATATTTACTGTTTCGGGTTCGTGCTTCCGCTTTTTGGGATCGCTCATTCGTCGCCCATCGCGCGGTGATCTGAATTTGTCCGGGGAGGTGGAAATGCCCAGTAGACCTGCCGATCCGCATGCGAAATAACGAATGACGGAAGTATATACCTGCCCGCTTCTTCCCCTGCCATAAATTCTGCGCCGAGATTGGTAGTTGAACACCTCATTGCCCCACGAAACAGGCACCCTCCCTGCACCCTGCTAAAGCGGCAAGGCAGGCATTGAACGGTTTGATTGGAGCACCTCCTCGACGCTTTACACCCACCCGATTACTATCAACGCTTCAGGTGTGGTAGAGGCCATCGCGACCGAGCCTTACCATATTCCAAGCCCGATCAGCTCGGCGAGGTACACGTTGAAGACGGCGACCCCGGTCTTTTCTCCTGCCGGAGGAACCTACGCGACGGCGCAGTCGGTGAAGATCACGGACGTGACAGACGGGGCGACATCTACTACACCACCAACGGCAGCACGCCGACGACATCGTCGACCAAGTACTCGGGTGCAATCAAAGTTTCGACAACGGAGACCCTGAAGGCGATTGCGGTGGCAGCAGGATATGCCAATTCATCTGTCGGCACCGCGAGGTACACGTTGAAGACGGCGACCCCGGTCCTTTCTCCGGCCGGAGGAACCTACGCGACGGCGCAGTCGGTGAAGATCACGGACGTGACAGCCGGGGCGACCATCTACTACACCACCAACGGCAGCACGCCGACGATATCGTCGACCAAGTACTCGGGCGCGATCAAGGTTTCGACTACGGAGACGCTGAAGGCGATTGCGGTGACAGCAGGACATGCGAATTCATCTGTTGGCACCGCGACGTACACGTTGAAGACAGCGACCCCGGTCCTTTCTCCGGCCGGAGGAACCTACGCGACGGCGCAATCGGTGAAGATCACGGATGCAACGGGGCGACCATCTACTACACCACCAACGGCAGCACGCCGTCGGGCGCGATCAAGGTTTCGACTACGGAGACGGTGAAGGCGATTGCGGTGGCAGCAGGACATGCGAATTCATCCGTCGCCACCGCGACGTACACGTTGAAGACAGCGACCCCGGTCTTTTCTCCGGCCCGGAGGAACCTACACGACGGCGCAATCGGTGAAGGTCACGGATGCAACGGCCGGGGCGACCATCTACTACAGTAACCGCGACATCCTTGTCATTGGTGGCAAGGGAATTGGGCCGGGTGAGGGCGCGCTTTCATCCGTCGAAAAGCTGGGCAGAAGGCAAAAAACGGAGGATCGTGAGTAAAACTCATAGAGTGGAGCGTTTTGACACCGCACGGAGGCAGCGGTCATGAAATCCTCCTTGTGAATGAGGCCGTTACTCGGGTCTGAGCCTGATACTGCCGCGCATCCCCCCGGTGTCGTATCCTTGTCTCGGTCCCTTACTCATGAATTCGTCGGGAAGTTCGGTCCACCTCTCGGTTGAGTGTTCCGGCACTTAGGGGGAGAAATATGCAGCGTAAGCCAATTGGATCAGATCCCTGGCAGAGACAGCCTTGGACACCAGGCTCATGGGGAGTCAACGATTCTGGCAGTCCGTTTTCGGAGTTCCCCGGCCCGACTCCTGGGCCTTGGGGTGTGAATGATGGCAGTCCGGGCTGCATCTTGGGCATGACGAATGGGCTCAATCTCCAGACGCCCAAACCTAAACCTGCAGCCGTGCCTTCGTCTTCGCCCATCGCGGCAACTCCTCTGCCGCCTTACATCGTCACTTTCAACCATGCTGATGTGCCCTCCAAACCCGATCATTCAAGAAGCTCGGCGGGCGGACCGAGCAGGTCTGGCGCCAACCGCGCGGGTTACACCAAGGCAATCCTCGAGAAAAAGCTGAGCATCGAATGGGACAATGCTCCGGCTCGGCACGACGGCATGGTTCCCTTTTTTGCCCGTGCGGTCAACGTTCTTTTTGAGTTGGACCCGATTACCGTGGCGGTGTCCTCCGATTACCCTGTCGATTCCTGTCCGTACCGGGTGACGCTGAAGCACGAGATCGAGGACCACGTCCAGTCGTTTATCAAGATCTTCCTCTCCTATCGGGCAATCCTGATTAATAAGCTGAATGCGATCTCGTTTCCCACCGAACGCGCGCCGAAGTTGATAAAGCCGAAGGAAATCGAAGCGTTCCAGGACACGATGGGGAAACAGGTGCAGGAGATGATCAAGACGGTAGCGGCTAACCTCGTTGCCGAGTTGGAGAAAGATCGCCAGGCCAAGGACAGTCCAGAGGCTTATGCGGCTACCTACCGGCAATGCTCAAAAGCCGACTGGGAGATGGGAGAGGAATAATTTGATTGTTGACCACGGGGAAAACTGGCGGGGGAAAAAGCTGTCCTTCCGTTCCGGTTGTGAAGCTGTACAGTTTACGCCGAAAAACTGGTGAAACGTCCCGTCGGTCCCAGGTTTCTCTGTCCCCAGGGTTCCCCAAACAGTTCCCGTTGTTGCGGATCGCGGCGCTTCCTGCCGGCAACAATGCCCGCGCCGTGGGTTGTTTCAGGACTTGCATGGCGGTGGACGGAGTGCCCCGGTCGGGTCCGGTGATCAGCAGGTGGACCTGTCCGGGCATGAAGACATAGCCGACCACGACGAAGCGGTAGCGCTGCCGCGCCTGTTCGAGGATGGAGAGGAGGCGGTCACGCGCCCGCTCGGAATTGAGCAGGGGCAATCGGCGGTAACACGAGAAAGTGACAAGGTGTAGGTGATGCGCGGCGTAACTGCCATGCAAGCCCGCAGGCATAACCACTCATGGTATCGGCCAAGCCGTACCCGCCCCTTCGGCAAGCTCAGGGCAGGCTCTTGCAAAAAAAACGCAAGGACGAGGCACCCACAGTTTCGAAACGGGAATGGAAATCAAAGTCCAAAAGCCCGGGCCACCCGCCCATTAAGTTTGTCATTCCCGCTATCGAAGGATTTGCCATTTTCCCTTCGCGATTCCAATCTTCGTTGGAAGGAAAAAACTTGGGCCATCGGTGCCGATAAATTCCAGAGCGTGGTGGCGGTCTATCCGAAGGCACTCAATCAATCGTCCGTCAGCGACCAGACGGAGGTCGAATTCATCCAAGGCCCACGGTCTCAGTTTCATTGTTGCGGCCTGGGAACTTAAAGCGCTCAACATCCCTTCTCGAGCGGGCTCGACTGCAATCCCGTAAGCGTGCGCATACTCCTTTATTTTCAGTTCGCTTTCAGCAACAAAGTTCTCGAACTGGGCTGTTGCCAGCAGACCGTGAAGATGGTGCAGGTAGTCGAGGGCCGTCAGCCGCAAATCGTTGTCAATTGCTGGAAAAACTTCGGCGTCTTGCCAAGCCCAGCGTCCCAACTCATTGACGCCGGGAAAGTTTCGCTCCTGCAGGCTAGGAACCGGCTGCGCCGGTCCTTGCCACTCGATCGTTGCGAGGGGGGGAGGACCATCTTTGTGAACCGGTTGGTCATCGGCGTATTGTGCAATCTGTAATTCCAGCGAGGTCGGACCCGAGTACTGACCAGCGGTTGGATCATCCGGCCAGGGATCCTGGGATTTGCTTGCCAAAGGCGCCGCGTGCAACATTACGCCGATCTTGTTTGTGCCCGGGATTACGTTTTCGTTGAGCGGCACGCTCACCGTTGTTTCTTTTTCACTGGGGAGCAGAAGCACCGCCGGAATATCGTTGATCCAGATTTCCAAGCGGAGATTCTTTGTCGTAGTCTTGGCAATGAATCTCGGGTTAGGCATGCTAGCCTCCAAAAACAAATTCGCCAGCCTTTTCGTTCTCTTCCATTACCTTGATCTTTTTGGTCGTGGTACCCCAGAGCAAGCAACTGCAGGTAAGTACCCCATACACGGGTTCCCGTTTGATCAAGATCTTCCCCTTCAGGATTGCCTTCTCGCAGAGAACCCTGAAGTCTTCCGTGTCAGCTTTGAATGTGACTTCGAAGCTAACGTCGCCGGTAATCACCCAACCGAGCGCTCCGTGTACTCCTCCGGAAGGCTTGAATTCCCCTTCCGGCTTTACGCTTGAATGCAACGTGGTGTCCGGATCGGTCTTCTCCACAGCTGGCAGATTCAGGCTAAGCGTGCCTTCTCCTTTCAGAAAAATAAACGCGTCGGCAAGCCCGGCACACTTCCACCCCAAATTAAAGTCCACCGACGCCTTGATGAGATCGATTTTGATGGCACCCGCAATGGCAAGAAAAACGCGTTCGTCGGTGTATTCCGTGTAGCCCCATTTTGCGTTGATTCTGCCCGCAAGAAACTGGCACTCGAGCTTGATTGAAACTCCGGGGCCCACCTGGAAATTACTAATCCATTCATCGATCTTTTTGAACGCGTACTCGGCAGTCCGGATTGCCCTCACCAGAACGATGAGGTCATCAATCGGCGCCTCCAGTGTGCGGGCGTCATCCTTTTGGGTCAGTTTAACTTTGAGTTCGTCCTTCCAATCTGAATCCTGTACCCCCAACTGCTTCTTCTTAAGATCCTCGAAGAACTTGCGGAATTCTCCTTCACTGCCGACGGATTTGAGGGCGTCGGATTTCTTATATTCGTCGCTGGCTAGTTCTCCGGCCTTTTCGATCTCCTCTTTCTTTCTGTCCGCTTCTGTTTTCCAGCCGCTACTCTTTTTCTCGAAGCTCAACGACTCGGGCTTTAGAATCGCCGGGATGCTCAATTCCAATTCGAAAACGTCGGCCGGAAAGACTTCGATCATGCAGTGAAGAGACGACACGGGCGGTTTGGATACCGGAACTCCGCACACGCTTGCAGAAAGTTGATAGGTTCGCGGGGCATGCCTTGATATAGCATTTACCACCACCCAAAGACGCGGCATACCAGAGTCCGTCGCCATTGGCGCCCGCCAGAACTCCAGATTCTTATGTGTGCCCGCAAGACCACCCGGCCCCCTCCCATCTGCGAAAACCAATTGAGGGTGAGTGCCGCCGCATACGGCCTCAGAAGTGGCTTGAAAATTAATCTTACGCGGCGAATTTGCCCGGGATGGAGCCGTGATCTGGAAGACACCGCCCGTTTGGAGGAGCGTGGGAGAAGCCTGGGGGTGCAGTACCGGATCATTCTGTATCTTGGCGGTTCGCGTGCCCAGCTTGCCGGAAAGATCCGCCTTGGGTTCAGTAAGCAGCAGATGTACGAGGTTACAGGGAATAACCTTCTTCGCAGGGCAGGTCTGCACGCTGCTGCCTGCGGTCTGCGTCGCAGAGAAATTCTGTTGCAGTTGCGTCGAATGCTTCTTATGCTGTTGGCGCGGTTTAGATTTCTTCTTCTTCCCCAACTTCGACCTCGCCGTCGTCCGACTCGTTACCATCAAGGTCGTCCAACAGTAGCAGCAGAATCTTAGCTTTTGAACTTGCGGTCAAGGCCGAATTGCTCAGTATTTCGCGATAGGGCTCGCGGTCATAAAATTCAGTTCCGAAGGCGAATCCGGACGTCACGTAAGCAGCTAATTCAAGCTCTGTCGAGAATCCCGCAGACCGACCGCTCCGCACAAATTGCCGGCATCTCGATCGGATCTCTTGTTCGGTCCCACCTGCGATCTTTAGGCTGATAATTTGGTTCATTAGTCGATCCAGATATGCACGTTCGGCATCCTCCTCCAGAGCGTCACGTGAAGTCGCGCTGATTGTCACAACAGCTCCATGTTTCATAAAAACCTGCTACCGATGGATATCAAAAAGCCGATGACAATGCAGAACCAGCCCACGCGGAAGAGTCCTTCTCGCTGCGGATTGTCTATGTACGTCAGATATGCTTGCTTCGGATTACCGGGATTGTAGTGAACGGCAGTCTCCAATCCTGCGGTAAGTCTGGCGGCTATGGACTGCATCTGCGGACTGGCACTTGAGTCCAACGATTGAATTCTCTCGACCATAAGGCTGGACGTAGCGTCATGGCCGATATACTCCGCTCCGCCAACTGTGTATCTGAAATCCACGGCCAGCGCCCACACAGGGTCGACGGCGTAAGAAGGATCCGGCGAGGCTCCGCCTCGAGTGGCTCCCACTCGCAATCTGGCACGAGTCGTTCGAATGATCGATGACGACAAGATTGTGCCCCGTACAGTGGGCCACTTCTTCAAAAGCTGATCGCTCGATCGAGCTGAGATGCCAATTGCAACGGATATGATCCCGCCGAGAACGATCAAGAGGCCCAGAAGTAAGACTTTGCCAGCCATGTTTGCCCGAAAGTGGCACTCCAGCGTTCGCGTCAGCGTTTCTGTAAATTACTCCCGTGAACTAAACCGAACCATCACGACCGACTTGGTGCAATGTTGACCGGCTGAGTCCGACACTTGCTAGGCAGCACTCATTCACCTCGCCTGATTTTGGCCCCTCTGCCCAGAAGCACTCAATCGGCCCAAACACAGTTCGTAGCTCCGACGGGCTGCAAGTTGGCAGATACACTCTCAGTACCCGTGGATCGTAGTATCGGAACACCAGACGATTGCCCCGTTCATCCTTAACGACCAAAAGCTCCCGCAGATGACGCCTCAGTTTCTTCAGTGAAGTGTCACTCCTCAGAAAGACTCCCCAACTGTTGCCCCAGGCTCGTTGAATGAGCTTGTGAGTGTCCTTGTAGCCGTGGTCTAGTTGGACCAGATATGGCGCGGCCATCTCCAGTTCGGGCGTCAACGTGCCGCTATATAGGCAGGAGTATTCCAGGTGGCAGGCGAGGAGCATGCGGAAGATTTCGATGGAGCGGGCACCGTCCAGAATCATCCAGATGTTCTGCTTCGGTCCTTCGGGCCACAGAATTTCCTCGATGCGCGCTAGGAACTGATCTGTCATGACCGTCTTCAATCATAGGCGGCGACCGCCGCCTTTAGTGCTTCGTTCACTCCTGGCAAAAGGGTGTACCGATGGCTGCCGCAGCCACCAAAGCTGCCGCTTGCGCAGACATGTTCAAGTTCGGCGAGAAAACCGGCATGTCTACGATGGGAGGAGGCTCCGATGCGATGCGAGGCTGTCGATTCGCGAGAGGATAAGCTACATTCGGCTGGTCTTCACCAGTTCCCGACCGAACCTCTCTGGGTTTCCTGTGAACATGCAGCCGACCGGAGATGAACAGTTGTTCGATTTTCCGAACCAGCGCATCGTGCGAAAGGTGAAAGGAAACTGCGGAGATCTTATATCTGACTAAATCGCGCACGAGGTCCATTTTGCGGCTGTCAGTTTTGAGATCCTGCAGCCACAAATGAATCCACATACGGGTCTCAAGAAGTGAAGCTCGATCGGCTTGAGTGCAATTTTGCTTATCGCAAAGCCGCCATTCGTCTGGTCGAAGCGGGAAGGTCATAAGACTTCCGAGAATGAATTTGCAAATCAACCATGACTAGGCCCTCAGACAGTCAGAGATTTGATCAAAGGTCCGGGAGGGAGTCAAGCCTGGAATCTCGGCATTAACATTTGTAGAGATCGCCAGCGCCATCGATGGATATCGAGTATTGTTTAATGGATGTTACATCGAGACATTCTGGTGGCAAAGCCCTTGCGAGTTCTGCAGAGCATGATATTGTGCGTCGGAATTCCCCACTCGTTCCGAACTTCTCGGCACGACATACTGGCGTGCTGCTCAAAGGAGCCTGCATATGCCAGATTGACCACGTTCCTAGAACGCGATCTAAGGGCCAATTAGCGAGTCGAGTTCAGCTGCTGATACCGCTGATACCATTTTGTGCGGAAACTACAGCGAATAGGAGAAACTATAGAAACTGTAGCCTACGATGGAAGTTGGTTGTAATCGCCTGAAAAGCGGACTATTATCGAAAGTGTCGGAATCACAAGCACATAGCGGAAATGGAAGGATAGAATCCCTCCCTCTCGTCCATCCTTTGATCGTATTATCTTTCGGATCATAGAAACCGCGTGTCGCCGTAGACGATGAACTGGAAAGGGCCCTTCGTATCGAACGTAAGCTCAGCCGCAGAAGTCTGCGCGTTCGATCTTTTGGTACAACATGTTAGAACGAGCATGGCTAGGGTGACATAAGCAAGCACCAGCATGCGCGCAAAACCTGTTTTTCGAAATGCCATCGATTCACCCGTCTATTTCCCTAATGGCAGTACTACAAATTACACATTCTCCGCCGTGGAGAGAACAACTCGGTGAGAATCTCCGTTTCGAGATTTTCTGAAGTCGGATCGAAACTCAGAATTTCACTCGAACCATAAACTGAATTTGCCGAGGCAATCCGGTGCCGGTATTAGGAGAGGCCGCATTGTCGTTGTTGATGTTGAAATTGTTGGTCGTCGTAATGATGCCGAATGTTCCCGGAACGTCGAGATTGGTCGGGGGATTTGCAGGATCGTAGATCAAGGTCAGGTTCCCTGGATCCCCCAGTTGTACGTGGTTGAAGATGTTGAACGCCTGCACACCGAACTCCAAGGAAGTGCGCTCCGTAAGCCGAGTTTCTTTGGTGAGCGCCATATCGATTTGCCATGCATTCAGGGCGCGGCCAACTCCGTTCGGTGCGTTTCCGTAGCGCAGGAAGTTTCCGTTTGCATCCATCGGCGGCGCCTGGAAGGCAGCCGCGTTGATCAATGGCCGCCCGCCGTGTCCGCCTCCCGGCAACATGACTGGCACACCCGGAACGAGATCGGGGCGTTGGTTCGTCTGATCATTACCATCCGGCAGCAAATACGTGAAGGGCAGCCCCGCAAACGATCCGGATGCAATGCCTCCGCTCAGATCCATGGAAACGGTTTCCGGATGCCCCGTGTGCCATAAACCGATACTGCTCAGTTGCCATCCGCCAACGACCTTACCCAAAACGCCAGGCGTATTTGCGAACGCTTTTCCAGGTCCGAACGGGAGTTCATAAACCGCATTTATGGTAACGTTGTGGCGCACGTCGAAAATACTCGGGCCTTTGTCGCAATCCAAGCAGCTGACGTTTTCCGGTCCGCTCGACTCGCCACCTCCGACCGATCCGTCATTGATCGAATGCGACCAGGTGTAACGCGCTTGAAACTCCAAGCCTTGACTGAAGCGGCGTTCCAAAGACAAACCCAATGCGTTGTACGTACTTGAGCCAATATCTCTCTTGATGTCTACCGACCCAAACGGGTCTGGAAAGTGCGGATCGGGATAGAACTGGTCAAGGTAGCGCACGCAGTCGCCATCCGCCGGGTTGTAGACAACGGGGGTGTTACAGAGATTAACGCCACCGCGCGAGAACAAGTGAACTCCACGGCTGCCGAGGTATTGCGCCGACGCCAGGAAGTTCGATGGGAATTCGTGTTCCACGGTCAGGCCCCAGGTTTCTACGTACAAATCCCGACGGTCCTCGCGTTGTAACGCACGAGGGTGGTTGGCTTGCTTTTCGGAAGGAACATTCGAGAGATCGGGTTCCGACTGCTGATACGCAGGTTCGAGTGGAAGAAGTCCAGCATTCGGTCCACTCGTTGGCGGAAGCACGCTGACGCGGAACGTGTCACTTTCGAGGCCCGCATTCAGATCGTCATTCTGGGCCGCACCGTGATATATGCCGAATCCGGCCCGGAAAACGGTCTTTCCCCGGAAGGCGCCCGGCGCCCAAGCCAACGAGATTCTCGGATCAAAATTCCGGTAGCTGGAGTTATACAGACCCGGATCTTTCGGGCATGCGGGAGTATTGATCGGACCGGCCGCGAGTGGAACTGGAAGAGTGTTGAATGAGCCCGAACCCAGACAGACTCCGTGGAATTGGTACAAGTCGAATACGGTGGTCCGGTTCGTGGCTTCGTGCGCGACGCCGTAATAGTCCCAACGGATCCCAGCCGTCAGAGTCAGCGTAGGTGTCGCCTTCCACTCGTCCTGGAAGTAGGGCATGAAAAAGTTACGGCGCAGTCCATGGCAACACCAGGGCGCAATGTAAGAGATCTTCGCGAGATTCGCATTCATCATGTCCGTTTCTGTGGCGAAGTTGAGGTTGTTGTCCGCCGTCTGACCTTGATTTAGGCGCACGCGCCGGTACTCCGTTCCAGCCTTGAAACCATGTCGGCCATGCGTCCAAATCAGGTTATCCACAAATCCGAAAGTCGATCCAATTTCAATGTCAGCTGTATCGTCATTGAGGCCGATGAAGTTTGCGGAGCTGACAGCGTATGGCAAGGCGCTCGACTGCGGATTGTGATACGGAGATCGGTTGATATAGCCCTTCAACTCATCAAACAGCTTGGGTGAGAACGTATGCGCCAACGCAACCATATAGTTTGCCGGGTGATTAATAACCTGTAACTTGTCTTGCGGGAGACTGCTGCCGTTCGGGGCATCAACTAAGCTGATATCACGCTGCGCCCGGCCATAAAGGTTGGTGTTCCCGTTGATCTTGTAATCCATCCGAACCAGCCAGGTATCTTCGTGGATGGTAGTTGGAGTTGCGGCTGTGAGGTTATCGGCATTGGGATCATAATTTGACGCTGTCGGATCCTGCCCCAACCATTGAAATGCCGTGTCCGGATAACTAAAACGTGCCGAGCAGTTGCCGATCGCACCGACGGAAGCACGCCACGGATAACCTTGCATGATCTCGCACATCTGGGGCGAGGTGGTCAGCACCTGCTGTAGGAAGGACGTGCCACCCGTCGTTGCCGGAAACCCCGACGGGATAGTGAATACTTGAGTCGTGGACTGGAGTTGCCGGAGCCCTTCATAACTCAGAAATAAGAAAGCTTTATCTTTCTTGATCGGTCCGCCGGCGGTCATTCCATATTGGCCCATCCGAAATGGAGGCACGTAGGGATTCCCCGCGAGATCATAATCGTTGAAGTTCCTCGCATCGAAGGCCGAGTTTCTCAGATACCCGAAGACGCTCCCGTGCCAACTATTGGTGCCATGCTTGGTTTCAACATCGATTTGGCCACCCGACTGCGTACCATATTCAACGTCATACAATGCGCTGTTGACGCGGTATTCCTCGACAGCATCCTGCGAGATCTGAAGTCGGGTCTGAGATTTCTGCGCTTGCTCTTGAATCCCGCCCGCGTCAACCCCGTCGATTGAGAAGTTGTTGTCGTCGCGGGCGCGGCCTGCAAACCGGATCGTTCGCTGGTCGCCGCCGCCATCATCCTGGGCAAAGGGTGCCATCAGCGTGAAGCTCGCCCAATCTCTTCCATTGTTGGGCAGCTCGCCGATCTGGGTGGCATCAATCACCGTCGAAGCTTCGGCGGAAACCCTATCCGCGGGGGTCATATTTGCGTTCACTTCGATCTGCTCGGTGACCGCTCCTACCGCGAGCTGCACGTCGACGGTACGAGTCTGCCCGACCCGAAGCACGACATCCTGAATCACATTCGTCTTGAAGCCCTTGCCGATCGTAGTCACTCGATAGGCGCCAACTGCCAGCCCAGGAAAACGATAGTAGCCTTTCGTATTCGTCGCCTGCTCTTGCGCCAAGCCAGTTTCGATCGCAAGTGCCCTCACATTGGCGCCCACAATGACCCCTCCTGAGGAATCGGTGACCGATCCCTCCAACACGGCCCGATCAACCTGGGCAAACGCAGGGCTTGCCGCTGTTAGAATGCATACTGCAAACGACGCTGCCAGGAATTGGGGAGAGAACCGGCTCGAGTGCATCGAAAGCTCCTTTGGAACAGGAGAAGGAACCGTTGGGCACCTATTGTGCCGACGAGAGTCGAGTCCCGTTCAAAGTCGAGTGGAGGACGTGCTATGACCCGAAATCGTAGAGGAAGATTGTGACGGAAGAATTAAGACCAAGTTAATTTTCTTTCAGGTTACTTGCGTTCTAGTCTGAGCGAGTTGAGGCTGTAGACGGGTCGGAAAAATCAGACTCCTACGTTGCGTAGGACATTTCATTGTTCGTGTCGATCGATCGCCTATCCGAGGATCACCGGGCTTAGAACCTAAGCCCGGAATGACAAAGGCGAAACAATGGCGCCGAGCGATTATGGGATCAAAAATCGAGGCTACCGTTGCACCACGACGACAATCATAAAAGATCCCGGCTTGGCCGTCGGACGCGCCCCCGGCTTCGCCTCTTCGAACTCTGCGGTCGGTAAATAAATTTTGTGCACCGCATTATTGACATCCATGGTTTTAGTGCCAACTCCGGTCCTCACGGTCTGCACAGTCTCCCACTTGCTACTTTTCTCCTCGGCCACGCTGAGCAGGCCTTCGCGGGTGCTGGCGAACGCCTGGTGACCGTCCCAGCGCGTGGCATCCACACCCGCACCAATGGGAAGATCGCCAATCACCTTGCCGTCGTCTGTGCTCATGACAAGCAACTTTTGCGGTTTGCGGCATCCGACAAAGAGTTTGTGCTTCTCTGTATCGATGGATAAGCCGACGGGAGAGCCGCCGGGAGCGACCGGCCAGTGCGCGAGCACTTTCCGGGCCTTAAGGTCGACGACAGCGACTTGGTCTTTATCCTCCAGATTGACGTAGACCTTACCGGCCCCGTCCGCCGCCAGAAATTCAGGCTTGCCGCCCAGTTCAATCGGCGCATCAATCACAGCGGTCTTGGGATCGGCGTCCGCCTTAAGGGTGACGAGCACGCCTGCGTCGCCGCAAGAAACCAGGATCAGCCCTGTGCTCTTGTCGTAGATGATGCCGTCTGCATCGTCTTTTGCGGCCACCGTTGTGAGGATTGCATTGGTCTTGAGATCGAACATTACAATCGAGCCGGCGCCGTCGCTGATGAATCCGCGTGCAAGTTCGGGGGCCACAGCAACCCCATGGTTGTGCTTCTGGCCGGCAATATCGGCAACCATCTCACCCGACTCGGCGTCGATGACCATCGTGTGTGTGCTGCGCGGGACGTAGAGACGGTGACTGTTTGCATCAACGGTGATGTAGTCGAAGCCGCCCTCGCCGCCAACGTGAAACGTCTTTTCAACAGCCCATTCACCTTGAGCGAAAGCGAGTCCGCCAAACGTGAATGCAGCCATCATTGCAAGCCATGAATACCGTTTTTGCATCGACATGAGACCTCCCAGAAATTCCATATATCAGCATCTGCCGTGTACAAAAACGACACATTCACAGTAAACCGTGAATATGAAAGAAACCTGAAGGGAGTTGGCGAAAAAATCCTGTAGGTTTTGAAAAGTCACGGAGATTGGCAGGTGAGATTTAGCGAAAGCGTGTTAGATGGAAGCATCTCTTCTCATGGCTGGATGTCAATCCTTGGAGGGCTGCCGATCATGATGGGGCACCACGCCCGCTCAAAAAGCGCTGTTCTACTATTTCCGTCTGGAAGATCAGATTCCTGAGAACCATCTACTGCGGCTCATTGACAGACACGTCAGTTTCGAGTTCGTGCGGCAACAACTGAAAGAGAGCTACCGTGAGACGGGTCGACCCTCGATCGATCCCGAGTTGCTGCTGCGTATTGTTCTGATCGGCTATCTCACTCCCCTGAGACCGGATTACCCTGTTTAGGAAGGTATTCAAAGATTCAGCACTTCTGCATCAAGCCCAATCGAATATAGCCAGCTCGGATGCCGAGGAGAGCATCATCCAGGCCAGCCGACACGCTCTGTTTGTCACACCGACATACCTCGTTAACAAGCTTTACGCTTCCATCTAGGACGTGAACGGCTGGCCTGCTCCCGCGCAAGGTTCCAGGCCGATCAGTGAGCGACGGTCAGATTGTCACATAGGCCAATTGCGCAAGTGAAAACTTCTTGCGAACGAGAACCTTGCTATGTTCTCAAATGCAACCAGGTGAAAGGTGGTCTTTCCGATCGATGCCGATGGATGCGATGTGCATGATGCAGACCACTAAAACGGGAACCTGCAAGCCCTGCAAGCGTGCAGATTCCCTGAAATATCACAGTGAGCCTAGGAGGGCTCAAGGGCGATCTTACGCGTCGGATTCTCGAAGTAAAGCAATAAAGTAACGTCGAATCTTAAATGCATACACGGGCCCAACGGGTCGGTAGTATCGTTGGCCCCGCAGGAAATTTGGAGGACTGCAAAATGCGCTGGATTTCTGAAATCGCCAAGATGCTGCCTGTTGTCGGCCATCACTGTCGTCTTGCTGAAGATCGGTTTGATGCTGAGGGTGCCAGCTGCTGGGAAACACACGCGACAGGGATCAACATTCTGTCTCCATTATCGGCTCAGGGCTGGTTATCATCGGCATTCTGAACGTTGTAGTCGGTGTCGTTCGGGGCGGTTTGACGGCGTCCGGTGATGCCGCTGGCAAACTGCACTGGGGTTTGAGATAGGATTTTGAATTTTACCCAACAAGGCCAGAGCTTACTCCGTGGAAGGAGCTAGATGGTGGGTTTGGGCAAAGCGCCGTCAAAGGTGGAGGAGCCTTTGGCAGCCTTCGCTTTTTTGTGCAAGGCTCCTCGGTGCCATTGGTGCCGTGCGGTTCCCTTAGTAAAGTTGGTTTCAGTTACTCCATTGTCGTTTCGAACTGGGCCCACCACCGCACATTGGCGGGCCCTTCCTTCTTAGCCGCTGGCCGTCGGCTTTTCAAACGCGAAAACCTCATAGGGCCTGTAAAAACTACGAGGCCTGATGGTCGGCACATTTCACCCTTCAATAAGACGAGCCGCGACAACGACTACCACTAAGGTTTGAAGCCTCTCGACTCCTTGACATCGATTTACGTTCTTCTGATACTGCCCTAAGAGGAGGCAACGATGGACGGACCTACATACCTGAAAAAAGTGGCAGGAGCGGAGCCCGAGCGTTTTGCAATGATAACGATGCGTGCCGACCAGAGCGGACCCGAAAACATTGCATTCTTTTCAGAGGCCGAGTTCCGGGAGTTCTCACGAGTGAATGGGAAACCTGGACTCACCCAACATGACATTGACTTGATGATCAAGAACGCACGTGCGGTCTAGTCTGAGAAGGCCACTACACCCGCCACAACCACAAGCCCCCAAGCCAGAGCCACGCACACTTCGCAAATTAGCTTCCTAGGTTGATTGGGGAATCAGTGTCTCTGGAAAGAACCTTTCCAAAGGCTCTGTGTCGCCATTGCGATGATCGACGATCAGGTTTGAATACGGCGGGTCGGGAGGCCTCGGGTCGACCGGCCAATTTTGCCGGCAATGGCAGTATCGTCCCAGAACACTCCTCACAGTAGGCGTCCGGAATGACCATTGCCGTTGATGAATGGATAAGCCGTCAAAAAGGCAACAAACACATGTGAGGCCGACGCGACCAAATAGAGCAGTCGCTGTTCTGTTGTAAGCATCCAGTCAGGCGGCCTTTTCTCTGCCGTCGCTGGTGTTCATCGAGTCTTTGAACTGGCCGTTCTTGCAGTGGTGGCGTCCCTTCCACCCCAGTAGATTATCTCCGCATCAGCAATAAAGCGGGCCCACGGTACGCTTGTAACTCGAGTGCAGCGTTGCCGGGAGCGAAAAATCTCTGTACTGTTCGCCCCTCGGTCGTCCTTGGTCCCATCGACCATCCATAGCTCCTATCCTAGCCAGGAAGAATCCATGGGATTCTTCGTTTTTGCATGTGAAGAGGAGAGAGCCTGCGCCGTACTAGTTTTCTAGCGCCTCGCGACCGTGAGGAGAGTACACTTCGCATCGCTCGCATGCTGCGTGTGCGATGCATACTCTGCTCTCCGGCCTGCTGTGTATTCTTGCTCTGGCAGTACAGCCCAAGCCACAACATCACCAGGAAATGGAAATGGCTGTTTTGGCTCCTGCTGCTCATCATCCTGACTTTGCTGATCCTGCTCCTGTAGAAGTAGTGGGAGGCATCTTCCACAACCTGGGCAGGTTCTTGCGCAGGTGAATAGGCTGCGCGAGCGGGCGCACCAACCGATTCCTGCCCATTACACCCAACTCTCCGATGATGCGCCCTATCTTTAGTGCAGTACCACTTTCCCGCCATCTCCTATTGGCAGGTAGGTAAAAGCGCTGTGCGAGCGGTTCCAGCGTTTCGTGTAGGTTATGTTGACGTTGGTGGTTGCGCCCACCTCAGAGCCGACGATGTTGGCGTCTGGAAGGCCCGTAGTCGGATTCGTGGAGTACGTCACGGTCCCGCTGAATCCCAGCCCTTGCAGAAGAATCGTTTGCCCTGTGCAGATACCATTTACGACCGTGCAGTCATCGCCAATCGCCAGGAACGCGCCGCTGGTCGTATCGAAGTCGCCTGCGGCCTTCGGCACCCAAATAGAGGCCCATGTGTAACCGGGAGTGCCTACACCACTGACGCTGATAGCGACACAGTAGAAATCGGTCGCGGTAGAGGTGCTGCATTGGCCGGCGTGAGCCAAGATTGCGGTTTGAGCGAACGCGCCCAGAGACAGCAGCAGGACCAACAGGGGGAGCGTCTTGCTCATGTTGGCACCGACTTTTCGACTAGAGTGTCATGAGGCTCAGGACATCACAACCTCCTCATAGCCGTCGTAGCGCGCTGCCACGATATTTTCAACGAGATATTCCCTTTCTTGGAATACATCGGTTTCTCGATGTCGAAAGGACATCATCATCTATTGAAAACGTCCGTCTTCCCACGAAGACGCCTGCAATCGCACCTGTGCTGGGGTGCTTGTAGTGTAGTGATTCTCGCGGAAGGTAGATCTCGACCGGATGCTGTACGTCAGCCAGTCACCGATGTGTCTAGCCCGCCATCTTCGTCTCTAAGGAACGCTCGAATCTATCCAGATATGCCGACATCATTTCCTCTTTGTTGTCGTCAATCCTATTGCGCCAGATGGAGACATGCCAGAGATTTTCGAGGAAATCAAAAGATACAATCAGAACTTCTCAAATTCTCACTACTCAAATCCGCTAGGAAACGGGCTCTCCTGCTCGCAACTGCAACGCCCCGTCGATAAGGGCCAAGCAGCCTTTTGTAGGGTCGGAGGAAGAAAAGATTAACAATGGTGGTGACCAAATTCCTCTCGTCCTGATTTGCAAGCTAGTTTGGCGAAGACTGTTGCTTCTGCGCCGCTTGGTTCTGTTGCGACTGGATCTGGCGCCGCTGCTCGTACAGGCGCGTCATGTTCTGAATCGATTGCGATATGCCACTTTGATCGCTCGAGTCGGATGGGGAAGAAGCAGAGGATGCGGTTTCGGGTGGGATGTCGCTTTCGGTGATTGAATTGGCGTTAGCTCGCGAGCCCGCAGCAGACGACGCCGACTCAGCGTCGCTGGTCTTGGTTTCCTGCTCGCCCGACGCCGACTCCGTACCAGACGCTGGTAGATTCTGGGCGTTCGCATCGACGGTATCCGAAGCGGAATTAGACTCACGAGCGGCTTGCTCGGCTGCGATTGCAGCCTCAGCATCTGCCTGGAACGTCGTCTTGCCGGGGGCGGCCCATCCGCGCATCATCCGCGCTCCTTCAGGACGGCTTGCGCCCTGAGAGGCAGTGGTGGGAGAACCATAGGCAGCAACACTTGAGCCCACACCACCTGCGGCGACAGCGCCCGACGCGTTGGCAATCGCGCCGACTGTTGACTCGTCACCCTTGCCCCGTGCGGTCACCACTACACTGCGAAGCGTGTCGGGATCGTCGTCGGAAGTCTCAACGATGTAATCAAATTCTGTACCGTACAAAAGAGACGAAATGATGTCACGAACCTGGCCCGGGCCCAAGTGAACGAAAACTCTCTCTCTGGAGGCTGACGACGGGACTTCAATGGACGCGCCGGTCCGCGCTCGCAAGGCCGCGAGAACAGCCGCCAACGTGGAATTCTCCGCATCAATGGTGAGAAGGTTGCCATCCCAGGTAACAACGGGTAGCTGCGGAGGAGTCTGTTCCGCCGTCGGAGGCGCGAGCGGAGCGGCATCTTGCACGCCCGATGCGGGAACAACAGGCGCGGAAGTGGATGCGCTAACCGCCGTAGTGGACGGTTTGTCGTTACGGACTGAGTTCCTTGCGGGACCAGCGGTGGCCTGCGCGTCCGCGAAAGACGACATGGCAAGGACGCTCGTCAAACAGAGGTAAGACAGGGACGTGCCGATCCAGCGAGGCGACTCCCTCGCGAAACCGCTGCCAGGGACTTGCGACACCGCCTACTCCTTTCCCCGGGCCCAGATCCGGAACTCCTGGGCCGACAAAACCTCTCTAGCGAGCAGCAGGCCGAGGTCGAGTTTACTCTGCATCTTTCTTCGTCAAAATCTCGGCCTCACGACATCGCAGGCCATCTTCCCGTCTCTGAACCGTCCGGTCAGTTGGGCGAAGAAGTGTTATTTGCTGGCGGAGTGGAAGATTGTCCGGGCGCCGCCTGTCCGGCAGGACCCTCTCCGGAGGGTGCCGGTGTCGGCGGCACAACGCCAAATTTTGCGGCCTCGGCTGCACGCGCGGCTTCAGCCTGTGCTTCCGTTTTCGCATCCGCCTGCTTATAGAGAGCCGCGCGACGAGCTTCCATGTCTTCGCGTTGCGCCACTGCGACCTTCAGATCCTGAAGTTCCTTATCCAGATGGCCCACCATCAGTGTCCACATGTCGAGATTAGCCTTGGCAAGCGCATCTTGGACCTTGCTCTTAGCCGCCTTGTCCTGCATTTGCTTCAGTACCAGATGCATCTGGGAGAGCGTGTTTTCCAGATCCTGAACGCGTTGACGCAGCAGGGCTGGAGCTTGCGGGCCGCGGGTTTGGTTGCCAGGCAGGCCTCTCCGGCCAGCGACTCCTTGCCTCTGCATGACCTCGGTGCCTCCCGGTACAGTCGGCGCCGGGGAGGTAGTCTGGGCCATAGCCGTCGTTACCACCAGAATCACGATGGCTCCAGCCGCATGTCGAAACCTCATTTGAGTCTCCTTC
>Ga0126373_10000628_pt1 | contig 23449 bp, 18 predicted proteins | sample PanSoiMetPlot_11_FD_92545 | JGI IMG/M metagenome (GOLD analysis project Ga0126373, IMG submission 92545) | Tropical forest soil microbial communities from Panama - MetaG Plot_11 | ecosystem: Environmental > Terrestrial > Soil > Tropical forest > Bulk soil | place: Panama | collected 2016-02-17 | reverse complement strand
TCAGCGGCAAGCCGTCCTGGGCAGGCTTCAACTATGTCACCGGGCTCCTCAGCGGCAGTCCTGCCGCTGCCAACCTCGGCACCTACTCCGGCATCAGGATCAGCGTCAGTGACGGTTCCGGCTGGGTGTCGATGCCAGCCTTCGCTGTCACGGTCGCCTCAGGCGCCAGCAAGCCGCCGACCATCTCCGGATCGCCGGCCACCAGCGCGACGGTCAACAAGCCCTACCTGTTCCAGCCGAGCGCGACCGAGCCGGCGGGAGCGGGTGCGCTCGTTTTCTCGATCGGCAACAAGCCCGCGTGGGCCAGCTTCAACACGACGACAGGTGCACTGAGTGGCACGCCAACGACCGCCAACGCCGGCACCACCAGCGGCATCGTCATCAGTGTGAGCGACGGCCAGGCGTCAGCGTCCCTGCCGGCCTTCTCGATCGTCGTGGCGAAGGCCGCTCCGCCCACTATCTCCGGCGCGCCCGCCACGCAGGTCGGGGCAGGCAACACTTATGCGTTCCAGCCGAGCGCGACCGAGCCCGCGGGTGCCGGACCCCTGGTGTTCTCGATCACCAACAAGCCGTCGTGGGCGACCTTCAGCACCGTCTCGGGACTGCTCAGCGGCAAGCCGAGCAGTGCCAATCTTGGCACTACCGCCGGCATTGTGATCGGCGTGAGTGACGGGCAGGCCACGGCCTCGCTGCCGGCTTTCGCCGTCACGGTTACCTCGACGGGCCCGAAGATCTCCGGCACGCCGCCCACCAAAGTGGAGGCCGGCGGGAGCTACTCCTTCCAGCCGAGTGCTTCCGATCCCGCCGGTGGCAAGCTGACCTATTCCATCGCCGACAAGCCCTCCTGGGCGATATTCAGCACCAGCTCGGGACTGCTGAGCGGCAAGCCTGCGGCGGGCAATGCCGGCATCACGTCGGGCATCGTGATCAGCGTGAGCGATGGGACCGCCAGCGCCTCGCTGCCGGCGTTCTCGATCACGGTCGAAAGCGGACCGACCATCAGCGGCACACCGCCTGCGACGGTCACAGCGGGTTCGGCCTACACCTTCAAGCCGACCGCGTCGGACCCGGCCGGTGGCACCCTCGCTTACTCGATCACCAACAAGCCGTCCTGGGCGGCCTTCAGCATCGCCACCGGGCAGCTCACCGGCACACCGGCAGCGACGAACGCCGGCACCTACGCCGGTATCGTGATCAGCGTGAGTGACGGCACGGCTGCCGCGTCGCTTCCCGCATTCGCGATCACCGTGAACGCTCAGCAGACGCCCGCCGGTACGGCGACCCTCTCCTGGATTGCCCCAACCATGAACACCAACGGAACGGCGCTCACCGACTTGTCCGGCTATATGGTCACCTACGGTCAGAGTCCCGCGGCGCTCAACCGATCGGTCAGCATCACCAACGCCGCGGCCACCGGCTACACGTTCAGCGGACTGACGGCAGGGGTGTGGTACTTCTCGGTGTTAGCAACTGCCAGCGATGGCACGAGCAGCGCCGCCACCACTCCAGTCAGTATGACCGTGAACTGAGGCGTGCGGCCGGCCCCGCGGTCAGTGCGCGTTCTTTTGACCGCGAGCCACGACAGCGAGTGTCATGGCGAGGATCTTAAAGTCGAACCACGGCGACCAGTGGCGCAGGTACTCGAGGTCGTAGCGCACGCGCTCACTCATCTTATCGAGCGTCTCGGTCTCGCCACGCAGTCCGTTCACCTGGGCCCAGCCGGTGATGCCCGGTCGGACTTTGTGCCGAATCATGTAGCCGTTGATGAGTTTGCGATACTGCTCGTTGTGCGCCACCGCGTGTGGTCGCGGGCCGACCAGGCTCATTTTCCCCTGCAGCACATTGAATATCTGCGGCAGCTCATCGAGGGAGGTCTTGCGGATGAAGCGGCAGACCAGCGTGACGCGTGGATCGCAGCGCCGCGCCTGGGTGACCACGGGGCCGTCCTCGCAGACGGTCATCGAGCGGAACTTGTAGACCGTGATCTCCTCGCCATTGAGCCCGTAGCGGCGCTGGCGGAACAGCACCGGTCCGCGCGAGGTCAGCCGTACCGCCGCGGCGATGAGCGCCATGAACGGCAGTGATCCCACCAGAATCAGAGTACCCAGCGCCAGGTCCATGCAGCGCTTCAGAACCGCGTCGGTACCGTGGAATGGGGTGTCGCACACCGACAGCGCCGGCATGCCGTTGATCTCCACGACGCGCGCCTGGATCAGATCGAACGCGAACGTGTCCGGAACGAAATAAACCGATGCGGTCGTGTCGCGCAGCGCGTTGATGAGCGCGCTGATGCGCGGCACGTTGCTCATCGGCAGCGCGATGTAAACCTGACTGATCCCGTGCGTACGCACGTAGTCGGCCGCCTCCTTGCAGTGACCGATGAACTTGCTGGCATCGAGGACGTGCGAGACTCGTTCGGTGCTGCGGAAATCGAAGTAGCCCATGAACCCGCGCGCGGGCAGGCGGCGTGCCAGCTCCAACCCGGCTTCGTTGGCGCCGATGATGATGTGGCGCGACGGTGTCGCATGTGCCGCCAGGGAATGCAGCTTGGCGCGCAGGGCATATGAGGCCGACAGCGCAACCGGTGTCACCACGAACCAGGTGAGGAATATGGAGCGCGGCAGCTGGTCGCTCTTCTTGAAGGCGTAGGCAGCCAGCAGCAACGCTGCAACCGCGAACGTCCACTGCATGAGGATGTGAGTGTAGGCTTGCGAAAAACTCGAGAAAGCCTGCCGCGAGTCGCGCACCTCGAACCTGCCGAAGAGCTGACTCGAGAGCACGTAAAGGAGCAGTGCCAAAGCCACCCATTCGTTGGGCAGTCGCTCCCCGCAGGCGGCCTCGCAGGCGAGCAGGGCCACCAGCACGATCAGCGGATCGAGCAGCCGCAGTAACGCAAAGGTCGCGGGCTCCGCGTTCCCTATGCGGACTCGCTGCCGCGTAAATGATTCGACTACGGACGACATCGCACTCCTGGACTGCCCCGCCGGCGGGACCGGCCGGGGTCAACTTCCCGGTTTGTAACCCTTCAGTTCCCGGCAGCGCTTGGAACAGCAACTTCCATGCCGGTTGCTACACGGGCTCGAGCTATGCTGTATTCCTTTGGCGAGATCGCTGATATTTCAATTACTTAGCGATCGCGCTCATTATGCTATTTGTCCTTGTTCCGGGAGCAGCGTTGCACTCTTGTGGGTGCGCTGCGCTCCCCCCATCGCTCAGTGTCGCCATTATCGCACACCCCTGATGGCAGGGAGGTAACGTCAGTGCGAAGAGATTGTGACGCGGTACGCACTTTCAGAATGCGCTTCCAGAGTGGCCCGGTTTGGCAAGTTCAGGCTGGTTCCGGCCGGCATATGTGAATATCCGGACACTTCCGGCCATGTCATGATGGAAACTTCCGGGCGGCGCGCGCCGTGCGGAAATTCGCCAGCGCGACGCTAACGAGCACTATCACGACATGGCTGGTCGAACCTTAGACACATAGAAATCCTTTTGGGGGGGCCGTGAATCTGCGTTTCCGACAGTTGCTGCAGGACGCCAGGGGTATGTGGCGCTATCGCTGGTGGGCGGTAAGCGTTGCGGCAGGGGCTGCGCTCCTGGGTTGGCTGGTCATCTTCGCGCTTCCGGACCGCTACGAGGCAAGCGCCGAGGTCCTGGTCGACTCACGGACGGCGCTGGCGCCCGCGTTGCAGGGTCTTGCCGTGGAGCAGGACGTCGGAGTGCAGCTCAACTATGTGCGTGAGTCACTGCTCTCAGAGCAGCAGCTGCGCAAGACCGCCCTCGAGGCTGGCGTGATCCCACCCGGCATGAGCGACCCGGTGAGCCAGGAGAAACTGCTCAACTCGGTGCGCAAGCGCGTCGAGCTCATCGTTCAGGCTCCCGATCAGAACAGCAGCGGCACGACGTATCAGATCTTTTATCAGGACGCTGACCGCGTGCGAGCCTTGAAGGTGGTAAGCAACCTTCTCGATACGTTCGTAAACGAGACGCTCGGCGGGAAGCGCCGCAGTTCCGACAACGCGCAGCAATTCCTGGAGTCCCAGGTTCAGGACTACGAGAAGCGCCTGCGCGCGTCCGAGGACCGTCTGGCCGAGTTCAAATCACGGCACCTGGGGCTGATGCCGAACGAGCAGGGTGGCTATTTCGCCCAGCTCCAGAAGGAAACTGACGCGGTGGAGACTGCCCGGACCAAGCTCCTGGAAGCCGAGAGCCGCCGCGCTGCGCTGGAGAACGAATTGCACGGCGATGCAGCGATCTCCTCCACTGCGGGAGCGGCGATGCTCGGCGCCAAGGGCGCCGGCGTTGCCAGCGGAACGGATACCGTGTCGCGCATCGCGCAGACGCAGGCGCACCTGGACGAGCTACTGCTCAACGACACCGAGCAGCACCCCGACGTCATAGCGACCCGCAAGGTGCTGGAGGAGCTGAAGCAGAGACGTGCCGCGGAAATAGAGAGCCTGCGCAATGGCGATGCCAATGCGGCCGCTACCAGTGGCGCGAGTGCCAATCCTGTCTATCAAAGCATCCAGGTGGCGCTCAGTCAGACCAAGGTCGAGATCTCGGACTTGCGCACCGAGCTGGGACGACACGAGGCCAAAGCCAGAGAACTGCGGCAGTTCCTCGGTACCGCGCCGCAAATCGAGGCCGAGTACTCACAGCTCACGCGTGACTACGATGTCAACAAGGCGCAATACACCGCGCTACTGTCCAATCTCGAGAAGGCGCGTGTCGGCGGCCGCGCCGACGAGGCCGGGTCGGTGCGCTTCGAGGTGGTGCAACCTCCGCTGGCGCCGGTGTTGCCGGTCTGGCCGCGTCGCGGCGTGCTGCTGGCCTGTGTCCTGCTCGCGGCGTTGCTGGCCGGAGGAGCGGTGGCCTACCGGCTGGACAGAATGCACCCGGTGATCATTTCCCCGGGCAGACTCCCCGAGTTGACCGGCGTGCCGGTGGTGGGGGTGTTCGGCGTGGCGTTTCCGCAGCGCTTTCGGCGGCGGGCGCGGCGCGAGTTCTGGACCGTTTCAGCGGCGCTTGCCTGCCTCGTGGCGGCCTTCTTTGTCGCCGTGTGGCTCAGTCATTCGGGAGTCAGGTTCACTGTTACAGCGCTGACGCGCCTGGTGCACGCATGAGTATCGTCGAGAACCTGCTCGCGAACCTCAACGAAGCCAAGCGCGCCGCCGGCCACGGCCCACGCGCTGCTGCGGCGGTAGCGCCGGGCACACCTGCCGCAGTTGGCGAGCAACTGCCCGAGCCGTCCAAGCGCATCGAAGTCGATCTGCCCCGGCTGCGCAGCGAGGGCTATATGCCGGACGTCGGGGAGGAGCGCCGCTTTGCCGACTACTGCCGGGAAGTGAAGCGGCCGCTGATCCGCAAAGCGATGGCCATGGGCGCACCGCCCGAGCGGCGCCTGGTCATGGTATCGAGCGCGCTGCCGGGAGAGGGCAAGACTTTCGTGACGCTGAACCTGGCCCTGAGCCTGGCCCGGGAGAGGGATTTTTCGACCTTGCTGGTCGATGCGGACCTGCCCAAGGCACACATCAGCCGCACGCTGGGCCTGGCGGCGGAGCCGGGCCTGGCCGATGCGCTGGTAGATGAGAAGTGCGACGTCGAGGGGCTGGTCGTCGGTACTGACATTCCCGGGCTGACCGTGTTACCCGCGGGCCACCACAACGAACAGGCAGCGGAACTCGTCATGAGCGCGCGCATGGCACAAATCGCCGCGGGGCTCCTGGCGCGTAACCCGCGGCGCTTCATATTGTTCGACTCCCCGCCGCTGTTGATCTCCAGCGAGGCACGAGCCCTGGTGCATCTCTCGGGTGCGATTCTCCTCGTGGCGCGCTCGGCCAAGACGCCGCGGCAAGCGCTGCTCGACGCTCTGACGCACATCGACAAACAGCGGATTCACGGTGTCATCGTCAACGACACCTACGCGGCGGCTACCGAGCACTACGGTCACTACGGCTACTACGGGTATCCCGGCGACGGTGATCGTTGAGGGTCGCGGACTCCCGGTTCGGGGTCTGCAGCAAACAGCTGCGCAAGTTTGGCTGCTTCAGTAGCGGCGGAATGCTGCGCTGAAACGTATTCGCAGCCGGCATCGCCCATTCGCTGCAACTGCGCCACCGGTGTCGTCACACAAACACGCAACGCGCGCGTCAGCTCATCGAGTGACCCGGCGGGAATGAGCCAGCCGTTCTCCCCTGGGATGACCAGCTCCGGAATTCCAGCGATGTAGGTCGAGAGCACCGGGCGCCGCAAGGCCAGCGCTTCCATGATCACAACCGGGAGGCCTTCGGCAAAGGATGGCAGGACCAGGGCGCGTGCCGCGAGGATCTGCTCGCGTACTTCATCGCCACTGATCCAGCCGGTAATGTGCACATGCTCGCTCAGACCACGGGCGGCGATTTGTGCCTCGAGCTCCGGACGCAACGGTCCATCGCCGGCCAACACCAGCTGCAACGCGGTTCCCGCCGCGATGAGGCGCGCGGCAGCCTCCACGAGCAGCAGCTGTCCCTTCGCCGCGCACAGGCGACCCACGCACACCAGGCGCGGCGCATCCGGGATCGATACCGCGGCGCGGCTGGCGAAGGCCGGCTCCAGGCCGCAATGAATCACCTGCACCTTGGACCAGTCCTCGTGCCGGCAGCGTTGCCACAGCTGGCTGCGGGTAAAGTTGCTGACGGCAGCGACGAAGCGCGCGTGACCGACCTTCGCAGGCAGTCCCATGGGTCGTGCAAATTCGTCCGGTCCGTGAACCGTGAAGCTGTAGGGCGGCCCTCCGAGGGCACGCACCAGCATGACCACCTCCGCGGAATTGGTGCCGAAATGGGCGTGCACGTGCCCGGCGCGCGACTCAGTGAGCCAGCGCAGGATCCGGCACGCCTCGGCGAGATACACCAGATGGTAGGGAAGGGGCCGGTCGGACTCGCGCGCCATGGATACCGCCAGCCTGAGTGCTGACAGGAAGCGCACCGGGGCAGCGATCAGTGCCCGCAGCGCCGCGAGGAGCAGCGGCCAGAGCCCCTCGCGCAGCACGTAGCAGGTGCGAGCGCGCTCGTCCTGGTCTTCCGCGTCGGGAAGTGGCCCGCTCCAGCCGCGCAGGGCGATTCGCTGTACTTCGAAGCCTAGTTGCTCGACCGCGCGGATCTCGCGACGAATGAAACTGTGACTGACCTTTGGGTAGTCATTGACAAAGTATGCGATCTTCAAGGAGGGCCCTGTCCGCTGACCAACCCGGCGCTACCACAAGTTATAGGGTGGATTGCCCATTGGTGCAATCCGGGGCGCACAGTACACTTCGTGCCACATGCTACGCGCTGCAATCATTGGACTGGGAAAGATGGGTCTCTCGCACCAGTCCATCGTCAACACACACCCAGCCGTGCAGCTCGTCGCCGTCGCTGATCCCTCCAGCTATGTCACGGACATATTGTCGCGTCACACCGGGATCAGGGCTTATACGCGCCACGGAGAGCTGCTCGCCGCTGAAGCCCTGGACTGCGTCTTTGTCGCTACGCCGTCGCGGTACCATGCCGAGATCGTCGCTGCTGCATTAGGGCGCGGCCTGCACGTATTCTGTGAGAAGCCATTCGGGATCGACCCGGTGCGCGGCCTCGAGCTGGCGGAATTGGCCGAGCACAAGCGGCTGGTCAATCAGGTTGGCTATCACTACCGGTTCGTCGCCGCTTTTGCTGAAGCCAGGAGATTGCTGGAACGCGGCGTGCTGGGTGAGCTGCACCACCTGCGCGCTGAAGCCTACGGTCCTGTGGTGCTGCGTCCGCGCGGCTCGACCTGGCGCTCGCAAAAGGAGGAGGGCGGCGGATGCCTGTTCGACTACGCGAGTCATGCGATCGACCTGGTCAACTATCTGGTTGGTCGACCCACTGCAGTCTCCGGCACCGTGCTGAATGGCGTCTTTTCCGATCAAGTCGATGACGAGGTCTACTCAACTCTGCATTTCAGGCGCACCTTTCACGGCCAGTTGGCGACCAACTGGAGCGACGACAGCTATCGCAAGATGACCCTGCGCGTCTCGCTGTGGGGGACCAACGGGCGCATCAATGTGGACCGGCAGGAGCTTCAGGTATATCTACGGCGTCTCGAGGTCCCCGAACCGGGGCTGCGCGAGGGTTGGAACATACGCTACACGACCGAGCTTACGGCGCCGGTATGGTTCTATGTCCGCGGCGAGGAGTACTCGGCGCAGATCGACCACTTCGTGGAATGCATTCGTACCGGCGCGGTGTCGCGCAGCAGTTTTCGCACTGCCTGCGATGCCACGGCGGTTGCGGCAATGATGCGCCAGGATGCTGCCAGGGCCACGACCCGCATCAGCACGCGCGCGCCTGCCAAGGAGAACGCCGGGCAGGCAGCTGCACCGGTGCGGACGCTCCTCGGGCGGATCTGGCGCGGCGATCGCCAGCGCGGATGATGGCGCGCGAGCGGATGGACAGGATCTTATTCGGCGACAATCAGTTCTTCGGCGTGAATCACATGTCCGAGGAGCGAGCTCGCGCTCAGGCCCTGCGCTTCCAGGAGCTCGACGCGGTTATCCAGGTGTTGGATGCCGCTTACGCGGAGGGCATACGTACCTTCATGTGTACCACCCATGAGCGGGTGGCGCAGATCTGCGACTACTTCCGCGCTCACCGTGCGCGGTATCCGGACTACAAGTTCTTCCCGTGCATGCCCTACGCTCACAAGTACGCCAACGCCGCCGCCGAGCACGGACTGCTGGGTGCACTGCGCAGCTTCCTGCCGGAGGAAAATCCGCTTGCCTCGCTGCTCAAAGGCGGCATGTCGCTGGCGCGGAAGGACGTGGCATCCCTGGCAGCGATGCTGATCGACGCCGAGATGAAGATGTTCGCGGACCTGGCTACACCGGTGATCTTTCTGCAGAACGTCGCAACCGATTTCCTGCTGGGACTCGGCTTCGATGAAGCTCTGCGCATCTTCGCGGATCACGTAGCAGAGCGTTACGGCGCCGAGGCGGGCTTCATCACCATGAACGCGCCGCGTCTGGTGCCGCGGCTCGAACGAGTCGGCATCAGCAATCCAATAATCTGCACCAATTTGAACAAGATCGGGTTTCGTATGAGCGGCGGGGTTGGGGCGTACGAGGAGCTGGTTGCCGCCGGCCGCTGCCGCGTGATCGCGATGTCGGTGTTCGCAAGCGGCGCGATACCCGCGCGCGAAGCGCTCGGGTACGTATGCGCACAGCGGGGCATTGAGTCGATCGTCTTCGGGGCCTCGAGCCGCCGCAATATCGCCGAGACTCGTCGTCTGATCGAAGAGCTGAGTGCCGCATGACGGCGCGGCACGCCGAGCCCCTGCGGATCCTCATACCCAGTTCCGCGGGCGGACACCTGGCGGAAGTGTTTCAGCTCAAGAAGCTGCTGGACAGCTGCGAGCATCTGTTCGTGACCGAAGACCTGCCGCTCACCCGGCGCCTGATGGCGGATCGGCCGTGCCGCTTCGTCAGGCCGAACGGACACAACCGGGATTGGGTGTTCTGGAGAAACTTCCTCTGCAACTGGTTCCTCGCGGTGCCGATACTGCTCAAGTTCCGCCCGCACGCCATCGTTACGACTGGCAGCCACACGGCGATACCATTCTGTTACCTCGGCAAGATCCTCGGCTGCCGGATCATATTCATTCTTTCCTTCTGCAGGATCAGCTCCAAAGCGGCGGCGGCTACCGCCGTGTATCCCCTTGCGGATGTGTTCTTTGTGCAGTGGGAACAGATGCAGGGCGCTTATCCCAGGAGCGTCTACGTTGGTCCGCTGTTCTAAGGCGCGGCTCTTGCCGTCGGCCTGGTCCTGATGATCCTGGTTGTTCTCGGCACCTGGGACATGCCATTCGGGAGGCCGCTGCGCGAAATCGAGCGCTGCGCGAGCGAGGGTCTGTTGCCGGAGCCGATCGTGGTACAGAGCGGCAACACTGCCTACACCTCCCAGCGCCTGCGGCTGGTTCCATTCTTCGATCGCGAGGAGCTCGAGCGCTTGTACGACCAGGCCTCACTGGTGATCTCCCAGGCTGGAGTCGGCTCGGTCATGTTGGGCCTGCGCAGTCACAAGAAAGTCATCGCCATCGCGCGACGGGCCGCGCTCGGGGAGCACATTGATGATCATCAGCTGGAGATCCTGGAGGTTTTTTCGGTAGTAGGCAGCGTGTTGCCCTGGAAGGGTGAGGGCGATCTTCCACAGGTTCTGGCGCGCGCACGCGACTTTGTGCCCAGTCCCTACCCGTTCGCGACGGAGAGGATTTCGGGGGCTATCCTCGACTATCTGCAGAAGGAATTCGGGCCCCGCTGAGCTTCAGCGCGGACCAGCCGCTCAGTCACGTCGGGATCGCACCCAGTCAATTTGCCGCGACACCAGGAAGCGGGCATACAAGGGTACCTTACGCACTGCGTAGCCGGCGCCAAGTAAGAGGTCGGACAACCGCAGGACCTTGCGCGCGTAGACGAACCAGGACGCAGCCACGGAAGCCGTGATCAGCGCGAACGCGATACTCGCGGCAGCGAGGGGCCACCACACCGAGCCGGGGAGCAGCCACAGCAGCGCACCGCAGGTCCAGCTCAGCGCCCCCAACAGCACGAGGAGCGACGTCGGCGGGACGCACAGGTCGATCGTCATCGCGAGGAGCTTCCAGTTGCGCGCTCCCAGCGCATGGAGAAGCAATCCAGGCGCATCTCGCGATATGACACTCAAATGACCGTGCTCCCAACGGGTGCGCTGGGATTTGATGCCGGCGGACGAGCTCGGGAATTTGCTGGTCACCAGGGCGCCGTGACATAGCTGTGGCGCCCAACCCTCGCGCGCGAGCTCGAGACCGAGCTTCAGATCCTCGGTGATATGTCCCGTTGCGAGCGTCGCGCTGCTTAGCGCGGCCCACGGGAACGCCATGCCAGTGCCCGCCAGCTGGCAAGGCAATCGCAGGCGGTCGAGGCCTTGCGGCCGGACCTTGTTCTTGACCAACCAGGCGAATTCCGCAAGACGCATGGATGGCGCGGCATCGGCCGTTGCCTGCATGAGATTCAATGCTTGCGCAGGCTTGCCGCGCGCCACGACCATGCGCGCCAGCCGATCCACCGCGTCCGCGGAGAGAAGGCAGTCCGCGTCCACGATCAGAACGACGTCCGGCGGAGCGGCGCGAAGAAAGTTAACGCCCGCGTCCAGCGCGTAGCCCTTGCCGCGGCGCTCCGCGTCCGTTCGCACCACGACCTCGGCGCCCTCGGCAGCGGCAATGGCCGCGGTGTCGTCGGTGCAGTTGTCGGCCACGACGACCAAACGGTCATGCTCCAGCAGTTGCGGCGCGAGGGAGCGAATCGTGGCGGCGATCAGCAGCGACTCGTTGTGAGCCGGAATCAGAGCGGCGACGGACCGGCGCTCGCCGCGCTCTGCCTCGGGAGAACTGCGACCCAGGATTGCTGCCAGGACCTCGACGAACAGCACAGTCGACACGGCCAGCACCCCAAGGGCCAGGGCTCCGACCAGCAACTCAAGTGCAATCGAGACGACGGCGGCCATGACCACCCGACCTCAGGTTCGCCGCGGCTTATTTACCGCCGGGATTCCAGCTGCGATGCAATCGTTGGGCACATCACGGATCACGACCGCGTTGGCGCCGATGAGTACATTGTCGCCCACTGTGATGGGGCCGAGGATCTTGGCCCCCGCGCCGATGTCCACATTGTTGCCGATCACGGGCGCGCGCGGCTCATCAACACGCCGCAAGCCGACTACCACGCCGTTACGGATGCGGCAGTTGTCACCGAACTTCGCGTAGCCGCTGATCACGATGCCGCCGAAGTGATCGATGACGAAATTTCGACCAATCTCGACTTCGCACGGCAGTTCGATGCCGGCAACGATTTGCACGAGCTTGAACAATATCCGGTAGATCAGCGAGCAGAATTTGCGCAGCACCACCGGTCGGACGGTGTAGCGCCAGCGGCCGAAGCGGTACACGATCAGCGCCCAGAAACCCTGGGCCCCCCACTGGCCGCCGTGATTGCGCAAGTCCTGGCGTATGTTTGCAAACACGGTGCTATTTGTACTCAATGAGGCTGGATCTCACCCGCCGCAGGCGGTCAACGTGAAACTTGAGCTGACCGAGCATCTCCGGAAACTTGGCGAGCACGAGAGCCGAGGCGCGAAGCCAGTTCTCGCGCGCCGACCGCTGCGGGGGCAGAACACTCAGGCGAGCGAGCTGTATGGGATAGGCGATGAGCACCAGCAGGGCCCACCGCCCGAGCAGGAGCACCAGGCCGAGCGCGGCCAGCGGTACGGCGAGCCCCCAGATCCAGGCGCGCCAGGTCTCTATCACCCAATGGCGCTCGGGCGGTGCTCCGTGCAGTGCGGCGCCTTGCGCGAAGCCGTACCCGGTCCGCATCGTTCGCTTCCACCACTGGCTGAAGCGATACATCGCCGCGTCATGGAGCGTCATTGGCGCTTCCAGGTGGTAGATGCGCCATCCGGCCTTGCGGAGTCGGACGCACATCTCCGGTTCCTCGCCACAGATGAGATCTGGGCGAAATCCGCCAACTTGGCGGATAGCCTCTATGCGTGCCACGGCGTCCCCGCCGCATGCCCTGGTCTCACCCACGGGGTAGTCCTGCCACTCGATGTCGCATAACAGATTGTAGATGGACTTCTCGGGGAACTTCTCCCGGCGTCGACCCCAAACTACGCCGTAGTCCGGATGTGCAGTGAGGAACTGCACCGCAGTGTGCAGCCACCCGTCGGCGACTTCGCAGTCGCCATCGACGAAGAATACGTAGCGTATGTCATATTCGAGCTCGAGCAGTCGCTGAAAACCCGCGTTGCGCGCGCGAGCGGCAGTAAAGGGGACGTGCACATCCAGTTCGACCACGGCATCGGTGAGCCCCCGTGCCGACGCCACGGAGCCGTCTGTGGAACCCGAGTCGACATACACCACGCACTCGGCCTGCGGGCGCACTGACTGCAGGCAACGCACCAGACGTTCGCCCTCATTGCGTCCGATCACCACCACGCCCACGTCGGAGGGAAGCTGGCCGCTCACGATGCGCTATCCAATTGCTGCGAGCTGTGCCGCAATTCGCGGCGCCACTCTCAGGGCGTTGGCCGCTATGGTCAGACTCGGGTTGACGGCACCACTGCGCGGCATGAAGGAAGCGTCGACCACATACAGATTCTCGATATCGTGCGCCCTGCAATCGCGGTCGAGCACACTGACGGATGAATCATCGCCGAAGCGGCAGGTGCCGCAGGGGTGGCCGTAGTTCATGGACAGCTCGCGCGATATCCGCGTTACGCGCCACGGATGTACCCCGCGGGTGAACTCCCGGTGCAGGCCGTCCGCGCGACGTCTCAGATCGTCGGCAATCGTGTAGGTAAAACTGGCGCCGTCGGGCTCACTTGCATCGAGTACAACGCGGTTGTCGGGATGAGCATAGTCCTCGGTCATCGCGGCGAAGATACCGGCGCTGCCGAACCGTAATGCCGCGACGTGCGATGGACCCTTGACCAGCAGAGACAGCAGGAGCTCGTTGGAGATGCCGCGCCGGCGCAGTTGCTCCTTGAGGTACGCCGCAATCTCGCCGCGCCCCGCGTCGAGGCCCATGCTCTGCACATACCCCAGTCGCTCGCCGCCGCAATTATAAAAATCCCGGACGGAGATGGACTTCCGTTGACGCGCGCGACGGCTCAGGCGACGCGGCGCCCACAGGGCCAGCACGTCGGAAGTGTGGAACATCAGATTACGACCGACCTGGTCGGAGCGGTTCGCGAGGCCGGTCGGCCAGCGGTTGCTGCGCGAGCGCAGCAGCACCTGTGGTGAGTGAAGTGCACCGGCGGCCAGGATGATGACCCGGCCGCGCAGCGTGAGCTCCTGCCCCTCGCGGCGGGCCTTTACTGCGAGGACACGCTTCGCATCCGCCTCGAGAGTCTCGACGTCGCATCGGTCGAGGATCCGGCAGCGGGGTTGCGCCAGCGCCTCCTCGAGGCAGGCCACCCGCGCGTCTCGCTTGCAGCGCCGCGGGCACACCTTGCCGATGCACTCCGTGCATTGCTCGTCATAACGGATGGCGACGTGCAGGGGCTCGGGTTGCAGCCCGTTGAGCCGCATCTGCTCCAGGAGCGCGCGGTCCCAATCGCTGATTCGCTCCCAGGTCGTCGCGACGGACGCCGGGTCGATCCCATAGAGCGCCTCCGCGGCTTGGTAGAAGGGCACAAACTCGCGGTAACTGATCGGCCATGGCACTGTCGCGCCGACAGCCGTATCAATGACCTCGAAGTCGCTCGCGTCCATGCGTTCGAGCGCTGCTGCGTAATGGATGGACGTGCCGCCGAGCGCGCAGCCCACGGCGGCGAAGAACCGCTGATCGCGGCCGTCCGCCAGCTTGCGGCTCACGGGATGCGGCCACCAGCCGCGCGCAATGCGTTCGTCGGAGGACGAGCCCTCGGGGGATGCATTGCTCGCCGCAACCGTGGTGCCCTTCTCGAGAAACAACACGCTGCGACCCTCGAGGGCCAGCGAGCGCCCGATGGTCGCGCCGCCCACTCCGCTGCCGACGATGATGACGTCCCAGTGCACCGAGTCGGCGCTGGCGTGCACCTCGCTGATCGATTCGGCGCCGGTAGTCATCGCTAAGCTGGCGGCTTGAAGCAGCGAATGGCCGGTAAGCTGCGGTTTCGCGGCCACACGATGCTGTACCTGATCATATCGCGCACGAAGTACGGAACCGCACGATTCCGTTTTAGCGCGAAGCGTTTCAGCAAGCCTATGGAGTTGGCGATGAGAGCCACGAGGTCGATTGCGACAGCCTTGCCAGTGCCGTAGGTCACTGCGAAATAGCGTCGGCGCGACTCGAACCAGTAAGCCGGGAATCGCCTGGGAGGGAGGTCGATGGCGGTAACCGCGGTCGTCTGCCCCATGATGTGCATTACGCGGCTTTCGGGAACATACCAGGTTGGGTATCCCGCCTGCTTCGCGCGATGGCAGAAGTCCGTCTCCTCGAAATACAGGAAATAGTTCTCATCCATCCCGCCGATGCATGCCAGGACCGAGGGCCGGATCATCATCGAGGCGCCGCAGATCCAGTCCGTGGGCTGCGGAGCGCGGCTCATGGTCCGTGCTACGGCCCAACGATCAAGCAGCCGCGTCAGCGCGCCGATCTCGACGCCCTGAAGCAGCTCGCTCACCAGGCCGGGGAATCTGAAAGCCAGTGGCCAGTCGCTGCCGTCCTGGGTCTCGAAGCTGCCTCCCGCAATGCCGATATCGGGATGGGCTTCAAGAAAATGAGCGAGCGCGGCGATGGCGCCGCTGCGCACCAGGGTGTCCGGGTTCAGGAGGTATACGTACGCGGGAGTTCCGACGGCATAAGCGTGCTGGATCCCAAGATTGTTTCCGTAGGCGAAACCGCCGTTGCACGGGGCTGTGACCAGGGTCACCCAGGATGACCAATTGTTGGATTCGACGGCCTCGGCCAGCTGCGGTGTGTCTCCGGACGCATTGTCGACCACGACCGCGCGAATGCGCAGCCCAGTCGCGGCGCGCTCGGCGTTGACGGACTTGAGACTCTCAATGGTCAGCGCGGCGCATTTGTAAGTGACGATGATGGTCGCTATGTCGAGTTCACGAATTGGTCTCGCGCTCGTCGCAGATTCCGTCACGCAGGCAGCTTAGCACGGCGCCGCGGGGAGCGTTCGCGCCGGCATTCGCCGGTGAAAAACGCCCGTCCGGCACTTACAGAACGGCAGAAACTGTGCGTACGTCGATGGACGGCACTGATCCTGCTGTGATGTACTTGACCTCGCGCGGGTTGCGCTGGACTACGAAGATAATGTCCGTTGGCGACGATAGGGGCAGCTCAGCCGTCTCCGCAGACACTGCCGATTGGTCGCGCGAGCGCAAGGGAAAGCTCGAATGGGCACCATCGCGAGCTCTGCTTGCCAGCATTCGTGACTACCAGCGCCACTCGCAAGCGCGCCGCTGGTGGCGGTATCTTCCTCGGGCTCTGGCGGTAATACGCCACCGCTGGTGGAGCGTTGTAACAGGCGCGGACATTCCACTTAATTGCCGTCTCGGTGGCGGCCTGCTCATGCCTCATCCGAACGGCATCGTCATCCATCCCGAGGCTGAGTTGGGGCCGAACTGCCTCGTGTTTCAACAAGTAACAATCGGCACGCGCGACGGCGCCGGCGCACCGCGAATCGAGGGCCACGTCGACATCGGCGCCGGCGCCAAGATCATCGGTGCCGTGACTATCGGACGGCACGCAAAGGTCGGGGCCAACTCCGTGGTGCTGGCCGATGTTCCCGCGGGCGCGACCGCAATCGGAATCCCGGCCCGAGTAGTTGGCGCAGACTCGCGCGCGGCTGCACGCCCCAAAACAGGGACTCGGATCACGTGACGCTGAGCTTCAAGGAACTCATTGTCGTGTGGGTGATCGCGGCGGTCATTTTCCGCCTGGCCCGGCCAATCGCCCTCAAGTTCATCCACCCGGACGACTTATCGCGGCGTCGCAATTCCTGGTTCGCGCTTACTGCAGTGGCGTTCCTGGCGCCGGGCTTCTGGGTGTTTGCACTGGTGGCGATACCCCTCCTCATCTGGGCCGGGAGAAGGGACTCCAACCCATGCGCCGTGTATCTGCTGCTGTTTCAGGTGATTCCGCCCCTCGAGATACCGGTGCCAATGATCGGCATGCAGCATCTCCTGTCGCTCAACATGTTCCTGCTCTTGTCCTTCTGCGTGCTGACACCGCTTGCGCTGCGAACCTACCGCCTGAAGGGCCAGCACCCGGAAAACGCGCTGCAATTCATGGACCTTTGTTTGCTCGCCTATGGGCTCCTCGCGTCCGTGTTCTATCTCCGGGCCATGAAACCCAATGGCACCCTGTACCCGGTTTCGAGCACCGAGAGCCTGCGCCACGCGTTTGTATTCTTCTTCGACGCGTTTATTCCCTATTACGTTGTCAGTCGCGCTGGCGCGGACCGCCGGAAGTTGCGGGACATGCTGGCGACCTACTGCCTGTGCTGCGCCGTGCTCGCCGCCATCGCCGTGTTCGAGACGGCATGGGGATGGCTGTTGTACGGTGGGATGGTGGCGCAGTTGAGCACTCCCGCACCAGGTGCGTTCTATCTGATGCGGGGGGGCGGGCTCCGGGCCATGGCGTCGACCGGCCACCCCATGGCTCTTGCACACCTCCTGGTGCTCGCATTCGGACTTTGGTTGTATCTGCAGACGCGGCTGGATTCGCGGCTATGGAAACTCGGCGGAGTCATCCTGTTCTGGACTGGCCTGTTCGCTGCTTTCACGCGCGGTGCGCTACTGGGCGCGGTAGTCGTTTTCTTCCTCTTTGCCGCTCTGCGACCCAGGGGCGCGTCCCGGCTTTTCAGCGCCACCGGCGCTGCGGTCGTCGTGGCAGTACTGATCTACCTTTCGCCCTTAGGGGACAAGATCGTCAGCGTGGTTCCGTGGTTCGGCGGCAAGATGGATGCCGGAAGCATTACTTACCGAGAGCGTTTGTGGGAGCGATCCTGGCAAATAATCAAGGAGAGCCCTTTCCTGGGTGATCAGGACGCAATACCCAAGATGCAGGATCTGCGCCAGGGTGAGGGAATCGTCGATGTCATAAATACCTATGCCGGGGTCCTGCTGAACGATGGGTTCCTGGGGCTCTCGTTGTTCCTCGGCTTCATCCTGACAGCATTGCTCAAAGCATGGGCGGGTAACAGAAGAACGCTGTCCGGCGATCCGGACCTGTCCGTTCTGGGAGCGGCACTGGTGGCGTGCCTCGTCGCGACTCTGATAATGATCCTGGATAGCAGCCTCACCAGAGGGCCCGCTAGAATGTTCTACGTTTTCGCGGGCTTTGCAGCCGGGTATAGCGTGTTGGTGCGGGCATCGCTGCGGAGCCAGTCCACGGTTGACACGAGACCGATAGTGCAGGTTTGAGCGCGCTGTAGCGGACCAAATGATCGAACGAGCCCGCGGCGCATGCTCAGAATAAACCTTTCGACAGCGCGATTGCTGTAGGTCGGCTCAGCCCCAATGGCCACGCTACCCGGCAGCGAGCTTCCGAGCCTGAAGAAGCCTTCACTGCAAGCGCTCGCGATTCGCGGGTCGGTATGGACTCTGACTGGGCACGGCGGGGTCCTGCTGATACGCATGGTCAGAAGTCTGATCATGACGCGTCTGCTGTTTCCAGAAGTTTACGGGCTCATGACCCTGGTGTGGGCGGTGCTCGTCGGACTGCAGATGTTCGCGGATACCGGGATCACCGTGACGATCGTTCGTGATCCGCGCGGTGACGAGCCCGATTTCCTGAATACGGCGTTCAGCACAAATGTCCTGCGCGGCTCGCTGCTCTGGGTTGTGTCCTGTCTCCTCGCGTATCCGCTGGCGTCCATATACGGACAACCCAGTCTTGCGCAGCTTCTTCCCGCCACCGGACTGACAGCGCTGATTCACGGGTTCGTCTCGACCTCGATCTATGTGCGCCGCCGCCACATGGATTTCAGGCGACTCACGGTTCTGAGCCTGGCTGTGGAGCTGATCACTTTCGTCGTCGCGGTCGGATGGGCGTGGTTTTACCCCAATGTTTGGGCGTTGGTCGTGAGCGCAGTCGCGGGTGAGCTGTTCCAGGTCATAGCGAGCCATCTATACCTGCCCGGAATCCGTAATCGCTTTCGCTGGGATCGGTCCGCGCTCAACACATTCATGGAGTTCGGGAAATGGATCTACTTGAGTAGTGCGGTGTATTTCCTTTCCACGCAGAGTGATCGGTTTCTGCTGGGCAAGTATCTCGCCATGGCACAACTCGGGGTCTACGGGACGGCGACGGTGTTGAGTGGTGCCGTCCAAACCGTGGTGCTGAAGATCAATACGGACGTTCTCTACCCTGCCTACAGCAGGGTTCTGACCGGAGGTGTCGAGAAGCTCAGACGCGCGGTGTCTCGGGCCCGGCTGTTTGGCGGACTCGGCATGCTGGTGCCGATCTCAATGTTGATGGTGCTGGGCACTCGAATCGTCGATGTTCTCTACGATCACCGCTACCACGAGGCCGGCTGGATGTTCCAGGTACTGTGTGTGCGCCTCCTCATCGTCGCGGTCGTTTCGAATGGCGAGTCGTGTCTGGTAGCTCTGGGTCACCCCAAGTACTCGTTCGTCGAGAATCTCAGCCGTGCCCTCGCGATCATCGTGGCTGTTCCGGTCGGCTGGTGGCAGGGAGGTGTACACGGGCTGATCTGGGCGGTTGCCCTGTCCGAGTTCGCACCGCTGCTCGTGGTCTCGGGCGGCCTGATCCGGCACCACATGTACTCCGTAGTTGCGGACCTATGGAGCGCAATGTGTATCGTTGCAGGAGTGCTCTTGGGCCTCGGAGTGCTGGCGCTATGGCCCTAAGCCGAAAGCGTGCCACCAAGCATCTCGATTCTGGCCGATAGCCGGGCCAGCTCATCGCGCAACGTCGGTGTCCCGACCGACAGAATGTCCGCGAGTGTCTCGAGACGCCAGCGCCAATCGAGCTGCTGCAGGGCCATCCAATGATTTCTTGCCGCGCTCGCCGGTGTCCATGATCTTGCGGCAGCGGCTATCATCTGCAGACCTTGCGACCTGTCCAAGGTGCCGAGCTCGAGTGTCGCCCCGTCCCAAAGCAGTCGGCTCGCATCAGCCCCTCGCGGTGCGATGCCCGCGACGGTCGCGCCACCTGCCAGAGCATCCACCCATCGCCCCGTGAGGTACTCCCTCGTTGGGTGAGTCTGGTTCCCGGGGTTGACGGCGTTGGAAAACGCAATGAGGTATTTGGCGTTTCCGTACGCGTGCATTACACGTTTCTGATTCCCCAGGGCGCTCACGGTATCCTCAGGTATGCGTCCCTGGTAGCTCAGATTCAGGGAGCGGGCAGCAGCCATGTTCGACACGTCGTCGTCCCATTCCTGAGGCTGGCGACCCATCCGCAGTATGTCCCAGGCTCTGGCGGCTGCGCCGCTGCCCAGCTCGAAGGCGTCCGTACCCCAGGGCAGCCAGGTCGTGCGTACACCTGTGAGCCGCTGCCACCGGGGCACGTCATCGAAGGAGGTGACGAAGAAATGGCTGAAGGACCTGGAAAAGCGGGCAAAGAACGGTATGTGCTCCACCCAAAACGAGTCGATTATCCAGGCCGCGATCACCCCGAATTGCGAGTACCAGTCCGCGAGATTCAGGACCTTCAACAGATCCCCGGGTGAGGCGCAGACGAGCAGGCAGACTTCCCGATCAGCGCCTCGTTGCCGGCTGCCGCGCACGATCGCGGCCAGTTTGGTAAGCAAGGAAGGCTCGCTTCCCGTGACCGTGATGACCCGGGCACCGAGCAGGCGCGAGGCAAGATCGACCAGATGGCGTATCGGGCTCCATCCCTTCGCGTCCGCGTCCGCGATGCAGTTGACGAGAACCACGGCTGCTTAGTGTCGATTCACGGGAGGCGGGATGGCTGTTTGATGGATCATACAGGACCGCAGAGGTTCGCTTGGCACGCATCAGCACTGCTGCGACGATGCCCGCGCCCTGAACGCACCACACGGCGGGAAAACGCCCACACGTCCAAGGCGGCCGTGTGACGCAGTTCATAAATTTGTTGGCACCTGACAGGACCGGATGTCCCGCGCGGCGGTCGCCGGCCCGTGCGGCGCATTTAACCAATTGCCGCATGTGTCTCCAGTCTGCGTCAATTGCACGAGGGGACCAAACATTGCAAGAATCGCGCGCGCGACTGGCTCTTTGAAGTTCTTGTCTTCGAGCCGGAGCCTCGCGTCCAGGGAGATCACAATGCACCAGGCCAGAACACTGAAGCAAGCGCAGGTATTGTCTGCGCTCACCGCAATCGCGATGCTCGCAGCTGGCGAAGCCGCATCCGCCGGCACAACTTCGGTTTTCAGTTACCCGAACGGGTTCGCTGGCGCATCCAGTGCGATTCAGATCACGACCGACGCCAACAGTTTCAACGGTTCGGCGATCGAGCTCACCAGTGGCGCACCGGGGCAGCATGAAGCCGGTTCGGCCTGGTACAAAACGCAGGTAGACATCAGCTCGTTCACTACGGATTTCACCTTCCAGCTTGCGTCCGGCCTGCCGGTACCTTCTATCGTGGCAATGACCTTTACCGTCCAGAACAGCAACGCCACGACCAATCCTCCGCCGCCGGTATCGTTGGGCTACGGCACCAACGTGGCGGGGGATGCCAACATGGCGGGATACGGAGCCTACTGGTGGCCCACTCCCACCGGCTATCAGCATCCGATCGGCAACAGTGTTGGGATCAAATTCGATCTGAACAATGCCAACGGGTTCACCACTGCTTATCCCTCATCCGGCGCTCCCAATGCGCTCGGCATGTACATCAACGGCGGGCCCAGTGCCGCGTTGATGCCGCAGAACGATCTGAATCCGTCCGGGATAAGCCTTTACAGCGGCCACGTTATGGCCGCACACGTTGTCTACGACGGCAGTCTTCTGACCCTGACTCTCCGCGATACGGTGACAAACGCCCAGTACCGGACCAGTTGGCCGGTCAACATTCCGGCGATCACCGGTGGCAATACGGCCTGGGTCGGATTTACGGCGGGCGAGATCCCGCCGGTAGTAAACAAACTGCTGACATGGAGCTTCAGTGAGGGCTATGCCCCGAGGCTGGCCACCCCAACCTTCAACGTTGCTCCCGGATCCTACGGCTCTGCGCAAAGCGTGACCATCAGCGCGCCGGCGGGAGCGACCATCTACTACACCACCAACGGTCTGCAGCCCACGACCTCATCCACTGCGTACACGGGCCCGATCTCCGTGAGTGCGAGCGAAGTCGTCCAGGCCATCGCGGTCGAAACGGGCTATACGGACAGCCTGGTGGCAGCGGCGAACTACCAGATCGCACCGGCCAACACGCCGCTCATTAACTTTCCGAACGGCTTCACGAACGGCTCGAAACTGGTCTCCACGGTTGGTACCGCGCTGATCAACGGCTCGGACTACATCCAGCTCACCGACACGAGCAGGAATCAAGAGGTGGGCGCCGCCTGGTACGTAGCTCCGGTGAACGTGCAATCGTTTACGACCAGCTTCACACTTCTGCTGCAGTCCCCCAGCGCCAACGGGATGACGTTCTGCATCCAGAACCAGCCGCCCGCGTCAGCTGATACTTCGATCAAGTGGGTCAGCGGCGGACCGACTGCCATGTCGAATAGTCAGGCCGGCCTCGGCTATTCCGGCGCGACAAATAGTCCGTATTCACAGATCGCGGGACTTCTGAGCAGCGTGGCCGTGAAATTCGACCTCTACAGCGGAACGGGGAATGACACGGGCCTTTACACTAACGGGGCTGATGTTTCGCAGAATGGCATCAGCATGACGTCGTCCGGTCTCAGCCTTCATAGCGGCCATCCGCTCGCTGTCACGCTCACTTACAGCGGAACGACGCTGAGCATGACGATCAAAGACACCGTTTCCAACGCGTCTTACTCGCACAGTTGGTCGATAAATATCCCGCAGACCGTCGGCGGAAACACTGCCTACGTGGGCTTCACAGCTTCCACGGGTGGCTTGACTGCCACGCAAAACGTCATGGCCTGGACGTACTCGCCCGCGGGGACAACGTCGACCCCGCCGCCGGCAGTGCCGATGCCGCCAACAAACGTCATAGTTCGATAGCGACTGTTCGATCGCACCGAGGTTCGATTCAGGGGCAACGCCGGCACCCTCACTGCCGGCTGGCACAGCCGGTACCCCGGGCGGAGAGCGCCTCCCGCCACAGCGGGGATGACCATCCTGCAGTTCGCAGTCTCGCCGTCGTTTACCGGGACGTGAGTCTTTGACGAGGACGGCGCCGTAGTGGCAAGCTGCCTTTTCGATTCATCAGAGGGGATCGTGCGCCCAGGGATGCGGGTCAGCCCCCTGGCGGTTCCGGCGAGCTCCGCCTGTTGCGACTTTCCGGGCCAGCAATAATTCTCTGGGGGGCCAGATGTCTACGGTCAATGACCTTGACCTTGGTTGCTTCCTGCCGCTCGAGCGGATGCACAGGGAGGCGCAAGGATCCGCGCCTGCTTCCTACGCGAACGCCAGGCCCTTTCCGCACGTCGTCTTTGAGGACTTCTTCGATCCTGGGCTCGTCAATTCGATATTGGCCGAATTCCCCAAGCCCGGCGAGATCAAATGGCAGCGTTTCGACTCGGACCGGGAGATCAAGCTGGCGTCGGCGACTGAGGCATCATTTGGCCCGCTCACGCGCTTACTGCTCTACCACCTGAACTCCGCCACCTTCCTGCAGTTCCTGAGTGTGGTAACGGGAATTCCCAACCTGGTTCCCGATCCGACTTTCGAGGGTGGCGGACTGCACCAGATCGTTCGCGGGGGCAAGCTGGGCGTGCATGCTGACTTCAACAAGCACCACCAGACCGGGCTCGACCGGCGCCTGAATCTGCTGCTCTACCTGAACAAGGACTGG
>Ga0126373_10000626_pt1 | contig 23491 bp, 16 predicted proteins | sample PanSoiMetPlot_11_FD_92545 | JGI IMG/M metagenome (GOLD analysis project Ga0126373, IMG submission 92545) | Tropical forest soil microbial communities from Panama - MetaG Plot_11 | ecosystem: Environmental > Terrestrial > Soil > Tropical forest > Bulk soil | place: Panama | collected 2016-02-17 | reverse complement strand
TGGGTGTACTTGTTCTGGATGCCGGATTTCCTGCACAAGAATTTCCAACTCGATCTGAGTGCGATGGCTCTGCCGCTTTTTGTGGTTTACACGGGAGCGTCGTTGGGAAGCGTGAGCGGCGGGTGGCTATCCTCGTCCCTGTTAAAGCACGGATGGAGTGAGAATGCGGCCCGCAAGACCGCCATGCTGGTGTGTGCACTCGCGGTCATGCCGGTGATGCTCGCGGCGCGGACTTCGCATGCATGGTTAGCCGTGTCTCTGGTTGCGCTGGCGGCTGGTGCGCATCAGGGATGGTCGGCGAACATTTACACGCTGGTTTCTGATATGTTCCCTCGGGGCGCGGTGGCCTCGGTAGTGGGTTTCGGAACCTTGATGGGCTCGATCGGCGGAATGATCATGTCGTACGGAGTGGGCGATATCCTGCAGAGGAAAGGGTCTTATCTCCTGGTCTTTCTAATTGCGGGGACGGCGTATCTGGTTGCGCTGGGGTTCGTGCAGATGTTGGTGCCTCGCCTGAAACGAGCCGAGCTGCAGTGCAGCTGAGAATGTTCGAGCGCGCTTAACTCCCAGGCAGAACAGTTGGCGGGCTGAGAGAGCCACCGCAGAGAGTTGCTTGAGAAGCATAGATCGATCGAATTAATGACAAACTCGCGCAAGCCAATTAGTTCTCTGCGGTGGTGGATTGGTGGGCTGCTGTTCGCGTCGACCGTGATCAACTACATCGACCGCCAAACATTCGCCTGGCTCGCTCCCTATTTGAAACTTGAGTACCACTGGACCAATTTCGATTACGCAGCGATCACGATTGCATTCCGCGTGGCGTACACCATTGGTCAGACCGTCTTCGGGCGCTTGATGGATCGCATCGGCACGCGGCGCGGGCTGACAGTTACCGTTATTTTCTATTCCATCGTTTCCATGCTCACCTCAATGGCGCGAGGTTTTTATAGCTTCGCAACCTTTCGGTTTTTGCTGGGCGCAGGGGAGTCGGCGAACTGGCCCGCAGCGACGAAAGCGGTCTCGGAATGGTTCCCGAAGCAAGAGCGGGCGCTAGCCACGGCTTTGTTTGATAGCGGATCGTCCCTTGGGGCGGCGATAGCCCCGATCATCGTGGTGGGCTGGATCTACCCTCGGTGGGGATGGCGCCCAGCCATTGTGGTGCCGAGCATTCTGGGTTTTTTTTGGGTGATTGTCTGGCGATGGCTATATCACACGCCCGAAACGCATAGCAGAATCGGCGCGGCCGAGCGCGAAATGATCGCAGCCGATAAGCGAGAATCGGTGTCTCCCAGGGCAGGGGGAGTTCAATTGCGCTGGCGCCATCTCTTGAAACTGCCTCAGACCTGGGGAACGATCATCGCCAAGATGTTCACCGACCCCGTCTTTTTCTTCATTACCGATTGGCTCCCAATTTACCTGGTAGCCAAAGGGATTGAGCCGAAGAGCGGGTTGATTGCAGGGTGGCTTCCGTTTGTCGCCACCGATGTTGGAAGCTTTTTCGCAGGATGGCTGTCTGGGCATTTGATTCGGCGCGGCATGTCGTTAGGCTGGGCGCGCAGGGTCCCGATCATCTACGGTGGAATCGGGATGACATTCTTGGTCTTCACGATTTTCACGACGAATCTCTACGTGATCGCCTTCATATTCGCGGTGGTCACGTTCACCTATGCCGGTTTTACCGTGATGGCGAACACGCTGCCGTCGGACTTGTTCGAAAGTGGTTCCGTGGCGTCAGTGAGCGGGTTGGGCGGCACCGGAACTGGACTTGGAGCGATACTCGCCACTGCGCTCGTCGGCCTCGTTTCCGATGCGCGGCGGGCGACGGGTACTCACGCCTTCGACCCAATCATGATCGTGGCCGGGATTATCCCATTCATCGGAATGGTCCTGACACTGTTGCTAGTGAGGAACAACGAAGCGACGGAGCGAGGCCTCGTGCGCCGGATCTGACGTTTGGGTACACTCGTGGGTCGTGCGGAGGGAGACTTTGTGAAGATCAAGGATGCAAAAGTATTCGTCTGCTCTCCGGGACGAAACTTCGTCACGCTCAAGATTTTCACCGATGAAGGAATTTACGGCGTGGGCGACGCCACGCTGAATGGGCGTGAACTGGCAGTCGCTTCTTATCTCAGCGATCACGTGATTCCTTGCCTGATTGGCAGCGATCCCGCGCAGACGGAAGATATCTGGCAGTACCTCTACCGAGGAGCCTATTGGCGGCGCGGACCGGTGACTATGACTGCGATCGCGGCGGTCGATATGGCGCTCTGGGATATCAAAGGCAAAACTCTAAACACTCCGGTATTTAACCTCCTCGGCGGCAAAAGCCGTGCCGGCGTTTTGGTCTACGGTCACGCCAACGGGCGCGATATCGCAGAGACGGTTGACGAAGTCGCGAGGTACAAAGAGCAAGGATATCTTGCGATTCGCGCCCAATCTGGCCTTCCGGGGCTGGTGTCGACGTACGGTGTGGCGGAGGACAAGATGTTCTATGAGCCTGCGGAAAAGGGTCTGCCACCGGAGAACCTTTGGTCGACGGAGAACTATCTGCTACATGTACCGAAGTTGTTCGAGGCTCTGCGTCTGAAGTTTGGAGACGATCTCCATTTACTCCACGACGTACACCATCGCTTGACTCCGATCGAGGCGGCACGCTTGGGCAAGAGCCTCGAACCGTATCGTCTCTTCTGGCTGGAAGACGCAGTCCCGGCCGAGCTGCAGGAAGGGTTCCGCCTAATCCGCAAGCACACGGTGACGCCGCTCGCGGTTGGCGAAGTCTTCAACGCGATTTGGGATGCCCACATTCTCATCACCGAGCAGTTGATCGATTACTTGCGCATGACTGTCGTGCACGGGGGCGGACTGACGCATTTGAAGAAGGTCGCCTCGTTCGCGGAGGTTTATCACGTGCGCACCGGCAGCCATGGAGCGACCGATCTCTCACCGGTGGCCATGGCCGCAGCCTTACACTTCGATATCTCGATCAACAATTTCGGGATTCAGGAATATATGCGGCATACGCGCGAGACCGACGAAGTCTTTTCTCATGCGTATACCTTCGATGCGGGATATTTATATCCCGGGGACAAGCCTGGATTGGGCGTCGACTACGATGAGAATCTGGCTGCGAAGTTTCCGTACGAACGGGCGTATCTCCCCGTGAACCGCAAGTTGGATGGGACGATGTTCAACTGGTGAATTTGAGTTCGCAGGGAAATTCCCACTTCTGTCAACATCGGCCAGAAGTGGGGCGCACACATGCGAGGAGATATGGGCTACCCAAAGCTGGACTTGACAGGCAAAGTCGCAGTGGTGGTAGGCGGCAGTTCGGGCGTTGGTAGGACGCTTGCGCTCGGGCTCGCTGCCGGCGGCGCTGACGTCGTTTCGAGTGCGCGGCGTCAAGACCTGGTTGACACGCTCGCCGACGAAATCGAGCAACTCGGGCGCAAGTCCTTGCCAGTCACCTGCGACGTGAATGACCGCGCCTCGCTGCAGACATTACTGGCTGCTTGCGTGGAGAAATTCGGCAAGGTGGACATTCTCGTGAATGCCGCGGGCATTACGAAACGCGCTCCAACCCTGGATTATCCCGAGGAAATCTGGAACCAGATCATGGAAACGAACCTGACCGGGACGCTTCGCGCGTGCCAGGTTTTCGGGAGACACATGATGGAACGGCGCTATGGTCGGATCATTAACATTGCTTCGATGGGGTCGTTCCTTGCCCTTTTCCAGGTGGCCGCGTACAGCGCGAGCAAGTCGGCGGTGGCTTCGCTCACAAAATCACTCGCCATTGAATGGGCCAAGCACGGCATCTGTGTGAACGCCATTGCCCCGGGGTATTTCCGAACTCCACTCAGCGAGAAGCTTCTGGTGGGAACGGAGCGCGGCAGGGAAGTGATCATGCGTACGCCGATGGATCGTTTTGGTGAACTCGAGGAATTGATCGGGGCGGCGATTTTTCTTGCCTCCGACGCTGCCAGCTTTGTGACCGGAGTTATCCTGCCCGTGGACGGCGGTGTGCTTGCGAGCGCGGTGAACCGGTAGATCCTCGGTGCGCTCGAAATTCAGCCTCGGCGGATAAAGCCCGCGAGAGACCAAGAAGCTGATTCGCAGCGTTTCTAGCGCTGCGCCACCCAGAACGGCCTAAACCGTCCGGCCCAATCAGGCGTTGCGCGGTTCAGGCTGAGTTTAGCTCGTCTTCCTTTCCTTGGCGGGACGTGCCGCAGCGACGGCCTGTACTAACTCCCGGGCCGCCGAGGTGATCTTCTCCAGATTGCCTTCGCGCAGGGCAGCTGCATCCACGAGGTCGGCGCCGACGCCGAGCGCGTACGCTCCGGCGGCGATGAACTCGGCCGCATTCCCCGCGTTCACTCCTCCAGTCGGGATGAGTTGCGCGTGGGGGAACGGTGCCTTCAGAGATTTGAGATATTTCGGGCCGCCAACGTTCCCGCAAGGGAAAATCTTCACGAGCCGCGCTCCCTGCTCCTGAGCGTTCATCAACTCTGTTGGGGTCAGCGCACCAGGAATGGCGAGTCGATTGTGCACTCGTGCGACCGACAGGACCGAAGTCGCCAACCCCGGACTCACAAGAAACTGCACTCCCGCTCTCACGCAAGACTCGGCCTGCTCGGCATTGGTTACCGTGCCCGCCCCTATCAGGACGTCTGAACCGCGCCGTTGTACAAGTTCACGAATGACCGAGATCGCGTTTGGAACTGTCATCGTAATTTCGACGACGGGAATGCCGCCAGCACAGATCGCCTCTACCGCGCGGTTCGCGTCTTCCACCGAGGATGCACGCACTACGGGAATGATTCCGATCTCACCGACTCTGCGGACTACATCTTCGATTGTGAGTTCTGTGACCTGCATTCACGCCTCGCTTTCGATTCAACGCTCGATTCTGGCCGTCTTCGAAGACATTGCCTGCAAGACTTCAGCAAGGGTCGCCATGGTTGTATCGCCGGGAGTGGTCATAGCCAGGGCGCCATGCGCAGCTCCGCACTTTACCGACCACTGGGGGTCTTTGCCGGAGAGAAATCCGTAGATTAGCCCTGAGGCGAACGAATCGCCGCCCCCGACACGATCGTAAACTTCCAGGTCCATGCGGGTGGGCGCTTCGTAGAATTTCCCGTCGTGATAGCAGAGCGCACCCCAATCGTTGCGTGTGGCGGTCTTTGCATGGCGCAGGGTCGTCGCGATTACGGCCATCGACGGATATTGTTTCACCACCTCTGCAATCATCTTCTTGAACCCCGAAGCCTCAAGCGTCGAGTGTTGCTCGTCGAGACCGGCAACAGAAAACCCCAGCGCCGCCGTGAAGTCCTCCTCGTTACCGAGCATGACATCGACAAAGGGGGCCAGGCGGCGATTGACCTCTTGAGCTTTCGCCTTGCCGCCAATGGATTTCCAAAGCGAGGCGCGATAGTTCAGATCGTAGGAAACGGTGGTGCCGCTTTGCTTGGCGGCTTGCATGGCCTCCAACGCAACCTCGGGAGTCGTCTCCGACAGCGCGCAAAAGATTCCTCCGGTATGAAACCAGCGCGCTCCATCCTTTGTGAAGATCTCCTGCCAATCGATCTGGCCGGGCTTCAGCTGGGAGGCTGCGCTGTGTCCACGGTCGGAGCAGCCTAAAGCAGCTCGGATACCAAACCCACGTTCGGTAAAATTCAACCCATTGCGGACTGCGCGCCCTACGCCATCGTATGGCACCCAACGTACATACTTCTGGGAGACGCCGCCTTGCAGCATGAGGTCTTCGACCAGACGTCCGACCGGATTCTCGGCCAGGGCCGTAACTATCGCAGTTTCAAGGCCAAAGCAGCGTCGCAGCCCCCGGGCCACGTTGTACTCACCGCCCCCCTCCCATACGCGAAAGTAGCGTGTAGTTGCGACGCGTTCGTCGCCAGGATCAAGTCGAAGCATGACCTCGCCCAGACTGACCAAATCCCACTTGCAGCCGTTTCTTGGCTTGATGTTCAGGTTTGCCATCAAATCGATTTTGCACTCACGCCTGTCGCGCACCCAACAGCTGTGCGCGACCTTTTCCGTCAGAAATCGCAGCGATTCTAAATGATTTGCAACCCTGTGCCCGGAAATTTGATCTAGAAACCCAGCGGAGTTCCCAAGGTTGAATCGGGTAAATGGCATTGCCCAATCGGATTGGCAAACTTGCCCACCAAGGCGAATTTCTGTTACAAGGGAAGCTATCAACCGGCCTCTTCGTCGATACCGGTTCTACTTGGGGATGTAATAACGAGGCGACCGCCTCCCAGCTGTCCGTTTCTGAGCGGACATTCGACCAACTTCATCGAGCCTGTGATCGTCGATCACGAGACTCGGGGCCCCTGCTAATCGTTGGAGTCTGGATGCGGTTTGTTAGCAGATTTGATGTTCGCGGGAGAGCTGCTCTTCTGAGTGACTCCGGCAGCCTGCGTTGTGTCCACTCCACCGAATTCCCAAACTGTCTTCGAATCACCACACCTCAAACACAGTGCACGCTGCTGTCTACAGCGGGAGGAAACCATGGCCACGAATCTCGTCCAGATTGAAAATGATGCCGAAATCAAGGAGCGCCTCGAAGCCGAACGCGCGCGTCTGCGCAAGATTGCTGGACTCGACCAGCCCAAACACTTTCATCGTCCGGTGGAGCGCGCCTTCACAGCCGAACAACGCCCTCATACTACGATTCTTTTCGGCGGCTTTACATGGAAACACGAGGACCTAATCCGAGCCGTCTTTCAAGGTTGTGGCTACCGCTGCGAAAAGCTTCCCGTGCCGGACGTTCCGGCATTCCAGACGGGCAAAGAATTCGGCAACAATGGACAGTGCAACCCCACGTACTTCACGGTTGGGAATCTGGTTCAGTACCTGCAGTTCCTCGAGAAGGAGGGGCTGACGCGGCAGCAGATCCTCGACAACTACGTATTCTTCACTGCTGGTTCCTGTGGCCCGTGCCGATTCGGCATGTATGAAGCGGAATATCGCTTTGCCCTGAAGAACGCAGGTTTCGATGGATTCCGGGTGCTGCTGTTCAAAGACAGCGACGGCATCAAGGCCGCGTCCGGTGAGCCTGGGCTCAAGTTCTCCATCGATTTTGGGTTTGGCATGCTCAATGCGATGCACCTCGGCGACGTCATCAACGATCTGATTTACCAGATTCGCCCCTACGAGGTGAATAAGGGCGAGACCGACCGTGTTTTCCGCGAGATGGTCGATGGGCTTTGTGAAGACTTGAAGAACCGCAAGGCGTTCGAGATCGAGCAGAGCGGGCCCAATTGGCTGAAGCCCAAGGTCAAGAGCAACAAGATTCTTCGCAACACGCTGAATGTATTTGGCAAGTGGCATGAGCACATGTGGGGCAAGGATTACCTGAATGCGCTCAAGACCGCGCGTGAAAAGATGGACTCGATTGAGGTCGACCGCACACGCGTGAAGCCGCTGGTAAAGATCACCGGCGAATTTTGGGCGCAGCTGACCGAAGGCGACGGCAACTTCCACATGTTTGAATTCCTCGAGCGCGAAGGGTCGCAGGTGCTGGTTGAGCCCATCGCGACGTGGGTTGCGTATCTGATGTATCAGGCCAAGGCGCACGCGATCTCGAAGTGGCCAGTGAACCGTCCGCATCGCGATCCGAAGTGGCACGAATTCAAGAAGAATTTCGCCAACTATATCGGGCTCCGCAAAAAACTGTGGGGTATCGGTTTTGGCGAGATGATGTGGAGCTACTTCTACCACCGTACCGCGAAGAACATGGGTGGTATCACGCATCATCTGGCGCCACAGAAGGAACTGGCCGATTTGGCGCATCCTTTCTATAACCAGTTTGCTCGCGGCGGAGAGGGACACCTCGAAGTCGGCAAAAACGTTTACTACACCATCCACAAGTTCTGCCACATGGTGCTGGCATTGAAACCGTTTGGGTGCATGCCTTCCTCGCAATCGGATGGTGTGCAGTCAGCGGTCATCAACAAGTTCAAGGACATGATTTTCCTCCCCATCGAAACTTCCGGTGAAGGCGAGGTCAACGCGCACAGCCGTGTGCAGATGGCTCTGGGCGAGGCGAAGGTCAAGGCCAAGGCCGAGTTCGAAGAGTGCCTGAAGTCAACCGGCAAGTCGATGAGCCAAATTCGCGATTACATCGACGAGCATCCGGAGCTGAAGCGCCCCTTTTACCACGTGCCGCACAAGGAAGGCGTAGCCGGGACTGCGGCGCAGTTCATCCTGCACGTGAGCGATCGGATCGATAAAGACACGCAGTTCTGGAAGAAGTCGCGCGTGCGCGTGGAGACTGCGCCTGCGATGTCGGGCGACTAATGAATTGATCTGACGTGTATTCCCAGGTCTCGCAACGACGGCGAGGCCTCGGGTGACCCACATTCTTGTATTCGATTATTCGAGGACTTCATGCACGATCATAAAGGTCCACAGCTGATCCAGATTGCACCGCTAGCAACTCCTCCGCCGACCATTCAGCAGGTGCGGCATGCGCATCACGGCCATGATCAGAAGACGAGGTTCTTCGTTGGCCTCGATGTTGGTTCGACCACGGTGAAAGCCGTCGTGGTCGACGCCGAGACCGATCAGGTTCTCTGGCAGGATTATCAGCGCCACGAAACCAAGCAGCCGGAAAAGACGCTCGAGTTCCTGAAGCGGATGGAAGCCGAGGCCGGCATCAATCGGCACAACACGCGCATGTTCATGACGGGCTCTGGCGGGAACGGCATCGCTGATCAGATCGGCGCCAAGTTTGTGCAGGAAGTGACGGCGGTTTCCTTGGCCGTCGAAAAACTTCACCCCGAAGTGTATTCGGTTATCGAGCTTGGCGGGCAGGATGCGAAGATCATTGTCTTCAAGGATGACGAAGAGACCGGGCGAAAAAAGAAAATTCCTTCCATGAACGACAAGTGCGCAGGCGGCACTGGGGCGGTCATCGACAAGATCAATGCCAAGCTGAAGATCCCGACCGAAGAGCTGAGCCGGCAGAGATATCACGGGATCAAGCTGCACAAAGTTGCGGGGAAGTGCGGTGTGTTCGCGGAGACGGACATCAACGGATTACAGAAAGTGGGCACGCCGCCGGATGAGTTGATGGCGTCACTGTTCGAGGCGATCGTGCTCCAGAATCTGAGCGTGCTGACCCGCGGGAATACGCTGCGTCCACATGTGTTGCTGCTAGGCGGGCCGAACAGCTTCATTCGCGGTATGCGCGAGGCGTGGCAGGCCAACATTCCGCGCATGTGGCAGGAGCGCAAGGTTCAGGTTCCCGATGGCGCAAAACCGGAAGACCTGATCAAAGTTCCGCAGAATGCGCAGTACTTCGCGGCGCTGGGCGCCGTCGAGTTCGGACGCAGCGAAGACGACTGCATCGGGTGTTATGCCGGCTATGAACGGCTGATTCACTATATCGATTACGGGCGCCAGGAAGAGAAGGCGAAGTCGGGCGGCAAGGGACTGGTCGAAGAGCCCGGCGAGTTGGATATTTTCAAAGACGCGTATAAGCCGAAAAAATTCACTCCTGTGGTCTTCCAGAAGGGTTCGACTGTCGCAGGATTTATTGGCATCGATGGCGGGTCCACTTCGACGAAGGCCGTGCTGCTCGATGAGAACGGCACAATTCTGTGCAAGTCCTACCAACTCTCGAACGGTAATCCGATCCAGGACACGATCGACATGTTCGAAAACCTGCGTGCGCAGGTCGAAGCACAGAACGCTAAACTGGAAGTGCTGGGCGTCGCCACTACGGGTTACGCCAAGGACATTCTGAAAGATGTTTTGAAGGCCGATGTGGCGCTGGTGGAAACGGTGGCGCACACAGAGTCTGCGTTGAAGTTTTACGAGGATCCACACGTGATCGTCGACGTGGGCGGGCAGGATATCAAGATCATCATCCTGCACAACGGCCGCGTGAAAGACTTCAAGCTGAACACGCAGTGCTCCGCCGGCAACGGATATTTCCTGCAGTCGACCGCGGAAGGCTTCGGGCTGAGCGTGAATCAATACGCCGATCTGGCCTTCTCGGCGCAGGCTATGCCTGTATTCGGCTACGGCTGCGCTGTGTTCATGCAGTCTGACATCGTGAACTTCCAGCGGCAAGGATGGCGCGCGGAGGAAATTCTTGCGGGCCTCGCGGCCGTTCTGCCCAAGAATGTCTTTTTGTACGTAGCCAGCATCCCGAACCTGGCAGCGCTTGGCTCGCGGTTCGTTCTGCAAGGTGGAACGCAGAACAATCTCGCCGTGGTAAAGGCCGAAGTCGATTTCATCCGCAACAGTTTCCGCGCCACCGGTAAAGAGCCTGAAATCATTGTGCATGAGCACTGCGGCGAATCGGGCGCGATTGGCGCGGCGCAAGAGGCGCTTCGGTTGTGGCGCAATGGCCAGCAGACGACGTTTGTCGGACTGGACGCGGTTCGCAAGATTGAATACCGCACGACGCGCAACGAGGATACGCGCTGCCATTTCTGCAAGAACGACTGCCTGCGGACATTTATTGACATTCGCACACAGCCCAAGGATGACCTTAGCTTTGTGCCGATCCACAAAGTCACAAAAGTTCCGCTGATGCATGGCGAGCAGCGGTTGATCATCGCGACTTGCGAAAAAGGTACCGTCGAAGATGTCAACGACATGAAGGACATCAAAGCTGGTCTCGACGCGATCCGGGCGCAACATCCGAATTTTGTGGACTATGCGTCGAAGGAAGTCTTTCGCCCGACAAATGCCAAGAGCGTAGCCGACCCGCTTCCGACCAAAGGTTGGGCCGGTTGGAAGAAGGGGGATAAAGAACGCCGGGCTGTGATGGAAGGGCGCAAGAGTCTTCGCATTGGCATCCCGCGCGTGCTGAATATCTACACTTACGCTCCGCTGTTCAATGCATACTTCGAAAGTCTGGGCGTGCAGCCGGAGAACATTATTTACTCCGACTACACCAGTTCCGAACTCTATCGAGCCGGTGCGAGCCGGGGCGCGATCGATCCCTGCTTCCCGGCGAAAATCGGGATCTCGCACGTTTACAACCTCATTCAGGAAAAGCATCGGAAGAAGCCTCTGAACGCGATCTTCTTCCCGATGTATGACGTGCTTCATTCGTCGCTGGTGAAGATTGTCGGCATGAACGCGTGCCCCACCGTAACCGCGACGCCAGAAACCGTCAAGGCGGCGTTCACCAAGGAAAACGATGTTTTCGCCGAGCACAACGTGAAGTACATCGATCCCGTGCTGAACTTCTCCGATCGCAAGCTGTTCGCCCACCAGATGCTGCAGGCATTGCAGCCGGTTCTCGGGCTTTCGATCACAGAGAACGATCGGGCGGTCGAGTCGGGATTCGCGGCGCTGAAGGAGTACGAAACCAACATCCGTCGGCGTGCGCGGCAGGTGCTCGATCAACTCGAGCGCGAAGACCGCATCGGCATCGTCATGTTGGGACGGCCATATCACCACGATCCTGGGCTCAATCACGAGATTCTCGACGAATTCCAGAAGCTGGGTTATCCCATCTTCTCGCAGAATACACTGCCAATCGACGAAGACATGCTCGAGCGCCTGTTTGGCGAAGAAGTCCGTGCTGGCGTGATCAGCAGTCCGCTCGACATTACCGACGCGTGGAAGAATTCGTACTCCTGCAGCACGAACCACAAAGTGTGGGCTGCGAAGTTCACGGCCCGCCATCCGAATCTTGTCGCGCTGGAAATCTCCAGCTTCAAGTGCGGGCATGACGCGCCGATTTACGGCGTGATCGAAGGCATTATCGAAGAATCGGGTACGCCGTATTTCTGCTTCAAGGATCTTGACGAGAACAAGCCCACTGGCTCGATCAGGATTCGCGTCGAAACTATCGATTACTTCTTGCGGCGTTATCGTGAGGAGGTCATTCGCAAACGCAAAGCCGAGCAGGACATCGAGGCTCAACTCGCTGCGCTCGAGGCGCAACTGCGGGGCCAGAGGGTTGACTCCGGCCTGATGGCTCAACAGATGGAGCCCGAAGCGCAGGGGATGGCGGCAGACTAGACAGATCTGAACGCCCTGCCGGCGGTTGCGACGGATAGGTGTGTCTTGCCGCGCTGCTGCCAAAAACTCGTGAAGTCTTGAGCATGAATCAACGTGCAATTTTCCTGCAACCTGCTTCTGCGCCTGTAATCCAACCTAATAAAAGTTCGCCTTAAGGCGTGGAGGAGTACCTGCATGGCAACTGCTCCGAAATTCCGCATCGATGTTGACATTCATAACCTCCTGATGAGTTCCAAGCCTGGACCGGTGTTAGCTCCTGCACCGAAAGGCGCAACTCTGCCCGAGCCGGTGTTTCCGCAGTTCCCAGAGAAACTCGCTGATCCTGGTCCGGAAAGGCCTCTAGAAAAGCGCGATTGGACGTGGCCGGAGGTGTATCGAAAGATGCGAGGCTGGCTTTTTCCATACATTCGTTCGCGCGTGCTGCCCGGCGAGTTTCATCCCATCACGGCTTATCTATTTCTCGAGTACAAATGCAATCTCGACTGCTGGTACTGCTGGGCATTCAACAACAAAGTCAAAGGGATGACCGAAGACGTGGCCCGGCGCTCAATCGACTGGCTGTACGATCACGGCTGCCGCGTACTGGCGCTTATGGGCGGAGAGCCTTTACTGCGTCCGCAATTCGCGCACAAGGTTGTCTATTACGCCGCCAAGAAAGGATTCTGGATCTATATCGGAACCAACGCCCGCTTGCTCCGCCCCGACGTCGCTGACCGCCTTGGAGATGCCGGCGCAGCGGTGATCAACTTTGCCGTTGACGCGTGGGACGAGAAGCCGAGTCTGCCCAAAGCACTCGTGCCGGTACGGAAACATCTCGACCACATCATCAGAAAACAGTACGTCTACGGCTATATGGTGTTTTTTAATATGAACATCTGTCGCAACAATCTCGAGGATGTGCGGCAGCTCACCGAGTTTGCGCGCGAGCATCGCATTGCGACCGATTACCACATCAACGAGACGCCGATGCTGGAGCAGGACGAACATTTCAAGCATCTGTATGACAATCCCACCTACATTCGCCCGGAGGACTGGCCTGCGATCGATTCGCTGGTGGATTATCTGATCGACAGAAACAAAGCCGGCTATCAGATGGTAAATTCCATCCAACGCTTGCGGGAGATCAAGGCGTTCATTCGCATGGCGAGCGGAGCGGATCTGAAGCGTCTTGGTTGGAACGGAGACGGCACTGGAACGAACGGAAATGTCGCGAAGCAGCTGAAGAACACACCAGGAATCGTCCAAGACGAAAATGGCGAGTTGCATTTTGCGGAATGGAACTGTCGTGCCGGGCAGAACAACGTGATTATCCGCACCGATGGTACGGTTGCGCCATGCTTCCCGATGTACGCCTCTACGTATGATTGGGGCAACATCGACCGGCACAATTTCGAGTCAGGGCAGCTTGAGTCGATGAAGAAAACCTGCCAGCAGCACTGCTTTTCGACGCTCAACCACAACCTTGCGTATTGCTACAATGACGCGCGCGTCATTAAGTTCGTATGGAAGAACCTGGTCACGAATCGGATGAAAGGTGGCGCCCGGAGCTTCGAGGACTGACTCTGAAACGATGGTTTGAACGAGGCGCAGGCATGACCTCCGCCTCGATCCATACAAAAAAGCCAACCCTTTAGACCAATCTCAGAGTTGATCTGGCCGCAGGGAAACACAAGGTCTCTCCACTGCGCGTCCCTTCCGCAGTCGGAGGGGAGCGCTCCGGTCGAGATGACCATGAACCCAGGACACGGCAACTCTTAAAATTGTCTAATCTTCAGAGATTCTACGGGCAGCGGCCAACAGCTCGTTCGTGCGTCGAATCAGTTCCGAGCGCTCGAGATCCCGATATTGTTTGGGAAGCAGGCTCTTGCTGGTGCACTCCAGGACTGCGACCAGATTCTGCAGGTCGATCTCAGTGGGATAATACGGCGGGATGAAATCTTCAAGAGCGGCCTCGAGGTCCTGCGCATCAACGGCAGTTTTGTTCTGCAGGCTGCTGCGCATGTGGCTTCGCACCAACACCGCTTCGATATCTGCTCCTGACAAACTTCCGGCGCGATCGAGGAAGAACTTCTCAATGTCTGAGGAGAAGGGCGTCATGCCAACTTTTCTCTGCATCGCTCGTAACAAGGCGAGCCGTTCTTCCGGAGTTTCAGGGTAGAACAACGCAATATGCTCCTCCGCGCGCCCCTGGCGTTTCAGATCAACGGGTAGCAGATCGGGACGGCAGGTCAGCAGAAACCAGATTACCTTCCCGCGATATTCGGTATTCCCCATGAATTGGGCGATCTGCGCAAAGACCCGGTTGCCGACGCCGCTGTCGCCGCTATGGGAACGATCTCCAAGCTGTGCGTCGGCCTCGTCGACGATTACCGCGATGGGGCTCATGGCTTTGAGTAAGCTTAGTACGCGTTCCAGATTCCCCTCGGTGACGCCCTGCCACATGCTGCGGAAATTCTTGAGCGTCACCGCAGGAATGCCGACCTCACCGGCAAAGCAAGTCGTAATGAAAGTCTTTCCCGTTCCGACAGGTCCGCAGATGACATATCCCATCGGCAAAACGTCGGTGTTGCCGGCGCGAATTGCGGTCGCGGCGTCTTGCAGTTTGCGCTTCGCCTGAGCGTTGCCGGCTACAAATGAAAGATCGAACCGGCTCTGTACGAATTCCAGCAGCCCGCCCGACTCCGCCTCGATCAGGTCTTTTTTCTTCTGGGATAAAAATTTCAGAGTCAGCGGTTGCCGGTTTTCTACCGCATGCGAAATCAAGCCCTGCAGTTGAACTCTCTTGAGGCCGGCGCCCAGCTTGGCCAACGATTCATCATTGACCTCAGAGCTCGCGGGCAATTCGCGAGATTTCAGTTGCGCACGAATGAAGTCCAGCCGTTCCGCATAATCGGGCAAGGGAATGGCGATGGAGGCAACTCCCGGATTCTGCCCGATACCCTGGTTCAACTCAATCTGATTCTCGGAGATGAGGCAGATCGTCACGTCCGCGGCGAGAAAAGCCGCATTCCGAGCCCAGCGTTTGAGAATTACAAGGGAATTCCGGTCCTCCGCCGACATCGAGGAGACATCGCCGGCCGGTGCAATGGTCTCGGCAAAATCGATGACCAGCCCAATCTTCTTGCCGTCAGCTGTGCGGAGACGCAGGTAATTGTCGAGCAGGTTTAAGACCGCATCGGGATTGCGAGGAAGTCCCCCCTGGGCGAAGTTCGTGCCGTGAAAGCTGTCATAGCCTTCGAGAGCTCGACGGAAGTCGGACTGCGTCGCGGGGTTTCCAAAACTCAGCCCGCCACGATCGTAATGCAGAATCAGATCGCGTTGACCGAACATTCCTCGCGATAAAAAGTCTTCCAGGGAAACGAAGCTGGCCGGACCGTCTTGGGTCCGCAGAGGCACGCAATCGCGCACATTGCCATAAAGCACGAACACGGCGAAGGAACGCGAATAGTACTTCTCTGAAAGTTCGCGCGCCCAAGTGGGCAGCGCATCAAGATACTTCCCGGTCTTTGTGGGACTCTCCGGCATTTAGTTCTGAATACGCACGCGATGGGCGGTGGCAGACGTTGATGCGTCATCCAGTGACATCAGCCCGTTCAAGTCCGGCGACATATCGGCAAAGATCGTTTCCACCTGTTGCACGGTCTGCTCGGTCTGCTCGACATCATGAACCAGGCTATCGAGCCGGTCGCTCACCTGCTGCGGGTCGCGCATCGTAACGGACTGATCCCGGACGAGCAGCAGCACATCTTCGACTGCGGCGATCTGGGCATCGACGACCTTGGTGTTTTCCGCGATCTTATCGAACTTCTCCAAACGCTTGTTCAGGATTTCGATTCGCTTCTGGTTGATCTCCTGCACCCGCGGTGGTTCGCTGCTCAGATTCTTCTGCAACGACGCGATCTCGCGTTTTATGTCATCTCGCCCTGTGCTTCTCAAATATTGTTCCTGCTGCGCCGCCGCGAAGAGCAGCCGCGCGTATCCACTCAACAATCCCTGCAGGCTAGTGTCGATTTGTTGGAGAAAAATCTGCGACTGCGATGAGAGCTGGGCGAAAGTCGCCCGGATCGATCCGCAAATCTGTGCGCAATGCACATAACGGCTCTGCATCTCGGGCGACAGGTTCCGGAGCATCTCATTGAGCTTTTGCTGATGCTTCAATTGCTCGTCCGCGAGTTGCCACGAGCGCACGAGGCGACGAAAACGGGAGCTCTGCGGCACGATGGCGAGATACATCAATTCGAGGCCCGCGGCAAGCAGGATCGGCAAAGCGGTCCCGCTGATGAGCGCAAAGGCGGCGGCTCCGGCCAGCGAGATCCAGTTGTACTGCCAGTGGAATGCAGCTTTGACGTAATTGGTCGGGTCGACCGGAGCCTTCGGTTGATCCTGGGGATCCGTGAGGGGCATTTAGACACTCACCCGTACCTGCCCGCTCCCGGGCGCTTTACGCAACCGACCGAGAACGTAATTCTGCAGATCATGAAATTCATTCCGTTGTTTCAGGCTGAGATCGCGGGGGCGATCAAACGGCACTTGCACGTCCTCCACAATCGTTCCCGGATGCGCACTCATGATGAAAATGCGGTCGGCCAGGTAAATCGCTTCCTCAACATCATGCGTCACAAACAGGATCGTACTTGCCGTCTCGTCCCATACCTTCAGCAGGAGTTGCTGCATCTCACCGCGTGTCTGGGCATCGAGAGCCCCAAAGGGTTCGTCCATCAGGATCACTGAGGGACGCAGAGCCAGAGTACGCGCAAGGGCAACCCGCTGTTGCATACCTCCGGAGAGCGTCTCCGGATAGGCATTCTCAAACCCACTCAGCCCCACCGCCTCGATCAACTGCGATACCGTTTCGTTCCGTTTTACTTCCGGAACGCGATTGATCTTGAGGCCGTACGCTATGTTACCAGCCACGGTCAGCCAGGGAAATGAGGTGTATTTTTGAAAGACCATGCCGCGGTCTTTGCCGGGGCCTTTGACCGGCTCTGCGTTCACCAGCACTTCGCCGGCGTCGGCGCGGTCCAGGCCCGCAATCAAGCGCAGGAGTGTTGATTTTCCGCAACCAGAAGGCCCGAGCAGAACTCGGAACTCCCCAATATCCCGTCCGACTGACGAATAGGCATCTTCGATATCGAAATTGATGTTCTCCAGAGCATTGACAGGTTTTCCGTCCGCTCCAGCAAACGCGCGGCTCACATTTCGCACCGTGATTTTGGACTTTTTATGCTCCATGCTTCGCCGCCTTCAGATGCGCAGTGGCACTTGGCACGGCTGCTGCAGCTCCCGCCAATGCCGCAGTAGTCTTGCGCCATGGGAAGAGCTTGCGCTCGAGCAACGTCAGCAAGAATCGGAAGAGAAACGCGGCAATACCGATCGCGATGATCCCGGCATAAACGCGCTCGAAATCCAGAACCTTGCGCGCGGCTTCTACCATGTACCCGACGCCCTTGCGTGCGTTGACCATCTCAGCCAGGATCACATACGTCCACCCGATGTCGTACAGGATTCGGAAAGAGGCAAAAATCGAGGGGAAGCTTGCCCGGAAGATCAGCCACAAGGCATGCCGTCTCTTCGCTCCCAGCGTGTAGGCTGTCTCCAGCAGCGCATTGTCCACGCGGTTGGCTTCTTCCACCACGACGGCGAGCAGGTAGAAGAACATTCCGAACCAGAGGAAGGCGACCTTCATCGTCTCGTCCATGCCAAATAGAGCGATGAATGCGGGAAGAAATGCGGTCAGAGGCATGGCACGCATGGGTGCGGCGATTGGATTAATTAATTCGAACAGCCAGCGGAAACTGGCCATCAGGATCCCCAGCGGGATCGCGACCACGGCGCACCAAAAGAATGCCTGCGCGATCCGCCACCAGCTCTGAAACACGTTACCCAGCAGATCGTATTCGCTCCACAGCCGGGCAAACGCGCGGATCACGCCCATGGGCTTGGGGAGTGAAAAGGGCGGCAGGATCTCCCATTGCGTCAGCACCACCCACAGCGCGATCAGAAAACCCCAACTGACAAAAGCGAGGGTCCAGCGGACCTGCGGCGTAACCTCCTTGCGAATGCTTAGCCACTCACTCATAAGAAATCATTAGCCAGGGTTGGCATAAACCTTGATATCGGTACGGCGGTTCTTCTCGCGGCCCTCGGAAGTGGCATTGCTATCAATCGGCTTGTCCGGGCCGTTTCCCGCTGTGCGCAATCGTGCCGGTGGGAAGCCATACTTCTGCTCAAGATAGGTTCTGACCTCATCGGCCCGGGCATGCGAGAGCTGAATGTTGTAAGTTCGTGACCCGGTCGAGTCGGTGTTGCCCTCGATATCCACGACCGTGTTCTCATAAGCCCGCATAGTTCCCGCGAGTTCATCCACAATGGCGCGCGAATCCATGCTCATGTGGGAAGAATTAGGCTCAAAGTAAATTGAGCGATGCTGTGTCGCGATCGGGGTTGCGCCCTTGGCCGGTTCCTTGTACTCAATGGGCGTCTCCGTCGATGCCGTTGAGAAATTATCGGCAAGCTTCTCAATGTATCGCCGGTCGAGGCTGTCCTCCGGATTGAACCTCTGCTTGGTGATTCTGAGCTCATGGTACATATCCTGGGCCAGGCTCAGAATGTTGTCATAGTCAGGATTCGTTCCCGCCGATCCCATGAATGAGCGATTGTCGGCATAATCCGCGAGCTTCACGCCGCCCAGCATCGTTTTAGCCAGATCCGCAGGGATGTTGAAGTCCTTCACGGTGCCAATCAGGTTGTAAGCGCGCTCGGGCTGCTGCTTGATGAACTCCACACCCTCGAGCCATCCCTGGGCGAACTTCAACACGGTTTGCGGATGCTTCGTTGAAAAGCTGTCGCTCACGACCAGAATGTCGGCAATGAGGCGATTCGCGATTTTAGTGTCATAGATCTTCTTCGCGCCGGGCCGCTTCGCAACGGCATCGCTCATATCTGGATCCCAAGCGACCGCCGCATCAACTTTCTCCTGCGCGAACAACGTCGCCGGCTCAATGCCATCTTTCGTATGAACTGCTTGGTTGAAGATCTCGTTGCGTTGCTCTGTACCCAGACCTGAAGCTTTGAGTCCGTTATAGAGCAGGAAATGTGAGGGAGTGTAAGGCGCGAACGCGACCGTCTTTCCAGCGAGATCTTCAATACTGTTGATCCCTTGCTTGCCGATTACGCCGTCCGCGCCGCGGGACCAGTCCACCATCAGGAAGGCATGGGAGCCGAAACCTTTCTCTTTGAACTGTGCGTAATCCTTGGCGTATACGTCGGCCGTAGTCAGCATGACGTCCACGTTATTGGTGGCGAGAGCCGCGGCGCCTTCTGTCCAATCGTCGATGATCTTGAAACTGACCTTCAGGCCTTTCTTGCCGAAGATCGAGTCCGGTTGCGTATCAAGGCCGCCATTCGCGACCAGGCCTCCCACGCAACCTACCCAAACGTTGACGCGTACCCTTACCTCAGCATCACTGCTGGAAGAAGAAGCCGGGATCAGGAGCGGCTTGGAAGCGTCGACGCTCTCGCCACTTCCCGTCGCCCCCTTGCTTCCGGGCATGAACTTGTTGAGATCGACTAACCCATATCGATTCAGGCTGTAGCCTACGATGGCTACGCCGATAAGAAATATAAGGACCCATCCACCTCGTTCAATCTTGACCGCCATGACTGCCTCCCCGCTTCGGCACGCCGGAGCGTGTTCGAAACTCAGTTCCTTCGCCGACCGTTGACCCTCAGCGGCTAAAGCCGAATCCGTATCAACTCCGGCCGGCACGGCTCAAGCCGTGCTCTTCCCGAATCCGAGAAGTGGAACTCTACGTCGTCTTCTGCGGCTCCTTCGCGCCAATCGTCTTCTCGGCTCCCGCAGCCGCGTCCGGAGCCGCCAAGCCCATTTCGATCTTGAACTGCTTCACCAGTTCACTGGCCTGAATCTTCTCCGCCTCGTCTTCGATCTTCACCCTCTGGTGATCGACATTGCTCATCGCCATATCCATGCGAGCCTCGTTGACCGCGGTCATCTCTTCAATCTTGCGGACCATCTCGTCATGGGTCTGGCTGATGCCCGCGACTTCAAACTGCTCCATCGCGTCGGCAACTTTCTTCTGCCACTGTGCCCGGCGATAATCGGCGATTGCGTTGAGAGCCTCCTGCGTCTTCCGTTCCTTCTCACGCATGAACGCCTGCTTCACGCTCATTGCTTTTTCGAAGGCGGCGCGAGCAGTTTGTAACTGTCCCTGCGTCCGCGCAAGAGCACCTTTGACCTGCTCCAACTGAGTGGCAAAAGCTCCTGCCAGATCATCGCGATTGGCCTGAATCGATGCTTTCACCTTTGCGGTGAGATTCGCCAGGTCCGTCTTGTACTTTGCTTCTTCCTTCTCAAGCAACGTGACATTGGCCTTGACCATGGCGATGCTCTCGTTCATGCGAGGCACCTGATCGTTCATGTCCCGGATGTTTTGCTGCAATAGCAGCTCCGGATCCTCCGCCACCGAGATGAAGAAACCGACAAACGACCGAATCATTCTGCTAAAGCGTTGCCACATACAAGACCTCCTGCCTCAGGAATGCTGCGTTGCTTTCGAGGGAGATGGAACCGCATTCCCATCTCCAGTGGTAATCGGGTTTTCCGCGACGAAGTATCCAACTGCCTCAGCAATTTTCTTTTCTTCCTGCTGTTTCTTCAGTCGCCAGCTGGTGAACCGCTCCTTCTCGCGCGAGATGGCGTCATTGTTCGCCTGAATCTTCGCTCGCTGTTCAGTCACATACTTGTCGATCTGTGCCTGAATTTCGCTATTCTCTTTCGACTTGCGGGATTCCAGTTCCTCGGCCGCGCGCTGTTGCACCCGTTCGTAGGTGTCGAGCGCGCGATCGCGCCGAATCGCATCCTGGATCACATCTTTGATATCTACGCCTGCGGCATCCAATGCCACAAGGACCGATGACTTCCTCACGTCTGAGGGAAGATTGCGAATGTGATCGCTCTCCAACATCTGCGCAACTTTAAGGATGGTGTATCCCTTCGCACCCGGCGGAATCTCGGCAGCCTTATAGATCTCTTCAAAGGAGGTCGGATCCGAAACCGGCGTTGTGAATTGGGGCTCGGGAGCAATGGTCGCCGCGATCTCGGCCACGCTCTGGGCGGCCGATTTTGCAGCCGGAGTCGTGCCTTCGGTGGCTTGGCCTTGCTGAGCAGCGTCATCGTCAACGGAAACGATGTAGTTGTACCACTTCTTCGACATTCGGCCTCCTCCGGCGGGATTGGCGGATAAGCCAATGACTAGCGGATCGTCACCGTTATTGCGGACCCTGAAAGGTAATCTCCGACTCTCAGGTTGTCAATTGTTTTCATATACTTCGGTGTCACTTTACCAGTGAAGTTCGGTCAACTCTGAACCTCAGCCGCCGCGAACAATGACTACTGTAATCAATGCCGACACTCCCATCAATTCAGCTAGAATGAGCGTCTTTACGGTTCAATTTGAACGCATCTTTGAACGATACCGCTTGGTGGAGTGTGAAGTGCCTCAAGACGAGCTCGCCGCTGTGATAAGCCGTGTGGTAGAAGCGAAGACGGAATATGATGTCCGCCTTCTAGCGCAACAGTTGGGAACCAATTACCGCTCTCTGATGTACTGGCTCCGTGGAGAGCGTCACCTGCCCGCCCATCTATTGCCTCAAATGTGCATGCTGCTGAACAATTATGAAGCCTTGGATCTACTCGAAAGCCAGGTCGGGCGGGTCGCCTTCAAACTCCCCAAAATCGATGTGAAACTTGAGGAAGAATTAGTCGCCGTTTCGAACTTGATCCGAGAAGTGGGCGACGCATTGGAAAGCGTGGGAGAAACCTTGGCGGACGGCGTAGTCGAAGACCGGGAACTGAGGGTCACGATTCCGAAACTGGAAGCCGTCATCCGCGAGTGTGCAGCTTTGAAATATTTACTGGAAGAATTGGCAGCGCAACGAAAAAAGAAAAAGACTCGAAGCAATTCCAATCGTTAGCAGTGGATGTAGACGTTTGAAATGGGGCGGAAGCGAGTGGGGGTCGAACGTTTCAAACTATTGATAGCAAATAAGTTGCTTTAGAATCAATCGTTTCTTCCCGATGAAAACCTTAACTTCCGCAATCGTTAACAGAGTTTTTCGCACACTCACTGGGCATTGAGGCAAAGACAAAACTGAAGATGGGCGGGGGTTTTTGCCTGGATTTGGATTAGCACAGGGACCAACACCGTAGGAAGAGAGAATCGAACCAGCTCTGCATCGCCGACATCGCGCGGCGCAGGCGGCTGGAGCGAACGCCGATTTTCACAGGTTTTTCGCGAGCAGGTTGGATTCCCACCCCAGGTGTGGTGTCGCCTACAGCGCTTTCAACAAGCCGTGCGGCAGTTGCGCGCCGGGGTGAAAGTTAGTGGGCTGAGCTGGCCATCGAATGTGGATTCTACGATTAGGATCTGCATACCTCACAATGTGAAGGCTCGATAAGGGTTGAGAAATGCTATTACTCGGAACCTCGTGCAATGATTGCCGATGTAAAGGTTCTGATCCTGACTCGACGATCTGCACGATCTATAGGTCGGCGATGACAAGCGTCAAGTCATCGTTTATCGGCCGACCGACCATAAACTGGCGGACGCCCTTCAAAATCTGTTGCGACAGAGCGTTGCCGTCCATGGGACCCTTGCGGACTGCTTCAACCAGGCGGTCGACCCCGTACTCCCCCAACTCTGCTTCCGCCTCAATGATGGCGTCCGTAAACAGCACAATGTGATCACATCCGCGCTTGACCGGGATCGTTCGTTGCTCCCACGACAAATTGAGCGCCGGTGAGATGATCGGCCCGGTAGATTCGAGAATCGCCGCCGCCGTTGCGCCGTTCGACACAATACCTGGCGGGTGTCCGGCGTTGACGAAATCCAGCGAGCCATTGCGCACGCGCGCGCAGATCAACGTGATGAAGTGATGGTGGCCAAAGCCACGGATTCCGTTCGCCACTCGTTCCACCACACATGCCGGTTCATAAAGATCGCCACTAGCGGAATGAAAAGCAGATTTGACGGTTCCCGTCAGCATCGCGGCGCTGGCGCCATGCCCTGAGACATCAGCCACCAGGATAACGGCTCCCTCTGGTGAAAGGGCGGCATAATCATAGAAGTCGCCGGCAAGCTCAGAGCAGGGGATGTAGTGAGCAAAAACCGAAATCCCTCCTACTTTGCCTGACGCCGGGGGCAGCAGACTCTGTTGAAAAGCTCGCGCATCGCCGAGTTCCTTCTCCAGGCGTAGCAGGTGGTCTCGGTTGCTGCGATCCAATCGCTTCAGCTCAACACATCGGTCTACGAGACTGAGTAGTACGCCACGGTCGAATGGTTTCTGCAAAAAATAGAACGCATCTTTCCGAATTGCCTTGATGAGCTTCGCATCGATCTCATGGATGCTGCCAGTCATGAAAATGACATCCAGTTCGGGATCGAGCGCCTGCAACTCTTCCATC
>Ga0126373_10000625_pt1 | contig 23502 bp, 18 predicted proteins | sample PanSoiMetPlot_11_FD_92545 | JGI IMG/M metagenome (GOLD analysis project Ga0126373, IMG submission 92545) | Tropical forest soil microbial communities from Panama - MetaG Plot_11 | ecosystem: Environmental > Terrestrial > Soil > Tropical forest > Bulk soil | place: Panama | collected 2016-02-17 | reverse complement strand
GACAGGATCGTCGGTTTTCTGCTGCATTTCGTCTTTCTTCGCGCGCCGCCCGCCCCCCCGCCCCCGCTTCCGTCGTCCGCAGTCAGTCTGCGGCTAGTCCGGCACCAGGATACTCAACTCGGGTCCCCGATCCCTCGATGCCAACGACTAACGACCAACGACCATGCCCCTGTGGAAAACCCGCCCCGCGGGGCCCGTCCGGCGCATTGCGCCCCCGCGCCTCCCCGGATAACATCACATCACTCCCATGACTCAGGTCGTCGCCAAACCCAATACCGTGCCCCCACCCGTCTCCGAAAACGCACCCGCCGTCGAGGTCTTCGCCGTCTACGGCGTCGAACCCGAAGTCCAGGCCTACGCGATGGCCAAGTATTCGCGCTCGGCGCTCTCCATGAAGGAGTCGCTGAAGGAAATAACCCGGCAAAAGGCGGAAAAGTTCCTCAACACTTTTTATTTTCAATACGGCCACCGCTCCATCGCCGACCTCGCCCACATCGCCCTGGCCGTCGAAAAGCTCTCGATCCTGGCCGCCATCGCGCTCGCCGACGAGCCCCGGTGGGACGGCCAGGAGCGCTCTACCCGCTACCAGGACTTTCGCCGCAGCGGCTACCACACCCCCGACTTCGGCGGCGACGCCGAGGCCCGCAATTTATATCGCAATACGATCGAAGACCTCTTTGTCGTCTACGAGTCCACCTCGCAGAGCGTATTCCACTACCTGGCCGACATGACGCCCCGGCCCGACGACATGAAGCAGGAGGCCTACGAACGCACCCTGCGCGCCCGCGCCTTCGACATCGCCCGCTACCTGCTCCCGCTCGCCACCAACACGTCGCTCGGCGAAATCGTCAACGCCCGCACGCTGGAGTCGCAGGTCTCGCACCTGCTCTCGCACACCCATCACGAGGTGCGCTACCTGGGCGAGTTGTTGAAAAAGGCCGCCACCTCGCCTGCCTATGACGCCAACCGCGAGTCGCTCGAGCGCCTGGTCGCCGACATCCGCGCCGTCTCGCCCGAGCTGGCCGCGCGCGCCCAAGAAGAACTGCTGCGCGAGGTGCGGGTCGCGCCCACGCTGGTCAAGTACGCCGATCCGAACGCCTACGAAAGCGAAACCCGCCGCGCGTTGCGGCAGGCGGCCGGCGAGCTGATGGGCCGCACCCCCATCGCTCCATCGAAGCTTGTCGATCTACTGGATGAAGAGCCGCTCGAGGTCGAGCTGGCCTCGACCCTGCTTTACGAGCACTGCCACTACCCGTACCGCCAGGTCCGCCAGGCCGTGCAGGCCGCCGGCGAAAAACTGCGCCGCGAGATCATCGACCTCGGCCTGCGCCATCGCGGCAAGCACGACGAGCTGCTGCGTCCCTTCTGTGCCGGCCAGCAGTTCCGCTTCGACATCCTCATGGATATCGGCGGCTTCCGCGACATGCATCGCCATCGCCGCTGCGTGCAGGTGGGCCAGGGCCTCACCACGCGCCACGGCTACGACACGCCGCCCGAGCTCGAAGCCGCCCGCGTACTTCAGTCGTATGACGATACGATGCAGCAGGCCGCCAAAGCCGTCGAGCAGCTCACCCGCCGCCCCGGCGCCGAAACCGCCGAGAACGCGCAGTACGCCATCCCGCTCGGCTACCGCAAGCGCACGCTGTTCAAGATGGACTTCGCCGAGGTGGTCTACATCTCGGAACTCCGCACCGGCCCCGCCGGACACATCTCGTACCGCAGCGTCGCCTACGCCATGTACGAAGCCGTCGCCCGCAAGTATCCCGCGCTCGCCGGGTATTTCCGCGTGCACGATGTGCGCGAGCCGGTCGATCTTTTGAAGCGGTGAAGGCAGGGATCGGCGATGCTGCCGAGCTTTCGCTCGGCTGGACAGGCGCGGCCTGCCCTGAGGGAGTCGAAGGCGCACCTGTCCCTACGCGAGGCTGGGTGGCGTCCGCCGACCGGTTACTGTTTGGGATCGGTGCGTATTAAGATTCGCTTTTTGTTCGCTACGTGATATAGTGACCGCAATCCCGTGATTCTTGGCACCGACGATCGTCCAGCCCGTGGGTGTACGCTGGGATTCACAACCACAATTCTTTTCAGGAGCCATCATGGCTGACGAACGTTCCAAGGCAATCGACCTCGCTCTGTCGCAAATCGAAAAGCAGTTCGGCAAAGGCTCGATCATGCGCCTGGGGTCAAAGGAAGCTATCGTTCCCATCTCGGTGATTTCGACGGGCGCCATTTCATTCGACGCGGCGCTCGGGGTCGGCGGATTCCCGCGCGGGCGCGTGGTGGAGATTTTCGGGCCGGAGTCGTCGGGCAAGACGACCATCGCTCTGCAGGTAGTCGCCGAGGCGCAAAAGCACGGCGGCATGGCGGCCTTCGTCGACGCCGAGCATGCGCTCGATCCGCAATACGCGAAAAAGCTGGGCGTCGACGTCGACAACCTGCTGGTCTCGCAGCCCGACTACGGCGAGCAGGCGCTGGAGATTGCCGAGGCCCTGGTCCGTTCCGGCGCCATCGACGTGCTGGTGGTCGACTCGGTCGCCGCCCTGGTGCCCAAGGCCGAACTCGACGGCGAGATGGGCGACAGCCACGTCGGCCTGCAGGCCCGCCTGATGTCGCAGGCCCTGCGCAAGCTGACCGGCATCGTTGCCAAGTCGCGCACCTGCCTCATCTTTATTAATCAGATCCGCGAGAAGATTGGCGTGATGTTCGGCAACCCGGAGACCACCACCGGCGGCCGCGCGCTGAAGTTCTACTCCTCGGTGCGCATCGACATCCGCCGCATTGCGGCTATTAAAGAAGGCGACGTCGTAACCGGCTCCCGCACCCGCGTAAAGATCGTAAAGAACAAGGTAGCGGCTCCGTTCCGCGAATCCGAGTTCGACATCCTCTACGGCGAAGGCATCTCGCGCGAAGGCGATTTGCTCGACCTGGCGGTGAACCACAACATCCTGGAAAAGTCCGGCTCGTGGTTCAGCTACAAGGGCGAACGCATCGGCCAGGGCCGGGAGAACGCCCGCCAGTTCCTGAAAGACAACAAGGACACGCTGGCCAAGCTGGAGGCTGAGGTGCGCAAGGCGCTGGGACTGATTCCGGCGACTCCTACCCCGGCGGCCGCTCCAACCAATGGCGCAGCGGCGGCGCAGGGCAAGGTCGCGACCATGCCGACGGCAGCGCCGGAGAACGCGAAGGTGCCGGCAGCGAGACGGTAAGGACTCGAGGTGCGATGAAGACGAGGGCCGAATGCAAAGGTGCCTTCGGCCTTTTTGTTTCTGAAGGATTTGATTGGCGCGCTCTGGGTGAGGCGGGTGGCGCACTCCCGTGCAACAATTTTACAACTTGCTAGTCTTCCACGGTTCGACGTTCTTCCAATTTGCAGGAAATCCCATCTGCATGAGCGGGACATTAGAATGCTCTAGAATCAGGCACATCACGCGATCTTTCCAACGACATCTCGGAGCAATAATCTCCAGAACGTGCTGCATTAACATCACGACCGCGTATACGCGATTATTTGACGGAACACTGTACGGGAATTCATGCGGAATGGCAGGGGCTATTGCGAGCTGACGGTTCCACAGCCGATTATGGTGCGCACACACGTTCCTAATGTAATTCAGCGTGTGTAGCCAGCTCTTGAAGGGTCCCTCGGCAATCTGGAAATGATCAGAAATCTTTCGCTGCAGATGACGAGGAAAGCCTTTATACATCATAGACACAGCGCCGAGCGATAGAAGTTCAGAAACCATCCAAATCGGCAAATGTGGCTCCAAGTAATACTTGCGGCCAAAATGTTCTACGAATGCTTCTCGCGATCGGCTTCGCTCCGTTGTGATTTCGTCCATTAGTTTGGCATGGTCGAAGCCTGGAGAGAAATTTGCGGGATTGGCATATGCGAACGGTCCCAATGTGTGCGCGATTTCATACACCATGCTCGCTCGAGCCGCGACCTCGATCCGTTCAATCCCTTGGAGCACCAAGACGCGGAGGCGAGCATCAAACTTGTAGAGGTCAAGTACTGCCTCAAATGTTGCGCCTGAATAATATCTGTCCGTGTCGCGGATCTTGATTGGCAAGAAGTACGCACTCAGCCGATAATAACTCGTACGCTCAAGCCATCGTTTGGCGCGAGCCCTATCCGAAATCAATAGTCCTCGGGAAACGAGAAGATCTACCTGCTCATCCAAGGTGAGCGGGCGCTTCGTGTAGTGCATAAAATGGAAAACCCGCCAACTTGGCGCGTCGCGTTGGGAGATTCGCCTTTGAGCGTGATCGCGAGAGACCCAGCTCATTAAGGCACTCACCAATGGAGAGGCGTGGCGGGTGTGTCCTCACTATGATGCACCAGCATAGGCCCAGATTCAACCAAAAGAGTGTTTTTCGGAGTAAGGGCTAACTGCCTGATACGACGCTGGTTAGATCGAACTGATTACCTTCGAGATCCTCTCTGAAATTTGGGGTTGTTTCACTCTCACGCTCAACAGGTGTCTGATCTATCAATCCGCTGGACTTTGCTTGAATGCCTCACCCCTTCAATCGATACATCCCCCAAGCCGCAATCGTGCAGATGTCCGGGATACGCCCATCCCGCAGCATGTCTTCAAACTCCCGCACCGGAACACGATGGAGCTGTAAATCGTGCTCTTCGGGATCCGGCTCCCGGGCGCTCTGCGCAAGCCCGGTGGCGAGAAAGATGTGCATCTTCTGGTTGGCAAAGCCGTAGGCGATATAAGTCGTTCCGAGAAACCGCATCGCGCCGGCGGTGAGTCCGGTCTCTTCTTTCAGTTCGCCGCGCGCCAGTTCTTCGGGATTGACGTCCTTGGTTTCCCATCCGCCCTGCGGAAATTCGAGCAGGCGTTGCTGCACGGTGTAGCGAAATTGTTCGACCAGATAGACGTGGTCGCCATCCAGCGGAATGATGATGGCGCAATCGTCCTTGTCCACCACTCCGTAGATTCCCTCGGTCCCGTTACTGCGCCGGATGCGGTCTTCCCGCAAACGCAACCACGGATTGCGATAGACCTCGCGCGTGTCCAGTGTCTTGATGCTCATGGCTCTCCCCATGAAATGCCCCCAGCCTTCGCACCAATGCGAAAGGCTGGCCACCATCACAGAATACGACGGCTGCTTCGGGGGCGCCTCTGCGCTCGATTCGCCGAATCCACGCAGTCATCGCGCCCAGTCCGCACTCAAGCGTACTCAGGTCCCTCCGCAATGTCTGAGGGTGCTTAGCACAGGCGTAATCAAGACGTCTCCGGGAACCCACGCTAGAATCCCGCCAAATGGACATCAAGAACCTGAAAACCGAGGTCACGTACCGGATTGAGCCCAAGCCGGGCGGAGGCTTCATCGCTCGCGCTACCGACCCGTCGATCCCGTCTTTCGAAGCTGCCACCCGCGAAGAACTGCAGGAGAAAATCCGGACGGAGGCTCTCGACAAGCTGGCCGCGGAAATTCCGGCGCTGAAGGGCGTGCTCGAGCAGCAACTCAAATCCGGCCTGCTTCAGGGCAAGCACTCCAGCGCCTTCATCGTTCGCTCCGCAGGGAACGAAACAAAAGTCGTCGACGCCACTCCCGAACAGGTGGTGCAGTTCAAGAAAGATCTCAGTAGCCTTATGCAGAAGGACTTCCCCGGGCTGTCTCAGTCCCTTGCTGCGCCCACCGAGGGCGGCGCGAAGGCGTCCACCGTGGAAGTAACCAGCGCCGACCGAGTAATCCCGCGCAATGCGACGCCGGATAACAACCCGGTTGCCAACACTCCAATCCTTCCCGAAGCCAGCAGCCGATGGCCTTTGGCGGTGCTGGCCGTCTTAATCCTGGGCACGCTAATGTATTTTCTCTTTCTCCGCCACTAGGATCACAATCCACGGCACGCCGGGATACGCAGTCACTTCCGCTGCCCCCGTCCGGACGCAAAAGGGACCAGCTCAACCTCCGCAAATCAAGACGCGGTTTGCGATCCGAGAGCGGTTTCCGTCCTACTGCGCCGCCGAGGTGTGGTCGTGAATGATCTTCCAGCCATCGGGAAAGCGACGGAAGATCAGGGTGAACAGGCCGTGGGGCGTTTTGCCGTCGGACATGGTGAGGTGCCACGCGCCGCGCACGAGTGCGGAGTCCTTTCCCAACGACTCAATGCGCAGCTCGGAAAATTCGAGCTTGCCCATTTCCTTGCCCGCCCCCTGGTAGGTCTTCCGGTACCGCTCCAGCGCGCCCTGCCATCCGCTGGCAATGCTCGCGCCGGAGAAGAACGTCAGGTCGGGCGAATTCCAGTAGCCGGCCATGAAGCTCTCGAGATCTTGCCGGTTCCAGGCGTCCTGCTGGGTCTGCAGCACCCGTCCAATCGCGCTGCGCGCCGCCGCATCATCTCCGGCAACCGCAACCATAGAGAGCACCATGATCCCGGAAAGCAACAGCGCAACTTTGCGCATGCAAGTCTCCCTCCTGCCGAAACGTTCGCATGATATCTGAACGAGAAAGGATCCCCGCGAGAACACAATTCCATTCGCTCTGTGTCCCTGTGTCTCGGTGGTGAAAACCCGCCCGCTAAAACATCTGACCTGCAAAACAAAACAGCGGCCGAAGCCGCTGTCTCGTTGAGTGATGAAGTTCGAATTACGCTCGACTCTTCCGCGCCGCCATCGCCTTGGCCGCTCCCGCCACTTCCCACGGACGCTTCTTGCGTTCGGCCGTAGGCTTGTCCCGGTCCACGATCCGGTCGTACTGGTAAGCCTCGCTGACAGTCCCAAGACTTTCGTTATACAGGCTGGGCAGTCCCAACGCCTCTTTGAGCTCTTCGGAGAACGAATGCAGCGCCTTCAGATGGTCGGCCGTCGCGGCGATTTCGGTCTTGGAAGTCTTGAGAAACTGTTGATATCCCTTGTTCACCAGCTTCGAAATCTCACCGCCAATCAGGTATCCGGGATAGGCAAAAATCTTCACGCTGTCGTTGTCGCTCTTCTGGATCGCCGCCGACACGTTGTACTTCTTCAGGAACACGCGGCCTGCCGTCCCGGGCGCCTCCAGCACGTCAAAACCATGCTCGCGCAACCAGTTCACCGCGTCTTCGTATGTCTTTTGTTCAAGCTTTGCAGCCATTGGTCTCTAAAACTTCCTTCCTTATTTATGCGATTAGATGCACCATCGGGCAAAAAGTTCGTCTTGCAAAACTTGCCTGGATCGATACACCATATCCTTGAATCTAAAAGCAGGTAGTAAATACCTCTTTTTCGCCGAATCTGGCACATTACTATAGTCACAGTATTTTTGACCAGCCATGGCCTCGATTTCATCCAAAGTTCGCGCCACCCAGAACGCGCAACTGAAGTCCGCCGCCGAAGCTCCGCGCCTCGGCCAGTACGCCTTGGAGCGCGTCGGGAACACGCCACTGCTGCGCCTGGATCGCGTCAGCCTCGCCCTGCCCGGCGTCGAGCTTCTCGGCAAAGCCGAGTGGTGCAACCCCGGGGGGTCGGTGAAAGATCGCGCCGCCGCCAACATCATTCGCGAGGCCCTGCATTCCGGCAAACTGAAGCCGGGAAAAATTCTCCTCGACTCCACCAGCGGCAACACCGGCATCGCCTACGCCATGATCGGCGCCGCGCATGGCATCCCGATCACGCTTTGCATGCCCGAAAATGTCTCCCCCGAGCGCAAGCGCATCCTGCAGGCCTACGGCGCGAACATTATTTACACCGATCCCGGCGATGGCTCCGACGGCGCCATTCGCATGGCGCGCGAACTGCACGCCAAGCATCCCGACCTGTACTTCTACGCCGACCAGTACTCCAACGATGCCAACTGGCAGGCTCATTACCATGGCACGGCCAACGAGATCTGGCAACAAACCGATGGTCGTATCACGCACTTCGTTTCCATGCTCGGCACCAGCGGCACCTTCATGGGAACCTCGCGCCGCCTGAAAGAACTGAACCCGCACGTCCGTTGCATCTCGCTCCAGCCCGATTCTCCCTTCCACGGCATCGAGGGCACCAAGTACATGCCGACCGCCATCGTTCCGAAAATTTACGATCCAGCGCTGGCCGACGAGAACCTCGGCGTCGCCACCGAAGCTGCCTACAAGATGACCAAGCGTCTCGCCCGCGAGGAAGGCCTGCTGGTGGGAATCTCCTCCGGCGCTGCCGTCGCCGCCAGTTTGCAGATTGGCGAGAACCTGAAGAAAGGCACGCCCGCCGTGATCGTCACCATCCTCTGCGACTCGGGCGACAAATACCTGAGCGAGCGCTTCTGGGATGAAGCGTAAGAGAAGAAGCGTAAGAACTGAATTCACCACGGAGCCACGGAGTCACAGAGAAAACACGTTTTTCTCTTTCTCTGTGCCTCTGTGACCCTGTGGTGAATGAGCTTTTATGTTGAAGATCGGCCAACGCGACTACGATGCCATCCGCGCCCACGGCGAGGAAACCTACCCGCACGAGTGCTGCGGCGTGCTGCTGGGGCAGTTGCAGGACGACGGCACGCGCCTGGTCAGCTCAACCGCGCGCTGCGGCAACACGCGCACCGATTCTCCGCACAACCGCTACAACATCGATCCCAGGGAATTGATCCGCATCCAGCGCGAAGGCCGCGCGCGCAGCGAGGATATCGTGGGTTTCTATCACTCCCATCCCGACCATCCCGCGCGCTGGTCGCAAACCGATCTGGCCGACGCGCACTGGATCGGCTGCTCCTACGTCATTACCAGCGTGGAAAAGGGCAAGGCGCAAACCACTAACTCGTTCGAGTTGACCGGCTCCGACGAAAACGACAAGAAGTTAGTGGATGAGAAGGTCGAGTTGGTGCCGGCTCGCGATGGGGCCGCGCGCGTTTGACTCTTACCTGCCACTCCCTGAGACAAACCGGTTCCCGGAGAGTATGTAGCGCCAGGGCCGCTCCGCCGCCTTAGTGATCCCAATGCGTTTGGTCACCTCGATCTTCCCCACGCGCACCCGGTCTTCGCCAATCCACAAATCCGACGCCCGCGCCGTCAAATCCTTTCCGTTATCGCGCTCTCGGGTAATCCCGAACGCTTGCGCCATGCGTCCTGGACCGCGTGTCAGCAGCCGCAAATCGCGCAGTTCGTCAATGTGCAGGCCGCGTGCGCGCGCCATTTCTGCGATGCCTTCCACCGGCTCCAGCGCGCGAAACAGAATGCCGCCAGCCTTTCCATTCGGCAGACACGATACATTGAACATGAAGTGGTTCCCGTAAATGAAATAAATGTACGCAAATCCCGGAGGCCCCCACAGCACCCAGTTCCGGTCGGTCTTCCCGGCATAGGCATGCGCCGCCGGATCGTCCTCCAGATAGGCCTCGACCTCCACCACCCGCCCGACGCGCCGGTGCCCGCGCTCCTCGCGCACTAAAAGCTTCCCTAGCAGATCGCGCGCCACCTTGCGCGGATCCCGGTCGTAGAAACTGCGCGATAGCCGGCGGAGCACTCCGGTATGTTTCAGCGCTTCCAACTCTCCTCCGGTTGCCGATGACCGAGGCTGCGACAGCGCGGTTTTCAGCGCGTCTGCTCCAACAGTTGCACCAGGTATTCCTTCCAGAACACCGCATACGTATGGGTGCCGTGGCCGTGCGTCTGATCAGTGGCCTGGATGAGATGGAATTCTCCGTGCGGCATCCGCTTTACGTCGTGCTCTGGCGTATTCAGTTCCGGCGGATTGATGAAGTCGTCGGTCGAGTTGATCCACATTACACGCGCCTTAATCTTTTCCAGTTCGCTGGACGGATCGTAATCGCGCGAGGAATTAAATTGGTAGAGCAGGTCGTTTGCGTCCAGAGCCTTGAGGCGCTGCTCCTGCGCGTCGACCAATTTGTCGGCGGCGTCGCGGGTCGGATAAAGCCGCTGCCAGGCGAGCGGCGCGCTGCCTGCTAGGGCCAGGATGTACTGTGCGGTGCGCAGCGCACCCACCGGTTCTTCGGAGTATTCCCCGTCCTTCCACGCCGGGTCCAGGCGGATCGCCTGCATCATCGCATCGCGCCAGAAGCGGTTGCGGCCCGAAATCTGCACTGCCTGGCAGCCCATCGGCATTAGCGCATCCATGAACTCCGGATACGTCTCGCCCCACACGAACGCATGCATGCAGCCCATCGATGTGCCAAAGATCAGCCGCAGATGCTGCACGCCCAGCCCTTCGGTGAGCAACTGGTGCTGCAGCGCCACCATGTCGTCGTAGTCGTAGTGGGGAAACCGCATGTGCATCCCGTTGCTCGGCTTCGACGATCCGCCATGCCCGACGTTGTCGGGCAGAATGATGTAGTACCGCGTTGCATCCAGCGGCTGACCCGGCCCGTACAGTTCGCCCGCGAAGTACGGCTGCAGAAACTGCTTTCCCGACCCGCCCGTGCCGTGGAGGATCATCACCGCGTTCGTGATTTGCCCGCGCCCGTCGCGCTGCGGCGTGCCCACCGTGGCGTAGTGCAGGCGCAGCGTGTCCAGGGTCTCTCCAGACTTGAATTTGAAATTCTTGATCGTGAACTCGCCTTCTTTGGGCGCGGGATATTCCGCCGCAAAGCAGGAAATTGCCAGCAGCAAAACCAAGCTTAGCGTTCTCATAGCCGGAAAAGAGTACCAGAAGGGAATTCGGTCGTTCTACGATAGAACCTGCCAGGAACTGCCGAGCTTGGCTAGGTGGTGACCACCAGCCTGCGTCCCCGCCCATCCCGTTGCCACGCGCTCTCGATCTCCGCCAGCGGCACCGCTTCGGTCTCTACGCGTAGTTCGCCGCTCGCCGCATGCGCCATCACCTTCTGCAGAGCATCGGCCAGCACATCACGCGGCGGAATTCCGGCCGTCCCCGTGATGCTCACCGGCGCGCTGCGCAGCACCGCCGCCGGTAGCGCAATCGTGGCGCCAGCGCTTTCTCCCGCCTGCACAAAACGAGTCTCGCTCTGGATCGCGGCAAACTCTTTCCGCGTCATCGCCCCCAGGAATGTCTCCGCCGGACGCCCCCACACATAGTCGATGACTACCTGAAACCCGCGATCGCCCGCCTCGCGGCTGAAGGTTGCCCCCAATTCCTCCGGCGGCGCATCCAGTTGAATCGTGGCATCCGCCCCCAGGGTCAACAGTTTTTCCAGGACTCGCGCATTTCGCCCCGCCGCCACTACCCGGCTCGCCCCCAGCAGCTTGGCGATTTTCACCGCCAGTTGCCCCGTCACGCCGGTCGCGCCAAGAATCAAAACTTGCTCGCCGGCCTGCAACTTCGCCCGCTGCGCAAGTGACAGCCATGCCGACACTCCCGGGTTCGGCACCGCCGCCGCCGTCGCATCATCCAGCCCGTGAGGCACGGGAAAGCAAAATGCCCGCCGCACCACCGTCCGTTCCGCCATCGCTCCAAACGGCGCTCGCGTTCCCCCGAAGAACACCCGCTGCCCGTCTTCCAAATGCCCGACGCCATCGGTTCCGCACACCGCGGGCAGCGTTCGCGGACTCGCATAGTGCGTACCTTCCGCCAGTTGCTTATCCACCGGCTTCAGTGCGGCCGCGCGCACCTTCACAATTGCTTCGCCGTCCCGAGCCACCGGCTCCTCGAATGCCTCGCAGCGGGGTGGCTTTCCCAACTCGTGCAGAACCGCAGCATGCATCGCAATCGTCTCCGGGATCCGCCTCGGCCGCCTCATTCTACAACTCGCCTCATCGCTTGACGAGAACTTGCGCCGATGCTTGCGAGCCTCTCCCCCCGCGAAATCTCACTCCGCCAGTGCCGCCTGCCGTTCCTGCAGGAACCGCCGCACCGAAGCATCGCGCTCCAGTCCGATGGCAATCTCATAGGCCTCGCGAGCCTCCTCGCGAGCGCCATCCCGCGACATCAGTTCGGCGCGCGCCGCCCAATACGGCTGATACTCCGCCAGCCGCGCATCGCCGGCCACTTGTTCCAGCGCTTCAAGCCCTGCCGGCGCGCCCCGCACTTCGGCAATCGCCAGCGCCCGGTTGATGGCGACCACCGGCGATCCCGACATCTCCAGCAGCGCGTCATACAGCTCTACCACCGCTTCCCAGTTGTCCCGTCCCGTCCGCCGCCGGTATACGTGCGCCGACTGCAACGCCCCTTCCAACTGATACCGCCCCATGTGCCCCAGCCCGCTGGCGCGCAACAGCAGCGCCTCGGCCTCCTCGATCATCGCCGCATCCCACTGCTCCGGATCCTGCTTCGCCAGCGGAACATAATCGCCCGCCCCGTTTCGCCGTGCTGCACGGCGAGCCTCCGCGTGCAGCATCAGCGCGAGCAGTCCAAGCGCCTCCGCTTCCTCGGGCAGCAACTCCGTCACTACCCGGCCCAGGAAGATCGCTTCCTCCGCCAGATCGCGCTGCGCGGCGTCGGTTCCCGCGGCATCGTTCCATCCTTCGGCGAACGCCGCGTAGATCGCATCCAGCACCGTGTCCAGCCTCTCGGCCAGTTCTTCGCGCTCGGGGATGCGAAACGGAATGCCCGCGTTTCGGATCTTGGCCTTGGCGCGCACCAGCCGTTGGCCCATGCTGGTCGGCGAAATCAAGAATGCCGATGCGATCGTCTCCGCATTGAGTCCGAGCACTACCTGCAGAATCAGCGGCGCCCGGATTCCCGCATCGATCGCCGGATGTGCGCAGGCAAACATCAGCCCCAGCCGCTGATCCGGAATCTCCGCGCTGCTCGCCGCTGCTTCCAGCCCTTCCGCCATGATGCGCAACTCCCCGGCCGCCACTTCATCGCGCTGGCGTCCCCGAAATCCGTCAATCACCTTGCGCCGCGCCACCGTCAGCAACCACCCCTCCGGATTCGCCGGACAACCTTTCTCCGGCCAATCCGCCAGCGCCTTGGCGAACGCCTCCGACAGCGCGTCCTCGGCCGCGGCCACATCCCGAGTCCGCGCCGCCAGGAAAGCGACGAGCTTACCGTAGCTGCGGCGCGCCACCTCCTCCGCCGTGCTCCGCGCCCGCTCGTCACCTTCGCGAGGGTTCATCGTCTGCTCCGCTGCCTTGCTTACATTGCCCAGACGGGACGCACTTCAATCGTCCCGTGGCTCGCGCCCGGGCACCGCGCCGCCCACGACAACGCCGCATCCAGATCGGGCGCCTCGATCAGGTAGTACCCGGCCAGTTGCTCCTTGGACTCCGCATACGGTCCATTCAGTACCTGCGACTTCCCGTTTTGCACTCGGACCGTGGTCGCATTCGCCACCGGCTGCAGCCGGTTCGAGCCTTTATGGGCGCCCGCCTTCTTCAATGCTTCTGTGTATGCAGCATAGGCCGCCACTCCTTCTTTCTGCTGCGCCTCGCTCATTTTGGTCCAGCCCGCTTCTTCCGCATAAAGCATCAACAGGTATTGCATGTGCATCCTCCATCTTGGTTTTGGGCGTCCATTCTCGTCCGCCACTCCAATGACGCTCGGGACCCCTCTAATTTCGACATACCGCCCCCCCACGGGAGGCGGCGCCATGGCATCCCCAAAGACTCTGGTCGTGCTGGTGAAAATGAAGGACGCCACCCCTGCCCGACGGCTTCCTCCAGGAGCGTGAGCGTGCCGGTGATATTGCTGTCGACAAACTCCTGCAAGCCGTGCGTTACGATGTGCGGTTTGTGCAGAATGGAGGAGAACAGCTGATGGAGTCGCGGGCGTCCCCGCCCGCCAGAAGCCAACGACCAGCGACTAACGACCGTCCTATCCCTTGCCGCTCACCGTCGCCGGCGCGATCTCTTCCACATCGATCAGCTGCGTCGGATACTTGCCGGTGTAGCAGGCCGTGCAGTAACTGGTTTTTTCGCCGTCGCCGCAGGCCTTCTTCAGGCCTTCCAGCGAGAGATATGCCAGCGAGTCCGCGCCGATGTACTCGCGGATCTCGTCCACCGACTTGTTGGCCGCAATCAGCTGGCTCTTGGAAGGCGTATCCACGCCATAAAAGCATGGCGAGATGGTCGGCGGACAGGAAATGCGCATGTGCACTTCCCGGGCGCCCGCGTTGCGGATCATGCGCACGATCTTCTTGCTGGTGGTGCCGCGCACGATCGAGTCGTCGATCAAGATCACCCGCTTGCCTTCCAGCAGCGAGCGTACCGGGTTCAGCTTGAGTTTCACGCCAAAGTCGCGCACGCTCTGCCGCGGCTCGATGAAAGTCCGCCCGACGTAGTGATTACGGATGAGCGCGAAACGAAACGGAATGCCGCTCTCCGCCGCATAACCCAGCGCGGCGGTCACGCCCGAGTCGGGCACGGGAACGACGATATCCGCATCCACTGCGGCCTCGTGAGCCAGTTGCCGCCCCAGATTTTCGCGGCTGACCTGCACCGAACGCCCAAACACCAGGCTGTCGGGACGCGAAAAATACACGTGCTCGAAAATGCAACTCGACTGCGTCTGTGCCGGCGAGTAAAAGCGAGAATTGATTCCCTCCGGGCCGACGATGACCAGTTCGCCCGGCTTCACGTCGCGCTCGTAGGTCGCGCCAATCAGATCGAAGGCGCAGGTTTCCGACGCAAAGACGATGGTGTCCTGCTTGGCCCCGTCGGCCGCAGGAATGCGTCCCATGGCCAGCGGGCGGAAGCCGCGCGGATCGCGCGCCGCAAAAATGCGGTCGGTGCTGACCATGACCAGCGAGAAGGCGCCTTCTACGCGGCGTAGCGCATCGGCCATCGCCTCGGGCAAAGTGTGCTCGCGCGAGAGCGCGATTAGGTGCACCAGAACTTCGGTATCGCTGGTGGTCTGGAAGATCGAGCCCTGGGCCTCGAGCCGGTGCCGGATCTCTTGCGCATTCACCAGGTTGCCGTTGTGCGCGACCGCGATCGAACCCTTGTTGGACTGCACCAGGATCGGCTGCGCATTAAGCAGCGCCGAATCGCCGGAAGTGGAGTAGCGCGTGTGCCCGATGGCGAGCGAGCCGTGAATCTGGGCCAGCACCTCTTCGACGAAAATGTCGGCGACCGTCCCCATCGCCTTGTGCGCGCGCAATGCCAGCCCGTCGGAGCTCACGATGCCCGCCGACTCCTGTCCGCGGTGCTGCAAGGCATGCAAGCCCAGGTAGGCGAGCTTCTCCGCCTCCGGATGAGCGTAGATCGCCACCACCCCGCACTCTTCGCGAAATTTGTCAGAAGTCAGCATTCAGCAATCAGCCTTTGGTTTAGCTGTCAGCTGTCAGCTTTCAGCGGCCACCATCGTCCAACTTTCTTCGCGTACTTTGCGAAATACCTTCGCGCCCTTGGCGGTTAACGCTCTTGCCTTTCACCAGGTACTAGGTACTGGGTACTAGCTCTTCCGTCCGCAGTGCCCCTTCCAGCGCACTTTCGTAAACCTCGCGAAGTTCAGCCACCGGCGCCGATACCACCACCTGGCCGTCCAACGCAATTTCAAACTGTTCGGAAACCGTCTCTCCGAGCTCGTCCAGTGAGAGCCCGTATTGTACCGCTATTTCTTTGATTCCCTGGACGTGCTGCGGGTCGCAAGCCAGCACCACGCGGCTGGCATCCTCGCCGAACAGCGCGAACTCGGGCGGGAGGCCCTGCGAGCTGACGTTCAGCTTCGCCCCAATCCCTTTGGCAAACGTCGATTCGGCCAGGGCCACGGCCAATCCGCCCGAGGAACAGTCGTGCGCGGACTCGGCCAAGCCCTTCTGGATCACCGCGATCAGCGCTTTCTGCAGCGCCGCCTCTTTTTCCAGGTCGAGTTCCGGCGGGTATCCCCACACCGCGCCCAGAATTTCCTTCGCATACTCGGACGAACCGAACTCCGACTCGGCGTCTACTGCATCGCCCGGCTCGTTGCCGCGCAACAGCAGCACCTTGCGGCCAGGCTCGCGGAAATCCATCTTCGCCGTCTGGTGCACGTCCTCGAGCACGCCCACGATGCCCAGCACCGGCGTCGGATAGATGCCTTCGCCCAGGGTCTCGTTGTAGAAGCTGACGTTGCCCCCGGTGATGGGGACCTCCAGTTCTTCGCACGCCTTGGTGATGCCGTCGATCACCTGCGAGAACTGCCACATGATGTGGGGCTTCTCGGGATTTCCGAAGTTGAGGCAGTTGGTGGCGCCGATGGGGGTTGCGCCCGCGCAGGCCACGTTGCGGCAGGCTTCAGCGACGGCGTGCATCGCGCCCAGCCGCGGATCCAGGTAGCACCAGCGCCCATTGCCATCGAGCGCCATCGCCAGCCCGCGCCGCGAGCCCTTGATGCGAATCACGCCCGCGTCGCCCGAACCCGGCGCTTCCACGGTGTTGGTCTGCACCATGTGGTCATACTGCTGCCACACCCAGCGCTTGCCGCAAATGTTAGGACTGGCGAGCAGCTGCTTGAACTTTTCCGTCAGATCGCCCGAGCGCGCGAGTGCGATGCTTTCGGGCATGTCGCGCTCGACCGGCGGCTCCCAGCGCTCCAGCGGCCGCTTGTAAACGGGCGCATCGTCGGTGAGGGCTTCGTTGGGAATCTCGGCCACCAGCTTGCCGTGCTCGCGCACGCGCATCACGTTGTCGCGGGAAACGTGGCCGATCTCGACCGCATCGAGTCCCCACTTCTCGAAGACGCGGAACACCTCCGCCTCGCGGCCCTTCTCGGCGACCAGCAGCATGCGCTCCTGCGACTCGCTGAGCATGATCTCGTAAGGCGACATGCTGGTTTCGCGTTGCGGAACGCGATCGAGTTCGATGTCAAGGCCCACGCGGCCGCGCGCGCCCATCTCGCAGGTGGAGCAGGTCAGACCGGCCGCGCCCATGTCCTGGATGCCGACGATCGCGCCGGTCTGCATGGCTTCCAGACACGCTTCAAGCAGCAGCTTTTCGAGGAAGGGATCGCCGACCTGCACGTTAGGCCGCTTCGCCTCGGATTCTTCGCTGAACTCTTCCGAGGCCATGGTCGCGCCGTGAATGCCGTCGCGCCCGGTTTTCGCGCCCACGTAGATGACCGGGTTCCCTTCGCCCGCCGCTTTCGCGTAGAAGATCTGGTCGCGCCGGACCAGCCCGAGTGCGAATGCGTTCACCAACGGATTGCCGGAGTAGCAGGGCTCAAACTTCGTTTCGCCGCCCAGGTTGGGCACACCGAAACAATTCCCGTACGACGCCACGCCCGCGATCACGCCCTCCATGATGGAGTGGTTCTTGTGAATCTCAGCCTGTGTAGGGGCAGGCGCTCCTTCGACTCCGCTCAGGGCAGGCCCCGCCTGCCCGGCCGAGCGCAGCTCGGCAGTCTTCGGCGCCGCAATCGGCCCGAACCGCAGCGAATCCATCACCGCCGCCGGCCGCGCGCCCATCGTGAAGATGTCGCGCAGAATCCCGCCCACGCCGGTCGTCGCACCCTGGAACGGTTCAATGAACGATGGGTGATTGTGCGACTCGATCTTGAAGGCGCACGCCCAGCCGTCGCCGATATCGATGATGCCGGCATTCTCGCCCGGCCCCTGCACCACCAGCTTGCTGCGCGTGGGCAGGCGCTTCAGGTGGACGCGCGAAGACTTGTAGGAGCAGTGCTCGCTCCACATCACGCTGAAGATGCCGAGCTCAGTGAGCGTGGGCTCGCGGCCGCCCAGCAGCTGCTGGATCTTGGCGTACTCGTCGGGCGTGAGCCCGTGCTCCCGGATCAGCTCCGGAGTGATGGCAGGGGTAGCGGAGTTGGTCATGGGTGGAAGCTCTATTTTCGCATCTGAGGGCGAGGAGGGGAAGGGAGATAGGCTTCGGGCTTTAGGCTTCGGGCTTCGGGCTTCGGGCTTCGGGCTCCGGGATTTGGGCTTTGGGCTTCGGGCTTTGGGCTTCGGGCTTTGGGCTTCGGGCTTTGGGCTTCGGGCTTTGGGCTTCGGGCTTTGGGGCTGGCTTGTGCCGGATGTGGCAACTTCTATCGATGGAGTGGCGGGCGTCCCCGCCCGCCCGGCACAGCCTGGGTGACGCTGGCGCGGCGACAGGCAGCAATATCGGACTGAAGTGCTTTCGTCACAAAAACTTAGCTGCCTGATATTGAATAACGAAGCCTTGCCGCACGCGTTGCACCCTGCATTGCCAGTCTGTCCGCTGCGCAGAATGCCCTGTAATTGCGTTTAGAACGCTTATAGACGCAATCTGACCTCTTGGACGATCTGGAGGCCATCCACGGTCGCAATCGTGGCTTAAAACGCATCGTAACGAAATATTAGCTTTGCGCAAAATTCGCTGGAAAAATATGCGCAGAATATCTCAGCGCAATTAATCAACTGGGCGGCGATGGTCTGCGTTTCGCACTTGGTGCCGTCCCAACCCTGTCATGCTGAGCGCAGTGGGGTACCAGCGGCACCGAGTCGAAGCACGCTTTGGTACTCAGCCGAGCGATGGACCGGTGATGGAACTCTACGATGGTGCTAGACATCGCATTCACGCCTCGAGCAGAAACGCCCCTTGAAGTTTCCGGCGGCGGACGCGATAAGAGGTGCTTCGACTCCGTTCGGCTAACGCCTCACTGCGCTCAGCATGACAGCCGTGGTAGAGACCAGCGTGGGAGCAACCGATGCCCAGCAGGCATACGCTTTCGCCTAGGAGGCACGCGCCAGAACCTCAAGCCCAAGCCACCAAGCCAAAGCGTGACGCGTGACGCCCGGAACCTGAAGCCTAAAGCTTGAAGCCTGAAGCCTGAGGCCCGAAGCCTGAAGCCTCCAGCCAGCCTCTATACTGATCGCACGCATGAAATCCGTCATCGTCGGCACCGCCGGACACATTGATCACGGCAAGACCGCGCTGGTAAAGGCATTGACCGGCATCGACGCCGACCGCCTGGAAGAAGAGAAGCGCCGCGGGATCACGATCGACATCGGGTTCGCGCATCTGGAATTGCCGGCGGCGCCGCAAAGTAGAGCCGGCGCGGGAGACGGGGCAAGCCCCGTCTCTACGGGGAGTTTGCGGCTGGGTTTTGTCGATGTGCCGGGGCACGAGCGCTTTGTGCGCAACATGCTGGCCGGTATCGGCGGGATCGACCTGGTGCTGCTGGTGATTGCCGCCGATGAATCGATCAAGCCGCAGACCCGCGAGCACTTCGACATCTGCCGCCTGCTGGCGGTGCGGCGCGGCATCACGGTGCTGACCAAGGCCGATACAGTCGATCGCGAGACGCTCGATGTAGTGAAGCTCGAAGTGGAAGAGTTTTTGCGGGGATCGTTTCTGGATCCGAATCCAAATCCCGCGACCGGCGCGGCGGGCGCGCCAATTGTGGCCGTGAGCGCGCTGACCGGGGCGGGACTCGACGAGTTGAAGCGCGAGCTGGCGCGGGTGGCAAGCGAAGTCACGGCGCGCGATGCGGACGCGCTGGCGCGCCTGCCGATCGATCGCGTGTTCTCCATGAAGGGGTTCGGGACGGTGGTCACGGGCACGCTGGTCTCGGGAACGATCCACAAAGAAGATGATTTGGAAGTCTTCCCCTCGGGCAAAAGGGTGCGGGTGCGCGGCGTGCAGGTACACGGTTCGTCGGCGGAGCAAGCGGTCGCCGGGCAGAGGACGGCGCTGAATCTGGCGGGCGTCCCCACGGAAGACCTGGCGCGCGGCATGATGCTGGCGCCTCCAGAAACATTTCACCCGACGCGCCGCGTCGATGTTTCGCTGTCGCTGCTGGCGTCGGCCAAGCCGCTAAAAGATCGTGCACGCGTGCACCTGCATGCATACACCTCGGAGAGCATCGCTGAGGTCGCGCTATACGAAACTAAGACGGTCAAACCAGGCGGGAGTGCATACGCGCAGCTGCGCATGGCCGAGCCCGCACTGCTGCTGCCCGGGGATCGCTTCATCCTCCGTCAGTTTTCGCCGGTGATCACCATTGGGGGCGGCGTGGTGCTGGAAAACGCTCCGCCAGCCAAAATCTCCAATCGGCAGACCTATGCGGACTTACTGGAGGCCTTCGCTGACAACGACCTCGGCATAAACCTCACGGCGCGCGTGACCAGCCGCGGAACGGCCGGGCTCACCATGGCCGAAGTAACGGCGCGGACTGGCTGGCAGCGCCGGGCGATCGAGAAATTGATTCCGACCATGCCCATGATTGAGCGAATTGACGACCTGCTTCTCCCGAAGTTGGCGGTCGAGATGATTCAAAAAGGCTTGCTAATGGTCCTGGATGGGTTTCACAAACAGAATCCTCTTGCTCCTGGAATGAGCCGCGAAGAATTGCGCGGACGATTTCGGAATGTATCGCCGGAGGTCTTCGACAGCCTTCTGCAGGAAGCCATTCGGGCCAACAAGGTGGAACTCGCCGGCGAGCTGGTGCGCCTGCCCGGGCGTGGCGTGGTGATGAAAGACGAAGAGGCCGAGTCGAAGAAGATGATCGAAGAAGCCTTCGCGTCCGCGGGGTTGCAGGTGCCGGCGCTGTGGGAGGTGCTTGGCCGGCTGAAGGTCGACAAAGTACGCGCGCAGAAAATCGTCACCTTGCTGCTGCGTGACAAGATTCTGCTGAAGATTTCCAACGACCTCGTGTTCCATCACACGGCGATTGAGAAACTGCGGGAGCAGGTGGCCGGGCTGAAAGCCAAGACGGCGAGCGGTCCGGCGAAGATCGACGTCGGCAAATTCAAGGAGATGACTGGAGTCAGCCGCAAGTACGCCATTCCCCTCCTGGAGTACCTGGACCGCGAACGCGTGACGCGGCGGGTGGGCGATGAGCGGGTGATTCTGTAGCTCCTGGCACTTTGCACTTGGCTGTTGGCACTTGGCGGGTCTCGAGCGCTCGCGGGGAAAGCCTATAACCGCAAAGGGCGCAAAGCAATACGAATGCAAAAGGTGCTATCGGGACCAGCAATTCCCTTGCGCGGTCCACACAAGCTTGGCGAGCTTTGCGAAGCCTTCGCGGTCTTGGCGGTTAAAAGCTCGTCTGCCCGCCGCGGACAGCGCCACTGTGATTAAATTCCCCTGCCATGAAATCGATGGAACTTTCTGATGCGGAATTCCGCCGGCTGGCGGCCGAGGTGGCCGCGCTGTCGGCGGAGTTCTTGTCCTCGCTTGATACGCGCGCGTCGTTTCCAGAGACCAGCGGCGAGGCCACGGAGCGGCTCTTCTCCCGCGAGATGCCGCTCCGCGGGATGGGCGCGGAGGCGCTGGCCGGGCTGCGCGACGTGATGGAACATTCGCGGGTGCAGAACGGACGCTTCTTCGGCTACGTGCAGGGGCCGGGCGAGCCGGTGGCGGCGCTGGGGGATCTGTTCGCGTCGATCCTGAACCAGAACATGACCGCATGGCGCTCCTCGCCGGGCGGCATCACGGTGGAGCGCACGGTGGTGCGCTGGCTGGCCGAAGCGGTGGGCTGTCGCGGGTTCTGGGGCACGCTGACCGGTGGCGGCTCGGCAGCGAACCTGATGGGGCTGGCAATGGCGCGCGAGGCGAAGACGCCGGGCAATGAGCATGGTTTGTGGGGAGCTCGTGCGGGCGTGATCTATGCGTCGGAGCAGGTGCACATGGCGGTGCCGAAAGCGGTGGCGATGCTCGGGATCGGGCGCGAGCACCTGCGCTACATCGCGTGTGATGACGCGTATCGCATGGTGCCCTCCGCGTTGGAGAAAGCCATTCGCCAGGATACCGAGCGCGGGCGGACCCCGCTGGCGGTGGTGGCATCGGCGGGAACCGTGAATACGGGGGCGATCGATCCGCTGCGCGAGATCGCGCAGGTCGCGCACGCGCACCGGGTATGGGTGCATGTGGATGGAGCGTATGGGGCGCTGGCGGCGATCGCGGCGCCGGAGAAGTTCCAGGGACTCGAACTGGTGGATTCCATTTCGCTCGATCCGCACAAGTGGATGTATCAGCCGCTGGACTGCGGATGCTTGCTGTACCGCGATGCGGCCATGGCGCGGCAGACGTTTCTGTATACCGGGAGCTACGCGAAGCAGTTGAGCGTGGACCCGGTGGAGGGCTTTGCCTACTTCGAGGAGTCGATTGAGCTTTCGCGGCGCTTCCGCGGATTGAAGCTGTGGCTTTCCTGGCGATATCACGGGCTGGAGGGATTTCGGGCGGCGATTCAGCGCGATCTCGAGCATGCGCAGCGGCTGGCGCGGGCGATTGATGCTACTCCGGAGCTGGAACGCCTGGCGCCGGTGGAGTTGAGCGCGGTGTGTTTCCGGCACCGGGTGAGCGACGGTGCAAGCGAGGAGGAGCGCAACCGGTTCAACCTTGCGCTGCTGAAGCGCGTGCTGGCGCGGCGGCGCGTGTATTTGTCGAACGCCGAGCTGCGCGGGCGATTCTGCCTGCGGACCTGCATGGTGAATCCGCTGACCAAGGATTCGGATGTGGATGCGGTGGTGGCTGAGGTGCTGGAGGCGGCGCGGGAGGTTGGGGCTGATTGGTGAGTCCGGAGAAAAGCCCATAACCGCAGAGCGCGCGAAGGGCTCGCGAAGGACGCAAACAGGAAATCAGCACCAAGGACACGAAGGTACACAAAGGAAAAGTCCGGGTGTCGTGCTTGTAGTTGGAACCATCCGGGCTCTCGATGGTTGAAGGCGCTGGCGGCTGTGAGTTCCCTCTTCCCGCGAGGTTTGCTCCAGCCGTGACCACGAGTTTCCGGAGATACGACTCCCCCGATTGCAAACCTCTGCCGAATCGGCGACCATGAGGCGGATTTCCTGGCTTATGCAGCCCTCACCGACCCCCGCGAAGGATTCCTTCACGCCGCAGAACACGCTGCCCGCGCGCTACTACACCGACCCGGAAAATTTTCGGCGGGAGATGGAGTCGTTCTTCTTTCACATGTGGATTTGCGCCGGGAGGAGCGAGCAGATTTGGCAGGCGGGCGATTTCTTTCTGCGCGAGGTGGCGGGGGAAAGCATCATCGTGACGCGCGAGCCGGCAGGCGAACTGCGCGCGTTCTACAACGTGTGCCGGCACCGGGGAACGCGCATGTGCCGCGAGGCGGAAGGGCGCTTCGCCGGACGCATTCAATGCCCGTATCACGGCTGGACGTACGGGCTGGATGGGCGATTGCTGGGCGCGCCGCACGTCGAGGAATCGTTCCCGCGCGAGCAGTATCCGCTGCACGCGGTGCGGGTCGAAGAGTGGGACGGCCATGTTTTTCTGAATCTGGCGGCAGACGCGCCGCCGCTCCGAACTCAGCTGGCCGACCTGCCGGAAAAGTTTGCGCCGTGGGGCATGCGCGATCTGCGCCTTTACAAGCGGATGGGCTATGAAGTGCGAGCGAACTGGAAATTGATTGTCACCAACTACAACGAGTGCCTGCATTGCCCAGTGCTGCATCCCCTGCTGAGCCGCATCAGCGATTACCTGAGCGGCGAGAATGATCCGCCGCAGCCGACCTACATCGGCGGGTCGATGGAGTTTCGCGACCCGGCCGAGACGATGAGCGTGGACGGGAGGCGGCCGCGGGCCTGCTTGCCGGGTTTGAGCGGCGAGCGCTGCCGGCAAGTTTTGTATTACACCGTGTTTCCCAACCTGCTGCTCAGCCTGCACCCCGACTACATGATGACGCACACGCTGTGGCCGGTGGCAGTGGATCGGACGCAGGTGATCTGCGAATGGCACTTCCATCCCGAAGAGATGGCCAAGCCGGGTTTCAGCGGCGACGACGCGGTGGAGTTCTGGGACATAACCAACCGCGAGGACTG
>Ga0126373_10000624_pt1 | contig 23522 bp, 19 predicted proteins | sample PanSoiMetPlot_11_FD_92545 | JGI IMG/M metagenome (GOLD analysis project Ga0126373, IMG submission 92545) | Tropical forest soil microbial communities from Panama - MetaG Plot_11 | ecosystem: Environmental > Terrestrial > Soil > Tropical forest > Bulk soil | place: Panama | collected 2016-02-17 | reverse complement strand
TGGTGTGGTCTAGTGGGTTTGTTGTGGGTTGCTGCTGGAAGATTGAGTCTAAGCGGCTCAAGTCTGCCATGCTGCTTCGTTGCTCGCAACTGAGTTGAGCCTTACTGACTCAACTTTGTTCCCAGTTGATGAAAACTTAGCTCGCTGGCCGGATATTCCGAACAGGTCCGCCAGAATTCCCGGCTCCGCATACCTTTTGGTGCAGTACTTGCACAGGTCCAGTACTGTGCGCGGGGGAAGGGGCCGGGATGCTGCAGAACGACGGCGGAGCCGCCGCGGCCGACGTCCGCTCCGGTGAGGTCACCGGGCTGCACACGCCGCTTCGAGAGCGCGCGCGGGAGTACCTCGCTCGCTTCGCTGGCCTCAGCGCTGATGACCGTACGGCCTTGGGCCTCTGGGCGGCGGCGCACCTGGCCCTGCTGGCGCTGGCCTGGGCGGCGGCTTGGGCATTCCGCCCGACTCGCGAGCACGCTCCGCTTACGGGAGCGTTCGAGCACTGGGACGCGTCGCTGCTGCGCAATATCGCCCAATACGGGTACTTCGGCCCGCACACGATTCCGAACAACGCGGTCTTCTTTCCTGGCTACCCGGCCGTGCTCTCGGCCGCTCACCTGCTCCTGCGCAACTGGGTGCTCGCGGAGCTCGCGGTCAGCGCCGTCGCCGGGTGTTTCGCCGTCGTCGCGCTCGCCCGGCTGGCCGGCGGAAGTCGGTCCGTGCTCTATCTGCTCGTCGCGCCGGCCAGCATCTTCCTCATGGTCGGCTACGGCGAGGCACTGTTCCTGGCGCTCGCCATCCCCGCCTGGCTCGCGGCCGCGCAAGGCCGGTGGTGGCGCGCCGCCCTGCTGGCGGCTCTGGCCGGACTCGTTCGCCCGGACGGCGTGTTCTTGATCGCCGCGCTGGTCCTGATGGCCCTGACGGGCTATCGAGGACCGGGGACCTGGCCACCAGCCCCCGCGAGGATGGGTAGTCGCCTCGCCAACGCTGCGAAGGTCGCTACTGCCCTGGCCGGACCGGCCGTCTATGAGATTTACCTCTGGGCAGCGACCGGGAACGCGCTGGCCTGGTCAGCCGCCAACCAGCACGGCTGGGGGCTGCATCTGTCCACTCCATCCCAGGATTTTCATACCACGTGGTGGGCGGCGTTCCAGCACCCCTTCGGCGCCGGCACGGCGTTTGAGTTTCAGCTTGAGCTCGTCGCGATGGCCGTCATGATCGCGGCAGTGCTGGCTTTTCTGTTCGCGGGCCGATGGCCGGAGGCAACTTACTGCTGTCTCGCGCTGATTGCGTTCGCGACGTCGACGTGGCTGCAAGCGGGTCAGCGCACGGTACTGGTGCTCTTTCCGCTCTGGGTCGGCCTCGCCGCCCTCGGTCAGCGACGGCCCTGGACGCGGTATGCCTACTTTGGCATGAGTGCGCCGCTGGCTGTCGTCGTCGGGTTGATGTATCTGTCAGGCCAGTGGGCTGGGTAAGCGGAGGCAGCCATGCTGCCCAGCCCGGCTCGCATTCCAGACCGGTCGGGCGACCCGGGCGGCACGCTGCTGGCGCGGTCGTCGACGCCGGCCGACCTTCCGACGCCGGCCCGTTCGCTGCCGACCGCGATGCCCTCGCTGGTGGCGGCGTGCTTTTGCCCGCTCGGCCGAGATTGGTGCGTCTGCAGGCGCTGAAGCTCGATGCCGAGGATCGGGCTGCGCTCGGCTTGTGGGCGGGCGCACATTTCGCCCTGCTGGTCGTGGCTTGGGCGGCGGCGCGGGCCTCTCGGAACCCGCGCGAGCACCGACCGCTGACCCGCACGTTTGAGCACTGGGACGCCGTGCTGCTGCACAACATCGCGCAGTACGGGTACTACGGGCCGCACACGATCGCGAATAACACCGCATTCTTCCCTGGCTACCCGGCCGTGCTGGCAGCCTGCCACCTGCTGGTGCGGAACTGGGTAGTCGCCGAACTGGTCGTCAGCGGCGTTGCCGGGTGCGTTGCAGTGGTGGCGCTCACCCGGCTGGCAGGTGGTGCCAAGCCGGTGCTCTACCTGCTGGCGGCTCCAGCTGCGGTCTTCCTCATGGTCGGGTACGCCGAAGCGCTGTTCCTGGCGCTTGCCATCCCGGCGTGGCGCGCGGCCGCGCGCGGCCGGTGGTGGAGCGCGGCGCTGCTTGCGGGGCTGGCTGGCCTGATCCGGATCGACGCCGTTTTTCTCATCCCGGCGCTCATGGTCATGGCCCTGTCCGGGTATCGCGGCCCTCGCATCTGGCCGCCGCCCGCGTCCACGATCGGCCGACGGCTCGCTAATGCGGCGAAGGTGGCTAGCGCGGCGGCCGGACCTGGCGCGTACGAGATTTACCTGTGGGTGAGCACCGGGAACCCGTTCGCCTGGCAGGCGGCGCTACGTCACGGATGGGACATTCACCTAGCATCGCCGGTTCACGACCTGCGGACCACGTGGTGGGCTGCGTTCCGGCACGTGTTCAGCGCCAGTGTCGCGTTCGAGTTCCAGCTCGAACTGGCTACGCTCGTCGTGATGGTAGCGGCCACGATCGGCTTCGCGGTATGTAAGCGGTGGCCAGAGGCCACCTACTGCGGCCTGGCGCTGATATCGCTCGGCACATCTGTCTGGTTCGAGACTGGGCCGAGGACGGTGCTCGTGCTGTTCCCGCTGTGGATCGGCTTCGCTGCCCTAGGCACGCGACGCCGCTGGGCCCAGTACGCCTACTTCGGCGTGAGCGGGCCGGTGGCCGTGGTGCTCGCGATGCTGTACCTGTCCGGTCAGTGGGCCGGCTAGGCCGGGGCCGCTAGCCGTCGCAGCCCGGCTTGCAGCCTTAGCCGGTCCGGCGCGTCAGCGAGCACGCCGCCCGCTGGATCGTCAATGCCCTCCGACCGGACCACGTCAAGGTCGGGTCGCAGGCACTCCCGGATGACTAGGACGCACAGGAGCAGCACGCTGCCAAAGCGCGCCAGCACGGCGGTGAAGTACAAGGCGCCGCTGATCCCCCCCGGTTCGCGCAGGCCCGCGACCACGGTGATGAGGTAGGCCCAGATCGCATAGAAGTAGCCAACTTCGGCGGCCTGCCACACCAGGTAAGCCGGCAGCCGCGGCCGGGCAAGAACGACCAGCGGCACCAGCCAGACAACGTACTGCGGTGACCAGACCTTGTTACAGAGCAGGAACGCGGCCGTCGTCAGGAACACGAGCTGGGCCAGTCGCGGTCGCCGGGGCGCCGTGAGCGCCAGCAGTGCGATCGCCAGGCACGCGACGGCAAACACGCCCACCGACATCAAATTGAGCTGCCCAACCGACGATGTACCGAGGACGGGCCAGTGCACGTACTGGAAGAAGAACCAGATTCCGCCCCAGTCGGCGCCGCGGTGGCTGCTGAAGGTGTAGAAGGTGGCCCACGCGTGCGGCGCCGCGATGGCGATGGGCAGGTTAACGACAAGCCAGGCCGCGAGTGCCGAGCCCGTGGTGACCGCGAACGATCGCAGTCGGCCGGCCCGCAGGCAGAGCAGAAACAGCGGCCACAGCACGACGATCGGATAGAACTTGGTCGCGATCGCGAGTCCGAGGAACACGCCGGCCAGCCCCGACCACCGGGCGGCCCAGGCCGCCAGGGCCAGCATCATCAGGCCCATCGCGATGAGGTCCCAGTTGATGAACGCCGACAAGATCAGCGCTGGCGAAAACGCGACCAGCAGCGCCGTCCACCGTCGGCTCGGCCCGGCGCAGTACGCGGTCGCCAGCACGCCAGCCACTAGGAACAGCGCCAGCACGGCGACCGTGACGTCGAAGAAATGCAGACCCCTGGAGTACGGATCCGGCACTGACCTGACCACCCAGGCCGCGCCCTGCATGACGGCGCCGATGATGACCGGGTACTCCACGTGGTGGGTGAGATACGGTGTCTGCCCGCTCGAGAGCCCTTCACCGAAGTAGAGCGGATAGATGTCGGTGTAGCAGTGAGCCTGGTATTGCTCGACTCCGACATTCCAGGCACCAGCCCGGCACGCCTGCTTGGCCCCGAACGCTATGCCGTCGGCCAGAAGGCTGGCGAGGACGAGGACAGTAGCCGAGCCGAGGAGCGCTGGCCAGCGACGGAACGCCTGGCCGCCGGACAGCGGGGCGGCCGGCGTGGTGGCGTCATCCCCATGGTCCATGCTCATCTGGCCTGCCTGTCTCGATGCGGTCGGGCAGCGCCCGACTGTGGCGCCCGACACAGGGTAACGGCTGGGGCACCGTCGATCGTCAGTACGCCCGCAGGACGGCGTTACGCTGTCACCCATTGCCATATCGGGAGGTTGCGTTGGCACTACGGATCATCGTCGGACTCGTGCTGACGGCTGTCGTCGCGCTCATTGCGGGCCGTCGGCTCTGGTGGCTGTTCCGGCTCGGCCGGACCGGCCAGCCAGCGCCCGAGCGGATCAAAGCGCTGCGCGAGCACCCAGGTGAAGGTGCGGAGACGCAGGTCACGCAGGTGATCGGGCAGCGCAAGTTGCTCCAGTGGACGGTGCCGGGGGTCGCGCATGCACTGACTTTCTGGGGCTTCATCGTATTGATCCTGACGATCATCGAGGCCTACGGCGATCTGTTCAGCAAGCACTTCGCGATTCCCTTGATCGGCACGTGGGCCTGGGTTGGCTTCCTCGAAGACTTGTTCGCCGTCGCTGTGCTGGCGGGCATCATCACGTTCGCCATCATCAGGCTGACCTCCGACCCGAAGCGCGAGGGCCGCGCATCACGCTTTTCCGGCTCCCATACCGGTGCTGCCTGGCTCGTGTTGCTGGGCATCTTCCTGGTCATCGCCACCCTGCTGATCTACCGGGGCGCCCAGATCAACACCGGCGACTTCCCCTATCCGCACGGCGCGTTCGCCTCGCAGATCGTCGGGCATTGGCTGCACCCGCTCGGCGCGGCGAATAGGGGAATTGAGACGACGTTCATCCTGCTCCAGCTCGCCGTCATCCTTGCCTTCGGTGTGTTCGTGACCTACTCCAAGCACTTGCACATCGTGATCGCGCCGCTCAACGTGCTGTTCGCCCGCCGGCCCAACGGCCTCGGGCCCCTGCAGCCAATGCGCTCGAACGGCAAGGTGCTCGACTTCGAAGAGGCTGACCCGGACGAGGACGTGTTCGGCATCGGCAAGGTCGAGGACCTTAGCTGGAAGGGCATGCTGGACCTCGCCACCTGTACCGAGTGCGGGCGGTGCCAGTCGCAGTGCCCGGCGTGGGCTACCGGCAAGCCGCTGTCACCCAAGATGATCATCTTGGAGCTGCGCGATCACGCCTTCGCGAAGGCGCCCTACCTGCTTGCCGGATCCGACGAGGCACGCGCCACCTTGCCGGAGGCGGCCCGCGCCGAAGCCGAGCGACCCATCATCGGCGACGCCGACGCCCACGGCGTCATCCACCCGGACGAGCTGTGGTCGTGCACGAACTGCGGCGCGTGCGTTGAGGAGTGCCCGGTCGATATCGAGCACATCGACCACATCACCGGAATGCGCCGCCACCAGGTGCTTGTCGAGTCCGCGTTTCCGGCCGAGGCGGCCACCATGCTCAAGAACCTGGAGAACAAGGGCAATCCGTGGGGGATGGGCGAGAGCAAGCGGACTGAGTGGATCTCCGAGCTTGACTTCGAGGTACCGGTCGTCGACGGAGCCATCGGCGACGACGTGGAGTACTTGTTCTGGGTCGGCTGCGCAGGCGCTCTGGAAGACCGGGCGAAGAAGACCACGAAGGCGATTGCCGAACTGCTGCACACCGCCGGCGTGAACTTCGCGGTGCTCGGCCAAGGCGAAACGTGTACTGGCGACCCCGCGCGGCGGATGGGCAACGAGTTCGTCTACAGCATGCTGGCGCAGCAGAACATTGAGACGCTCAACGAGGTCGGCGCCCGCAAGATCGTGGCCAGCTGTCCCCACTGCTTCAACACGATCGCCCGGGAGTACCCGCAGCTCGGAGGCAATTACGAGGTGATTCACCACACCCAGCTACTGGCCAAGCTCGTCGCCGATGGCAAGCTGACGCCGGTCACGCCGATCGAGGAAAAGATCACCTACCACGACCCCTGCTTCCTGGGCCGGCACAACCGCGTTTTCACGGCGCCACGCGAGATCATGGAGCAGGTGCCAGGAGTGCACTCCCAGGAAATGCACAGGTGCAAGGAGCGCGGATTCTGCTGTGGCGCTGGCGGCGCGCGGATGTGGATGGAAGAGCGGATCGGCAAGAGGATCAGCACCGAGCGTATCGACGAGGCGCTCGGCACCAATCCCGACACCATCTCGACCGGCTGTCCATACTGCCTGGTCATGCTCGGCGACGCCGTCGCCGCAAAGAAGAGCTCGGGCGAGGCCAAGGAGTCGCTCGAAGTCGTCGACGTCGCTCAGTTGCTCGCGAGGTCGGTGCAGGTGCCCGTTACGGTCGAGCCGGGCCCGGTTGAGCCGGCCGACAAGCCGGAAGACCAGGCGTGAATGGACTCGCGACGAGCCGAATCGTTCAGCGACGGCGTCTTCGCCGTCGCCATCACGATCCTGGTCTTTAATCTCCTGCCGATCGCTGATAACACGGCCCGCTTGCTGACGGTGACCGGCCACGCCGGCCATCCGGGCCTCATCCACTACTGGCCTGCCTACCTGGCCTACGTGGTCAGCTTCATGACGATCGGCATCATGTGGCTGAACCATCACACGCTGCTGGCGCAGGTGACCAAGGTCAACCGGCCAATGCTGGTGCTGAATCTGCTCCTGTTGATGGGCATTGTGGCGATCCCGTTCCCGACCGCGCTGGTCGCCGACCACCTGACCGGTGCCGACGGTGGCGGCGGGCAGGCGACGGTCGCGGCAGTCACCTACGGCCTGGTCATGATCGCGATATCGGTCAGCTTCGGCGGCACGTGGCTATACATCGCCACCCACCTGGACGAACTCGGCGCGCGCCGACACGTGCCGGTGGAATTGTTCTCGACGCTGAGGTTCGTCGGCGGAAACGCCGGCTACGTGGCCGGCACCCTGATCGCATTAATATCGCCGATCACGGCGCTGATCATCTTCGGACTGTTGGCGATCTACTACCTCTTCCAGCATCTGCCCGACCCGATCGTTCTTGATGACCTTGGTTCTGGATCCGGCGAGGCCTGATCAACCCACGACTGAGGATTGCACGACCCGGGCCGGCAGCCACACCCGTACCCGCGTGCCCCGGCCAGTCCAGGACTCCAGCGTTGCGTGCCCGCCGTGCGCATTAGCGATGGCCTGGACGATCGACAGTCCGAGACCGCTACCGCTGCTCCGCTCGGGCCGAGGGTGCTCGCCCGAGTGCTGGCGCGGCCGGTCTGGGCTTAGCATCGCGACCGCGCGGGGCTGGACGGGCTCGCTGCTCGGTGGGTCTGGCGCAGCCCGCCGCTCGGCGCCTGGGCCGCGGGCAGCTGGGCAGTCGGCCCCGTTCCCGTCCTGATCCTGACGCTCGCGGGCGGCAACCGGGCTGGCGCGGTGGAACCTGTCGAATGCCCGCAACGCGTCTTCTGCCGACATGCCATGGCCAGCGTCAGCTACCTCGATCAGGACTCCGCCGGTGATCTCGCCGAGACGCACGACCACAGCTGCGGTAACCGGCGTGTGGGCGCGCACGTTACCCAGAAGGTTGGCAAGGACCTGGCGGATGCGGGCCTCGTCCACGACGGCGACGAGGCGAGGCGGCGCCTCGGCGCGGGCCGGGCGCTGCGGCTCGACCGCGATAGCGTCGGCGACCGCATCCCGGATCACACCGGCCAGGTCGGTCTCGGCCAGGTCCAGGGACGAGGTGCGGTCGAGCCGGGCCAGCTCGAGCAGTTCGGCGACCAGGCTGCTCATCCGCTCTGCTTCCTGCTCGATGCGGCGCATGGCGTTCGGCAGCTGATCAGGGCCGAGCGCGCCCTGCCGGTACAACTCGGCGTAGCCGCGGATCGTCGTCAGCGGCGTGCGGAGCTCGTGTGAGGCGTCAGCGGCGAATTCGCGTACCTTCGCCTCAGACCGAAGCCGGGAGCTGAACGCGTGCTGGATCCGGTCGAGCATGGTGTTGATGGCCGACCCCAGCCTGCCGAGCTCGGTCTGATCGTCAGCGTCTGGCATCCGGGCGGTCAGGTCGCCGCGCGAGGTGATCTCGTTGGCGGTCCTCGTCATGTCGTCGAGGGGTTCAAGGCCCCGGCCAATGAGCCATTCCCCGCCCAGCGCGAGCAGCGCGATGAGCGCGATGCCAGTGGTCAGCTCGGCGATGATGAACCCGCGCACCTGCGAGCCGCTGCTGGTTACCGGCTCCGCGACGAACAGCAGGGCGGTGCCGCCCGGGGTTGCTCGGGCGCGGACCTCAAGCTGCGGCGCCATCTCGAGCGGCTTGCAGCCGGCCGCCGGGAACACGCGACAGCCGTCGGATCTCAGCAGCGCGTAGGCCGCAACGGGATGACCTTGGCTGGCGAGCGTCTTGGCCTGGACGAAGCTGGGGCTGCTGAGCCACTGCGTTACAGCCCTCGTTAGCTCGCTGGTCTGGCTGCCCCGGGTCAGGGGCACGACGCCGAACTGTGACCGCAGCGGCACCTCGACGGCGGAATAGCTTGTCTGGCTCGTCGCCAGCGCGGGGTCTATCGCGAGAAGCGTGGCGGCGGCGGTGAGGCGCCTGTCCGCAGCCGTTGCCTGGCTGTCGGCTCGGCGGGCGAGCACGTACGTGCTGACGATGCCCATGATCAGCAACAGGACTGTCGTTACCCCGACGAGCATGACGAGCATGCGGGCCCGCAGCGTCAGCTTTCGGCTGCGTCGCACCGCTTGCCCGTCCGGTCCGCGCTCCGCCACCTAAGACGGCCCGTCCGCGTGCTCGGCTCGGGCCTCGTGATCGAAGCGATCATGCCGCTCCGGGCGCAAGCTGTAGCCGACACCACGCTGCGTGTGAATGAGCGGCGGACCGAGCGGGTCCAGCTTCCGCCGCAGGTAACTCACGTAAGTCTCGACGATCTGAGACTCGCCGCCGTAGTCCCAGCCCCACACGTTCTCTAGCAACTGGGCTCTGGTCAGGACCCGCCCTTCATGCCGCATCAGGTACGCAAGCAGCCGGAACTCGGTAGGCGACAGCTCGACAGGTATGCCCGCGCGGTGGACCGTCCAGCGATCCTCGTCGAGCTCGAGGTCCGCGACCCGGATCGAGCTGCCCGCATCGCCTGGCCTCTCCGGGCCGCCTGACCGCGAGGCGCGCCGCAGGACCGCGCGCACCCTAGCTACCAGCGCCTCGACTGAGAACGGTTTGGTCACGTAGTCGTCGCCGCCGATCGCGAGGCCAGTGACAGTGTCGGAGGATGTGTCGCGGGCGGTGAGGAAGATGACAGGTACCTCGTTCCCCGCCGCCCGGAGCCGCCGGCACACATCGAATCCGTCCATATCCGGCATCACGACGTCCAGCACGATGAGGTCTGGCCGCGTGGCCTCGGCCTGCCGCAGCGCCTCGTTGCCGCTCGCCGCAGTGGTGACCGAGCACCCGTGGAACTTGAGTGCGACCTCGACAAGCTCACGGATGTTGGGTTCGTCGTCGACGACGAGCACCTGGGGTATGCGGTCGTTCTCTGTCATGACGTCCTGGGCCTACCGTCGGGATCGCTGAAGCCGCCGCGACCTCGGCCTGCCCGGCGTTTATCCAGCGTGATGAGGCTACCGGCAATTCGAGCGCTGGACGCCGCGAGAACCGGGGCCGCCGTTGCGCGGCGACCCCGGCTCGTGTGAAGTTCGTGTCGAAGAACGGGTAGCTACTTGGCGTCGTCGCGGACTCTGATGAGCCTCACATCGCGAACCCCATTCACGACTGGGCCTGCGACAAGAACCATCTCGCCGGTGCTGAGGGAGGTCTGTGACACCTTCTGATGATCCTCGCGCACCGCGGTGTCAGTCGTGAACTCCCACGTCCAGGTCGTGCCGTCCTTGGCTTGGACAGTGATGCCCGAGCTGCTGATGGCTTGAACAGTGCCGCGCTCGACGGCGATGGTCTTTGGGCCAGCCGCGGTCTGGAACGTCACCTCGCCGTGCTCGCCGCCGACGAGCGCGAGACGCAGCAGCGGGCTCTTGCAGAACGTCAGGAGCCGCGTGGCAGCAAGCGGGTGGCCGTGGCTCTGCAGTCGCTGCGCCAGTTTCGCGCACCGGCCGACCGCCACTGACGCAGCCGTCGTGGTGCCTGTACTGCTCGCCGTCATTCCAGGCGTCGTGCCGCTTGTCGACGCGGAGGCACCGCCGGTGAGTGCTACGCCGGCCGCCGCACCGCTGCCGAGCAGGACCGTGCTGGCAGCTACCGAGGTCACAACCCGCTTCGTCCGACCTGTCCACTTCGGCCGACGCGGCCTGCCTGCGGCACCCCCGGGCTGAGGCTGGTCATACTCAATTGTGTCCATGTTGTCCATACCGTTCGCGCCGTCAATGCTGTCCATGACTGACAGCGTTGCCCTCGATCATGGGTAATGACGCGCACTTACTTGTGAGCTTCCTGAGAACTGCCGGGCGAGTCGGTGAGGGACCGCCGTGCGGGAGTTCGACGTCAAACTCAGTTACATGCGGTCGGGCACCGGGATGCCGAGCAAGCCGAGCCCAGTGACCAGGACCTCGAGCGTGAGCGCGCTGAGCGCGAGCCTGCTTTGCCGCGTCATTCCCGCGGCCGTCAGTACCGGGCACTGCTCGTAGAACGTGGTGAAGGCACTGGCGAGCTCGAACAGGTACCCGGCCAGCTTGTGCGGCTCGGCGGTCGCTGCCGCGTCGGCCACTGCCCGGCCAAACCCGAGCAGCCGCAGTGCGAGCGCGCGCTCCGCAGGGGTGCCCAGCTCGATCGCGCCAGTCGCGGTCGCTGGGTCGATACAGCCCCTGGCGAAGATCGACCGGATCCGGGCCGTCGCATACTGCAGATAGGGGCCGGTGTTGCCGGTCAGTGCCAGTAGCCGATCGAAGTCAAGCACGTAGCCGGAATCCCGGGCTACGGATAGGTCACCGTACTTGAGCGCGCCGATGCCAACGGCTTCGGCGATCTGGCTCCGCTGCTCGGGGTCGCCGTACCTGTCGGCGATGACTGTCGCGGCCCGGTCGACGGCCTCGTCGATCAGGTCGGCTAGCTTGACCTGTTCTCCCGACCGGGTCCGCAGCCGCTGACCGCCAGGACCTGTCATGAGTCCGACCACCGCGTGCTCGGCCCGGGCCGGCGGAACAAGCCAGCCCGCTTGCCGTGCCAGCTCGAAGATCATTTCCAGGTGCTGGTGCTGCTCGGATCCGACGACATAGATGATCCTGGTCGCGCCGAGCTCGGTCAGCCGATACCGGATGGCTGCGGCGTCAGTGCTGTCGTAGCCGTAACCACCGTCGCTCTTGCGGAGCATGAGCGGCACCGGCTTGCCGTCGCGGCCGGTGAATCCAGGCGGGAACGCGCACAAGGCGCCGTCACTGATGACGGCGATGCCCTTGCGCTCCAATTCATCGTTGACGTCACCGAGCATCGAGTTGTAGAAGCTCTCCGGGGCCATGTCGGCGTCGGTGAGCCTGACATCGAGCCTGTCGTAGATCTTCCGCAGGTACTTCATGGAGTCATCGACGAGCAGCCGCCAGAGCTTTATCGCCTCCGGCTCGCCCGCCTGAAGCTGAACGACCCGCTTGCGCGCCCGGTCGGCGAATATAGGGTCGTTGTCGAACTTCGCCCTGGCGGCCTGGTAGAACGCGGTTATCTCGCCAGCCGCGAGCTCGTCGTAGGTGGCCTCCTCGCCGATGTCCAGGGCGTGCTCGATCAGCAGGCCGAACTGGGTGCCCCAGTCTCCGAGGTGCGCGGCCCGCACGACGTCATGCCCGAGGTGCTCAAGAATCCGGGCGACTGATTCGCCGACGACGGTGACCCGCAAGTGCCCGGCATGCAGTTCCTTGGCGACGTTAGGGCCGGAGTAGTCGACCACCACCAGCTCGCTTGGTTCGGCTAGCGCCACGCCGAGCCGGGGGTCTGACATCTGCGCGGTGGACTGGGCGGCGATCCAGTCGTCGGAAAGGGTGATGTTGATGAATCCGGGCCCGCTCACTTCGGCGCTGGCCACGGCGTCAGCGACAGCTAGCCGCGCCGCGATCGAACCCGCGACATCGCGCGGTGCCTGGCCAACTTGCCGGGCCAGCGACATCGCGACGTTGGACTGATAGTCGGCATAGGCAGAAGGCCGGATCAGTGGATCGGCGGCCGCGAACTCGGCGCCAAGCTCCGCCACCAGAGCCTGCCGCACCAGCGCGCCGAGGGTCGCCTCCGGATCCGTCATCTGCCTAGTTTACTGACCCGTCTGATGAATATCCGGGCCCCGCCCGCGTGCCGGCCACGGCGTCGACACGGCGTTCATGAGCGGCGCCGGAAGTGCGTGCGGCTGGGTCCAAGGCGCTCACGCATTCGCTCGGTGATGCGCCGGTCCGCGAGCGCGGCCGCCAGTTTGCAGGCCGCGGCCGCACCGCGCGCACGGACGCCGCCGTGCGCGATCACTATCGTCGCTTCGAGACCGAGCAGCGCGGCGCCGCCGTAAGTCTCCGAGTCGAGCCGCTCGGCAAGTTCGCGCAGGCTGCGCCGCTGGAACATCGCGCCGAACCGCGCTGCGCCCGAACTGCCGAGCGCGTCCCGAAGCTGAGCCGCGGTGTAGCCAGCCGTTCCCTCCAGTGTTTTGAGCGCAACGTTGCCGGTGAAGCCGTCAGTCACGACGACGTCGACCCTTCCGGCAAGCAGGTCGGCGCCCTCGATGTTGCCTGCGAAGCTGATGGGCAGGCCGACGTGCGGCTCGGTCTCCAGCAGCTCATGCGCCCGCTTGGCTAGCTTGTTCCCCTTGCCCGGTTCTGCGCCGATGGTGAGCAGCCCGACCGTGGGCTCGGCGATGCCGAGAGCCACCTCCGCGTAAGCGACGCCCAGCTGGGCGAACTGAACGAGCATTTCCGGTTTCGGGTCAGCGATGGCGCCCGCGTCGATCAGCACGGTGGGATTCGGACGAGTCGGCAGGACGGCCGCCAGCCCGGGCCTCGTGATGCCAGGCAGCGGCCGCAGCCGCATCTGCGCGGTTGCGACGATGGCGCCCGTCGATCCCGCCGACACCACGGCACCGGCCTGGCCGCGACGGACGAGCTGGCACGCGACCGCGATGCTCGACCGCGGCCGTCGCCAGCTAGCCAGCGCTCCCTCGTCCATCGCAATCGATTCTTCGGCCGCCTCGATGTACACGTTGGCGGCCGGTCCGAGCCTGGCCAGCAGCGGCCTTAGCTGGCCTGGCCTGCCCGTGATGGCGATCCGCGTGTCGAGCTCTCGGGCTGCGGCGACGACGCCTGCGACGATTTCCGCGGGCGCGTGGTCGCCGCCCATCGCGTCGACGGCGATCATCTTTCGCAGCTCTGGACCCGGGATCGGAGCCAGCCCGACGGCAAGCTCGGCGTCCGCCTCGGCGGCTCGCTGGATCGGCGCCTCCGATCCAGCCTCCGCGGCTCGGCTCAGCGTGCTGCCCGCCTAACGTCCCGCATGCCGCCTAGCTTCTCATTGCCCCGGCCCGGGTGTGGGGCGCTGTAGTACGTTTGGTACCCCGGCCGGCGGGTGAACGGGGATTTCCTGGCTGGGACCTGTCAGGAGATGGGTTGGCGGCTGGGAAAAGTTCGGAGCGCCTCAGGCAACGCTGACGGCGGCCTGAGCGTTTCCTAATCGTTGACTCTTTTAACTGGGATCACGGTGACGCCTCCTGACGCACCTGCGTCTGAGGTGGCGGAGTCGGGAATGAGTGGAAAACAGCACACACAACTGGAGGCATGAGGGGAGTCATGCGCGCATCAGGGTGCTCAAGGTCTCGCACCCGGAGGGAGTTGCATGAGCGTTCAGGGGATTGTGCCGGTAGTGCCCACGCAAGGTCGTGGATTTCGGGCGTATTCCGCTAAACACCTCGACCAGCTGACCGCTCGAGCGGGCCTCGATGACGCTGAACGGCTAGCGGTACGGGCGGTGGCGACGGTCTTGCCGTTTCGCACGAATGACTACGTGCTCGATTCCTTGATCGACTGGTCCGCAGCTCCGGACGACCCGATCTACCGGCTAGTCTTCCCGCAGGCGGACATGCTGCCCGCCGATGATGTCGCGCCTATCGCGGACCTCCTGGCCAGCGGTGCGCCGGAACGGGAGATCCAGGCCGCGGCGCACGAGGTCCGGATGCGGCTCAATCCGCACCCCGCAGGCCAACTGGCGCTGAACATTCCTGCTCTCTCGGATGAGCCGCTGCCGGGTGTGCAGCACAAGTACGCCGAGACCGTCCTTGTGTTTCCCAAACAGGGGCAGACGTGCCACGCCTACTGTACCTACTGCTTCCGGTGGGCTCAGTTCGTCGGCGAGCCTGACCTCAAGATTGCTACCGACGACATGTCGCGGGTGACGTCGTACCTGCGCGCTCATCGTGAGGTCACGAGCGTGCTCGTGACCGGCGGCGATCCGATGATCATGAGTTCTGCCGTGCTGCGCCGGTATGTCGAGCCATTGCTGGATCCGAGCCTTGACCACATCGAATCGATCCGGATCGGGACCAAGTCGCTGGCCTACTGGCCGCAGCGCTTCCTCACCGACCCTGACTCCGACGACACTCTTCGGCTGTTTGAGCAGGTCGGCGGTTCCGGGAAGACGCTGGCGCTGATGGCGCACTTCTCTCATCCGCGCGAGCTCGAGCCGGTGCCTGTCGCCCGCGCGATCAGGCGCATTCAGGGCACCGGCGCGATCATCCGCACTCAGGCCCCGCTCATCAGGACCATCAACGACGATGCGTGGTCCTGGTCGCAGATGTGGCGGTTGCAACTGCGGCTCGGGTTGGTGCCGTATTACATGTTCGTTGAGCGTGACACCGGCCCCCAGGGCTACTTCGCCGTGCCGCTGGCCCGTGCTGTCGAGATCTACCGCGACGCGTACGCCGGCGTCTCGGGCCTCTGCCGGACAGTGCGCGGGCCGTCGATGTCAGCGACACCAGGCAAGGTGTGCGTCGATGGAGTCACTGAGATCGCAGGTCAGCTCGTCTTCGTCTTGCACATGATCCAAGCGCGTGATGCGTCGCTGGTTGGCCAGCCATTCTTCGCTCATTTTGACCCGGACGCTGTGTGGCTGTCTGACTTGCGCCCCGCGTTCGCGGACAAGTTCCCGTTCGAGGTTGAGGCCGCTGGTGGCGCGGATTGGCATGCTGAGTTGCTGGCGTCAACTGGATGAGCGGCCTCGGACATGACGGCATTCGCCGCGCCGACGTCAGCCGATACACCGGGCGTAGGTGCCTACTTAGCCAGGAGCCGTGGCGGTCGCCTCGGTGACCTCGGGCGCAACGTCAGTTCCGCTAGCCTTGGACCGCCGCTTGATGAACACGCAGCTCAGCGCTGCGGCCGCGATGAACACCATCGGCACGAGCATCGTCGGCCGCATGGCGCTGACGAACCCGTGGGTGAAGATCTCGCCGGCCAGCCCAGTTGTCCGCCGACCCGACCCGACCTGGAGGCCGCCCTTGGCGGCCGCCTGGAAACCGGCTAGAAGCCGCTCCCTCACCTGCGGCGGGAGGCCGGCCGTTCGGAGGCGCGTCTGGCTGGTGAGCCCGGCGACGAGGCGGTTCTGGAGCAATGCACCGACACCGGCGGCGCCGATCACGGTGCCGAGCTGGCGGGTCGTGTTGAACACCCCGGAGGCGGCACCGGCCATCGCCGGGCTCACATTACGCATGGCGACGGTCGTCATGGGCGGGAAGATGCAGCCGATGCCGACGCCGGAGATGACCTGCGGCAGCAGGAAGTCGTACCAGGCCGAGGTCGGCTGAGCGATCACCGCGATGGTGGCCATGCCGCCACCGAACAGGATCAGGCCCACCATCAGGATGTATTTGCCGCCGATCCGGTCCGACAGGCGGCCTGCCACCGGAGCGACGAACATGGACACGAGCGACCCGGGCGCCATCGTCAGGCCAGCCTTGAGCGCGGAGAAACCGAGCACTGACTGCAGATAGATGGAGAACGGCAGGAAGATGCCCAGCATCCCGAGCCCGATGAACCCGACGACCATGTTCATCAGCGCATAGTTCCGGTCTCTGAACAGCGCGAAGGGCACGAGCGGCTCGCCGCCCTGGCGCCTCGCCTGCAGCCAGACGAACGTGGCCAGGAAGAAAACCCCGACCGCTGCCAGCAGCGGGATCGAGATGAACCCAGTGATCGTGCCCCAGTTGTACTTCTGTCCCTCGACGAGCGCGTAACAGATGGCGAGCAGCGCCAGGCTGGCGAGCACGATGCCGCCCATGTCGAAGCTGTGCTTGCGGCCGGTGCGCAGGTCGGGGATGAGAAGGGGGGCTAGCACCAGCACGGCCACGCCGACCGGCACGTTGATGTAGAAGATGTACCGCCAGTCAAATGCCGTGGTCAGCAGGCCACCGAGAGTCGGGCCGGCGATCGTCGCGACACCGGCGACCGCCCCCCAGACGCCGAACGCGGCACCGCGCCGCTCGGGCGGGAACACCGTCGTCAGGATGGCGAGCGTCTGCGGCATCAGCAGCGCCGCCCCGAGGCCCTGGATGGCTCGGAACGCGATGAGCCAGCCTGGCGACGGGGACAACCCGCAGGCCGCCGACGCCAGCGTGAACACCGCGATCCCCGCTATGAACACCCGCCGCTGGCCGAGCAGATCGCCAAGCCGGCCCGCCGTGATGAGCAGGACGGCCAGCACCAGCGCGTAGGCATTGATAACCCAGAGGATGTCGTCGAGCGAAGCGTGCAGCTTCAAGATCATGTTGGGTATCGCGATGTTGACGATCGTCAGATCAAGCAGGGTCATGAAGAACCCGAGCGAGACGACGATCAGGATGACCCATGGGTTACCGCGATTGCTGCCGCTGCCAGCGCCAATGGACGCCGACGGTGCGTGTGCTGCCACTGCTCTCCTCCGTAGCCTGCGTGCCCACTCACCGTACGGCAAGAGTCCGACATTGCGGGTTGGTGGGAGCCGGAAGACCGAACCCCGTTCGGTGCGGCTGCGCCGTGCGAAGTATGCTCCGGCCCATGAAAATCAACGGAACCGCCGCAATCGTGTCCGGAGGCGCTAGCGGCCTGGGCGAGGCGACCGTCCGGGGACTCGCCGCGGCCGGCTGCAAGGTCGTGGTCGCAGACCTGAACCAGCAGCGCGGCAAGGCCCTCGCCGACGAGGTCGGCGGTTTGTTCGCCCGTACCGACGTCAGCGATCACGACTCGGTACGGGCGGCCGTGGACCTAGCGGCCTCGGCGGGCGCACCGCTGCGATTCGTGGTGAGTTGCGCTGGGATCGGCTGGGCGCAGCGCACTGTCGGCCGCGATGGCGAGCCGCACGACCGGGCTGCGTTCGGCAAGGTCATTGACGTCAACCTGATGGGCACGTTCAACCTGATGAGCATCGGCGCCGCCGCGGTGGCGAAGACCGAGGCCGCCGACGCCGATGGTGCGCGCGGCGTCGTGGTTAATACCGCGTCGATCGCTGGCCTGGAAGGACAGACTGGCCAGCTTGCCTACTCCGCCTCCAAGGGCGGCATTATCGGCATGACCGTTCCCGCCGCCAGGGACCTGGCAGCCATCGGCGTCCGGGTCAATACGATCTGCCCGGGCATCATTGACACGCCCATTTATGGCAGCGGCCCAGCGAGCGAAGAATTCAAGGCCAAGCTCGCGGCCCCGGTGGTTTTCCCGAAGCGAATGGGCACCGCCGCGGAGTTCGCCCACCTAGTGCGCTTCCTGATCGAAAACGACTACATGAACGCGGAGGTCATCCGCTTCGACGGCGGCATCAGGTTCCAGCCCAAGTGACCCGGCGGCGCGGTCAGAGCAGTGCGGCGCGGCGGTTCAATCCCGGCGATCATTGCGGAGTCCATTGACTGCTTTGCGTTTGTTGTCGCGCATCTAGACGCGGGATATGGTTCGTTCAGCTTTCTGGGGAGGGGCGGGAATGACCATCACGCAAGGCGGATCGGCGACGAAACGCGTAATCGGTGGCGTGCTCATGCTGCTCGGGGTTGCATTAATCGGTTACGGCGCGCACTACCTGATCAGGAACGGCAACTGCTCGGGCACCGGTTACACCGAATACGGCCCCGTACCCAAATGCGGCGGCCCCGAAGCTCTGTATATAACGTCGGTCTTTTTCCTCGGCCCGGCCCTTGCTCTCGTCGGCTGGTTGATGGCCAGAACATGGGGCTGGCTATGGCCGCTGGTCTGCGTGAGTCTGGCGGCCGGCCTGGCCAGTATCAAGATCGACAGAGCGGCGCCATCCGGGGCCAAGTCGTTTGGCCTGATTCTTGGTGTCAGCTTCTTCGCACTCGCCGTGCTGTCGGTCACACTGACCGTGCGCAAACGCCTGCGGCCACAGCCGCCGACACTCCCGAACCTGGGCGCTGCGCCCGTCGGCCCGGGCCAGTTCGATGCAAGCCCTGGAGTTTCCGCGCCGGCGTCGGGCGGCTGGGAGTCGTACCAGCCTGCCGCTGGCGCTGGGCCGGCCGTCGGGCGTCTCAGCGAAGACCCGCTCGACCGGATTACCAAACTCGCTCAGCTGCGCGAATGCGGCGCGCTGACGGAAGCTGAATTCGAGCGCGAGAAGGCCAAGATCCTCGCCCAGATGTTGCAGCAGGCGGGACTGCGACGTCAGGCGGGAGAGCTAGCCCGAAGGTGTACATGATTGTGCATACCGGGCGCCTCGATCCGGCGCGCCCGGAGCAGCTATGGTTGCGGTGCAGGCGACGCCGGACATGAAGGGAAATCGATGCCCGAGGCAGTCCTGACCGAGGTCAGCGACGGCGTTGCCGTCATCACAATCAACCGGCCCGAGGCCAGGAACGCAGTCAACAGCGACGTGGCCCGTGGCATCGCCGCAGCCGTTGACGAGTTCGACAACCGCAAGGATGTCCACGTCCTCGTACTCACGGGTGCAGGGGGAACCTTCAGCGCGGGCATGGACCTGAAGGGGTTCCTGTCCGGTGATATCCCGAGCATTCAGGACAGAGGGTTCGGCGGCATTACCGAGCGGCCGCCAGCCAAGCCGATCATCGCGGCGGTTGAAGGCTACGCGCTCGCGGGCGGCTTCGAGCTGGTCCTGGCGTGTGACCTCGTGGTGGCCAGCGAAGCGGCCAAGTTTGGCTTGCCGGAGGTCCGGCGCAGCCTGGTGGCTGGCTCCGGCGGGCTGCTGCGGCTGCCCAAGAGGATCCCGTATCACCTCGCCATGGAGATCGCGCTGACCGGTGACCACTTCCCGGCCGCCAGGTTGCACCAGGCGGGTCTCGTCAACCACATCGTTCCCGCGGGCGAGGCGCTCGCCGGTGCTAGGGACCTGGCGGCCAGGCTCACCCTCTGCGGGCCGCTCGCACTAATGGCCACGAAGCAGGTCATCGTGGAGTCAGCCGACTGGGACTCGGCCGAGGCATTCCGGCGCCAAACTGAGGTAATCCTGCCGGTGATGTTGTCGGCCGACGCCCGGGAAGGCGCCCTGGCGTTCGCTGAGAAGCGGCAGCCGCAGTGGCGCGGGGAGTAGACCGGGCCCACAACAACGTGGCTGGGGATCCACTGTGTATAGAGGAGCAGCGGATCCGCAGCCGCGTCGCAAGGATGCCGACGCCGACTCCGCGCAAAAGGGGCATGACGTTCAAATGCCTCGCCGCTGCCCGTGGAGTGCAGCGGCGAGACATGAAAAGGTGCGCGCGGCTGGGGGTTGTGCGCGTTGTGCGGAGGTCGACCTAGCTAGCTGCTGCTAGCACCCGGCGCGGCGCGTAGTCGACCAGGCGGTCCCTGAGCCTGGCCCGGCCCCGGTGTAGCCGCGACATCACAGTGCCGATCGGGGTCCCCATCATGTCGGCGATCTCGCGGTAGGGGTATCCCTCTACATCGGCGAGGTAGATGGCCACCCGGAATTCCGCTGGTAGCTCACGCAAGGCCTGGAGGATGTCCGAATCGACAAGCCGGTCGAGCGCCTCGGCCTCGGCCGACCTGGCCGGCGGCGCCAGCGGGTCGGTGCCCGTCTGCCAGTCCTCGGAGACGTCAAAACCCAGGTCCTGCACCGGCTCTCGGCGCTTCTTCCGGTAGCTGTTGATGAACGTGTTCGACAAGATCCTGTGCAGCCAGGCCCGCAGGTTGGAGCCGGGCCGGAACTGGTGGAACGCCGCGTAGGCCTTCGTAAACGTCTCCTGGAGCAAGTCCTCGGCGTCGGTTGGATTCCGCGTCAGCCGCAGTGCAGCCGGGTACAGCTGACCGACAAACGGGATGACGTCCTGCTCGAAGCGCTCCTCGCGGTCTGCCATCACGTCGGCGGGCTCCGGCACCCGCTGGTTCTGCTCAGCCGGCCGTACGTCGAGGTCAAGCTGGTTCACTGCGCGCTCCGCTCAGCTCGGGGGGACTGACAGTGCTATGACGCAACAGCCCGGGAGCGCGATCCGTGATCTGCGTAACATCGCGACTACGAAACGTGATCAAACCCGTCAAATGGCGGTCAGATCCAGCGGGAGAACCACATCTTGGATAGCCACGAGGTGTACGGAATGGTCTCGGCCGTGAGCACGGGGTACATGTAAGCGAAGTTGAGCAGCACTGCCAGGAGGTAGCCACCAGCCACAACTGCGCCAATGGCCCGTCGGCTCGGGGAGGCGCTGGCCGACCCAATGATCAGGCCAAGGCACAAAACGACGGCAATGATCATGAACGGCTCGAAAGCAACGGCGTAGTAATAGAACTCGGTGCGATTGTCGTGCCACGCGTACCAGATCCAGGGCAGCCAGCCTGTGGCCACGCCGAGCAGCACCGCGCCCGCGCGCCAGTCTCGTTGCGGGATCCTGCGGAAGACCCGGTCGCCGATCAATCCGGTGAGCCACCAGCCGAGGCAGAAGGCCAGGGCAAGGGTCCCGCCCCACCAGATGAGTGGCGTGCCGATGGCCAGTACTTCCTGAGCGTTACCGGTAGTGACGCCGCATTTCGGTACGGAGTTCCCTGCGCACCAGTAAAACGAGATAGGCCGGGCCAGGACCGTCCAGCCGACCGGACTCGACTTGTAGGACTGGAAGCTCGACAAGCCGACGCCGAACTTGAACATCCAGTAGTTGTACTGGTACCAGGAGTCAATGGTGGACCAGATCGGCGTGTGGTTGCCGTTGGCCGCCGCCCAGTTCCGGTCATAGCCATTACTCGTGGCGAACCAGCCGGTCCAGGAGGCAACGTAGACGACAAGCGGCGCCAGACCGAACCAGACCGGCAGCCACTTTCCGTCGCTGCGCAAACCGCCCGAAAGCCAGTTGCGGTAACCGGCCGCATGCCGGGCGCCGAAGTCCCAGGCGATCGCCAGTCCCGCGAAGGCCACCAGGTACCAGAGGCCGTTCCATTTGGTGGCCACGGCAGCCCCGAGACACAGCCCGGCACCAACTCGCAGCCACCGGATCCCCAGCATGGGCCCAGCCAGGTTGTCTGGCCCTGGTCCGACCGCTGCGTTCGCCAGCCGGGCGACAAGACGATCGCGGTCAACGACCAGCAGCCCGAAAGCCGCCAGCACCCAGAACATCAGGAAGATGTCGAGGATTGCCGTCCGGCTCAGCACCAGTTCAAGGCCGTCGAGGGCGAGCAGCAACCCGGCCACGCACCCGAGCATCGTGGAGCGCGTCATCCGCCTGGTGATACGGGCCAGCATCAAGATGGACACCGTGCCGACGAGGGCGGCCGAAAACCTCCAGCCGAAGGGCGTGAGGCCGAACATCCACTGGCCAACCGCCATCATGATCTTGCCTAGCGCCGGGTGGGCCACGACCTCGCCGACCAGGCATGGCGGCCGGTGCGGAGCACAGGTACTCGGATCGTGGCTCAGCAGGAAGATGTTCGGGTTGCCATGGACGAGGAGCTTGTTGACGGTGCTGAGGTGCTGCACCTCGACGCCGTGGTGGAGTATCGAGTTGGCGTCCGGGACGTAGTACGTCTCGTCGAAGACAACAGCCCTGGGCTGGCTCAGCCGGTAGAACCGCAAGAAGCCGCCGAAGATCATGATGAGCACGGGCCCGGCCCAGCCCCAGAACGGGCTGCCGACCACCAGCGCGGTGCTGCGGCGGCTCGCCCTGGCCAGCACAGAGCCCTCGTCGGTGCCGACGGCCGACACCGTCTGGTAGGCGTTCATCGAGAGCCATGTTAGGGGTCCGACCGGCTAGCCTGGGCCGGGATATGGCGCACGAGAGCGACGCCGCGCGGTCTGGAGCCACGGCGACCGAGTCAATGGATACTGCTCAGGCCGGCGGGACGCAGCCGGGGGTAGGCGAGCGACGTGGCACGCTGACTGTGGCCGCCGCGCCGATTGGCCAGCCGGCCGACGCGTCCGGACGGCTCGCATCAGCCTTGGCCGCGGCACGAGTGATCGCCGCCGAGGACACACGGCGATTGCGGAGGCTGGCGGCGGTGCTCGGCGTGCGCCTCAGTGGCCGGGTGCTTTCCTATTACGACGACGTCGAGGCGCGTCGAGCGCCCGAGCTACTCGCAGAGCTCGCGGCCGGACAAGACGTCCTGCTCGTGACCGATGCCGGGATGCCGGGGGTGAGCGACCCTGGGTACCGGCTCATCGCGGGGGCCGCCGCCGCCGGGATCCGGGTGACGGTCCTGCCAGGACCGTCGGCCGTCACGACGGCTCTCGTGATCTCAGGCTTGCCGTCTGACCGATTCGTCTTCGAGGGCTTCCCGCCGCGACGCGCGGGGGAGCGCGCCCGCCGCTTCGCCGAACTGGCCAGCGAGCGCCGAACCCTGATCTTCTTTGAGTCGCCGCGGCGGGTTCCGGCAACGCTGACCGAGCTGGCGACCGCGTTCGGCGGCGACCGCCGGGCGGCCGTCTGCCGTGAGCTAACTAAGACCCACGAGCAGGTTGTCCGGGGAACGCTGTCGGGTCTGGCGACGGATCTGGCTGGCGGCGTACTCGGCGAGGTCACGCTTGTCATCGAGGGTGCAGAGCGCACGCCAGGGCAGGTGAGCGCGGAGCAGGCCGAAGCGGCGGTGGCCGAGCGTGAAGCACGCGGCCAGCCCCGCAAGGAAGCGATCGCAGCGGTCGCGCGCGACCTGGGGATGCCCCGGCGTCAGGTCTATGACGCCGTCGTGGCCAGCGGGCGGCCTGCACGGGCCCAGCCGGCAGCCGACCCAGAGGGCCGTCCTCCCCTAGGCTGAGGGTTATGACGAGCCGTCACATTCTCGCTGCACCAGCGTGGCCGTACGCCAACGGTCCACGGCACATCGGCCACGTGTCGGGCTTCGGCCTGCCGTGCGACATGTTCGCCCGCTATCAGCGAATGTCGGGGAACCGGGTGCTGATGGTGAGCGGTACCGACGAGCACGGGACGCCCATCCAGGTCCAGGCCGACGCGGAAGGCGTGACGGCGCGCGAGCTGGCTGACCGGTACAACCGCGTCATCGCCGAGGACCTCGCCGGGCTGGACATGTCCTATGACTTGTTCACTCGGACGACGACTCGCAACCACTATGCGGTTGTCCAGGAGATGTTCCGCGGCCTGTACGACAACGGCTACATCTTTACCCGCA